>Ga0070741_10009163_pt1 | contig 19399 bp, 18 predicted proteins | sample Coa_R1_4_FD_66440 | JGI IMG/M metagenome (GOLD analysis project Ga0070741, IMG submission 66440) | Surface soil microbial communities from Centralia Pennsylvania, which are recovering from an underground coalmine fire - Coalmine... | ecosystem: Environmental > Terrestrial > Soil > Unclassified ...
GGCACAGGGCGCGGCGATCATCCAGCTCGGGCCGAAGGACTCCGTCGCGGCGATGGCCCGCCTGCGGGCCTCGCCCGAGGACGGCGACGGCGAAGGCGCCCGTCCGCCGGCCCCGCCGCCTGCCCGCGGTGGCGGCTCGCCAGCCCGCCCGAACGGGCGGGGTCCCTCGCCGAACGGCGCGTCGATGGCCAGCGCGCCGACCGCCGGCGGCGATGGGCACGCACCGCGCGGCCGTGCCGGGCACGGGGCGGCGATGGGGGCGAAGCCGGCGGCCGGCGGCAAGTCCGCCGGGGCGGCCGCCGACGGCAAGGCCAGGAGCAAGAACGCTTCGACGGACGCCAAGCCGGCGAGGCCCGCCGGTGCCGCGAGGTCGGCGAAGGCGGCTCCGCGTGCGGCGCCCGCCAAGCCGGCCGCGCGCGCCGCCGGGCCGGCGACGGCGCCGAAGGCGGCTCGAAGTGCCGCGGCGGCCGTGGTCGCGAAGCGGGGCTCGGGTCAGTTGGCCGCGCCGGCACGGGGTCGGGCTGCTTCGCCCGAGCCAGCTCCCGCATTGGGAGCGGCCTCGGCCGCGCAAGGGAAGGTCGCCGCGGCGGAGCGGACGGCGACCGGCGCCGCCGCACCGCCGAAGGGCGTCCGTCCAGCCGCCGCGGTGGCGAAGAACCGCCGACCCCGCGTTGTGGCCACGCCCCGTCCCGCTCCAGCGACGACGTCCGGCGTCGTGCGGGCGGTCGGCGGGAAGCGCGGCGCCGCGGGTGCACAACCGCAGCTCGGCGGGTGGCGGCCGCTGGTCCGCGACGAGGCCCCCTCTCCGAGGCTCGCCGGACGCGCAGCCGCGTCCGCGACCGCCGCCAAGCCCGCGCCCACCAAGCCAGGGTCCCGGTGACTACCCCTCACCCCCAGGGCGATGGACAGGCCGAGGACGTGGGATAGGGTCGGCGTGGTGCGCCCGCCGGCCTGTCGGGCCCGCCCGCACTCGGCCTTCGAAGGTACTCGCCCGCGGACGGGCAGCGTCAGCGGCGCTTGTGTGGGGTCGGGGTCACGTGAGCCTTCGGCGTCGAGGTCGGCAGGGCCGCCCTGCGGGGCGGGCTAGGCTCGGCCTTCGGCTCCGTCGGCGCGGCGATCGGCTGAACGGAACGCTGTGTCGGGGTCGCCTCGACCGTCGGCACCTCGGGCGCGGGGACGATCGTCAGCGCGACGGTGGGCGTAGCGGTGGGCGTGTCGGTCGGGACCGGCGTCGTGGTCGGCTCTGGCGTCGGCGTCTCGGTCGGCGTAGCGGTGACGACGATCGCTTCGGCGTAGACGACCGGCGCCTGGCGCAGCCGCGGGCCGGCGATCAGACTAACGATGCCGAGGACGTAAAGGCTGCATATCCCCAGCGCACTCACCGCGAGCAGCAAACGGAGCGTTTCGTTGAGCGCCTTGAACCGCTCGTAGAGGTCGCGGACGATCTCGGACACGCCGGGAGGGTACCGGGGGCCCGGTTAGACACCGGTAAGACGAAGGATTGGTCCCGTTGGTTGACCGTAAACGGACCCACGCGCTCGCGGACGGCTCGCTGCTGCTCGTCACGGTCGTCTGGGGGACGACGTTCGTCGTCGTCAAGCTGGCCGTCGAGACCGTCGACCCGCTGCTGTTCGTCGCACTGCGGTTCTTGGCAGCCGCGGCGGTGCTCGGCACGCTCTACTGGCGGCGGCTCGCCTGCGCGCCCGGCGCGACGTGGGTGGCGGGCGGCTGGCTCGGGCTCGCGCTGCTCGCCGGGTTCGCTCTACAGACACTTGGTCTCCGGGAGACGACGCCCGCGCGCGCCGCCTTCATCACCGGCCTTTCGATCGTGATGGTGCCCGTCCTCGCGGCGGCATTCTTCGGCGAGCGGCCCGGTCGGCTCGCGGTCTGCGGCGTCGGCGTGAGCTTCGCAGGGCTCGTGGTGCTGTCGGCGCCGCTCGCCGCCGACGCAGCGGCGAGCGGCTACCCGGCGTCCGCGAGCTGGCGCGGCGACGCGCTCGTGCTGGGCTGTGCGCTGGCGTTCGCCCTCCACATCGTCGGCGTTGGCCACTTCGCCGGCCGGCACGACCCGCGGGCCATCACCGCGGTGCAGGTGGCGGTCGTGGCCCTGCTCGCGGGGGTCTGGGCCGGCGCGTCTGGGGCGCCGCTGCCCACAGCCTGGCCGGTCTGGGGCGCCGTCGCGTACATGGGCGCCGTCGCGACCGCGCTGGTCTTCCTGCTCCAGAACTGGGCGCAGATCCACACGTCATCGACGCACGCTGCGCTGATCTTCGCGCTCGAGCCAGCCTTCGCGGCGCTCTTTTCGTTCCTGCTCCGCGGCGAGCAGCTCACCGCGCGGTCGCTCGCCGGCGGCGCGCTGATCCTCGCGGGGATGGTGCTCGCCGAGCTGCGCCTCGCCGAGGACTAGTAGCCGTTGAAGTAGTTGATCGCCTGCAAGAAAAGGATCGTCAGGAACGCGAGCAGCAGCGGGACGATCGCGATGTCGAGCCCTTTGGCCAGGCGGCGGATCCGCACGCCGGCGCCGACGTTGACGACCTCCTTGCTGAGCAAGAGGCAGCCGAGAAGGATGATCGCGGTCAGGGTGAGGCTGGCCATCAGCCCCTCGAGGGTGATGGCGGTCGTCATCATCGTGACGGTCGTAGTGGTGACGGTCGAGCTCATGGCCTGGCGATTGTGCGGATTCCTAGGGGAATCACGCAATGCAGTCTGTCACAATCCTGTAACGAGGCGCCGTAGAATGCGCCGCCGATGCGACGAGCACGCGAGCGGACTGGCGGCGAGGCGACCGCCTACACGGTCAAGTCCCTCCCAGCCGACGAGCGCCCGCGCGAGCGGCTGCTCAAGGCGGGCGCGGGCGCGCTGTCCGACGGCGAGCTGCTGGCGATCATCCTGCGTACCGGCCTGGTCGGCGAGATGGTGACCGAGGTAGCTAACGACCTGCTCGCCCAGTACGGGGGGTTCTGGGGTCTGCACGGTGCGACGGTGGAACAGCTGAGCCGCCGTCGGGGGCTCAAGGGGGCCAAGGTCGCGCAGCTCAAGGCCGCGCTCGAGATCGGGCGGCGGATGCGCGAAGCCGCGCCCGACGAGCGGCCGCAGATCGGCTCGCCGGACGACGCCTACCGGCTGGTCCAGTTCGGGATGGCCGCGCTGGAGCAGGAGGAGATGTGGGTCATCCTCCTGGACACGCGCAACCGCGTGATCGGCCGTCCTCGCCCGATCTACCGTGGCAGCCTCAACAGCACGCAGGTGCGCGTCGCCGACCTGTTCCGGGAGGCGGTGCGCGAGAACGCGGCCTCGATCGTCATCGCCCACAACCACCCCTCCGGCGACCCGACGCCGTCGCCCGAGGACGTGCGGGTGACGCGGGACGTCGTCCAGGCCGGCAAGCTGCTCGACGTCGAGCTGCTCGACCACCTGGTGATCGGGCGGCGGGGATTCGTCAGCCTCAAGCAGCGTGGGTTAGGCTTCCATTAACGGAGGCGACCACAATGGCGACGGAGACGAAGCGTTCGAGCTCGGGCTACGACCTGACGCCCCTCACGCCCGAGCAGGTCATGGAGCTGGCCCAGGACCTGACTCCCGAGGAGCGGCACATCATGCTCGACCACGGCACCGAGCCGCCGTTCTGCGGCACGCTGCTGCACAACAAGGAGGCCGGCATGTACGTCTGCCGCCTCTGCGGGCTGCCCCTGTTCAGGTCGGGCACGAAGTTCGAGTCGGGGACTGGCTGGCCGAGCTTCTACGAGCCGTTCGACAAAGAGCACATTACCGAGATCGACGACCGCTCGTACGGGATGATCCGGACTGAGATCCGGTGCGCGCGCTGCGGCGGACACCTCGGGCACGTCTTCCCGGACGGGCCGCCGCCGACGTACCAGCGGTACTGCCTGAACTCGGCCTCGCTACGTTTCGAGAAGCTGGAGGATGCCGCGCAGCGGTAAGTAGACCCAGCTCGGCCGGTTGTCGAGCTCGTAGCCCAGCTCGTACAGGGCCTTCTCCAACAGGTGCACGTCGAGCAAGAGCGTTAACGACTCGGGGTCGCGTGGGAGGAAGCCGAAGACGTCCGGAACCGCGAGGTAGCCGCGCAGGAACGACGCGGACGCCCAGCGGTGCCAATAGCGCGCCCAGGGCTCGAGCGCCTCGGAGCCACGGCCGGCCAGCCCGGCGTACGCGGCGTAGTGGAACGAGCGCAGCATCCCGGCCACGTCGCGCATCGGCGAGCGTTTCAATCGGCGCTCGCCGAGCGGACGGGCCGGCTCGCCCTCGAAGTCGACGATCACGAAGTCGCGGCCGGTGAACAGAACCTGCCCGAGGTGGTAGTCGCCGTGGATCCGCGTTCGCTGCGCGACGATCTTGCGGTCGATCACGGCGCGGAACCGCGCGGTGATCGCCGGCTCCAGCGCTAGCACGGCGTCTGCCAGGGGCCGCACTTCCGGTGCGAGGTCGGCCGCGTCGCGCAGGAGGCGCAGGTTCCGCGTCGCCAGCGTCCGGAGCGACTGGAAGAGCGAGCGCTGGTACAGCTGACCGAACGGCTCGGGCCCGAAATCCGGTCCGGTGGCCGAGGCGAGCGCGACGTGCATCTCGGCGGTGCGTTGTCCGAGGAGGGCGGCGCGCTCGACGTACGCCTGGAGTGCCCGGTGGACCTCGTCCGGCGGCTCGTCGCCGGCGAGCGCCAGCAGCCTGGCGGCGGCCGAGCTGTCCTCGGGCGGCGCGGGCCAGGCCGCGACGCGGTCGTAGTAGCGGGCCAGCTCGTCGAGCGAATAGCGCCAAGCGTCGCCTTCGTTCGGCACGAACGTCTGGAGCACCGCGAGGGTCGCCTGTTCGCGCCCGGCCCGGTACTCGATGCCCCCGGCCGTGCCGGGCGTGTGCTCGAATTGCAGCTCGGTCAGTACCCGGCCGATTTCGACCTCGGGGTTCGGGCCGGGCTCGATCTTCCGGAACAGCTTCAGGATGAACTGGTCGTCGTACGTCACGGACGAGTTTGACTGCTCCGCGCGGCTCGCCGACGGCCGGAGCGCCCAGTCGGACGCGCGGCGCATGCCGCGCAGGGCGCCCGTCTGGAACGCGGTCACCTCGCCCGCGCCGGCCCGGAGGCGCCGGCGGCCCGCCACCGCCTCGAGCAGCGCCAGGCCCACCCCGGGGTCGGCGATCGCGTCGTACAGGACGCCGCCGTGCTGCCCGTCGAGGCGGGCGATGAGCGAGCCCGGTCGGTCGACGAGGGCCTCGCGGAGCGCCTCACCCTCGACGCAGCCGAGCACCAGGGTGTACAGCTCGGGGTCTCCTTCGACGTACTCGACCTGGGCCAGCGTGACGAAGGCGCCGCCGTCCTGGGTGCGTACCGGGATCGCGTCACGGATCCGCACCGAGCGGATCACGCGCGTCTTGGCGCCGAACCACCGCTGCGTCGGCAGGTACTCGGCCAGCACCCGCCCGAGTTGGCCCCGGCCGCGGCCGACGACGACCTCCTCCCATGATCCCTCGAAAGCGAGGCTCGGGAGCTCCCGCACCGGCCGAGGGGCGACCTCGATCCGCTCGCGCGAGGGCTCGAGGGCGAACCAGAAGAAGGCGTGCGGCCCGAGCGTAAGCACGTACGGCCGATCGCCGACCGGCGGGAAGCGCGAGCGGCCGAAGAGCTCGACCGGCTGCAAGCCGCGGTAGGCGGAGAGGTCGAGCTCAACGTACTGGGCGAACCGCGACATATTCGCCACGACGAGGATCGTCTCGTCCCCGTCCTGGCGGACGAACGCGAGCACTTTGCGGTTCTCGGGCAGAATGAAGCGGATGTCGCCGCGCGAGAAGGCGCGGTACTGGCGGCGCAGCTCGATCAGCCGGGTCGTCCACCGCAGGAGGGAGTGCGGGTTGTTCCGCTGCGCCTCGACGTTGACGGTCTGGTAGTGGTACTCGGGATCGATGATGACCGGGAGGTAGAGCCGCTGCGGGTTCGCGTCGGAGAAGCCGGCGTTGCGGTCCGCGCTCCACTGCATTGGCGTCCGCACGCCGTTGCGGTCGCCGAGGTACGGGTTGTCGCCCATCCCTAGCTCGTCGCCGTAGTAGAGGACCGGCGTCCCGGGCAGCGAGAAGAGCAGCCCGTTCATCAGCTCGATGCGCCGGCGGTGGTTGCCGAGCAGCGGCGCGAGGCGGCGGCGGATGCCCAGGTTGATGCGGAGCTGCGGGTCGCCGGCGTATACGCGGTACATATAGTCGCGCTCTTCGTCGGTCACCATCTCGAGCGTGAGCTCGTCGTGGTTGCGCAGGAACATCGCCCACTGCGCCGTCGGCGGGATCGGGGGGGTGTGCTCGAGGATGTCGACGACGGGGAAGCGGTCCTCCATCCGGATCGCCATGAACAGCCGCGGCATCACCGGGAAGTGGAAGGCCATGTGGCACTCGTCGCCTTCGCCCTCACCGAAATAGGCGACCGAGTCCTCCGGCCACTGGTTCGCCTCGGCGAGCAGCATGCGGTCGCCGTACCGCTCGTCGACGTGCCGACGCAGCTTCTTCAGGAACTGGTGCGTCTCGGGCAGGTTCTCGCAGTTCGTGCCTTCGCGCTCGTAGAGGTAGGGGATCGCGTCGAGCCGCAGGCCGTCCACACCCATGTCGAGCCAGAAGTCCATGGCTTTGATCACGGCACGGTGGACGGCCGGGTTGTCGTAGTTCAGGTCCGGCTGGTGGTGGTAGAAACGGTGCCAGAAATAGGCGTTGGCGACGGGGTCCCACGACCAGTTCGACGACTCGAAGTCTTTGAAGATGATCCGGGCCTCGCGGTACCGGTCGGCGTTATCGCTCCAAACGTAGAAGCCGCGGGCAGCGCTGCCCGGCTTCGCCCGCCGCGCGCGCTGGAACCAGGGGTGCTGGTCGGACGTGTGGTTGCAGACCAGCTCGGTGATGATCCGCAGCCCGCGCTCGTGCGCCTCGCGCACGAGCGTCTTGACGTCGCGCAGCGTGCCGTAGGCCGGGTTAACGGCGGTGAAGTCGGCGATGTCGTAGCCGTCATCGCGCAGCGGCGAGGGGTAGAACGGCAGCAGCCACAGCGCCGTGACGCCCAGCTCGGCGAGGTAGTCGAGCTTCTCGACCAGCCCCTTGAAGTCGCCGACGCCGTCGGCGTTCGAGTCCTTGAACGCCCGGACGTGCGCCTCGTAGATGACGGCGTCCTTATACCAATCGTTCATGTCCACCCAGGGAGTGGGTGCGCTGCGGCCACTCCCCACCCTGCCGGGCTCTAGTAGTAGTCAAACTGCGCCTCGTGGCGCGTCCGTTGGTGAACCTCGAAGATGCGGACGGGGGCGGCGGGGCTCAGCTCGACGTAATTCCGCGGGCCATGCCAGAGGTAGCGGGCATCGCTCAGCAGGTTGTGGACCTGGAAGGAGCCGGTGCCGAACTGCACCCAGCCCGCCTGGGCGTGGTGGGGGTCTGTGTTGACGACGCACAGGATGACGTCGTCGCCGTAGCTCTTGCTGTACGCCAGCAGACAGTCGTTGTCGACCGGGTGGAAGCGCAGCGTGTCGTTGCGCTGTAGGGCCGGGTGCTCGCGGCGGATGCGGTTCAGGCGGGCGATGAAATCGCGCAGGCTGTCGGGCGCGTCCCAGTCCCACCGCCGGATCTCGTACTTCTCGGAGTCGAGGTATTCCTCGCTGCCGGGCTCGCGCGGCCGCGCCTCGCACAGCTCGTACGCCGGCCCGTAGATGCCGTACGAGGCGGAGAGCGTCGCGGCGAGCGCGACGCGCGCCTGGAACATCGCCTTGCCGCCGAGCTGAAGCTGCTCGGTCAGGATGTCGGGCGTGTTCGGCCAGAAGTTCGGCCGGAAGTATTCCCTCGGCTCCCCCTGGGTCAGCTCCTCGCAGTAGGCGATCAGCTCGGCCGGCGTCTGCCGCCACGCGAAGTAGGTGTACGACTGCGTGAATCCCAGCTTGGCCAGCCGGTACATCACCTTCGGCCGCGTGAACGCCTCGGCCAGGAAGATCACGTCGGGGTGCGCGCGGTGCACCTCGCCGATCAGGTGCGCCCAGAAGGGAAATGCCTTGGTATGCGGGTTGTCGACGCGGAAGACCCGGACGCCCTGATCGACCCAGAAGAGGGTGACGCGCGTCAGCTCGTCCCATAGCCCGCGCCAGTCCGGGCTCTCGAAGTCGAACGGGTAGATGTCCTGGTACTTCTTCGGCGGGTTCTCCGCGTACTGGATGGTCCCGTCCGGCCGCTGCCGGAACCACTCGGGGTGCTCCTTCACGTACGGGTGGTCGGGCGAGCACTGGAACGCCAGGTCCATGGCGATCTCGAGGCCGTGCTCGCGCGCCTTGCCGACCAGGTGGCGGAAATCCTCGATCGTGCCGAGCTCCGGGTGCACGGCGTCGTGCCCGCCCTCGGGCCCGCCGATCGCCCACGGGCTGCCCACGTCGCCCGGCGTCGCCTCTCGCGCGTTGTTGCGTCCCTTTCGGAACGTGCGGCCGATCGGATGGATGGGCGGCAGGTAGAGGACGTCGAAGCCCATGTGCGAGACGTAGCGCAGCCGGGCGGCGACGTCGCGCAGCGTGCCATGCCGCCCGGGTTCGCCGGACGCCGAGCGGGGGAAGAGCTCGTACCAGGCCGAGAACCGGGCGCGCTCGCGGTCCACCCAGACGGGGAGCTCGGGCTCGTAGGTCACCGCGAAGTGGCGTTCGCCCCACTTGGCCATGAGCGCCGCCAGCTCGGGCGAGAGTGCGGCGTCGACTGCGCGCGCACCCCGGCCGCGCAGCTCGCCGGCGAAACTATCGAGCCGGATCCGCGGGCGCTCCGGCGCCGTCTCCGCCGTCGCCGCCACCAGCCGCGCGCCGACCTCGAGCTCGACCGCGACATCCTGGCCGGCCTCGACGCGCTTGGCGAGGTCGCGCGCCCATGTCGCGAAGTGGTCCACCCACGCCTGGACCGTATACCGGTGGCCGCCGAGCCTGGTCACCTTGAAGTGGCCCGACCAACGGTCGTTGCCGATCGGCTCCATCGGCGCCTCGCGCCACTCCGGTTCGTCGTCCGCCCGGTAGCGGAGGCGGCACGCGACCACGTCGTGCCCGTCGCAGAAGGCGTCGCACTCGACCGCGACCAAGTCGCCGACGACGCGCTTGATCGGGAAGCGGCCGCAGTCGACGATCGGCACGACCCGCTCGACCGCGACGCGCGCGCGGCCCCCCGTCGCCGGCTCCGTCAGCGTCGGCCCGGCTACGGCGTTCGTGGTCGACGGCATGGGCCCCTATGCCTCCACGAGCGATTGTCCTATCAGCGTACTACCGCCGAAGAGCTCGGGAGGTAGGGGGTTCTCGGCGAGCTCGCGGTACACGGCCTCGTAGCCGTCGGCCATCGCCGACGGGGAGAAGCGCCGTTCGACGTCCTCGCGGCACGCGCGGCGGTCGATCTGGCCGATCCGCGCGACTGCCTCGACCATCTCGTCGACGGAGTCGCAGACGAACCCGGTCACCCCGTGCCGGACCACCTCCGGTACGCTGCCGTTGCGCAGCGCGACGACCGGCGTCCCACAGGCCATCGCTTCGGGCATCACGAGGCCGAAAGGCTCCGGCCACTGGATGGGGAACAACAGCGCGGCGGCGCCGCCCAGGAACCCGTCCTTGTCGGGGCCGCCGATCTCGCCTACGAACTCGACGTCGGCGCTCGCGAGCAACGGCTTGACCTCGTGCTCGTAGTACTCGTGGTCGGCGCGCCAGTCGGCTAGCAGGCTGAACGGCAGCGGCAGCCGGGCCGCGACCTTGATCGGCATGCGCGCCTTGCGCGCGACCTGGATCGCCAGGTGGAGACCTTTGGCGCGAGAGACGCGCCCCAGGAAGGCCAGGTACTGCCCGGGCTCGGCGCGCGGCGTGAACTGGTCGAGGTCGATGCCGTTGTGCACGGTCGCGATCCATCGCGCCGCCGGCAGGGGGCGACGCTGGGCGTCGCTGATCGAAACGACCGGCGCATCGTGGAACTCCTCGAAGACCGGTAGGAGCTCCGGCAGGTCGAGCCGACCGTGCATCGTCGTCACGACTGGTCCGAGCCCGGCTCGGCAGAGCGGCAACCCGAAGACGTCCAGGTGGCTGTGAACGACGTCGAATTCGTCCGCGTGGCGCAGCACCCGCCCGAGTGTGACCGACCAGAACGGCGCCAGGTCCTCGTACCGGGGCTCGCGGCGCCAGAGCGCTCGGTCGACGGTCGGGACCAGCCGCGCGCTGGTCCTCGAGTCGCCGGAGGCGAAGAGCGTGACGTCGTGGCCTCGCCGCACGAGCTCCTCGGCGAGCGTCGAGACGACCCGCTCGGTTCCTCCGTACCCGACCGGTGGGACTGTCTCGAATGGCGGTGCTATCTGAGCGATGCGCATGCGGCCCCCGTCTGGACTTCGACTTCGACTTCGCCGGCCGTAACGTCGACGTCCCAGCGGTCGCCCCGCCTCGCGACCCGCAAGCTGGCGCGGCGCGAGCCGACGCGCAGGTCGTCGAGTTGGAGCCAGTCGAGCCAATGAGGCAAGGACGGTGCCAGGCGAAGGCCTCCCCCTGCCCTCGGCTCCAGGCCGAGCAGCGCTTGGAGCATCAAGAACGGCGCCCCTGCCGCCCACGCCTGGGGGCTGCAGCTCACCGGGTAGGCCGCGGGCGCACGTGCCGCGCCCCGGCCGCGCGCGAACCCGCAGTAGAGCTCGGGCAGGCGGAAGCCGCGGAAGCCCTGCGCGGCGACGAAGAGTTGCTCGAAGAGCTGCTCGGCCAAGTCGAGGCACCCGTAGCGCGCCAGCCCGGCCAACGCGATCGCGTTGTCGTGCGGCCAGATCGAGCCGTTGTGGTAGCTCATCGGGTTGTAGCTTGGCGCCTCGCTCGACAGAGTCCGCAGCCCCCAGCCGGCGAGCATGTCCGGCTGGGTGAGTCGGTCGCAGAGGGCCCGCGCGGTCCCCGGCTCGGGCAGCCCACAGAAGAGCGTCTGCGCCGCGTTCGACGTCACGACGGCGACTGGCCGCTTGTCGCGGTCGAGCGCCTCGGCGTAGCAGCCGAGGTCGTCGAGCCAGAAGCGCTCCTGGACCCGCCGCCGGAGCAGCGCGGCGGCACGTTCCAGCTCGGCCGCCCGCCGGGGCTGGCCGCGGCGCCGGTACAGGTCGGCCATCGCCAGCCGCGCGGCGTAGGCGTAGCCCTGCACCTCGATCAGCGCGATAGGCGGCTCGGCCAGCGTGCCGTCGGCGTGCGTGACCGAATCGGCAGAGTCCTTCCAGCCCTGGTTGCGGATGCCCATCGGGCAGCGGCACAGGTACTCGACGAGGCCGTCCCCGTCGAGGTCGCCGTACTGCTCGACCCAGGCCAACGCTGCCTCGGCGTTCGGCCACAGCTCGTCGAGCGGCGCGTCGTCGCCGAGCCAGCGCGCCGTCTCGCCGAGCAAGATCAGGTAGAGCGGCGTGACGTCGACGCTGCCGTAGTAGGGGCTGTGCGGGATGGCGCCGAGGCGGGCCAGCTCGCCGAAGCGCAGCTCGTGCATCATCTTACCGGGTTCTTCGTCGCGCCAGTCATCCCGGCGTTGGCCCTGGTGTGCGGCCAGGAAGCGCAGCGTCCCGACCGCCAGGTCGGGCGCGAGCATCAACGACTCGAGCGCCGCGATGACGCTATCGCGCCCGAACGGGCAGGCGAACCATGGAATGCCGGCCACTGGCACCGCCCCGGTCGGGGGGTGCCAGGTCAGCATCGCGAGATCCGCCTGGCCGCGCTGGAGCAGCCGGTTGAGCGCATCGCTGCTCGTCGTGATGCGCGTGGCCGGCCAGGGGTGCTCGGCTCGCCGATGCCCGTTCGCCCGGGGCGGGGCGAACGCGAGCAATTCGACCGCCGGCTCCCGCTCGCGCGGCTGGGCGGTCAGGAGGGCGTGGAACGGCTGCTGCGGGTCGAGCACGCCGCTGAGCACGCCGTGGACCCGGTAGACGGTCCTCTCCTGCCCCGCTGCGCCGGGTCCGGCGTCCGGCAGCGAGATCGGCTCCAGCACGCCGTACTCGGCGCGGTGCGACCGGCGGTGGCTCGTGAACGGGGGATCGACCCGGATGTACAGCTCGCGATCCACCGCGTCGCGGCCCCGGGAGCGGAAGACGATCTCGTCGTCGCGGACCTCCGGCGGATCGATGTCGCCGACCGGCGCCTGGGCGATGCCGCGGATGTCGAACATATCGCGGAAGTCGGCCGCGAGCAGCACGTCGAGTCGGAAGGGGACCGGGAAGCGGTTGTAGTTGACGAGCTCGAGCTCGTCGCGCAGCTCGCCCTCGAGCGTGCGCGTGCGGCGGAGGCTGATCGTCTGCGGCAACACGGGCACGCCGTCGCCGACGGTGAACATCTGGTTGGTCAGGTGCACGGTCGCGGTGGTCGACTCGGCCGGGGGCGCCGCGAGCAGCGAGAGTGGCGTGCCGTTCAGCGTGAGCCGGAAGTAGGACAGGTAACGGGTGTCGTTGTGGTAAAGGCCGTCGGCCGGGTCGCCTTCGCCGAGGTCGCCGAGCTCGTCGGAGACCACGAATGTGTGCTCGTCCATGAGGACGAGCTTGGCCATGGGTGAGAAGCGGTGCATCACCGACTGCCGCGTCGCCTCCTGCGGCTACGCCGCCGCGTGCGCGACCGCGGGGTCGGGCCGCAGGATCGAGGGCAAGATCCCGATCTGGGCGCGGTACTTGGCGACGGTTCGGCGCGCGATGTGGATGCCGCGCGTCTCCAGCTCGCGCGCGATCTCGCCGTCGGTCATGGGCCTGTTCTCGTTGGCAAGGATCTCCTTCATCACGTCGTGCACGGAAAGCGCCGGCGTGAAGAAGGTGTCGAACGAGACGACCTGGCCGTTCGGCAGCAGCACGTTCTTGCCGTTGGTGGCGCGGCTCACGGTCGACTCGTCGACGCCGGCCGCCAGCGCGATCTGCGAACGGGTGAGCGGCTTCAGGTGGCGCACGCCGTTGCGCAGGAAGTCGGCCTGCTCCTTGACGATCGACTCGGTGATCTTCTTGATCGTCTGGCGCCGCTGAGCGATGTTCTGGATGAACAGCTTGGCGCGCGTGACGTACTGGCGGACGTGCTCGCGCTCCTGGCCACCCATCTGGCCCGCCTGCTTCGAGGCCTCCTGGTAGACCGACGCGACGCGCAGCTCCAGGCGTTGAGCCTCGATCACCTCGACGACGAACTTGTCGTCGACGGCCAGAATGACGACGTCGGGCCAGGTGTAACTCGCCCGCGCCTCGACGACCGCCTCGGGGCCAGCGTGGCCGTGGGCCGGGAACGGGTTGAGGTGCACGCGGATGAAGCGCGCCGCCTCCTCGACTTCCTCGGAGGGCACCTTCATCGCGCGGGCGATCCGATCGAGCTTCCGGGTCGCGAGGAGCTGCCAGTGATCCTGGACGATCGTCTGCACGAGCGGGTGCGCGATGCCGCGCGACTGCAAGTGCTCGATCTGGATCAGCAGGCACTCGCGCAGGTCACGCGCGCCGACGCCGACGGGCTCGAGTGTCTGGAGCGCGCTGAGGACCGCCTGAACGCGCGGGAGGTCGACGCCGAGCGTGTCGGCGATCTCCTCGACCGAGCAACCGAGGTAGCCGCGCTCGTCCAGGTTGCCGACGAGCTGCTCGGCGATCAGGCGGTCCTCGCGGGGCAGGATCGAGCCGAGCTCGGCGGTCAGCCGTTCGGCGAGCGTCTCCTGGCCCGCGACGGTCACGAGCGGATCGAAGTCCTCGTCGTCCGCGCGGCCGGACAGGTGGACGAGGTCGTCGTCGCGCAGCTCGGCCACCTCGCCGGGCAGCTCCTGGCGTTGGAGCCGAAGGCAGGTCGGACAGATCGAGCCCTGGAGCGGCGTGCCGCACACTTCGCAAGTGGTGATCTCTTCGGCCTCGAGCGCCGGGTTCTCGGCCAGCTCCTGCGCGATCGCCTGTTGGAGCGCCATCGCCGAGAGCTCGAGCATCGTGCTGGCCGCAACCAGACGGGCGGAGACCCGCGGCCGCATCTCCTGGTAGACGTCGGGCGTCTGGTCGAGGGAATAGCTCAAGGCGGCCTCCGAGGCGGATTCTCCTGCGCGCGAGTAGCCTTCGCAAGGGCCGTGCCACCAGCACGGGGCGTGCCACCCACGCGTTTCGAACGCCCGCGGGGGACCCCTAACCGCGTTCTTATGGTGACCTTCATATAGTGCGCCACCGTGCGCTGGACGAGTGAGCTGTGGGCCGCGATGCGCGAAACCTCCTTCGTCGCGGCGCAGGTCGTCACCCTCGGCGTGGTGGCGATGGTCGTCGGGCTCCTGGCGCTGAACGCGCTAGCGCACCGGCCCGCTCCGCAGCCGACTGCGGGCCCTTCGAGGCCGCTCACGGCGCTCGTGCCGACGCTCGTGCCGGACACGCCGACCTCGACCGGGGTCCGTACGCCGTCGCCCAGCCCGACTGCTGCGCCGCCGACGGCGACGCCCACCGCCCAGGCGGTGCCATCCGAGCGACCCGCGCCGCCGCCGATCCCGCCGACGGCCAGCGCGCCGCCGCCGACGCCCGTCGATCCAAACGCCGGGCAGCCCGCCACGCCGACGCCACCACCGCCGCAGCCCACGCCGGTCGCCCAGCCGACACCGACCACCTCGGTCACGGGACAGATGATGAAGGTACTGCCGGCGTCGGACGGCCTTCCGGCGCGGGTGCGCGCTGAGCCGAGCACCAAGGCTCCGATCCTTGTGCGCGTGCCGATCGGCGCGTCGGTCGAGGTCCTCGGCACCGCGAACGGCGACGAGCTGCAGCCGGGCAACCCGCGTTGGGTCAAAGTAAAGTGGAAGGACGTGACCGGCTACGTCTATTCGACGCTAGTGGGCGAAGGGTAGCGTGGCGGAGCCGCTGCGGCCGAAGGTGACGCGGTGGCCAGCCGACCGTCCCGCCCCGGACGAACGGAAGCTACGCGCACTGCTCTCGGCCGAGAACGTCGCGCCCTACGCTTGGGGCAACCCACCCGGCGACCGGTACGCCGTGCACCGACATCCCTACCACAAGATCCTCTACTGCCTGACGGGCTCGATCACGTTCGAGCTCCCGGAGCTCGGCGAGGCGGTCGAGCTGCGGCCCGGCGACAGGCTCGACCTCCCGCCGCACCTCGATCACGCCGCGCTGGTCGGGCCCGAGGGCGTCGTCTGCCTCGAGGCGCACCGGCCGCGCTAGCCGGCACGGAACCTGCCGACACTTCGCCTGGCATAGGAGGTGTCGGAAGATGCCAGGTAAGCAGCACTTGCGCGGGGTTGGCGAAAAGGAACAGCGCATGTACGAGCACATCAAGGAGGACGCGAAGAAGGAGGGCCGCTACGGCAAGCGCGCCGAGGAGGTCGCGGCCCGGACGGTGATGAAGCACCACAAGGAAGAGCACCACAAGAAGGGCGAGTAGGCCTTTGCCCCCGGCGTGTTCCTCTGGAACACGCCGGACCCGCCGGCGCTCAGCTCCTACGCGTACTCTTTGAACTTGACGCGGAAGGCGGAGGTGCGCCTCAGCTTCTGAAGCACCTCCCCTTCGATCTGGCGGACACGCTCGCGGCTGATGCCGAGCTCCTTGCCGACCTCACCGAGCGTCCGCTCCTCCCCGCCGCGGTCGAGCCCGAAGCGCAGGCGGAGCACCTCAGCCTCGCGCGGCTTCAGGTGTGCGCGCAGCGCCGCGTCGAGCGTGCCGGCCAAGGCGGCATCCTCCGCCTCCTCGGCTGGCCCACGTGAGCTCGCGTCCGCGATGAGGTCGGCCACCGTCGAGTCACCTTCGTCGCCGATCGGCGATTCGAGCGAGATTGGGATCCGAGCGGACCGGAACGCCTCCTCGACCTTCTCGGGCTCGATGCCGAGCCGGTCGCCGATCTCCTTCGCCGACGCCGGACGCCCGAGCTCGTGCTGGAGGTCGCGCGCCGTGTTGTACAGCTTGGTGAGCTGGGCGATGACGTGGACCGGCAGCCGGATCGTCCGCCCCTGGTCGGCGACGGCCCGGCCGATCTCCTGGCGGATCCACCAGTAGGCGTAGGTTGAGAACCGGAAGCCGCGCCGCCAGTCGAACTTCTCCACCGCGCGGTGCAGGCCGATGTTGCCTTCTTGGACCAGATCCAGGAACGACAGGCCACGGCCCATGTACTTCTTCGCGACCGAGACGACCAGGCGCAGGTTCGACTCGATCATCCGCTGGCGAGCGCGCTCGCCCTTGCGTTCGATCTCGCGCAGCTCGCGGCGCCGGTGGGCGTCGTCGACGCCCTCTTCGAGCTGGCGCTTGGCGGCCTTGCCCGCCTCCATCTCCTTGGCGAGCTGGACCTCCTGGTCGGCGGTCAGCAGCGGCGTGCGGCTGATCTCGCGCAGGTAGATGGACGTTGGGTCGGAGATGTCGTACTCGAAGTCGGCCGGGACGGGCGCCTCGGCTTCCTCTTCTTCCTCCTCCTCCTCGGCGAGCGCTTCGGCAGTGGGCTCCTCAGGCTCGGGCTCGAGCGCGCGGGCCCCGGCCTCGGCCAGGTTGTGTAGCTCGTCCCAGGGGTTGGTGTCCCGCTCGACGAGCTGCAAGCCCGCCTCGCGCGCGAGCTCACTCGCTTCGTTGGGGTCGGCCGGCGAATCGGACGCCGCCTCGACCACCTCTTCCAGGGTGATCCAACCGCGCGCGCGGGCTGCCTCGACCGCCTGGTGGTGCCCCTCCTGCGCCTGGGTCATGAAGCTACCTCCCGGACAGCCCCAATCATGCCACGCGGCGCGCCTCGCGTTTTGTCTGACATTCCACACAGAGGGTGGCTTCTGGCCGCGCCCGCAGGCGCTCGTCCGGGATCTTCTTGCCGCAGTCGGCACAAATGCCGTACTTGCCCTCGGCCAGCCGTGCCTGTGCCTCCTTGACTTGTTGGGCCTCCTGCTCGAGCACCCATTCGGTCGTGTCGTGGAGCTCGCGCTGGTGCACGTAGTCGGCCACGTCGGCTGGGTGCTGATCGACGACGGTGAGCTCGCCCGTCTCCTCGCGCTGATCGCCCGTGTACGCCATGTCGGCACCTTCGCGGATCTGTTCAATCTCTTGGGCTTTCGCACGGAGCACCTCCGCGGGCGACAGCTTCTTCCTGGGCATGGCATCACTCCTGGCGTGACTTAGGCGAGCGGAGGGCACGCCGCGTGCCATCGGCAGTCTGCCCCTCCGGGCGGGAGCGAGGCGCCGGGTCGACGCCGACCGGGGTCCTGCGCGAGCGCCTGGAGTGGGCCTTGATCCCGTTCGAATGGTCGTCGGCTGCCTAGAGTGGTGCCTCGAGCTCGGTCAGCGCGGCGAGGTGGGCGTCGTCGCCGCTCCGCAGCAGTCGGCCGGTCCGGGTGCCCGGGTCCCAGACCACTTCGGTCAGGCTGGCGTTCCCGACCAGCCAGTTGCGCCAGGCGGCGGCCGGCTGGCCGTGGAGCAGCGCCAGGAAGAACGAAATGACGCCCCCGTGCGTCACGACGGCGACCTGCTCGCCGGCGTGGGCGGCCGCGATGCGATGGAGCACGCGCATGACGCGCTCGGCGAACTCCGCGCGCGTCTCGCCGCCGGGCCAGGCGATCGCCTCGTCGTCCGCGCTCTTGTCTTCGTCCATCAGGTGGGGGTAGCGAGCTCTGATCTCCTCGAACGGGAGGCCGTCCAGCTCGCCGAAGTGCATCTCGCGCAGGTCCGGGTCGAAGATCGGGACGTGGCCGGTCAGCGCGCCGATCGCCTCGGCGGTGCGTCGGGCACGCCGGAGCGGGCTGGCGTAGAGCGCCGCCGCGCGTCCGTGGGCGCGGTTGAAGTGGTCGGCGAGCAGCCGCACCTGCTGCTCGCCGCGCGGCGAGAGGTCGCTGTCGGTCCAGCCGGAGAGCCGCTGGGCGACGTTGTCGACGGTCTCGGCATGACGGACGAGCAGGAGGATCGATTCGGCCATCGGCCGATCGTAGCAACCGCCGCGCGGAGCCGGGCTGGGTTTTAACGGATCGTCGATAGCCAGCGTTGGTAGCCCTGGGCCTGGTCGGCTGTGAGCGCCCTCGGCAGTCGGATCAGGCTCTTGCGCGCCGGGTCGGCGAACACGTACGGCGTGTACTCCGGCGCGCCCTTCGGCTGTGTCGTGAGCGCCTGGAGGCGTGCGCGGAGGGAGGCCTCGTCGGGGAACAGCTCGATCGTCGAGTCGTCGCCGGCGGCGCGCGCGTCCCGCCAGACGATCTTCGAGCTGTACTGCCCGGGCTTGCCGAGCTGGTGGCTCGGATCCGACGCGGCGGTGAGCGCCTGGACGTTCTGGACGGGCAGTCCGCTCGCCTTGAGCGAGCTGATCAGCACCATCTCCGTGGCGCTGCTGACGAGCTCCTGGGTGTTCGGGACGGCGGCCGCGGCGATGCCGGCGAGCGAGCCGCTCGCCTCCGGCGTCGCGACGACGACCGGGCGCGGCGTGGCGGTGGGGGCCAGTGCCGGCCGGCCCGCCGCGGCAGCCACGGGTGTCGACCGGGCGGTCGCGGCGACGGACGAGGGCTCGGGTGGCGCTTCCCAGTCGAAGCGCTGGTCGTTCGAGCGCGACTCGAGCCCGTTCGGCCCGTGGGCCCAAGTGCGCGCGCCGTCGGTGAAGGCGACCGTCCGGTCGCTCTTCCGCCACACCATCAACCCCCCGGTGGTGCGCTGGAGCGCGTCGCCGTTCTCCGGGTTGTAGTGCTGGTTCTCGAGGCAGTCGCCGACCTGGTCCGGGATCTCGGAGCGCAGCAGCCGCATCTCGAACTGGAAGTAGCAGCGGGGAGGGGGCGGTGCGATGTCCCGGCCGCTGCCGAAGGTGGGCAGGAGGCCGGGGCGCACGACGACGAGGCCGCCGACCGACACCAGCAGGCCGAGCAGCAGCCGCACGGGGCCGCGCAGGAAGCCGAACGGCACGCGCTAGTCTCGCTGTTCCCGTGATCGAGTGCTCGGGCGGCCCCACCGAACAGTCGCGCGCCCGCCCGGCTGCGAGCGTATCGTACGCCCCGGCCTGGTGGGGCGTCTAGCCTCTAGACGCCCACCTCACGGACGGCGATGACGAGACCGGCGAGCGCCGTGGCGGCCAGCGCGCACCCAAGCACGATCGCGCCGGCGCCGGCCGGGATGCCGACGAACGCGACCCACACGAACAACCCGATCGGGCAGCAGGCGAGAACCGCCCAGCCGAGCGCTGTGCGCGCGCGCCGCGGCAGGGCACCGCCGAGTGCCGCGGCAACGGCCACGAGGCCCGAGAGGCCGAGAATGGCGGCGCCAACCAGCGGCCGACCTTGCGCGGCCGGGATGAGGACGTACGCGACAACCATCGCGACGAGGCCGAGGGCGGCAACGGTCATCGCCGTGCGCGTCCGCGTCATAGGCGGACGCATTTTACGGATTCAGGAAGTGTGCTTCATAGAAATCGGCGCGGCTGCTAGGGCGCCCGCTTGCTGCCGTTGCCTGGCTCGCCCTCGGCGCCCAACAGGAGGGCGCGGAGGTGGCGGCAGAGA
>Ga0070741_10009164_pt1 | contig 19398 bp, 16 predicted proteins | sample Coa_R1_4_FD_66440 | JGI IMG/M metagenome (GOLD analysis project Ga0070741, IMG submission 66440) | Surface soil microbial communities from Centralia Pennsylvania, which are recovering from an underground coalmine fire - Coalmine... | ecosystem: Environmental > Terrestrial > Soil > Unclassified ...
GTCGCGATAACGGTACGGGCGAGGTGACGGTAACGACCACGCCATTCCATGTGACACCGCGGGTGAGGGGACGCACACCCATGATCAGCGCGACATCGCTGCCGCTTGTATTCGAATACAGCGCGCCGCCCTGCCCGGCGGGCAGCCGCATGCACGTGCAATTTCGATCGACTGACGGACTCGTGCAGAGCACATCGCCCAAGCTCTGCGACGGCGCGATGACCATGAATTTCTATCTCGCGGGCATGCGCCCCGAGACGCAGTACACCATCCAGCACATCGTGGACGACGGCACGCAGACCACGACCGGTCCAGTGATGACGCAGACCACCGGCACGATCGATCAGACCTTCGGTCCTTATTCCGTCCTCCAGCCGCCGGCGGATACGTCGACGGCGCCGATCCTGCTGCAAAGCCGCGGCGGATGGCCTGTAGCGACCGATCTGGCGGGAAACATCGTCTGGTATTTCCCCGCGGCGATCTCTTTTATGGCGCGGCCCGAAACCGGCGGCTATTTTCTCGGATGGTTCGAGGACCAGACGCAGGACACCTCGCACCAGTACCTGCGGGAGTTCGACCTGGCGGGAAACACCATCCGCGAGACCAACGCGGCGCGGGTAAGCGAACAGCTCGCGGCGATGGGGATGCATCCGATTAACGCATTCCATCATGAGCTCCGACCGCTGGCCAATGAGCAGATTCTGGCGCTGGCGGCGAGCGAGCGCATCCTGACGGATGTACAAGGACGCGGCGCGGTCGATGTGCTGGGCGACACCATCCTGGTGCTCGATCAAAACCTGCAGGTGACCTGGGCGTGGGACGCGTTCGATCACCTGGATACCAGCCGTAAGGCGACTCTGGGGGAAACATGCAACCAGTCGGCAAACGGGTGTTCGCCGATCTATCTCGCACCGGTCGCGAATGACTGGACTCACGGCAATTCGGTGCAACTGATGCCGGACGGCAACATTCTATTCTCGTCCCGTCATCAGGACTGGCTGATCAAGATCGATTACCAGAATGGTCAGGGCGCGGGCGCCATTCTTTGGAGGTTAGGCAAGGACGGCGACTTTCAGTTCCTCTCCGGCGACCCGTACCCGTGGTTCTCGCACCAGCACGATGCAACTGTGGACGCCGACGGCCTCTTGACGCTGTTCGACAACGGGAACGTGCGCAACGCGGCCGACCCGTCGGCCCACAGCCGTGGACAGGCTTTCCGTCTGGATGAGCGGAATTTCACGGCGACGCCGGTGTTGAACGCGGACCTCGGCGAGTTTTCGATCGCGCTGGGATCGGCGCAGCAGCTCGCCAACGGCGACTACCATTTCCACCTGGGATTCCTGCCGGCGACGAACACGGCGCGCGTGGTGGAGGTGGATCCGACCGGCGCGATCGTTTACAAATTGGACATCGGCGAGTTGGAGTATCGCTCGTTCCGGAGGAGCGATCTGTACACGCAGTGAGCTACCAGGGCATCTGCCGCTTCGTATACTTGCGGCCGATCTGCGCCGCCTCTTCTCCGCCGGCTCCGATCATGACGCCTTCCTGAATCATGGCAGTCACATCGTTCGGCTTCACCGTGTTCAGGAAAAACTTCTTGTGCTTCTTGCAGGCGGCCAGCACCTTCGAGCGCGCCTGCTGGAGTTGCTGCGGCATGGGATTCTGGCTGAATCCCTCGGGAATCCCGTATGACAGCGCCATGTCGCCGGGCCCCCATTCAGCGAAGGCGATGCCCGGCACCGACAGGCTTTCGTCCACGTGCTCGAGCGCGTACTTGTCCTCGATCTTGAGCCCGAGCATCAGTTCGCCGTTCGGATTCAGCGGCCATACGTCCGCTTTGTCGATGTATTCCTTCTGCGACACGCCCCATATCTTGGCCGCGGTCGGCACACCGTGTACGCCTCGCTTGCCCTCGCCGAGGCCTTCGCCGACGGCAATTCGCGAGGTCGGCATCCGCACCGATTCCACGAACGCCTTCACCGCCGCGGGCGACTGCGCATGGCAAAGCATCACACCGTGGATTCCCGTCGCCAGCACCTGCTTGAGCATCCAGGCGTTGGCACGGACCACGGCTTCATCGCTGCCGTCGAAGGGGAGCGTGATCACGACCGCCGGCGTGCGATGGCCGCTCTTCGTCGGTCCGCCAGCGGCGAGGCCGCGCATGAATTCGCCCAGCGCGCTCACGTCGAAAGGCGCGTGCTCCATGTCGTACATGATGTAGTCGGCCCACGTTTGTGCGGCCTTCTTGCCCGCTTCGAAGCCGCCCGCGGTGCCCTCGTGACCGCCGGTATAGTAGATCGGCTGGCCCTGTGCCAGCAGTTCGATCGCTCTGTTGATGCGTTTCGGCGTCTGCGCGTAAGCCAAGGCCAGCGCAAGAATGGCCGCCGTGAAAAACAGGGAGGCTCGTCGGTTTGCCATAGTGTCGCTCCACCTCGAGTCGCACGTAATTGTAGCGTTCCGGACCGTGCGTTGATCGCCATTATACTTGAGTCCATGCGGATATTCGCACTTCTCCTATCGGCCGCGCTGCACGCCCAGACGCTCACTGGCGTGATCGATATCCACGTGCATTGCGATCCCGACAGCACCGCGCGTTCGATCGATGCCGTCGACCTGGCGAAACTCGCGCATCAGCGCGGGATGCGCGGCCTCGTGTTCAAGAATCACTACGAGCCTACCGCTTCGCTCGCGTATGTCATCCGTAAGATCGTGCCGGGCATCGAGGCTTTCGGAGGCATCGACCTCAATCGCACGGTCGGCGGAATCAATCCGGCCGCGGTGGAGCACATGACGCAGGTGAAGGGAGGCTGGGGGCGCGTGGTCTGGATGCCCACTTTCGACGCAGAGAACCAGGTCCGCTTTTCAAAAGAGAATCGGCCGTTCGTTTCCGTCTCGCGCGGCGGACAACTGCTGCCCGAGGTGCGAGAGACAATCGGCATCATCGCGCGCCATCACCTGGTGCTGGCCACCGGTCACTCGTCGCCTGATGAATGTATTCTGCTGGTGCGTGAGGGACGACGCGCAGGCGTGGATCACATAGTGATCACACATGCCATGAAGCCGCCGATCCAAATGGACATTACCCACATGAAGCAGGCTGCGGCGGAAGGAGCGTTCCTCGAGTTCGATTACAGCGCGCTGATCGGAACCGCGAAAGTGTTGGAAATCTCACAGTACACAGCCGCCATGCGCGCGCTCGGGATTCCACACTGTATCATCTCCAGCGACCTGGGACAGGCGGGCAACCCGTTGCATCCAGACGGCATGGCGGCATTCTTCCGGGAGTTGCGGCAACAGGGGTTTTCCGTACAAGAGATCGAAACGATGGCGAAAAAAAATCCCGCAACTCTTCTCGGCCTTCCGTAATTCGTCAATAATAGAGCTACAGGTTCCATGGCGGCGATCGCTCCATCTCTGACGGACGGCTATCTCGAATCCGAGATTGCTACCGCGGGCCTGAAGATCCAATTCAATCCGGACGTGATCTATCGCCTCAATGCGGCGGTGATGGAAGGATTCAAGCTCGTTCCGAGGAGAGGCCTCGAAGTTGGAGGTCTACTGCTCGGCCGGGTGGATGCAGGCACGGTGGTGGTGGATGACTTCGCGCCCGTCGCTTCGGAGCACCAGCACGGTCCGTCGTGGCTGTTGTCCGAAAAGGACAAAGAACAGTTAGCGGACGCGCTATCCAAGGCGAACGACCCCGATAAGCCCACGCGTGTTGTAGGAATGTATCGAAGCCAGACGCGCGCCGGGTTCGCGCCGTCGGAGGAAGATATCGCCGTTTTCAAGGAACACGGCGGCTCGATCTTCCTGCTGGTGAAGCCCGAAGGGATCGGGCGGAGCAGCGCGCTATTCGCAGCCGGCGACGATTTGAAGAATGTATCGGAAGTGTTTCCGTTTCGGGGGAAACTGGGCGGCGCTACGCCCTCCCGAAGCGAAACTCCGCGCGCCGCAGGGACCTCCGCGGCCGCGAGCCAGCCAATCACGCGTGACAGCGACAGGAATTCGCGCGGCGTCGAGCGACTGGCCCGTCTCCGTACTGATAGAGTGCTCGAAGGACTCGCCGCCGATACCGAACGTATGCCGGCAAAGACGCCCGGTGCGGGCCGGGTGTTCGCCCAAATCGCCTGGACGGTCGCGATCCTGTTCTGCGCCGCGATAGGCGGTTACATGCTGGCGAAATGGTGGACTGGAACTCCGAAGGCCGAACCCGCGCCGCCCGCTTCTCCTGCCTCCCTGGCGCTGCATGCAACCTGGACCGGGTCGAATCTGCGCATCGAGTGGGACCGCAACGCCGCTCCCATTCGGCGGGCTTCCGGTGGTGTGCTCTGGATCGACGACGGGGCCCAGCATCGTCGGCTCGATCTCGCGCTCGACGATCTCACCCAGGGCAGCATCCAATACTGGCCGACATCGAGCGATGTTTCGTTTCGGTTGGCCGTGATTACTCCGGAAGCCACGGCCAGCGAGTCGGTGCGCGCCGTGAGCGTGCCGGTGGTGCCGCGATCGCCTGTGGCGCAACCGGAAACACCGGTACGGGGGCCCACACCCGCATCGGCGGCGGCCGGAAAGTCCGCTGCTTCGGCGAAAACCGGCCGGCGCGCCGCAGTCGAAGCCCGGCGGCGTTCCTCCGGATCGCGTCCGAGCGGCCGCTAGCAACCGGAAATTCTTCATTTCGTGTAACTTGACGGCCCGAAACTGCGTCTCTTCGATTGTCGGTTACGTCGAATTGCGATATACTGGCTGCTCTTAGGGATGCTTGCGTCTGAAAATCGGATGGCCGCGTGGCGGCGCCTGTTGTGTGTCGCGCTGGCGTTGTGCGCAGTCATCTGCGCTCAGACTATCTCCCTCGCAGAGGAACATTCGCACCAACATTCCGCGCAACATTGCTGCGGACTGTGTCATGCCGGACCGCTTCCGTTTATGCCCACAGCGATGGGCGTATCCGCGCTGCAGCCGTCGGCCGTGTGTTGGCTCGCCGTTACGGAAGATACCAGCGGTGTGCCCGAGCGGCTGGTTTCCATCAAGTCTTCCCGCGCTCCTCCCCGCTAGCTCTTCTCTCGCGCTGTTCACAAATCAGTAAAAAGGAGAAGAACTTTGAGGGATCGTTTATTTGCCGGGGCCTCATTGGTCCTCGCGTGCGTGTTGACAGGACCACTTTGTGCCCAGGAGACGACGGACTTACTAAATCGCATGAAGGCGATGGAAGACCGGATCAAGTCGTTGGAGGCGCAGTTGCAGGATCTGAAGGGCCAGCAGGCCGCATTAACCGCGGCTCTGACGGCGGCCCAGCCGGCCGCGCCAACAACCGCACAGGCGCAACCGCAGCCGCAAGCTCCCGCGGCGGCGCCCGAAGCCGCCGGACAGACCAATGCACCCGCACTCGGCGGACTCGGCGGGGCAGCGGCGAAGGCACTGAATCCGGACATCAGCGTGATCGGCGATTTCCTGGGCGCGGCAGGCTACGGCGCGCACCACGGCACGCCGTCGCTCGAAATGCACGAAAGCGAGGTGGGCTTTCAGGAAGTGATCGACCCGTACGCGCGCGCCGACTTCTTCATCAGTTTCGGTGAGCAAGGGGTCGAGCTGGAGGAAGGCTATATCACCTTCACGTCCCTACCGGCCGGACTGCTTCTCAAGGCCGGCAAAATGCGCGCCGCATTCGGGACCGTGAATACGCTGCACAATCACGTTCTGCCGTGGACCGACCGGCCGCTGGTGACGCAGAATATCGTAGGCGGCGAGGATGGCATCGATGACGCCGGATTTTCACTGAGCCGCATTCTGCCGTCGCCGAAGGGTCTTTTCCTGGAAGGCACGGCGCAGATCTTCCGCGGCGACAGCGACGGCATCTTCGCCGCACCGAAGCGCAGTGATGTTTCGACGGTCGAGCATTTACGCGCCTATAAGGACCTCTCCGAATCCACCAACCTGACGCTCGGGGCGTCGTACTCGCGCGGCCACAGCGCCTATGCCAGCGGTGATGGCTCGAATCAGCTGTGGGGGGTCGACGCTACACTGCGGTGGAAGCCTTTGCGCCGCGCCATCTATCATTCCTTCCTGGCGCGAAGCGAATTCATCTGGTCGCGGACGACCGTCGGTCCCGGAGGCTTTGAAGGGGAGACGCCTTTTCCTGTAAATTTCCCCATCGTCATTCCGAACCTGCCTTACCGTCAGGTCGAAAAGCCCTTCGGCTATTACGTTTCCGGCGACTACCAATTCGCGCGCCGGTGGTTCGTGGGTGGCCGATTCGACCGGTCCGACCGCAATTACAACGCGACCCTGCGCGACACGGGCGGCTCCCTGATTCTCACCTACTGGCCCAGCGAGTTCAGCCAGATTCGCGGGCAGCTCCGCCACACGCACTACGGCGAGAATCTCACCGCCAACGAACTGCTCTTCCAGTTCCAGTTCTCGATGGGAGCGCATGGAGCGCACCCGTTCTAAGGATTCGATCGAATGAAACGAGTTTTTGCATTTTTCTTGATGATGGCCGCCGGCGCGACGTCGCAGGCAGCCTCGAAATTGAACGTCATCGGCTCGACCGAGGACCTGGCGGCGCTTGCCCGCGAAGTGGGCGGCGACCGCGTGAATGTGGATTCCATCGCCCGCGGCTACCAGGATCCGCACTTCGTCGAGCCCAAGCCCAGCTTCCTGCTCAAGCTCACCAGGGCCGACCTGCTCATCGTCGTCGGCCTCCAACTCGAAATAGGATGGCTGCCGCCGCTGATCACGCAAAGCCGCAACGCCAAGGTTCAGGTGAGCGGTAAAGGCTACCTCGACGCTTCCAACTACTGCCAGATCCTGGAGAAGCCCACCGGACAAGTGACGCGCGCTATGGGCGACGTCCACCCGCTGGGCAATCCGCATTACTGGCTCGACCCCAATAACGGACGCCGGATCGCGAAGGCGATCGCCGACAAGATGAGCGAACTGCAACCTGCCGACGCCGCTTATTTCGCGCAGCGCTACGCCGATTTCGACAAGCGGCTGGCCGTCGCCGAAAAAGGCTGGGAAGCGAAGATGGTGCCGTTTAAAGGCAGGAAAGTGATCACCTATCACCGCTCCTGGCCGAATTTCTGCGAGCGCTTCGGGATGGACGTGGTGGATTATGTCGAGCCCAAGCCCGGCATTCCGCCCACGCCCAGCCACACGCTCGAAGTCATCAACACCATGAAGCGCGACAACGTCAAGCTGATCCTGGTGGAACCGTATTTCGACCTGCGCACGCCGAATTCGATCGCCTCGGCCACAGGCGGGCAGGTTGTCGTGCTGATGCCGTCGGTGGGCGGCACGAAAGAGATCACCGACTACTTCAAGCTCTTCGACTACGACATCAACCTGTTGGTGAATGCGTTTTCGAAGTATAAATAGAGGACCCGATGAGTACACTGTCTTTCCTGCTCGCGCCATTCATCGCGAGCCTGATTTTGACCGGAATCCACGCCTACCTGGGCGTACACGTTGTGGAGCGCGGCGTTATCTTCGTCGATCTGTCGTTGGCACAGATCGCGGCGCTCGGCACCACCATCGCGGTGCTGAGCGGTCTCGAGCCCCACAGTCCCGCCGCTTACTGGATCAGCCTGTTGTTCACCTTTCTCGGCGCCGCCGTGTTCTCGACCATCCGCGGCCATAAGGCGCGCATCCCGCAGGAGGCCGTGATCGGCATCTGTTACGCGGTGGCCTCGGCGGCGGCGATCCTGGCGATGAGCAAATCGGCTGAGCAGACGGAGCATCTGAAAGAGATGCTGGTCGGCAACATCCTTACCGTCTCCTGGCACGAGGTGGCTAAGACCGCGGCGCTCTACGGCGCGATCGGCCTGTTCCACTTCATCTTCCGCCGCAAGTTCCTGGCCATTTCGATGAACCACGAAAGGGCGGAAGAGTCGGGGATCTCGGTCCGGCTCTGGGACTTCCTCTTCTACGCGTCATTCGGGTTCGTGGTTACCTCGTCGGTGGCCATCGCGGGCGTGCTGCTGGTGTTCTGCTACCTGATCGTCCCGTCGGTGGGGGCGATGCTCTACGCGGAGAATGTCGGGCCGCGGCTGGCAATCGGCTGGACGATGGGGACATTGGTATCGGCGTTAGGCGTATATCTGTCTCTACAGATCGACCTGCCGACGGGCGCGACGATCGTGTGCACGTTTGGGCTGGTGCTGATCGCGATGGCAGCGTTGCGGGGCGTCATCAAGAAGAAGGCTCCGACCGCGGTCGCACCAGAACTCGTAGGGCGCTAATGCGGTGCGTCGGGCAAAAGCGGGGAAGGAGCATGTGAAGAAATAGGAGAGACGACCTCGTCTGCCCGAATTCTTCACAGTCCACTGTGGTGCCAGGCAACCAATTTCGCAAGTCCGGCGAAACTGGATCGTATCACCGTTTCGGCAGCCCGCCTTATGTGCACAAGGTCTGGCGCGGACGGCTACTCCGGCTCCAATTCCCGCACCATCACGAAGCCGGCGTCCGGCTGCGTAACGGGGATCCTGAATCGCGCGGACCCATGCGGCCCCAGGCCCGTCACCGTGGTCGCGACGCCCCCCAACTGCCCGCCGCTCGCCGTAGTGACATTGAAACTCACTTCGCATTTGCTGAAAGAGCGGTCCGTCAGGTTGCGCAGGGTCCCGGTGATCTCCTTCGGCTCCTTATTTTTGTTGAACTCGATCTCAACCACCTCGAGATCCTTGTTCTTGTCGACCTTGAAATCCTTTGGTAGAATCTGGACCGTCACATGCGCCGGCCCCTCCGTCTCGGACTGCTCGGCCGGGTGCAGGAGGACCTGCACCAACAGGTAAATGAATGCCGGGATCATCAGGATCCCGAGCACGATACCCAGTTTTTTGGTCCAGCTCATCGGACCGGGCAGCGGCGCATCGTCGGGCTTGAGGCCGCGTCCGGCCAGATCTTCGGCGGAGTCGATGAGTGCGCCGATTTTCGACTTCTTCGTCCCTATCGGTGCGTCCGGCTTCAATCCGGCAAAGACCAGCCGTTCTATCGCAGCTCTCATGCGCGCGAACGGGCTAGCCATCTTGCATCGACCTCACCAGGTCTTCATTATAAGCCGCCGTCACTATTTCTTCTTGACTTCATCCAGCCAGCGGTGAGCGAGAGAGGAAAGCTCGTCGGTCAGCGCCGGCTCATCGTGCCGCCGGTTGCGCCGCTCGCCCGGATCCTCCTCCAGGTTGGAGAGAAAAACCGCATCGTCGCCCTTGAGAGGCTCGTTCTTTTCACCGTCGTATTCGCGTCCGTTCTCGACCAGCTTCCATTTGCCGCGCCGAACGGCCAACTGGCCGCCCTGCGACCAGAAGATCGAATTGTGCTGCGACTTCGCCTTGGAGGTGGCCAACGGCAGCATGTCGAAACCGTCCAGCGTGCGGCCGGCGGGCAATGCCGCGCCGGTGAGCCGGGCTAGGGTCGGCAGCAGATCCACGTGGCAGCCGATTTCGTGAATCATTTGTCCGGCCGGAATCACCCCTGGAAAGCTCATCACCGCCGGCACGTGCATGCCGCCATCGAAGGCGCTGAATTTGTTGCCGCGGAATGGTTCGTTACTGCCCGCGGTCGCCGGCTGCTGGTTGAGACCGGCGCGCTTCTCGCGCGTGGCGCCGTTATCGCCCGTGAAGATCACCAGCGTGTTGTCGGCGAGGCCTAGTTTCTTCACCAGCCCCAGCACTTCACCCACACCGTCGTCGACCGCCGAAAGCATACCGGCGTACATCTGCCGCTCCCGCCCGAGTTTCGGAAAGCGCTCCACGTACTTGCGCGGCGCGTGCATCGGATAGTGCACGCCGTTGAACGGCATGTAGAGAAAAAACGGCTTCGAATGGTTCTCGTTGATGAAAGCTTTGGCCTCGCGCGTGATCAGCTCGGTGAAATACGTTCCGTCTTCGAAGATCTCGGCGCGATCCCGCCAGAGGTCGTGGTAGTTGACGCTGCGCGGCTCGCCCCAATAATAGCGATGTGAGAAGTAATCGATGCAACCGGAATGGAAGCCGACGAAATGGTCGAACCCGTGGGCGTTCGGGCAGGTGTCATTGCTCGATCCGAGGTGCCACTTGCCGAAGATGCCTGTGGCGTAGCCCTGCGTCTTGACGACCGAGGCGATGGTCTGCTCCGACGGCACAAGCTCCTGGCCGTTGTTGGGCACTCCGGCGCGGATCGGATAACGCCCGGTCATCAGCGCGGCGCGCGACGGGGCGCACACGGGTGCCTGCGCGTACCAGTTGGTGAAGCGCGCGCCGGAGGAGGCGATTGAATCAATGTGCGGCGTCTTCAGGTCAGACGCGCCGAGACAGCCCAGGTCGTGGCAGCCGAGGTCATCAGCGAGAAAAAGAATGACGTTCGGCTTGTCTGATTTCTTGGGCGCGGGAGCCGCCGCGGCAAGCGCCGCAGCCGAGCCCGCCGAGAGGAATTCGCGACGCGACACCATAGCCCACGATGATAACAAGCTGCACAGGGACAGCGATGTGCCGTTGAACACACGGGTAAAGCGGAGCTTATCGCGCACCGGAGAGCACAAAACCGTGATACTGTTCGGGGCCCGCGAGCTTCCGATATACTATCTGCGATCATGCCGATCGGATGGCTTTCCAGACGGAAGTTTCTCCAGAACGCGAGGGCCGCGGGCACAATCGCCACGACGCAATCGGACCGGCCGAATATCATCTCGCTGATGGCGGATGAGCATCGCTACGACGCGCTGAATTGCCTGGGCAATTCCACCGGCACTCGCCTGATTTCGACCGCGGCCGGTCGCTCGTGCCCGCGGTCAAGAGCGATGCGAAGCTCCGAGACGTGGTCCACAGCGAACTGGCCGGCCACCAGAACAAGCGCAACTTCTTCATCATGGCTGCCAATCAGCGCTATCGCTACACCTACGACAAGCTGGCGTGCGAACTCTACGACCTGGAGAAGGATCACGACGAGATGCGCGACCTGGTCGGCGATCCTGCGTACGCGGCGATCCGCAAGGACATGCACAAGGATTACATCGAGGAGTTCCGAAATCGTGACCAGCAAACTCGTTACTTTGGCGGCCTATTCGTGCCTGCTGCTGGCCGGCATCGAGAAGGCGGTGAATCCCGATGCCGGCCACTATCATCGACTCGGGAACCTGAGGGGCTGCGCGTGGGTGCGGTGCATCCAGTGAAGGCCCTCGCGATCCTGCTGCTCGCCTGGCCGGTGCAGGGGCAGATCTACGATCTATTACTGAAGAACAGTCACGTCATCGATCCGAAAAACAATATCGACGGCGTCATGGATGTGGCGATCAAGAGCGGTAAGATCGCCGCTGTTTCGCCGAACCTGAGTCCTGCGAACGCAGCCAGGACAATCGATCTTACCGGGCTTTATTCTACGCCCGGGATCGTCGACATCCACACGCACCTGTTCCACACCACCGGCTTGCGCGACGCTTGGGCCGGCGACAACAGCATCGCGCCCGACGGGTTCAGCTTTCGCACAGGCGTCACCACGATGGTCGACGCCGGCAGCGCCGGCTGGCGCACGTTCGAGACTTTCCGGCACACGGTGATCGACCGCGTGCAGACGCGCGTATTTGCGCTGATCAATATCTCCGGACTCGGCATGATGACCGATGCGGCCGAGCAGGAGAAGAGCGAGTTCAAGCCGGAGGAAGTAGCGCGCGTCGCGCGAAAGCATGCCGACGTGGTGGTAGGGGTAAAGTCTGCCCACTACCAGAAGCCGGACTGGGCGTCGGTGGACGCGGCGGTCGAAGCCGGGCGGCTGGCCAACATCCCGGTGATGGTGGATTTCGGCTGGTTCCTGCCGGAGCGTCCGTACTGGCAGCTCGTGACGCAGCACCTGCGTCCAGGCGACATCAGTACCCACATGTTCCGCGGCCCGGTGCCGTGGGTGGACGATCAGGGCAAGCTGCTGCCGTACCTGCGCGAGGCACGCGCTCGCGGCGTCAAGTTCGACGTGGGCCACGGCAACATGAGCCTGGTGCTGCGCAACGCCGCGCCCGCGATCCGGCAGGGCTTCTGGCCCGACTCGATCTCGACTGATCTGCACGGGGAGAGCATGAACGCGCCCCTAATCGATATGCCGACCCTGCTCTCGAAATTCCTCACGCTCGGGATGCCGCTGAAGGAGGTGATCCTGCGTGCGACCTGGAATCCGGCGCAGATCATCCACCATACCGAACTTGGCCATCTCACGCCGGGCGCGGTGGCCGACGTCGCCGTCTGGCGGCTGATGGAGGGCCATTTCGGCTACGCGGACGCGTACGGCGGCAAGATAGACGGGCGTGAGCGGCTGATCTGCGAGCTGACGCTGCGTGCGGGCGCGATCGCGTGGAACTGGAATGCGCTGGGCGCGACCGATTATAGGCAGCTGGGCCCAGCCTACGGGGTCCGCGAAGGGATTGACCAAATCATAAGGCCGAAATAAGGGGGTGGGTTCGCCCCACCAAACCCGCGCGATCCCCCCATTTGTGACGCGCGCCCGGCGGCTCCTTCTGGCACACTCTAGAGAAAGGAACGCAGCCATGCTTGCTCTCTATCGCGCTTCACACCTGCTGTCGTACTGGGTTGCTCACTCCGATCGTCTGGGCTGGGTGATGTTCCCTGCCCGTCCTAACGGCTGGAGCGAGCGCAAGACCTACAACGGGGACACCTCGCGGCTGATGCATCTACCGCCGCGCCTCGGTTTCAACACGGGATTTCCGCACCCGGACGCCACGCCGGTGCGTGCGCTGCACGAGCACGTGTTCGACGAGATTGCCTCGCAGGTTCGCCGCAAGGTGGCCTGACCGCCCCCCATCCGCGCACGGCTGCGGCTCAACCGGTTGCGCGCGCGGAATGGATCCCCAGTCTTTCGGCTACTTTCTTCGCTGTCGCCAGCCGGCGCTCTGAAATGTCGCGCAACTTTTCTCTCGCCGCTTGTACGATTTCGGGCGGCGAAGTATGCGGCGTTCCTCCGGCGAACGGAGGCTCGGGCGCGTATTGCATATTAAGTTGGATGGCCTGCGCCAGGCCATCGCCTCCGAGCAGTTGGGCCAGGCGCAATGCACCGTCAATTCCGGAGGAAACGCCCGCCGCGCTGATGTGCCTGCCGTCGACCACCACGCGCTCGTCCACCGGAATCGCGCCGAAGTAGGGCAGCAGGTGGAAGGAATTCCAGTGTGTGGTGGCGCGCACACCACGCAACAGGCCGGCTGCGCCGCAGAGCAGTGCGCCGGTACAAACCGATAGGACATATCGCGCCGTTTTGGCGCGAGTACGGAGAAAATCCAGCACCTCTTCGTCGTCCATCAGCGCTTCCTGTCCGTACCCTCCGGGCACCAGCAGCACGTCGAGATCGGGCGCGTCGCGCAGGGCCGTATCCGGCGTGAGCACCAGCCCGCGCGCGTCTCGCACGGCTGTCAGGTCCTTTCCGATCACGTGAAAACGCGCGTTCGGAATCAGCGACAGGACCTCGAATGGTCCGGTAAAATCCATCTGGTCCATGTTCGGAAAGATCAGACCGCCAATGTGCAGAGGATTGTTCGCCACGTCCTATAATAGTGGTTCAACCCATGTCCAATACAACTGACGCATTCGTACAAGCCAACGAGGAGCGCTTTCTCGAAGAGCTAAAGCAGTTCCTTCGCATTCCCAGCATCAGCACTTTGCCCGAGCATCGCGGCGATATCGATCGCGCGGCGCAGTTCGTTGCCGACGGCCTGCGCTCGGTCGGCATGGAGAATATCGAGATCATTCCCACTGCGGGCCATCCGCTGGTTTATGCCGACTGGATGCACGCGCCCGGCAAGCCCACTGTGCTGTGTTATGGCCATTACGACGTCCAGCCCGCCGATCCGCTGGAGGAATGGAAGAGCCCGCCGTTCGAGCCGACGGTGCGCGACGGGAACATCTACGGGCGCGGGACCGCCGACGACAAGGGCCAGATGTACATGCACATCAAGGCCATCGAAACGCTGCGTGCCGTGAACGGCGCACTGCCCATCAACGTGAAGTTCCTGGTGGAAGGTGAGGAGGAAGTAGGCGGCGAAGCGATCGCCAGGTACGTTGCCGAAAATCCGGAGAAGTTGAAGGCCGATGTGGCGCTGGTCTCCGATACGGAGATGTACGCACCCGGCATGCCGACGCTGTGCACGGGCCTGCGCGGCCTGATTTACATGGAGGTCGCGGCCACGGGTCCGATGCGCGATCTGCACTCGGGTCTTTTCGGCGGCGTCGCGCCCAACGCCGTTTTCGGGCTGATCGAGTTGCTGTCGAAGGCCAAGAACGCGAACGGCGTAATTCAGATCCCCGGCATCTACGACGACGTGGAAGCGCCGGCTCCGGCGGAAAAGGAGAGTTGGGCAAAGCTGCCGTTCAACGAGAAGGAATTTCTCAAAACGAAGGTCGGTTCGACCAAACTCACTGGGGAGCGCGGCTATACGGTGCTGGAGCGCATCTGGTCGCGGCCGACGCTGGAGGTCCACGGCATCGCGGGCGGGTTTACAGCCGCGGGCGCCAAGACCGTCATCCCGGCCAAGGCGACCGCGAAGGTGAGCATCCGGCTGGTGCCGAAGCAGGATCCGGATAAGGTGATCGCAGCGTTCAAGGAGTTCGTGAAGAAGAAGACGCCCAAGGGAATCCAGACTGAGGTGCGCGTGCTGAGCGCGTCGCCGGGCCTGGTGGTGAATCCCGATCATCCTGCGATCAAGGTAGCTTCCGAAGCGCTGACCGACATCTTCCAGCAGCCCACCGTGTACATGCGCGAAGGCGGCTCGATTCCGATCGTGGGCGACTTCGCCAATCACCTGGGCATCCCGACGGTGCTGATGGGCTTCGGCCTTCCCGACGACGGGCTCCATTCGCCTAACGAGAAGTACAACCTCGGTAACTATTACAAGGGGATCATGACGATCGCGCACTTCTTCGAGAAGTACGGGGAATCGGCATAGGGGCTGGTTATTCCTTGGCGGGGAGGACTTCTCGCGTGGGATCGATCTTCAGCCACAGCGCCGCGCTGATCAGCAGCATGGCCGTCACGGGCACCAGCGGCAGATCGTAGCGATAGTCGCGCACCCCGTCGGTCACAGGCAGGCCGAGTGCCGGAAGCCAGTCGCTCGCGTAGGTTACGAAATAACCGAAGACTACGCCGGAGATGAATCCGCTGACACCGCCGGAGGTATTCATGATGGCGGTCACGGCGCCTGCGTATTTCCTGCCGACGTCCAGGCAGACGGCCCAGGCTACGGGCAGCATCAGGTCACTGCCAGCGTAGCTGCACGCCAAAAACGCAAGGCCGGCGTAGGGATTCGTCGAAAGGATCGCTCCGACCGTGCACACTGCGGCGCCGCCTAGTCCGACAACAGACACCGAGCGGCGTCCCCATTTCAGGCCTATGCGCCGCACCAGCAGGTCACTGGTGAATCCGCCGATCGACGTGCCCAGCATGCCCATCAGGAAAGGCAGGGTTGCCAGCAGCATGCCTCTTTCGGTGAAGCCGCGGCCCTTCACCAGGTAGGTTGGCATCCACGAGACGAAGAAGAACGTGCAATAGCCGTAGGCGAAATACATCGCGACGATGTACCAGAGATTCGCACTGGCGAGCACTTTGCGCCACGGCAGGTCGTGACGTGCGCCCGGCCGGGGCGGGCCGATCTCTTCGATTTCCGCCTTGCTCACTCCTGGTTTCTCCAGCGGCGAATCGCGATACCAGACATACCAGACCGCCGCCCAGATCACTCCCAGGAAACCGAAGCAGAAGAAAGCGGCGCGCCAGCCGAAGGCCATCTGGATCGGGATCACCAGCAACGGCGAGAAAGCGCCGCCCACGCGGCTGGCCATCCAGATGAGGCCGTGCGCACTGCCGCGCTCGCTCATTGGGAACCAGTGCGCGACGCTTGCCGCCATGTTCGGATAAGCGCCGGCTTCGCCCGCCCCGAACAGAAATCGGACCGGCAGCAGGATCGCGAATTTGCTGCCCAGCCCGGTTAGCGACGTGAATACCGACCACCACAGCACGATCCGCGTCAGTACCTTGCGCGGACCGATGCGATCGCCCAGCGCGCCGCTGGGAATTTCGAAGACGGCGTACGAGAATGCGAACGCCCCCAGCACCCAGCCCCACTCTTTGGGCGAGATGTGCAATTCCTGCTGCATGCGCGGGCCGGCGAGCGAGATCGACACGCGGTCGATAAACGTGATGATCGACAGCAGGAAGAGCATCGCCAGCACACGATGCCGGTAGCGAAAGCGAGACATGAGGTGCAATCATTTTAGCTCACGATATATTGGTAGAGCACATTTCCGGAGGGTACTTGAAAGGCAGACATCACATCCGATTCCAACCGATTGACATGAACGACGGCTGGTTCACGCCCGATGGCTTCCCGCCCACCCTGAAAGCCAAAATCCTCTCGGGCGAGCTCGACGAAAGGCAGAAACGAGGCAGCCGCACGCGCCTGATGCGGTTCGAGCCCGGCGCTGTGACCACTCAGTCTCTGGTGCACGAGTTCTGGGAGGAAGTGTACGTCGTCGAGGGTGAATTCTTCGGAATCGGCGAAAGCGGCCAGCCCGAGGAGCGCTTTCCGCAGCATACTTATACGTGCCGGCCGCCGGGCATCGTGCACGGTCCGTTCCGATCCGAGACCGGATGCATGCTGCTCGAGATCCACTATTTCGATCCCGACGAATCACACTAGAGAGGACTACCACATGCAAAGATGGCGCCTGGGCGAAGTCGAGGTCACCAGAATCCTGGAGAACGAGCGGCCATTCGCTTCGCCGTTCGACCTTTTTCCGGATCTTACGCCGGAAATGCTGGCACGGCATCGCAAGTGGATGGAGCCAACGATGCTCGATCCGGCGACCGGTCAGGTGATCATCGCCTTCCACAGTTTCCTGATTCGCACGCCGACGTCGCTGATCATTGTCGATACCTGCGGCGGCAATGACAAGCCGCGGCCGCACAAGACGAACTTTCATCAGAAGAAGTGGCCGTACCTGGAAAATCTGGCAGCCGCGGGCGTCACGCCGGAGCAGATCGATTATGTGATGTGCACGCATCTACATATCGACCACGTGGGGTGGAACACGCGCCTGGTCGACGGCCGTTGGGTACCGACGTTTCCGCGGGCGCGCTACCTGATCGGCCGCAAGGAGTGGGAGTATTGGCGCGTCGATCAGTTGCGCGAGCGCTATACACCGGATCGTTACGACGTGGACAGCATCCTGCCGGTGATCGAAAGCGGGCAGACGGACTTTGTGGAGCTCGATCACGTGATCGACGACTGGGTGCGGTTGGAGCCTTCGACAGGCCACACGCCCGGGCACGTGAATGTGCGGGTGAGCGCGGGGGGCGCGACCGCTGTCATGTGCGGCGACATCTTCCACAGCCCCGTCCAGGTCGCCGAGCCGGACGTCAATTCGTGCTTCTGCATCGAGCCCGAAAAGGCGCGGCACACGCGGCGCGACTTCCTGAAACAACACGCCGATAAGCCGATGCTCGTGATGCCGTCGCATTTCCCTACCCCGACGGCGGGATGGGTGCGCCGTGAGGGTCCAACCTATCGGTTCGACTTCGACTACGAATCCGCCAAATCCAAATGACGACGATACAAGACATCGACACTCCCGCGTTGCTCATCGACCTGGATATTCTGGAGCGCAATCTCACGCGCATGGCCGATCTGGTGCGTGGCACCGGCATTCAGTTGCGTCCGCACGTGAAGACGCACAAGAGTCCGCTGGTGGCGAAACGCCAGATCGAGCTGGGCGCCTGCGGTGTCTGCTGCGCCAAAGTGGGCGAGGCCGAGGTGATGGTTGAAGGCGGGGTGACCGACGTCCTCATCACCACGGAGGTCGCGGCGCCGGAGAAGATCCGGAGGCTGGTCGCGATGGCTGCACGGGCGACTGTGGCGGTGGTCGCGGACAACCCGGAGAACATCCGGCAGCTTTCGCAAGCTGCAGCGGCCGCGAATGTCACGCTACACGTGCTGGTGGAGGTGAACGTCGGGCAGAACCGCTGCGGCGTGGAACCCGGGCCGGCCGCTGCCGACCTGGCGGACGAAATCGCTCATGTGCCCGGATTGCACTTCCGCGGCCTCCAGGGTTATCACGGCGCGCTACAGCAGGTGATCGATCTCGATCAGCGTAGCGCGGACATCCGCAAGGCTCTCGATCTGCTTCGCCAGACCGCGGACCTGGTGCGCCGGCGCGGCCATAATCCGCAAGTGCTCACCGGCGGCGGTACGGGATCGAGCGCTACCGACGTCGCGCTGCACGGGTTGACGGAATTACAGCCGGGCAGCTACGTCTTCATGGATTGCACGTATCGGCGCATTCATTGGGATGGCGCGGGCGCACCGGCACCTTTCGAGAGCGCACTGAGCGTGCTGACCAGCATCGTGAGTTGCGCCACGCGCGAGCGGATCGTCGTGGACGCCGGGTGGAAATCGCTGAGTTCCGACAGCGGCACGCCCGTGGTGAAAGGGATCGACGGCGCCGCTTTCACCTTCGCCGGTGACGAGCACGGCAAGATCGCATTGCCCGATGGCGTTAATCTCCGCGCCGGGGACAAGCTCGAGATCGTGCCCAGCCATTGCGACACCACCGTGAATCTGTACGATCGGTACTGTTGCCTGCGAGGCGGCAAGGTGGAGGCCGTCTGGCCCGTCGCCGCGCGCGGCCGCACGCAGTGATTACTGCTCCAGGCGGAAGTTCACCGAGATAGTCGTCGCCACCTCAACGGGCTGTCCGTTGAGCAGCGTGGGGGTGTAGCGCCATTGCGAAACCGCATCCATCGCCGCTTTCGCCAGCGCCGCATCGACGGTATTGATCACCGACAGCCCGAGCAGAGTTCCTTCGGTCGAGACGACGGCGCGCAACAGCACGGTGCCCTCGATGCCCGCCGCCTGCACGTCGGGCGGATACACAGGCTTGACCATGTGGACGAGTTTGGTGGCCTGCACGTTGCCGCCGACGCGAATCCGGCGCGGCGTGCCCGTGGCCGCCGGAGCCGGGCGCGGACCTTTGCCGACCACGCTGATGGATTCACTAATGCTGCCGAGATTCAACTTCACGTCGACCTGTTCCGACGCTCCAGCGTTCAGGACAACACCGGGCTGCTGATAGAGCGCGAATCCCGGGGCTCTGACCTCGACATTGTATTTGCCGGCCGGTAACGTGGGCAGCTTGTACTCGCCCGCCGCGCCTGTCTTGACCACTTCCTGGTTGCTGCCGTCCGCGTTCTTGAAGAGTACCGTGGCGTTCGGAACGGCGGCGCCGCTGCCATCGTAGACGGTGCCTGAGACGGATGACAGCGGCCTGGCGTTCTGCGCGCGGACGGCCGCGAGTGGAACGATGCACGCCGCGATCGCGGCCAGCGCGCCTACGCAGATGCGGCGATTCAGTGCGCGGCGTTTGCGGCGCGGATCGAGCAACGCCT
>Ga0070741_10009165_pt1 | contig 19395 bp, 20 predicted proteins | sample Coa_R1_4_FD_66440 | JGI IMG/M metagenome (GOLD analysis project Ga0070741, IMG submission 66440) | Surface soil microbial communities from Centralia Pennsylvania, which are recovering from an underground coalmine fire - Coalmine... | ecosystem: Environmental > Terrestrial > Soil > Unclassified ...
ACGCCAGCTCCGTGATCGTGGCGCACAATCATCCCTCCGGCGTCCTCGAGCCCAGCCCTGCCGATGACTTCATCACCCGCCGGCTGAAGGACCTCTTGGCTCTGATGGACGTGCGTATGGTCGATCACATCATCGTCGGCCAGAGCCGCTGCTATTCGTTCGCAGAGCACGGACTCATCTGAGTCGGCCCGAGCTCATGGCAGTTGAGCGGACGGTCACAGCCTTGGTTCCGGCGGACGCTGAGCGTGCCAATGCGTCTCACGCTGAAACGCCATGGCCGCACGGATCAGCGCGGTCTCATGACGCCCTGCCAGTTGCAGGCCGATTGGCATGTTGCCGTCTGTAAACCCCCCCGGCAGCGTCACGGTCGGATGACCGGTGAGGTCGAATGGCGCCGTGTAGCGCTGCAGTTTCAGAATCAGCTCAGGCTGGTCACCGAGCGTGCTGATCTCGCTGAGCGTCAGCGGTGCGAAAGGCTGCACCGGCACGAGCAGAGCGTCGATGGTCTGGAACAAGTGCGCAAAGCGTCCGCGCAAATCCATGCGCCGCAGACGGATGGCCTGGTAGTCCAACGCGCAGACCCTGAGACCCGCATCGAGGACAGACGCCAGCACCGGTCCATACTCATCCCTCCGTGCGGGAAACGTTGCGCCATGCGCAACAGCGGCCTCGAGGGCGCAGGCCGGCACCCAGTCTCTGATTGCCTGCGTCATATCGGGCACGCGGACCGGGACGACTCTCACGCCGAGGCAGCGAAACACCTCCTCTGCTTCGGCGGTGACCTTCCGCACGGTTGGGTCGACATCCACGGAATTCCATGTCGCATCGATGCCGAGCCGCAGGTCCCGCGCGCTGCCGTCGAAGGCATTGCCAACGGCGAACGGCTCGGCAAGGCTGGTGGGATCCCGGGCGTCCGGACCGGCGACGGCTGCGAGGATTGCGGCTGCGTCTGCGGCGCTCCTGGCGATCGGTCCCACATGGTCGAGGCTCGGCGCGAGCGGCAAGACTCCAAATCGGCTCACCCGCCCCCATGCGGGTTTGATCCCCGTCAGCCCGGTGGCGCCGCACGGCCAGCGGATCGATCCGCCGGTATCCGAGGCCAGTGCACCGTAACAAAGGCCGCCCGCGGTCGCGACAGCCGGGCCGCTCGATGAGATACCGGTCCAGTATGCCGCGTTCCACGGGTTCTTCGGCGGATTGATCCCGGGGTGATGATCGGAATACGCGCCTTCGGTCATCTGGAGCTTGCCGAGAAGGACCGCGCCTGCCTCCTTCAAGCGCGCCACGACGGTGGCATCCTCGTCCGGCACAAAGTCGCGATGTAACATCGTACCCGCGGCAGTCGGTACGCCTCTCGTCCAGAACAGGTCTTTGACACCGAGCGGCACGCCATGCAACGTTCCACGGTACCTGCCGGCGGCGATCTCCGCATCCGCTACTGCTGCTGCGGCCATTGCCTGCTCAGGCGTAGTGCGCGCATAGCTCGCCAACTGACCGTCCAGACGGTCAATCCGCTCGAGTTGCGCGCGCGTCGCCTCGACCGAGGTCACCTCGCGCCGGCGCAGAAGATTTGCCAGCTCCGTCAACTGCAGAAAATGAAGGTCCATCAACGCCACCCGCATCACATGATCTGACCTGCGAGGACCTGCGCGACGAAGCGCGCGCACGCCTGTCCGACCTCTTCCGGAGAATCTTCCTGAAGAAAGTGTGCGCCCTGCACCCGAACGGTCTGTTGGTTCGGCCAGCCGCGGCAGAATTCCCTCTGGGCGCCGATGAGGAAACCCGCGGGCTCGGCATCGATGAACAGTTTCGGGATTGGGCTCTTTGATAGCCACTGCGAATACGACTCGACTGTCGCGACGACATCAGCGGGCTCGCCTGCGATCGGCAAATCCCGTGTCCAGGCCAGCATCGGCATCCGCGAGAGGCCGGGGTTGCGGTAATGACGCCGGTACACCTCCAGGACCTCAGGAGCGATGTTCCGCAGGGGGAGCAAGTACTCGATGAAGAGGTTCTTGTCGAGAATCAGCTCCTCGCCTGCGGGTGAGCGCTGCGCCTGGAAGAAGGCCCGGGTCGCGTCAGGCCATTCATCCCAGGAGCGGAACGGCCGCACGATCGACTCCATGTAGATGATCGCCTTGACCCGCTCGGGGTGGCGTTGCGCCCACGAGAACCCCAACGCTGATCCCCAGTCGTGGACAACGAGTATCACGTTACGTTCGATCCGCAGCTTCTCGAACCACGCGTCGAGATACCGTTGGTGATCGGCGAAGCGGTAACGGCCGGCCGGCTCGGGGCCGGAATTGCCCATCCCCACGTAATCGGGAGCCAGACAGCGGCCGAGCGGGAGCAGATGCGGAATGATGTTGCGCCACAGATAGGATGGCGTCGGATTGCCGTGCAGGAACACGATCGGATCGCCCGCACCGACGTCGACATAGGCCATGTTCGTACCGAGCACCTCGGCATACTTCCGATAGGAAATGTCTTCTGTGGAGATGGCGGGATGCGGCATGGGATACACTCCTTTCGCGTGAACACCAGCAAACTATATTAGATGGTGTCTATTGTGTCAACCAGCAAAATGTGTATGCTCGTGTCTATGCTCTGGTCCGAGAAATACGGTGTCCCGCAGGAGCTGGCGCTTCTCTACGATTTCGCGAACACGCTCGATTGCCGCCGATACGTCGAGCAGGGAACGGCGCACACGGGCGGAGACGAGTTGGCAACCCCGCAGCAGATGGATGCATGGATGCGGACGCACCACCTCTTGCAGGCTGGCGGGCACGTTGATGCGGCGGATCATCGTCGCGCGCTCGTTCTGCGTGACGCGCTTCGTGCGTTTCTGGAGTCTCCACCGGCCGACCGGCGGCAAGATGCTGCTGCAGCCCGTCAGCTGACATCCGCAAGCAGGGAGTTCCCGCTGACGCTGACCATCGGGCGCGATGGCGCTGTCGCCTTGCAACCCGCGCCGGGTGCGAGCCCGATCGGCCGCGTTCTCGCTGAAATGTACGGTTTGGCCGTCACCGGTCGACTTCCGCGCCTGAAAGCCTGCGCCTCGGAGGATTGTCGGTGGATTTTCTTCGATCGTTCCAAGCCCGCCAATCGACACTGGTGCTCGTCGAGTTTGTGCGGCAATCGTCAGAAGACCCGGGCCTATCGACACCGGCATCGTGAGCAATCGCAGCGCTGAAGTGGCAGTCGCAGCCGTGCTGCCGCTTTGGCCGGTTCAGGCGCCGGACCCCAAGTCCAGGCTCGTCCATGAGCGAGAGGCGAAGCCGCCCTCCGAGACCTGGGCGGCCGACCCCAGCCCGATTGTCACGGCACGAGCACCGTCTGTCCGGTGGTCGTCCGCGACTCCAGCCGCACGTGCGCTTCCGCGGCCCGGGACAGCGGCAGGCGTAACCCCACCTGCGCGCGAATGATGCCGTTCGCCATCGCCTCGAAGCTCTCCTTCGCCATGGTCTCGAGGGCGGCCCGGTCGCGGAGGTAATGAAACAGCATCGGCCGCACGACCGCGTTCGACCTGGCCGCGAGGCGCGAGATCGCGAACGGTGGCACCGGACCGGAGGACTGGCCGAAGTTGACGAGCGTTCCGAGGTAGCCCAGGCAGTCGAGCGACCCTGAAAAGGTGTCGGCGCCCACTGAGTCGTACGCAACCTCGACTCCCTTGCCCGCTGTGATCTGCGCGACGCGCTCCACGAAATTCTCCGCGCGGTACAGAATGACATGGTCGGCGCCGCATTCGCGAGCGACCGCGGCCTTCTCCTCCGACCCCACTGTTGCGATCACCGTCGCTCCCAGATGTTTGGCCCACCTGACCAGAGGCTGACCCACCCCGCCCGCCGCGGCATGGATCAACAGCGTCTCTCCGGGCCGCACGGCATGCACCCTGCGAAGCAGCATGCACGCGGTGAACCCCTTGATCGTCAGCCCCGCAGCGGCTTCGTCGCTGATGGCATCCGGCAGGTGCAGCGCCAAAGAAGCCTTCAGGAGGCGTCTTTCCGAATACGCCCCGTAGCCTTGATCGATGTAAGCAATCCGATCGCCGGCCGCGAATCCCCTCACCCCGGCCCCCACTTTCTCGACGACTGCGGCCGCCTCCAAGCCCGGAATTCCCGGCAACTCGAGCGTGTGATAGAGCCCCGAGCGCACATAGGTGTCATGAAAGTTGACGCCAATTGCCGTATGCCGGATCTGCAGCTCACCGGGTCCGGGATCGGCGACCTGCACCGATTCGTACAGCAGCTTTTCCGGGCCGCCGGCCTCTCGCAGCACGATCGCGTAGCTCATGATCTCAGCGCCCCTCCGGGTCAGGTCAGTGTCAGGTCCCGTGTCCAGCCGAACGGATCCGGCGCGCGCCGCTCCTGGATCGAGAGCAAGGCCTCACGCAGATGCCTGGCGACGACATCGGTCTCACGCAGCACATACTCGCGTCCGTCGGCTTCCGCCAGCAAAGCGATAGGGCCGACGATGGCGGCCGTGCCGCAAGCGAACAACTCGCTGCAGCGGCCGCTGCCGATGCCCTCGAGCACCTCATCGAGCGCCATGCGCCGCTCGTGAGTGCGATACCCGAGACTGCCTGCCAGGGTGAGGAGCGAATCGCGCGTGACTCCGGGCAGGATGGCGCCGTCGAGCTCCGGCGTATGCAGCTCGCCATCCAGCACCGCGAACAGGTTCATTCCCGAGAGCTCCTGCAGGTACCGATGCTCCCGGCCATCGAGCCACAAGGCGATGGTGCGGCCGGCAACCACCGCGGTGGTGGAAGCGCGAAGCGCTGCGGCATAGTTGGCGGCGGCCTTGGCCTCGCCGATCCCGCCGGCCGCCGCACGCACCTCGGCGCGCTCGATCATGACCTGCATCGCGCTCGAGGCATAGGACTCGACCGGGTTCGCGATGACCATGAAGCGGAAAGTGTTGGAGTTGCGCAGCATGTAGCTGCTCTCCGTGCCGAACAGGAACGGCCGCAGGTAGAGCGAGCGGCCCCGACTGCGTCGGCATGATGTCGCTGCAGGCGTGCGTCACCGCGGTGATGCCCTGGAAGAAGAGCGCCTCGGGAACGGGGGGCATCGACAGCCGCTCTGCCGAGCGCATCATCCGCCTGCAGTTGGCATCGGGACGAAAGAGGTTGGGCCGGCTCTGCCCAACCCGATAGGCCTTCAGGCCCTCGAACACCAGCTCGGCATACTGCAGGGCGCGCGATCCCGGCCACAGCTCGATCGGGCCATAGGGGAGCAGGCGTCCCCGCTGCCACGCACCATCCCGCCACTCGGCAGCGAACATTACCGGGGCGTTGATCCTGCCGAAGCCGAGGCGCTCGGGGAGCTCGAAAGCTGCGACAGCTGCCGCGACCCCGGGATCGATGTCATAGGCGCTCATTCAGCCTCGCAGATAGGCATCGGTGCCGGTCAGCCAGTCCTGGCGCGGAGGCGCGAAGATATCGACGTCCAGAGTAGCCTCGAGCGCCACGGCGCGATGCGGCAGGTTGGAGGGAATGATCACCACCTCGCCGGCTCTCACCGTGACTTCCTGCTCGTCGGCGGCGCCGAACCAGAAGCGAAGCGCGCCGCTCAAGATGTAAGTGACCTGCTCGTTGTCGTGCGAGTGCCGCGGGACTTCCTCGCCGCTCTCGAAATGGACGTGGGCGATCATCATGCGATCACCGGTGATCAGCTTGCGGCTGAGCCCCTTCTTGAGCTGCTCGGCGGGCATGTCGTCCCAGCGATAGCGGTGAACCAGTTCCCCAGTGCTCGATTTCATCTCATTTTCCCTCGGTTGGATCAGGTTGCTGAGAATCTCACATCCGGCCGCGGCGTAGTCACTGCGCTGCAGGCGCGATCGCAATGACGCGCGCCGGGAAGCCCGTGCCATGGGCGGGCTTCGGAAAACTCACCATCACCAGCGCTCCGGCCTCGGGCACCTGGTCGAGGTGCGCCAACATCTCGATCTGGTAGTGATTGGTGCCGAGCACGTACGACTCCAGTGAGTAGTTGTCGTGCGAGGCGCCGATACCGCCGTCGGTATCCGTCGTCTCGTGACCAATGGCGGCGACGTGGCGCTCGTTGATGAGGAACTGCAGCACCGGCAGGCTCCAGGCCGGGTAGTGACCCATGCCCTTGGCGTCCTGGTTCTGCATCGCCGCCTGGTTGGGCCAGCGCTGCGACCAATCCGTGCGCATCGCGACGAATGCATGCGCGGGAATGCGGCCGTGGCGGCGCTCCCAAGCGCGGACATCCTGCATGCCGAGCGCATAGTCGGGATTGCGGGCAACCTTGTCGTGCACATCGAGCACCACCAGCGGCAGCAGCATGTCCTCAGGGGAGATGCGGTCCACGCTCTTCAGTCCCAGATGAAAATGCGCGGGCGCATCCACGTGCGTGCCCCACTGGCCCACGTGGGTGTACTGATCGACCTGAAAGCCGACCTTGGGGATCGTGTAGAGCGAGCGCACCGTCATGGAGCCGAAGCCCTTCCAATGGGGCGTATCGGGCCCGAAGGTGTGCGTCAGGTCGACGTAACGGGCGTGGAGGAGGGATCGCTCGTAGAGAGGCCAGAAGCCCACGGCGGCCGCAGGCTGTGCCGCAGCGCGAACGGGTGGCAGGCCGATGAGGGATGCGCAGGCGAGCACGCAAACCAGGAGCGCTTGTGGAAGTCTCATGCGAAGTCCCCTCGAGGATGCTGCCCTCATCTTACGGAATGCCCCGCCCGCGAGGTCGCCGCGCCGCGGGTGACTTGTCCGAACCCCACCGGACTGGTATAAAGCTCGGCTCCCGTGGGGCAGCTCTGCCGTCCCCACGCCCAAGTAGCTGAATTTCAAGGTCGATTCATATGTCGCGCGTCTGCGAGATCACCGGCAAAAGGCCGGCCGTCGGAAACCGCGTCTCTCACGCGAACAACAAGAAGCGCCGCCGCTTCCTGCCGAACCTGCATACCCAGCGGTTCTGGCTCGAGACCGAGAAGCGCTGGGTCTCGCTGCGCGTGTCCACCAATGGCATGCGCACGATCGAGAAGAAAGGGATCGACAAGGTCGTGGCCGAGTTGCGTGCCCAGGGCCGGAAGATCTGAAGGAGCCCCCATGCGCGAGAAGGTCAAGCTGCTCTCCTCGGCCGGTACCGGCCACTTCTACGTGACCACCAAGAACAAGCGCCTGCACCCCGATAAGCTCGAGGTGCGCAAGTTCGACCCCGTGGCACGCAAGCACGTCTCCTACAAAGAGACCAAGATCAAGTAACCGGCTGTCCGGGTAGTGCCTCACTGAGACACTACCGCTGTCCGGTCCGGTGGCGGCGAGACCTCAGTCAGCGATCGCCGCCGAGCCCTTCTCGCCCTTCAGGGCCGTGCAGAGCTCGATCGCTTCGCGCGTCTGTGCCAGTCCCCGGGCCGTGCCGGGCACCTGATCGATCCTTGGCGTGAAGAACGCCGTCAGCCGGGCAGCCTCGGCCTGAGAGCACCCGTCCCTGCCGGCGATTTCCGGCAGGTTCCCGCCTGAAAAGATGCCCGTGCGCGCGACGATGCGCTGATAGTGGCCGGTGAACCAGCGCCACAGTTGATCGCGCTGCGCCGGGGTGTCGCGGCCGCCCTGCAACACCATCGCCATCTCGCCCACCTTGACCTTGTCGGTAAGGGCGAAATCGCGCGCGACATCGGCCTGCGCGCCCTGCGCATGACCCAACGCGACGAGCATCGCATTGCGCTTGACCGGATCGGTCGTCACGCCGACCTGTTGGATCAGCGCGCTCACGACAGGCCCACCGCGGTCCTCTACTGCGACCGAAAGGACGGTCGACAGCAGATCGGGATTGGCGGCATCGAGGTCGAGCTGCCCATCCTGGCCGCGCGCGAGGGCCGCCCCTGCCTGCTTCAGCAGAGCCGCTCTGACTTCCGGTACCTCGAAGGTAACGCCGAGCTGTTCCGCCAGCGCGCTACGCAGCAGCGCGTCGTCTGCCGACTCGCCGATGCGGCGCTGGTAGCCCAGCGCTTCGAGTCGCGGCAGATAGGCCTTCGCTACCGCGTCACGAACCGCCGTGCGCTTCGTGCCCGAATCCGCCCCGTAGTGGTAGATCCACGCTACGGTTCGCAGTGGCGCAAGCGATACCTCGCGCACCTTCGATGGCGCGAGCTTCTGCATCACATCGAGGACTTCCTGAGCAGTGAGCGTTCCGCGCTGAAACGCCGCGCCTTCGGAATCGACATAGGCGAGCTGCTCCGCATCGCTCGCCGCGGAGATCACCTGGCTCAATGCCATGCGGTCCGGTTTTGCCATCTCGAAGCGGTAATAGCCGGCGCCGGCGGCGTTCGGCATATACCACCTCGGACAGGCACCCCTGATCTTCATCCGTGCCGTGTGCCGGGTGAGCAACTGACACTGAGCGCCCCCCGGAAAACGCACGCAGACTGGAACCCCCCACAGATGGCTCGGATCTCCCTTGGAGCCGAGCGGCAGATACCGGCTCTGTGTCAGATCGAGGATCGGTCCCCCGGCATGCGCGCAGTCGAGCCGGGTCGCCACCAGCGGGACACCGTTCTGATCGAGGAAGCTCCTGAAGGCCTGCTCGAAGGCCGCGCCCCGGTGAGCGGCCGCGGCGATCGCGCCGATCAGATCGCTCGCCTGTGCATTGCCGAACGCATGCGCCTTGATGTACGCCTGCATCCCGTGTTGGTACACCGCCGGTCCGACGAAGTGCTCGAACATGCCGATCACCGCGGCGCCCTTCAGATAGGTGATCCCGTCGAAGGCGGTGTCGATGTCGCCATTGCCGGTGATCGGCTGACGGATCATCCGTGCGCTGACCAGGCTGTCGTTGGCCATCGCCATCTCGCCGGACTCGATGCGGCCGAGGTCCGTGCGGTAGTCCGGATGCAGCTGCTCGGCGACCTTCTGCTGCATCCAGGTCGCGTACGCCTCGTTCAACCAGATGTCGTTCCACCATTTCAACGTGACGGTGTCACCGGTCCATTGATGCGCGAGCTCGTGGGCCTCCACGTTGAAAGTGCTGCGCACCGCCTGCGGGGTGGAGTTCCGGTCGAGGAGCAGCAGCCAGTCACGGTAGGTCACCAGACCCGCATTCTCCATTGCGCCCGCGGAGAAATCCGGCAAGGCCGCAAGGTCGATCTTCCCGAACGGGTAACCGAAGCCGTAGTAGCTCTCCTCGGCCTCGATGATCCCGGGCACCATTGCGAGCGCGCGCTGCATCTTCGGGCGGTTGCCGCGCGTGGCGATGCCACGCACCGGCACCGGCTCTGAGCGCCAGCGCGTCGGCGGGATCGTCGGACCCTGCACGATGTCCCAAGGTCCGACGGCCCACGCATACAGGTATGTCGGCAAGGGCTTCGTCGGCGCGAATGTGAGGGTCTTCCAGCCGCCGGGATTCTTCTTCTGGCTCGCAAGGACGGTGTTGGCAACCGCGGTATCCGCGTCGGGGATGGTGAGACTCAGAGTGAGCGGGGCTTTGAAGCCGGGCTCATCGAAGCAGGGGAATGCGAGGCGCGCGCTGATCGGCTCCATTTGGGTCATCGCGTATGCCCGGCCGGCGAACACCACTTTGTAATAGCCCTGCAGAGTGGCGTTGTAGGGAGCACTGAAGGAGATCGTCAGAGTGAGCCGCTGCGGCTCGACGACCTCGCCCAAATCGATCCGTGCGAGCCCAGCCTGGGGCACCGCCTCGCGATAGCGGCCGGAGTGTTCATGTCCGTGAGCGTCGGCCACCGAGATGTTGGTCACACGCAGGTCTTTACCGTGCAGCCACAGATGATCCGATGGCTTCTTGAGGTCCACCGTGATCGTCACCTCGCCGCGGTAGCCCGGCGCGGATGGGTCGCCTTGCAGCGCGAGCGCGTAGGATCGCGGCACGGCCCAGCGCGGCAGCATCTTGAGCGGCGGCGCCTCGTCTGCGGGCACGACGGCCGCGACGGAGCCGGCCGGTGCGGCCAGCGCCGGAACCGACAACAGGGACAGAATGGAAAGCAGAGCGATGCGAAACGTGCGCATTTCCTTCGAACCCTTGCAGCGCGCGGACGTCCCAGTCGACCACATCCATCACCGGGCCGGCAAGTCGGCTCACCGAGTCGCCGAGTCCTCTCACGTCATTTGTGTGCTACGCGCGCGGTTCGATGCTGCGCAGATGGCGCCGGGCAGAGATCCACGCCCCGAGCCATCCGAGTGCCATCCCGCCACCGAAGAGTATGCCGAGAACCTGACCCGACGGGCCCTGCAGCGCGTAGCGGCTGCCATAGAGCTGCGCAAGCGTTGCAACCGGCTGATTCAGCACCAGGATCGCGGCCTCCAGGATTGCCCACGCGAGCACCGCGCCGCCGATTCCATACAGGAGCCCGGTATAGAGGAATGGCCGGCGCACGAATGCATTGGAGCCGCCGACGAGCTTGGTGACCTCGATTTCGGCGCGCCGGTTGAGGATCTCCAGCCGAATGGTGTTGCCGATGACCGCGAGTACACCGGCACCGAGCAGAGCGGCGGCGATCAGCACCAGGCGCCGCAGCACCGCCAGAATGGCGTTGAAGCGCAGCACCCACTCGGTGTCGAGCTGCACGACGTCGACCTCCGGCCAGGCGGCGAAATAACGGCGCAACGACTCGATGGCTGCGGGGCTGGCGGCGCCGTGCCGCGGCACGACGCGCAGTACGTTGGGCAGCGGGTTGGATTTGAGCGCATCGAGCGCATCGCCGAATCCCGAATATTTGCGGAACTCCTGCAGACCCTCGTCCGCCGCAATCACCGTGACCTGCGCGACGTCGGGCCGCTGCCGGGCATCGCCGGCCAGCTGTTGCGCCTTGGCGAGCGGCACACCGGACTTGAGATACACCGACATGTCGACCGCGTGACTGAATCCGCCCGTGGCCGACTGCGCGTTGGTGATGAAGAGTCCGAGCGCCGCCGGCAGTGCGAGCGCGAGGCCGATGACGAGCAGTGTGAGCACGGTGGCGAGCGGATTGCGCTTCAGCCTGCCGAGGGAGCCGAGCAGGGCTTGCACGTGCCGTGTGCCGAAGATCGCCGGGCTCATCGCTTGGCGACCACGTGCGGCAGCGGATCGGCGCCGGGGCCCTGGATCTCGCCGCTCGCGAGCACGATCTCGCGCTTGGCGAGCTCCCGCACGATGTGTTGGTCGTGAGTCGCCACCAGCACCGTGACGCCGACGTCGCTGAAGCGTCGGAAGAGACGCATCACCTCGAGCGACAGGTCGGGATCGAGGTTGCCCGTTGGCTCATCGGCGATGATGAGCGGCGGCTTACTGACCACGGCGCGGGCGATGCCGACCCGCTGCTGCTCGCCGACCGAGAGCTCAGCGGGGAGCATCCGCTCCTTGCCGAGCAGGCCCACCTGATCGAGGGCGGCGCGCACCCGTTTGTCGATCTCCTTGAGCGGCGAGCCGGCGACGACCAGAGGCAGGGCGACATTGTCGAACACCGGCCGGTCGGCAAGGAGCTTGTGATCCTGGAACACGACGCCCAGATGGCGGCGGAATGCCGGAATGTGGCGCGCCTTGAGCGTGCCGGTACTCTTGCCGTTCACCGTGACCGTGCCGCGCGTCGGCCGCTCGAGCAGCGCGACCAGCTTCAGCACGGTGCTCTTGCCCGCGCCGGAGCGGCCGGTGAGAAAGGCCATCTCGCCGCTCTCTATCCGGAAGCTGACGTTGGTGAGGGCTTCCCGCCCGTTGGGATAACGCTTGCTGACGCGCTCGAAGACGATCATCGCGTTGACGGCCCGTTCGGTCGCTCTTATGGCTGCGGCTGGGCCGCCGGCTCCCGCGGCCCCTCGACGAGGGCGCTCGCGAACGCGCGGGCATCGAACTCCCCGAAATCCTGTGGCTGCTCCCCGATGCCGATGAAGCGAATGGGCAGACCCAGGCGGCGGGCGATCGCGATGACGATGCCGCCCTTGGCGGTGCCGTCGAGCTTGGTGAGCGCTATGCCGGTCACGCCGATCGCCTCGTGGAATTGGATCGCCTGCGAGAGCGCATTCTGACCCTGGTTGGCGTCCAGGACCAGCAGGACTTCGTGGGGGGCGGAAGGCTCGACACGCTGCACGACGCGCTTCACCTTCTTCAGCTCCTCCATCAGGTGCGACTGGCTGTGCAGCCGGCCGGCAGTGTCCGCCAACAGCACGTCGGTCGCCCGCGCGCGCGCCGATTGCATGGCATCGAACACCACCGCCCCGGGGTCGGCGCCGGCGCGCTGGGCGACGAACGCGGCACCAGCCCGTTCGGCCCACACCTGCAGCTGTTCGATGGCGGCCGCGCGAAAGGTATCGCCTGCGGCGAGCGAGACGCTGTACCCCTCACCGGCGAGCCTCCGGGCCAGCTTGCCGATGGTGGTGGTCTTGCCGGAGCCATTGACGCCGATCACCAGGATCACGAACGGCTTGCGGCTCTCGTCCATACTCAACGGCCTGGCGCAAGGCTGCAGAATCTCGACGATCGTCTCGCGCAGCGCATCGATCAACGCCCCGACGTCGGCGAGCTCCTTGCGCGCGACGCGCTTGCGCAGATCCGCCAGGATATCCTCGGTGGCCTCGACACCAACATCGGCGGTGAGTAGCCGCGTCTCCAGCTCCTCCAGAATTTGCGCATCGATCTGCCGTCCCCTGAAGAGGTCGGCCAGGTCGTAGGTGAGCCAGGAGTTGCCGCGATTCAGCCGGCTGCGCAGCCGCTTGAAAAAGCCCTGGCGCTCTTCGGCCTCGGCTGCGCCGTCTTTGGGTTTGCGTCCGAACATGGGTATCCGCCTCGTAGTGTATCGTAGCGGCGAGTGAGAGCAGTCCTTTGAGCCGCCCGCCGCCCGCAGCCCGCCATGGTGCCTCCGCCCGGACCTTGCGGATCATCGGCGGTACCTGGCGCGGGCGGCGGCTGCGCTTTCCGCCTTCGCCGCAGATCCGCCCCACACCCGACCGCGTCCGCGAGACGCTCTTCAACTGGCTCGCAGCCCGCGTGCCGGGCGCGCGCTGCCTCGATCTCTTTGCCGGAAGTGGCGCGCTCGGCCTCGAAGCGCTGTCGCGGGGCGCCGCGCACGTGACCTTCGTCGAGCACGACGCCGCCGCGGCGCGCGAGATCGCAGCACGCCTTGCGGAATGGGGCGCTCACACCGCCCGCGTGGAGCAGGCCGATGCCAGGAGGTTTCTCGACCGGACGCCGGCTGCGCCCTTCGATATCGTATTCCTCGATCCGCCCTTCGCCTCGAGGCTGCTCGCCGAGGCCGCGGCCCGACTGGCGCAGGGCGGCTGGCTGTCAGACGGCGCGCTGATCTATGTCGAACGTGCCGCCGCGGGTACTGCCGCCGCGCCCGCCATGGCGGCACCCGAGGTGCCGCCGGCCTGGACGCCCCTCAAGGCGAAGCAGGCCGGCGAGGTCGGGTATCATCTCTACTCGACAGCCGCGCCGGGGACCGACACCGCATGAGCCGCAATGCCATCTATCCGGGAACCTTCGACCCGATTACCAACGGCCACCAGGACCTGGTGCGGCGCGCGGCCAAGGTCTTCGACCGCGTCATCGTGGCGATCGCGTCCAACACCAACAAGGCGCCGATGTTTCCGCTGGATGCGCGCATCGACCTCGCGCGGCGTGTCCTCGACGACCTGCCGAACGTCGAGGTGCTGGGTTACTCCGAGCTGACCGTCGCATTCGCGAGCAGACATCGCGCCACAGTGATCATCCGCGGCCTGCGCGCCATTTCCGATTTCGAGTTCGAGTTCCAGCTCGCCAACATGAATCGCCACCTCGACCGCGACATCGAGACGGTCTTCCTGACCCCTCAGGAGCAGTTCACCTTCATCTCCTCATCGCTGGTGAGAGAGATCGCCATGTTGGGCGGCGACGTGGGCGAGTTCGTCCACCCGATCGTCGAAGCGGAGCTGAAGAAGCACCGCAAGGCGAAATGACTCACTGCTGACAGCCGGGACAGTAATACGTGGACCTTCCCTGCTGGGTCAGCTGACGGACGGGCGCGCTACAGACCCTGCAGGCCTTCCCGGCACGCTCGTAGACGTACAGCTTCTGGCGAAAGTAGCCCGGCTCACCGTCCGCGCCCACATAGTCCCTGAGTGTCGTTCCGCCGACCCTTATCGCCAGCGAGAGGACGGCCCGCACCGCCTTCACCAGCCGCGCCGCCTCCTGCCGCGTGAGGCTCTGCGCCCGCCGCCTGGGCCTGATCCTCGCCCGAAAGAGCGCCTCGCTCGCGTAGATATTCCCCACGCCCACGACCAGCCGGCTGTTCATCAGCACTTGCTTGATCGACGCCTTTCGCCGCCGGGTGATGCGCCACAGGTATTGCGCATCGAATTCCCGGTCGAAGGGCTCAGGAGCGAGTCGTGCCAGCAGCGGATGCTGCCGTGGGTCATCACTGGTGTAATGAAGGCTACCGAAGCGGCGCGGATCGTTGAATCGCAGCGTACGGCCGGAGTCGAGCAGCAGATCGTAATGATCGTGTGTGGTGCGCGGTGTGCCGGCGGGCAGAACCCGCAGGGAGCCCGACATGCCCAGATGCACGAGCAGAGTGCCGGACTCGACGTTGATCAGCAGGTACTTGGCGCGCCGCGCCGTCCCGGTGACGCGCTGATTCGCCAGCTTCGCCGGCAGGTCGTCCGGCACGCGCCAGCGAAGCCGCGGCTCGTGCACCGTCAGCGCGACGATGCGGCGGCCGGTGACGTGTGGGTCCAGCCCGCGTCGGGTCGTCTCGACTTCCGGGAGCTCAGGCATCGCGCCTCGGCGGCGGAAGCATTCTCCTCAGGACGGAGTCGCGCAGCAGGTAATGATGAGCCAGCGCCGCGGCCGTGTGCAGGCCGGCGACGATGAGAACCAGGTCCGCAAAGTCGCCGTGCAGGTCCTCGATGGTGCGCTTGAGTGCGAGATCGCCGGGAACCAGCTTCGGTATGGTGTAGATGTTGAAGAGCACGTCACCGCGCTGCCAGGCGTTGAGGAAGCCGAGCACCACGGTCGTCGCAACCAGAAGATAGAGTCCGTAGTGCACGACTCTCGCAGCGACGCCGATCCAGCCCGAGTTGGCGAGGGGCAGTCTCCGTCCGGCACTGGCACGCCACAAGACACGAGTGATCAACACGGCGGCGAGCGTCGCGCCGAGCGCGATGTGCACGGAGCGGGCGTCGATCCTTGGCGCACCTTTCGCAAAGAAGTCGATCGTCTGACCGAGGGTCCAGAGACTCAGAACGAGCATCGCCGTGAGCCAGTGCAGCAGAATGCTGAGGCCGTCATAGCGCGCGGCCGGCACCGCAATCGCCGCCGTGACCTGCGCAATCGTCGTGGAAGTCTCTGTCTGCATGGGTGGCTCCGCGGGCAACTGTACCGGGTCCTGCACCGTATGCAATTTGGCTGACCGGATCCTGACCGATGCGGCCGACGACAGGGAACCGGCCCCGCACCGCGGGATTGTTCTGCATCGCGAAAGATTGCTCCGGAGGCTCCCATGACGACAATGAAAGCCGTACGCATCCGCGCCTTCGGCGGACCAGAGGTACTCGAGCTCGCCGACATCGAGAAGCCGGAGCCTGGCGAGGAAGAGGTGCTGATCCGGGTGCGCGCCGCAAGCGTCAACCCGGTCGACTACAAGATCCGCTCCGGGACCTATCCTGTGGTGAAGCAGGACCAGCTGCCGAAGGTGCTCGGCCGCGACGTCGCGGGCGAGATCGAGCGCTGCGGGAGCGCTGTGCGCAACTTCAAGGCAGGTGACACGGTCTATGCGATGCTCGACGGCGGACCCGGCGGCTATGCCGAGTACGTGACGGTCAAGGCGGATCTCGTGGCGCCGAAGCCGGGGCAGCTCGACTACCGGGCGGCGGCAGCCGTACCGCTCGCAGGACTGACCGCCTGGCAGGGGCTCTTCGACCATGGTCATCTCGAGGCCGGGCAGAGCGTCCTGATCCACGGCGGAGGAGGCGGTGTCGGCCACCTCGCCGTGCAGTTTGCGAAGGCCAGGGGCGCGACCGTCGCCGCCACCGGGGCCACGGAGGATCAGGAGTTCCTGAGGGAGCTCGGCGCCGACCAGGTGATCGACTACACACGCGAGCGCTTCGAAGAGCGGGTGCGCGAGCTCGACCTCGTGCTCGACCTGGTGGCGGGTGAGACGCAGGAGCGCTCCTGGGCAGTGCTCCGCGACGGTGGCACGATGATCTCGTCACTGGCACGACCATCGGAGGACAAGGCGCGCCGGCGGCATGCGCGGGCGGAGAACTTCATCGCCCACCCGGATCGCGAGGAGCTCATCGAGATCGGGCGGCTGATCGACGCGGGGCGGGTGCACCCCCACGTCTCCGCGGTGTTCGAGCTCAAGGATGCCCGCGATGCCCAGGCTCAGCTCGAGGAGAAGCACATCCAGGGCAAGGTGGTCCTCCAGATGGGCTGAGATACCCCCCGTATGGGGGATTCCGGAAGTCGGCACGGAGGTGCAAGCTGCTGTGCCACAAGGGGAAAAGGCTCCCCCGCGAGGAACTTTTCGGGCCTCTTAGCACTCCAATCTGCCGAGTGCTAAAATGCCCGCCCAACGAATCGGAGACTGCATGACCGCCAATACCGCATTGATTGCCCGTCCCGGTGATCTGGCGCTCGCCGGTCCGGTCGGGAGCTTGGATGCGTACCTCGACCGCGTCGGACGAATCCCGGTCCTCACCCGGGAAGAGGAGCGCGACCTGGCCGAGCGCTTCCGCTCGCACGACGACCTCGACGCCGCCCGTAAGCTGGTGCTCTCGCACCTGCGTTTCGTGGTGCACATCGCGCGCGGGTACAGCGGCTACGGGCTGCCGGTCGGCGATCTGATCCAGGAAGGTAACGTGGGCCTGATGAAGGCCGTGAAGCGCTTCGATCCGGCGCTCAACGTGCGCCTGGTGTCCTTTGCCGTGCACTGGATCCGTGCGGAGATCCACGAGTACGTGCTGCGCAACTGGCGGCTGGTGAAGATTGCGACGACCAAGGCGCAGCGCAAGCTCTTCTTCAACCTGCGCCGGTTGAAGAAGAACCTGACATGGCTCTCCGCGGAGGAGACGGCGGCGGTTGCGCGCGACCTGGGCGTGACACCGACCGAAGTGACGGAAATGGAGAAGCGCCTATCGGCGCGCGACATGTCCTTCGACCCGACGCCGGAGTCGGACGAAGAGGAAACGTATAGCCCCGCAGCCTACCTGCCGGCACCGGGTGCAGATCCGGCAGAGCGGGTGGAGAGCGCGGAATGGGAAGACGACTCCTCGGCGCGTCTCCACGATGCGCTCGGGCACCTGGATGACCGCAGCCGCGATATCGTGGAGCGCCGATGGATGGCCGAAGACAAGGCGACCCTGCACGAGCTCGCCGACAAGTACGGCGTCTCTGCGGAGCGGATCCGTCAGATCGAGTCGAATGCGCTGGGCAAGCTGAAGGGCTTCATGGGGTCGGAGGCCGTCCCGGCCTAACCCGCCGCCTGCAGCACCGCAGCCGCGACCCGCTGGTGCATAGCCTTGTCGAGCGGGTCCGGCACCAGCGCATCGCCCTCTGCCTGCTCGGCGATCGTCCGCGCAGCCGCCATCAGCATGGCATCCGTGAAGCGCGCGGCACGCGCGGCTAGCGCCCCCTTGAACAGGCCAGGGAAGGCGAGCACGTTGTTGATCCCCTTGCCATCGGCCGCGAAAGCGGCGCCGCGCTCGCGCGCCACGAGCGGCTCGATCTCCGGGTCGGGGTTGGAGAGCGCCAGGATCACCTGGCCCGCCCGCACCCACTCGGGCCTGATGAGACCCTTTGCCCCGGTGGTCGCGATCACGATATCGGCACGCTGCATGATCGACTCCAGCGTCGCTCCTTCGCCGCCCAGCGCCACCAGACGCGCCACCGCATCGGGATTGCGGTCCGCGCCAAGCACGCGCTTTGCGCCGCCGGCGCGCAGCAGCCGCACGATACCGAGTCCCGCGGCGCCGAGCCCGATCTGACCAATCACGCTCTCCTCCCAGCGCCTGCCCGCACGCCGCGCAGCGTTGGTCAGCGCCGCCAGCGCCACCACGGCAGTGCCGTGTTGGTCATCGTGCAGCACCGGCTTCTGCAGCCGCTCCCGCAGCAGCCGCTCGACCTCGAAGCATTCGGGCGCGGCAAAGTCCTCGAGCTGGATGGCGCCAAAGGAGAGATGAATGCGCGCGACGATCTCCGCCACCTGCTCCGGCTGCCGCTCCTCGAGCAGGATCGGCACCGCCGACAAACCGACGAGATCGGAAAAGAGCGCGGCCTTGCCCTCCATGACCGGCAGCCCCGCGAGCGGCCCGATGTCGCCGAGGCCGAGAACCGCGGTCCCGTTGGTGACCACGGCCACGGTGCTGTCGATACTGGTGAACTCCCGCGCGGCCTGCGGATCTTTCCGGATTGCCAGGCACACCCTCGCCACGCCGGGCGTGTAGATGTCCCGCAGCACCTGCAGCGTGTTGATGGGAAGACTGGCGACCGTGCGGATCTTGCCGCCCCGGTGGCGGTTGAAAACGCGGTCCGATTTGCCGATGAAGCGTGCGGTCGGCAGGTGGTCGATGCGCTCGTAGAGGCTCCGATCCGCCTCCTCGTCCATCTCGAGCGTGATCTCCCAGAGCGTGCGGCCCTGATCACGCCGTATTGCGATCAGATGCTCTATGGTGAGGCCGGCCTCGGCAATCACCTGCAGTACCTTGGCGAGGCTCCCGGGCTGGTGAATGGTCTCGACGATCAGGATCTCGGGTATCTTCATATCGGGCCGACGATACCAGTGCAGCGCAACCCCGGCCACGGCCGGCAGTGAGCACAGGGCGCATAGCCCTATAATCCCCTACATGAAGCGCCTCATCGCGATCGTGGAAGACGAGCCGGCCATCCGCGACAACTACGCTGCGGCGTTCACGCGCGAAGGCTACGTAGTGCGCACATACGGAAACCGCACACAGGCCATGGCAGCGTTCAACGCACGTTTGCCTGATCTCGCGGTCATCGACATCTCCCTGGAGGACGAGCCCGAGGGCGGATTTGAGCTCTGCCGGCAGCTGCGGGCACTCTCGGCGGAGCTGCCGATCATCTTCCTCACCGCGCGCGACTCGGAGCTGGATGCGGTGTCGGGACTGCGCCTCGGGGCGGATGATTTCCTCACCAAGGATCTCAGCCTCGCGCATCTGATCGCGCGGGTGAACGCCCTCTTCCGCCGAGTCGATGCGCTGCGCAAACCGCCGGGCGAGGAAACGCAGAAGGTTCGCAGCGGGCCCCTCGTCCTCGATGGCGAGCGCATGCGTGCCGAGTGGGACGGCACGGTGGTGCTGCTGTCGCTGACGGAGTTCTGGATCGTTCACGCCCTGGCGCGTCATCCCGGTCACGTGAAGAACCGGCAGCAGCTCATGGACGCGGCCAACGTCGTGCTCGATGACAACACCATCACCTCACACATCAAGCGCATCCGGCGCAAGTT
>Ga0070741_10009166_pt1 | contig 19395 bp, 15 predicted proteins | sample Coa_R1_4_FD_66440 | JGI IMG/M metagenome (GOLD analysis project Ga0070741, IMG submission 66440) | Surface soil microbial communities from Centralia Pennsylvania, which are recovering from an underground coalmine fire - Coalmine... | ecosystem: Environmental > Terrestrial > Soil > Unclassified ...
TGAGATCAATGGGCCATCTACTCAGCACGATTTTGGCCATAATATTATCCCGGCAATGGTGGCGCGAGGTGAGGGCGTTTATGCCTATCCCTTTACCGGTTACTGGCAAGATGTGGGCACCATCCAATCCTACTGGGAGGCGCATATGGCGCTGCTAGGTGATCGTTCTGCCTTCGACCTCTATGATCCATCGTGGGTTATTCACACGCGTAGCGAGGAGCGACCACCCGCGCACATTCATAGTGGGGCGCAGGTGGTTGATAGCCTGATTTCACATGGTTGTATCATCAAGGGAAAGGTTGAGCGCTGTGTGCTCTCGCCGGGCGTGATCGTCGAGGAAGGAGCTGTCGTCCAGGAGTCTATCATCCTGTTTGACTGCGTTATTGGGGCTGGCAGCGTCATTAATCGCTCGATCCTGGATAAAGAGGTGGTCGTGGGCAAAAACTGTCAGATCGGCTACGGCGACGATATGACGCCCAATAAGCTCGAACCAACTCGACTGAACACTGGTATTAGCCTGATTGGCAAACGCGCACATCTGCCCGATAACCTCAAAGTTGGTCGTAACTGCAAGATTGGCACCGACCTGCGCCCCGAAGATTTCTCGTTAGACACCCTGACCAGCGGTGAGACGATTGAAGATCGCACCTTTGCACATGGCTGGGAGCGCGAACTCGCACGCCGAAAACCCTCCACGTCCTGAGTGATGAATGCTGTAGATGCAAAGCGGCCAGGGGCTATCAGGCCCCTGGCCGCTTTGTTTTTCCAAAGGAAAAGGGATTACCGTTCTTGACGATTGACGATAAGAGCAAGTCTGTACTCTTTGAACAGTTACACAGGCCCATTGGTGTGGTATGCTTTATAGTATTAAGGAAATGGTACATCTTTTCGCTCCTCATTGATGAGGAATGGCAAGGATGAAGAAGATGAACACATTTAATACTTTGCAGAACCTTTTTGTACAGGATCTGCGCGAATTACACCAACTGCGAAAGCGAGGATGGTTCGTCCTACCCATGACGCGGATCGTGAAGGAGGAACACCTGGGTCGATGCTGTTATCTAGCTGAAGAGTTCCTTAGCTCTGCCGACCTGAGTGCGCTCAAACGCGAACTCGGACTCGATGAGCGTCAATGGCGAGCCTACAAAGCGAAAATTTCTGAGCAGTGAAGCTTCTTCATTGAAGAACGGATACCGCTGCGTGAGTGCGTCAAGCGGTATCTCGTTGTGTTCCCTGGTTCCTGCTCAACGATGCTACACATCCCTATGAAAGAGGGGTAGACGATGATGCTCTATGGCTATAGAGCATAGCATCTTTTTTGTTTTTTCTGTTGGCAAGGTACGTTTGAATACGATCCTGTACCTGTTGATCATTTTTATATCTGGTCTTACATCCATAACATGCGGGCACGCAATTCTCCGGTATTGTTCCTCCCTCTGGTAAGGAAATGACGTGACACATTACCTGAAATGATCTGGCTTGACAGTAGGCGCAGCGCCAGCCAAAGTCTTCGAGGGTAATAAGCCACTCCACCAGTGTCAGTGTTGCATCTGCTCCTAATGAGCGTGCCTGATGAAGTTGAGTTTTCACACGATCAACTTCTCTGATAATAATGAGATAGTTTTCCTCCGTCTCGGCTAATTGTCGGATTGTTTTCAACTCTTTACGATTACAATCTACCCATTGTGCAACGCGAAATAAGATCTGTTTGTCCTTGGAGGTCATACATTCTTGCCTTCTTACAGAATTCCTGAGCATTATCCATTCTCTATCTAGTAAAACATTGTAATTATGTCTCTTAAATATGATGTACTCAATATGAGAACCGGCAAGCTTTTCGTGCAATATACGAAAAGCTTGCCAGTTCTCATATTGAGTACACCATAGGGTAGTCAAGTGACAAAGGACTAATCTTTTGCTACAGATACGTCTGTTGCAATTGGTAAGGCTGCGACATCGTGGCTACCGTTCTGACTGCCAGGCCCTGCCGGTGCATATTCGGGATAAGCAGAGGCACCATGCTCGTGCAGGTCCAGACCTTCAAGCTCACCCGCCTTCGAGACACGCAGCACGCGGGCATATTTGAGAGCAAACATCAACACTAATGAAACTACAAGTGTCGCTGCCACCGTCGAGAACGAGCCAAGTGCCTGTGCTCCTAGTTGGGTTAAACCTCCTCCATAGAAGAGGCCTTTCACGACACTACTCGTATCAGCTCCTGTCGGCGTTGGTGCACCATACGCTCCTGTAGCAAACAAACCGAGCGAGAGGGTGCCCCAGATACCTGCCACAAGATGGACGGGGACAGCTCCTATTGGATCATCGATGCGTAAGTATTCCAGCGCGTCTATACCCCAGATCATCACAAAAGTTGCGGCAATGCCAATGAAAAAGGCTCCTATAGGATCAACCCAGTAACAGGGGCAGGTAATGGCAACGAGTCCAGCTAAGAAGCCGTTGACTGTTAACCCCAGATCCCATTTTTTTGTGCGAGCGTAGGAGTAAAAGAGGGCTGCGAGACCTGCGGAACAAGCTGCGAGGGTTGTGTTGAACGATACGCGCCCGATGCCGACAGTATCCAGGGCCGAAAGCGTGCTGCCCGGATTGAAGCCATACCAGCCAAACCACAGGATCAAGCCGCCGACAGCGCCAACGATCAGATCATGCGCAGGTGGTGGACCGCCTCCATCGCGCTTGAAGATACGTCCCAGACGTGGACCTAGCGCAATCGCACCGGCCAACGAGATGGCACCGCCAATGCTATGCACAACCGTTGAGCCCGCAAAATCATGGAAACTCTTTGCAGCTAGCCAGCCGTCCGGTCCCCAGGACCAGTGTCCAATGATGGGATAAATGAAGCCCGTCACCCCGATGCTATAGAGGATGTCGCCCCAAAAGCCGCAGCGTCCAATCATCGCGCCAGAGGTAATCGTCGAAGCGGTATCAGCAAAGGCGAACTGGAAGACCCAGAATGCCAGTACCGGAATACCTGTCGTCATATAGGTAGGGCCAAGGCCCATTAAAAAGAAGCCCTGCGTTCCGATCAGGGGTGTTCCTGGCTCAAACATGAAGGCGAAGCCCCATGCCCAGAACAAGATGCCGCAGATGCAGGTATCAGCAATACCCTCAACCAGGATATTGACGGATTCGCGCGAGCGAGCGAAACCTGCTTCGAGCATCACAAATCCAACCTGCATACAAAAGACGAGGAAAGCAGCAACCAACGTCCAGACGGTGTTCACGGCGTTAATCGTTGGCGTGTCCGCAGATGCTCCGTGAACTGCTGCATGTATCACAGTGGGAAGGAATACCCACATTGCAGTGAGCACAAGTGCCAGGCCCAGCAGTTTGCCTCCCATATAGCAGGCGACGTTCCGCCGAATAAGGGGGTCGCGCATATTTGTGCGCAAACGCGTCCAGGCTGTACGAAGAAGAGTTGTCATCAAGCAATAGTTCCTTTCAGCCGAAATACAAAACCAACATAAGATACCTATAACCCACACCGTACCTCGATGTAACGGCATATCTTAGAAATATGAAAGCAGTTTGACATACATTGGCATGACTGCACAACAGATTCAGCTACTCATAAAACTGACCTGATCTTTTCAGCCGTAGTTATCGTTTAGCTGGGGAGTGTCTTACTCAGCACCGAACCTATCATGGAGCATTGGCAAAAGCACTCTTACATTATCGCTGTGAGGAGCAGAGGAATCGTCATTGATAGACCTGAATGTGTGCTTTTTTTCCTCTGGTTTAATTATAGAAAGTTAGCAATCAGTATAATAGAGCAAATCTGTCACAAATCTGCTAGAAGTGATTTGTATGATATGCACAAAGCAAGGGCTGTGCAACTCTTAAAATTTACAAAATTTTGACAAAATAGCTGATTTTATTGAGGAAATATTGATGAGAAATCAGATTTTCTTTAGAAAATTTTTAGAGAAGACAAAGGTGACATGTGCATATTGCATAATATAAATCTGTGCTTTTTGATGGGTTATAGAACGAAGAGCAAAAAATACCTCACCAGATCACGCCTGGTGAGGTATTTTTTGCTCTTCATTCTGTTTATTTCGCTTCTTGCCCGATTGCTTCGCTGACTTGCCCAGACTCAAAAACGGCTGTCAGGATGGCGTCAAATGGTTTATCCAGTGGTTGCTCCAATGTTGGAAGCTGTTTGCCATCTAATAGAACCAGTTCTCGTAAGGCGTCCAGGAAATGTGCCATTGGTACGAGTGGTTCCTGCTCTCGCAGGTCGATAGCCATAAGTTTATAGCGCAGAGCCAGATTTTTCAGGCGACGATTGCGCTCCTTGTCATGGTTGCGCAGGGATCGGACGGCTTTCTGGGCTGCCTGCTCTACAAGAAAGTCTATTGGTGAGGCATCGGGATGAAACCAGACCGGCTTTTGGGCAATCTCGTCGGTCTGCGTGATGATACCTGTAAATGGCGGCAGGACCGAGGCCGTGACTTCTGCTACGGAAGATCCACGTGCAAGGGCAGCAAAACCACGTATCAGGCTAAGTACTGGCTCGATCTCTGCTCTGGGAGCATCGCTGTTGTGATTTGCTATCTCCCGCTCTGTCTCGTCCATCGCTTCGGCCCAGGATGCGCGTTCCTCTGGGCTGCATTGTGCAGGGAAGCGCAGAATAAGAGCAGTCATACTCCCTGCGTGATTGAGCCAATCGTGGAAAGAGCTTCCTGCCTCCTGCTCGTCCGGCTCAGGTTCGACAAAGGGACGATCAGCGACCTCTGCCTCAATACCCCGGATAATCCATTCCCAGTATCTTTGTGAAATTTCTGGAAACAGAGGTAACATCCAGGATGGAGGACCGCTTTGAGCCGCAGCGAGGGCAGATTCGATAGTATTGTCGGGAAGGTCCTTGCGCAATCCCCTCAGGGTTCTGATCGCATCCTCGCGCTCGTCGAGTGGCAGCTTCATCAGGCGCTCCAGAGCTGCTTCGGCCACGAGATAATCTATAGCTGCACGCATCTGGTTATGACCACCGTGCCAGACGGCAAGTCGATAGAGCGTCATACCAACATCGACAATATGGCCTTGTGCAATATGTTGCTGCAAGAGATTCTCCAGGGTATGCAGGTCTTTCTGGTCTTGCTCTTGTGCTGAGGTGATGTCGCTTGCCTGTGCTTCCGCTGTAGGTTCGATAGGCAGGCGATCAAACGAAGCCAGCTTTTGATAGAGATCCTGCGAGGTAGGCGGTAGTTGGCCAACGGCCTGCGCGGCAAGATCTAGCATCTCTCCAGGAAGCTCTATGTTTGCTTCTCGCCCGACCTCTGCGGCATAGAGAGCCGTCTCTGCCGCGTCGCGATAGCATCCAAGATCGAGGTAGAGACGGGCGGCCTGTGTCATATGCTCTATGGCCGTTTGCGGTCGTTGCAGTCTCGCTGCGACACGACCCTCTACTTCTGCGAATTTCGCGAGGGTATCTGGCTGACTCTGGAACTTCATATTTTGCCTGGCATTTTTCAGCATGTCCAGCGCCTTCTGTACGTCATCCTTTTCCAGGTAGACGCGCACCAGATTTATGGTTGCCTCGATGAAATCCGAGCGTTTTTTCTCTCTCTGGGCCATATCACGCGCTTGCAGGTAGTAACGTTCCGCGTCATCCCAATTTCCCGCGAGTGAACTGGTCAGGCCAAAGCCCAGCACTAGGCTGGTATACAGTGCTTGTGTTAGTGTTGCCTCGGCCTGGTTGATCCAGTGCTTAGTATCCTGTGCTTTGCCAACAGCAGCGTAGGTGCGGGCAAGATTCGTACGAGCGCATGTTGCGCAGGGATGGCGCTTTGGCAGTTGTGCCAGGACATCCTGTGCGTTGGCAATAATATCCTCGTGGTATCCAGTCGGGTCTATGTCGATATAGCACTCCACAACATCGTGAAAGGCACAGATGCGTTGTGGAACGTCACGCACACGTTGATCGGTTGCCAGCGAGAGCAGATCCACGGCCTCTGGCAGAGCTCTCCTGGCTTGCCGTTGTCTCAGCCAGAGTTGTACACGCCAGTGGCGCAGATGTAACTGCCATTTGATCTCATTTGTTTCGCGTGCTGCCTCTAGCGCTTGTGTGATGGCGAATTCGGCAGCAACGTGATCGTCATAAAAGTTATCCCAGAAATCTGTATAGTTTTCGATGATGGCTCTATGTTGACCGCCTATCTCAAACAGGCGCTCTGCATCTTTGTCAATCCAGGCCCAGATATTGGCGGGATCATTACTCTTCGACATGATCATTTCCCTCATCGCTCCTTTGAGCGTCTTTTGTCTGCCTGGCATCTGCCAACGAAACGATTCTGCCAGGGGTTGTATACTCTTCTGGCGCTTGCGCGGAATCCCTGTTGAGTTTGCGTTTCAATTCTTCACAAATGGTTGCCAGCAGCAACGGGGAAATACGTACCCGTTCTGCCAGCTTGTGCTGGTCGGCAGCCAGTAAATCCTCAATGGTCTCGCACTCCGCACTCAGGCGACCTGCCGCGTCTGGATGTATGCCAAGTGTAGTAAGCATGCTGCTTGAGAGGGCATGACCGGAGGATGGTCCGTGTGAGACACCGGCTAGGCTTGCCAGAGAACTATTAATTTGCTCAAAACAGGTGATAGCATCCTGTGCTGACAGATTCTGGCCTGCAAACATTCTGGCATTGGCAACAAGGATACGCACCAGTGCACTGAAACCGGGATGTTCCGGTCCCATGTCACGCACGCGCCGCAGAAGCGGGTTGCGAGCGTTCAGATGCAAAACACCTTGCATTGCTGCCTCATCGACCTGCCGACGTTTAAGATGGTCGCGTACAAGCGAACGGATAGGACCAACAAAACGTCCTTCATCCAGATGGCGTTTTGCTCGCCTTGCGCGTTCAGCGCCTGGAGGATAGAGCAAAATCATAGGCAAGTGCTCTGGCTCATAGGCCATGAGGCGTACAGGGAAGCCTTCGGCTTTACAGACATCCATGATGGCTTGCCACTGTTGCTCGGGATCGTTCACAGGCGTAAAGAGATAACTGGCGGCGGGAGTTAATTCTTCAACCGGGACGCCATATACATCGCTGTAGCGCTTTAAGAAGGCGGTATCGGCGAACCAGCGAGCATCGACGACAGCCAGGTGACGTGCCTCAAAGAGCGCCAGAGCCTGGGTGACGCCATCCTCATTGTCATAGTAGAAAATGCGCCCAGGATTTTCATGCAAATATTCGGGAATGGTCAGATCACCACGACTGGTCTTAAAGCTGACCAGATCTGCCACGCGAGTAAATAATTCGAGCGCGCGTACCGACCAGCCCTTAATCAGATCATTGTGTGCCTGTACGATAGCTTTCCAATCGAAGGGAGCATGATCGGCAAGGGCTTCAAAGTGGGCCAGTAACGCTTTTCCCAGAGCTATCTGCACAGCCTCATAAATATCATCATGGCGCAGCGTCTCGCGACTGGCGGTTGGATTGAGCAAAGGGCAGTCGATAATACCATTCACAAAACGTGCCCAGGATGGGAGCAAGTCGCGCTCACGTTCGGTAATCAGCATATGGCGTACATACACGGTGACATCGCCATACTCTTGAATGGAAATCACCGAGCGCGGCGGTACATAGAGAACGCCGTGCAGCGGGATAACCTGATCATCATCTGTACGAATGTCCTGTAAAGGAAGGACCGTCAGCGGTCGTGTCTCAGTGCGTTGTTCGACCCAGGCCATATAGCGCGCAGTTCTGCCCTGTGCTGTCTCCTCTTCATTCTCCTCTAGCCAGGGAGCTGGATAGTTATTGATTGGCGTCACATCATTGGCAAGATAAATAGGAATGGGTAGGAATGCAGCATATGTATTGAGGGTATCGCGCAGAATGCTCATATCGAGCAGAAACCGGGCATCGTCGCGCAGGTCCAGGCGTACCGTTGTGCCAATCGTCTCGCGGCTCGCCTTACGTAGTGCATAGCTCTGTCCACCATCCGAGATCCATCTCCATGCCTCATCGGGAGCTTGATAACTCACCGTCGTGATCTCGATACGATTGGCGATCATAAATGAAGAGAGGAGACCGAGACCAAACAGACCGATCAGATCCAAAGCTTCTTCCCGCTGAGCATTGCCCAAGCGTTCGCGGAGTTCTCGTGTATAGCCGCGACCAACTGTGGCGAGAAAGACCGTGATCTCATCGTGTGTGAGACCAGATCCATTATCTTCGATGATGAGTTCATGTGTACTGGTTTCAACGGAGACATGGATACGCGGCTCATATTCTGCTGTTGTGTTAGGATCTTCCTGCTGGCGGCGTACGCAAGAATCATGTGCATTCTGTATAAGTTCGCGTATAGCTACACGAGGGTCAGAATACAAATGTTCTCCTAGAACTTTTAGAAGACCGGGCAAATGAATTTCGACAGGAAGGATTTCTAATTCTTCTCGCATAATTTTGTGGCCTATTTCTATAGGCATATGAAAGGATAGAAAGAACAATAAAAATTTTTGTTACTATAACATAGAAGAGTTACCTCAGCAAGTATTATAGACCTGCTTAAAGTAACTCAAGGCTGTAAAGCAAAGCCAATTTATCGTAATGTTCTATTTATTACCGCCTGGTAGCACAGGGACTGTGAAACACACAAACTTTGTGTAGGGTCCAGTACCTTCGTAAGCGCGTAGGAAGAGGCGGTCGTTGCGTTTTATCTTGTCGGTCCTGTTGGCATGCAATGCACTGACAGTCGTTTCATCCTCTACAATCTGTCTCAGTTTGGTATCCGTAATTAGTGTGTGGTAGAGGTAGCGAATTTTTTTTCGCTGGGCCACAAACATTGCCAGCGCTGCCATCCCCTTGCGTCCACCGGAGAGCGCGAGAACGATCTGATCATCTGAGTAGCGATCACGGATATCATCGATCGTCTCCTCCAACTTATTTTCGTACACCCCGCAGGCTGCATGAGAATCGATGTCTTTCAAACCAGTTATGGGAACAAGGCGACAGGTCACGTGTTCATCATCGAAGGCGCGCTTTGCTAGCTCTGCGCTGTGGCGTACTTCTAGCAGGCCAGCGGGATAGAGTAGAACTACCTCACGAATGTTGTGCCCCTGCGCGCTGAGCAGGGTGTAGAGTTGGGTTGCGATCATCGGGGTCGGCCCCAGCGGGACGAGCAGGATACTTTTACTCGTAAGGTCAGCTTCATTTCTGACCAGTTCATCAAGCACGTTGTTTGCTGGTGGAAAAGGAGGACCTAGAGGGAAGGTGAGCGAATTTGTTATTTCCTCCAGAGATCTATATTCTTCGTTGATCTCTATCTCTAACTCAGAAACGATGACCCGATCTACTTCTTCATCCGCACAATTTCTAATATCTTTAGGCACGGTGTGGAAAACCGGTCTTTGTGGTGTTCGCTTGCGTTTTAGAAAGTGAAATGTTAAGGATGAGAGGTTCTGGGAATAGATGTCATGTTCTCCCTTTCGTAATTTGCGGGAATAGAGATCATGCGAAAGATTACGTAATGTTGTGGCAAATTTCATGCGCTCAAAACAAAGTTTAAATTGTCTTGCGTTTGTTCTGTCGTGTTGCCACAGATCTTGAAATTGTTGCATGGCGTGCTTTGTCAGCAACACTTCAAGAATACGCGTCTTCTGAGACGGTGTAATGTAGCGGTAGGTTTCAATGATTTCTGCTTTTGGGGCGTCTTCATTCCATAATTCATCTAAATCTTCTTCCGTAATAGTGACGAGTTTCTCAATAAACTCATCACTTACGTGCTGGTGTTTGCCATCGTCAAGGGGGATATCGACTAGTCTGAGGTCATTGCGGTCAGGGAAAAAGTAGAAATGGCGATCAGTGGGGGAAAGAGCTATGAGTTCTTCTGGCGAGAGAAAGTTGGGTTTGCGTGTGCCTTCTCGCTTGTCTAGTATGTGGTAGAGCCGTTTGACGCAAGGAAACAGAGGCGCGAGCAAGGCCATCAGCGCTGACATGTTCTTGCGACCACCAGCCAGCGAGAGATAAACCGCATCGTCGTTGTATTGCCAGAGCAACAGGGCGAGTTCTTGCAAGAAGGTATAGCATTGTATCTCGCTGTTGACATCCTCAAATGGTAATTTTGTAGCTTCCACGGCACATTTATTGTGGAGTGCCTCGTTGATGAAGTCAAAGCCGAAGTCGATCTGGTAGCCGGATGGATGTAGTACGACGACTTTGTCTATCGGAAGCCTTTCCTGTCCGGTCAAAAGATCGTACATAGCTGTGACGACGACTGGAGATTCGCCAAGCGATGCGATAAGTATATTTGCCATAGCTACTCTCCCTTATGGAACGTTCCTGGTATCCGCAATGCGTTTCCCTCTGCTTGCCGGGGTATCGAACCAGCCACGCTTGCTAGGATAATAATATTTCACATCAGAATCGGCGGGCCAGCGCCAGATACGCCGCAGGTCATCCATCGCCAGCGTTTGCAGGCGCTGTTGCTCAATGAACGTATCGATATGCTCATATAGCATATGCCACATCTCATCCCCCTCTAACGTCGTTTTCCCGCGTTCTGATCCAGGCTGTGTGTAGCGAGCGGCGTAGTCTACCAGGCTCAGACGTGTTGGCGAGAGAGAGATTGAACCCAGTCCCAGAGGTTTGCCATAGCCGATTTTATGGCGCATACCATCTTCCAGCACAACTGCCAGCATCAGCGCTGCGAACTCGTCGGCCTCCAGGTTGGTGAAATCCACACGGAAGTGAAACTGGGTATCGTAATCCAGGGGCTGAATATAGCGATTTGCCGGTCTGCCACCCATGGGGATAATTTTATTCTCCGTCAGTGGCTCCATATTCTGAGAGTGGTGGAAGTAATATTTAAGACCAGCGATATGTTGCTCTGCTTCATCCAGGTAAAAGGCTTGATGGTGGGGTTTGGGTTCTACCAGCACAGCAGTATAGATCGGGTCATATTTGTAGATTTTGTCAGCATATGAGCATGCATCACCAATATTGACTTTGCCCAGGAAGACGCCGCCAGCGCGTTCCTTCAACATACCAAAGATACGGCAGGCGATGCACAATTTGGTATTCGTACTACAATGCTGGAACTCGTTGGGCACAATGCTTCTGTACCTGACCCTTCCCCTCTCATAGTCGCCGTCGAAAAGCGTGAGACAACCGTTGCCGAGCGTCTCTACAACGCAGCGCAGCATCCCTTTGAGTGAGCTTCCCGGAATGATATACTCTCCCTGCTTGTTCTGCATCGATTGTGCCGGTTTAAGGGGATCTGGCGAGACATTGCGTGGATCAGAGATAAAGAGCGGCGTCTCTGCATACACATCGATATTCATATAGCCTGAGTAAAGTCGCTGCTCCCCAGTGAGGCGGTGATGCCAGACAGGTTTACGTTTTTGTGGAGGTCTGTTCCAGTCGATGCGCGCAAAATCATACGGGTTCATTTCTCTTCCTCCTGCTCTGGCTCCAGCTTTTGAAAACGATACAATTGTATACACCCGCTCTTTTCATCAACATACTCGCAGACAGTCAACTGGACGCGCTGTGCATTCTCTTGCATTGGATAGTGCAACAATCGCGGGATGCGCACTTCCGCATAGTATCGGTATTTGTCCTCTTTTTTGCGTCCCGCTTTGCTGGCGTCAAATAATGTGCCAAAGAGATAGTACTTGCGTCCGTAATGCTTTTCGAGCCCGCTGAGAAGCGTATCATTGCGCGTTAAGCCTGGCAACCCATGCTTCGGTTCTTCTGCCAGATAGATGAGCCGATATTGATTACCATCTTTCTCCCAGCGCAGTTCAAATTCTTGCTGAAAGACGCGTCCAGAGGTCGAGTTATTGATATCACCCTTATCGACATCGTTGAGGTAGGCGAATTGTAGCAGGCCAGGGCGCTGTTCCTCGGTGATGATGTCTTGCGGAAAGCATTCGAGCAGCACGAATGCCTCTGCCGGGAAGTAACGCGTGTTGACCAGGTCAGTAATGTTTGGAATCGAGCCAGTATATAGGATATCTTCCATTGGACTTTTACCCTCTTTCCTCCTCTGCGGTAGAAGCGTTAGCGGCTCCTATTCAGCTCGTTTTGTATCGCTGTTGGCTGCTCCCATGCTTGTATACGCTCAACAAATTGCTTAATCGCGGCTGATTGCAAGGAGGCAAGTGCATCACCTCTGAAGGTGCGCAGGTTGCGGATACCGTGTGTGCTCTTTTCAAATGAAGGGAGCGGAGCCATATAATCGTTGGGTTGTGTCCCATAACTACCATCGTTGAGCCAGCGCCCCAGGCCCCAGATTTGCTCGGGTGGCTCCTGGCTGCTATACATCGAACTGGTGACGAAGCCGCCTGACCGCCATTGTGTGCCTTTGTCGCTGATCGTGGCTGTGACTTTGCCCAGCCCGCGTGAGCGGCCCGATCCAAGGTGGATTAACTCGTCTTCCATGTCCTGGATGACCGTGAATAGCATACCAAGCTGCCAGATCTCGAAGTTACGCAGGTGAATATCGGTTTCAAAGACCACGCCGGTACTGACCACCTCTAACTCGAATTTCGCGCCGTGACTGGCTCCTCCCGTCAGGCGATCAATGCCGACACCATCGCGCTGCTCTTTGATTTCATCAGAAGCCAGGTAGGCATCGCTGATCGCGAGGCGTCCGATAAAGCCGGTTGAACCAAAAAGACGGCAGGTAGGGCAGGAATCGGCGTAAACGAGATCGGTACGTTTCTCCAGCAGGTCGCGGTGTTTGGGGTCTTTCGCTAGATCTTTCGCCAGCTTGTTAAATCTGCCACCGAACGAATCTCGATAATCGAGTTGGCGCTGTTCCTTATCGGTCTGCTTGTCTTCGTAGCTGTCGAATGGATAGCAGACAACGCGAGGTTTCAGGCTACACACAATCTTTTCGATATGGCTGCGAAACACACCCTTGAGTGAACTGCCAGGAATGAAAGCCTCCTGCTTGCCGTTGCGGTAGGTCAATACGGGTGTCATATCGGGGCCACTAATGCTGGCGTGACCCGATTTGATCAAAAGAGGACCAGTGGTCGTGATGCGCAGCGTGCAAAATGCCTCATTCACCAGTTTCTTTAACATGGGTGCTTCCTCCCTTATGAAAAATGTCGTTAATATGCTTTGCTAGAAAGTCTGAGGCTTTTTGCCCTGAAAAAGTATCTGAGAACTGTCGTTTGACAAGATAATCACGCAGACGTTGCTGGCGCGTGGCCTGGTCGATGTTATCGCCGTATAATTCAAGTGCTTGCACTTCCAATCCTTCGAGACGGCAGGCCCCTAACCCACGCGAGCGTTTGCCCCCAATGACGCCGAAGCCATGAACGAACTCGCTCAGGCCAACGCAGGCGAGCTGCACATCTTTTGGTGTCGCGTTCTCCAGAACTATCTCCAGGTCGAATGAGGCGCTGGCTGGCACCACCTCGAAATCGTACTTGAGGCGATCTTTGGCCTTTTCGCTATCACGGTCAATGGCGACGCCATCGCGGATTTGAATGATGCCGCTCCATTCCTCTTTGGGCATGTAAAGATCATTGACGTTCAGACGGGCTGCCGCGAACGGCGAGCCGAACAGGCGGCAGGTATCACAGAGATCCTCCATGATCTCCCGTTGGATTTTTTGAGCATCACCTGGCCTATCGCGTCGCCTTTTTGCGATCGCTCCCTGGCGAGCGGTTGGGCAGATCTCTTTGCGATTGCGTCCTCGTAGTTCTTCATCGTCGAGTTCGATTAAGGCACAGGTCGAAAATCCGGGAAGATCGGGGGCAATCTTCTCAACAGTACTGCGTAAGGCACCTTTAAAGCTGGAGCCGGGGATGAACGGCTTCTGGTCTGGTGTAAGCACCACCGGGCTATCACTGCTGCTGAGCGTGATACGACCTCCACCGATATGCAAGGCCGTCTGCATAGTCAGGCGTCCCCGGAATACGTAGCGGTTACGCAATTCATAGCGATCTTCGCGTTCGCGGCTATTGCTTTGTGTATTTGTTACCATCTCTCTTACCTCCTACCTTGCTCTGCTGCCAGTCTTGTTTGCGCTTATCTTCTGCTTCTGCCAGGAGCAAGCCATTTTCAGCTACAAGGTGCTGAATAAACTCGCGGGCCAGCAAAGCCATGAGTGCCTTTTCCTCGTTTCTTATCTCGCTTACACTTTTTCCGTCTGTATCTGTGAGCAGATGAAAATCGTCTTTGAGCCGTTTGTGCTGCATATGCGATAATATCTTTTCGAGTTCGGTATAAAACGTCTTGATATCTTGCTTTGATGGCGGCCAGTTGCGATCTCGCTGATGGACAACAAATTGGTGCAAATCGTCGTAGCGCGCCGCTTCGGCGATACTGAGGAGCCCGTTGATCTGGCTGGAGGGCAATGGGTTGCAATGCTGTTCACGCACAAATTTTCTGACGAAATTACTCGCCTCGCGGTAGAGAACTGTATCGCTCAGCAGCCAGATTTTTTGTAGCTGCGCAACGGTGGGCATCGTTTTCATTGCTCCCTTCTCTTACTGTTGCCCAGGCTGACGTTGTATTCATAATTTACCACCATGTGACGGATAATCTGGCGTATTAAGAGGAGATGGATGCGTCTGCGCTCCTGTTTATCCGCATCTGTGACATCGTCAATCTTCAGGTGATCATATATTGTTTTCAGCCTCAGTTTCAGCCCTTGCTCCAGGTAGTTTCTCAAGCGTTCGCCAAAGGGCAGGTTGGAGTCTGCATCTTTTTGCTCAGAGTAAGGCTTGCGCCAATCAGCCTGACGTGCTGTTTGTCGCTTGATGTAGTCAAAGACATCGGACGTTTTGAACGTGCTTTCAGCGATATTTTCCAGGTTGGTCAACTGGGAACGATGGTTGGCTTTGATGGCATGCACGGCATGTTCGCCCAGTTTGACGGCATCGTTGTAACAGACCTCTGCCTGATAGCTGACCTCGCGGATAATTTTCATTTCATCATTCATTTCAACTTTACCTCACAGTGAAATGGATCGGAGACGCAGACGCGCCCAAACCCTTCAGCGCGCCGCTGACCGATGCCCTCGCGCTCAAGTCCGAAAAGAGCTTCTTCCAGATCTTTTTTTGAAAGTGTAGACCCAAACAGAAAAACAGAACCGGCGTCGATCGCAATTTCGTTAGTGCGGGGGGTGCCCCACAGATCGTTCCATCCGGTTATGCGTTTGCTGCTAGCAGATTGGTAAACAAGGGTAAAATGATTTGTATAATCTTTTGGCAGATGCAGCAACTCGGTCAGAACGCCTTCATTGATGAGGCAGCGATAGCGTAATGCCGCATCGCGCAAGATAGCAGGCGAATGCAGCGTCAGTGCGAAGTAGAAGGGCTTTTGCTGGAGAATCGGCAAACTGGAGAAACTACTGCCCAGTTCTTTGACCGCGGCATAAAAGGTGTCATTAAAGTCTGTCAGATGCTTCTGAAAGGACCGGAACTGCTCGTCTTCGTCTTTTAAGGGAAAAAGGCTGAGTGAAACCTTCCCCATGCCGCGTGTGCGTCCAGTCCCGACGCGTATCAGACCTGAGTGGCCGATTGTCTCAACAAATTGCTCAAAGGTGCGAGTCAATCTGTCGTCTGCAATCTTAACCATGCCCCAGAAGCGTGTATGCTCATCAAACACGCTGCGGTTGTACAGGATACCCTCCTGTACGGTTCCAGTGGCGCGATTGATACCGGTATGTGTTTGCAGGCGTGTCCTCGTCTTAGCGGCTATCATCCGTCCATCATCATCGCGCCGATAATAGCCGGAGAAGGCGTCCATCGGGCGTGCATTGCCTGTCTTCAGGCATTGTGGGCAGACTTTATAGGCCTGAAATGGGGCCAGCAGAACGGATGGATCAGTTTGCCCGGCATCGTCAGCCAGGCGGAAGAGAGCCCAATCGATCAACGTATCGCGTACACCGTGATCGTCATCCTCGTCATCCTCATCGAAAGGCAGGAAGCCGGAGAAGCGTTTGCAGGATTGCGCCGTCTTTGGCAACGGGTAAACGGGAAGCTGGGTGTCATCGTGCAAAGCTTTGTTCTTGAAACTGGCGGGGTACAGATCAGGGTACTGGACCTGACCGCTGAGGAACAATTTCTCGAATTCCGGGGTGCGGTCAGAAAAGTAGAGTCGATGAATCGCTGCCAGGCTACCTGCCAGTGTTGTCCCGGAGATATAGGGTGTAGCAGCGGCACCCTCCGGAGCGTGATCGGCGCGAATAGCCAGAGGGGAGAGAGCTTCAAGGCTAAGTGCAAGGTACTTCACGGGCTACTCCTCCACTGTATTATAGTAAGCAAGGACATCGAGTTGTTCCAGCCAACCGCGCCACATATCCGCAGCACATTCTTGTCCATTGAGAAGCACTTTGCTGATCTTGCACGTGCATTTCCCTTTGCCGGTTGATTTATTGCCGCCGAGCCGCTCGATCATGTGCAATCCTGTCAGCAAGAGCAGTAGAGAAAAAGTTGGAGTAAAGCCGGATTTCTGGGCCTGCGCGAAAACCGGATGAGAAGCAGGAGGAATAACATCACATGTTAACCAGCCCTGAATAGTGCCCTTGAAAACAATGTTGCTGGCTCCGAACTCGCTTGTATACAAAGCTCCCTGTGCGGCTGTGCGCGTTAGACGATCCAATCGTACCTGCGTGTACGGTGTGGCCTGGAGGCTCTTATACCGGTCCTCCCCTTCTATTCTATACTGCTGTAGCTTTTTATCATCCTGCCGGACATCATCGAAGAAAAGCTTTCCCGGCGCAAGCTGGGAGCCGAAGACACGTGTAACCATGTTAGGCTTGCTCTCGCCAAACCATTCTAAGGCTGCCTCTGCATTGTGCGGACTCTCTATGGGCTGTGTCTTCCGTTTCCCAGGCTGTATTTTCTGTTTTTCTCCATCATAGAAGCGCGCCAGTTGCTCACAGTGCTCGCGTAGCACACCTTTAAACGTGGAGCCCGGTATATACAGGTATTGCTCGTTATCGCGCACAACGGTCCTATCGATCAAGCCCTCACGAATACCTGTGCCGCAGTGAAAAGGGGTTTCAAAAGTGAAATCATACTCGATTTGGACGCGATTAGTCGTCATTGCCACTGCTGCCTCCCTCCTGCATCACAAAATCGTAGAGTTCCACAAAGTCGAGCAGTGATGTGCGATAGGTATCGCTACCATCGGCGAACCAGGGCAAGGTCACACGTGGGAACCAGGAAGCCGGGTCGTCCTCTCGGCGGTGTTTCTCCTGATGCTTGCTCCCCAGTTTATAGACATGATCGGCCACAAACTCGCGTTGCCGTGCTTTCCAGTTGCGCAGGACTGCCAACATGTCTCCGACCGATGTCGTGAGATTCATTTTCAATACCGCCTCGCGTACCTGGTGGAGCTTGGTGCGACCTAGCGACAGCCGTTTCCCATCGCGAATCGCTTTGAGCATCGCGTCGAGCTGCTCGACCGTATATGGACGTAGCGTTGCATAAAAGGTAGCTTCACCCTGCTTCCCACCGACTGGCACATGTTTTTTCTGCAGGGAATCGTAAACCTTTTTGAAATCGTGGCTGGTGCTGCCCGCGACAACCAGGAAATTGATGCTGCTATCTCCGTACTTAGAAGGGTTTTTTGAAGATTGTTGTCTTTTTGCTGTTTCCGTCTTGGCGTGCTTGAGGGTCGATTCTGCAAGATCCTGGAGCAGACCAAAGGGATATTTAATAGGTGCAAGAACGACACCGACCGAGAGCGTAAAGCCTTCTTTTTGCGGATCATACTCTTTCATCTTCCGGTCAGTCAGATCGTGAAAGTTTTGCGCAATCGTCAGCGCAACGTCGAGGGCAACGGAAGCGGGCGTTACGATCATAATATCGTCCCCACCAATCATAAGAATGTCGAAGGGAAACATCGGATGTTTTCGATCTTGCCCATTGGCTGGAATAACTTCCAGATGCTTTTTGATTGCCATGCTCAGTGCTTCATATACAGAATTATCAATAATCTTGGCAACCCGCTGCGTCTCTGTCAGATTTAGCTGGTCTTCCATTACCTTTCCCATCCCATTGCCGTCTGCATATATCAGACCGAGGTAGTCTTTTCCACCAGCAATACCCTGGAGCTCATTAAAGTCGGAAGGCCGCTCTGTGTCATCCAGAAGCTCATAGCCGCTTGAAGAGAGCAGTCTGAGCATGTAGTCCCAAATGTATGAGAAGGTTGTTTCTGTTGACTCATGCTCTAAGTGTATATGCCGTTTGATGATGGCTTTGATCCCGTCTCTCACGTCTTTGTCTTCCTCACGTTTTGCCAGGCAACTCGTGCAGTAGCGTTTATCTCGATCTGCGGGATCAGCGGTGTCTACAACATCCTTGTCTTCTGCGTAGTTTGTTCCACACGAGTCACAAGGACGCATCAAAGGATGAGAGGGGAGAGCCAGATGAGGCTGGGGGTGTAGCTTCTCCGCGACTAAACGCATGCTGAGTAACTTCATCAGCTTTTGCATAGCCCCTGAGGCGTCTTGCCAGGCGTTGAGGTCGTCGGGAAGCTCCTGGACGGCAAAGGAGATGGAGGCACCACCGTTTGTAGCGGTGGTGTATTCTTTCTGGAGACGGAGACCAAATTCCTTCGCTCTATCTTCGTCTCCTTCTATTAGGAACATCCCTGAGCCACCATTAGTGTAGACCTTTTTTGCTTGAAAATCCTTTGCTGCATTTTTCATGACTCTGCGGTTGAGATGGTCAAGTTTTGAGCTGGCACCGCGAATGTCTTTCAGTCGATCAGTGGCGAATACGTATTTTTTGATATGATCGGTGTCCAATGCTATAAGAGTCTGCATCCCCACTTGTATTTTGCCTCCAGCGTGTATGTACGATGTTCAAAGTCCATTACCACAGCATGGGTAGTATAGCATCGATGGGTAGAGCTGATCATCAGAAAAGTTTCTGAATTTTCTCAGAATTTGTTCTGATGTACTGGTTAAAATGGGCGTCATGAGAAGAGGGCAGCGCCCTGCTGTAGAGATAATGCTCTATTTCTACACGGGTCGCTATTTTCTTGTGTGACACGCATTTTCGCCTGCTATTCACAATGACAAACTATATACGAATATATCGCTTATTGCAACCCTCTTAGCCAGAATTGCTACTACTGACGATCTATCTTGTACATATGGAGAGAAATATTAGGTATAGGCTTGTAAATGCACTGATGTATACACGGGGAGATTTTTTAACTATTGCTGGTAAGTGTCGAGAAATTGTAATATGAAAAGTTATCTCCCTGAGTGACTTTTCAGTGGCTTCGTGGCCCGATTGCTTTCCTTGCAGAGATGATGTATTTTTTGTTACAATAACTGAGCAGATAGGATATGTGTAAGCCTGAGCACTCGTGATAGGAAGAATATTTTTCCATATTTGCAAGCGAGAACGATCAGGAATCGACATCTGCGTCGGTTCACCTATTTTTGGCCTATTGGAGG
>Ga0070741_10009167_pt1 | contig 19394 bp, 18 predicted proteins | sample Coa_R1_4_FD_66440 | JGI IMG/M metagenome (GOLD analysis project Ga0070741, IMG submission 66440) | Surface soil microbial communities from Centralia Pennsylvania, which are recovering from an underground coalmine fire - Coalmine... | ecosystem: Environmental > Terrestrial > Soil > Unclassified ...
TGGCGAGTGCCATGTGGGCGTGCACGATTCGAGGGGGGGTGTCTGCGGGGGGCGGGTAGACGATGGAAGTCGCTTGATCGATCGCTTCTTGCATCGCATTCGCCAATGCGCGCACGAGGCCGTGACGCGCGCGCACCTCAATGGCATGTGAAAGCGCGACTACGGTTAACTCGCGGTTGGCAATCAGCGCTAAGCTCACACGCTCGAACCGTAGGTGGATTGCCAGGTCGCTGGCCAGGGCAGTGGCGCTCTGCTGCAGAGGTTGCGGTGCGAGCAACCGGGCTTGTAACTGCAGCAGCATCGTGTCGATGCGCGAGCGCAGCGGAGTAGTGCTTTCCTCAAGGGCCGCGGCCAAGCCTGCGGCCGCCCGTTCGAATTCCTGCAGCTGACGCCTTTCGACCGGCTCTTGCATTGCCTGCACGGCGACTGCGAGCGCGCCGCCGCTGTTGGTCAAGGGCAACGAGATGATGCGTTCAGGGTCGCCGGAAAGATTCGAGCTGACCGGCGGGGTAAGCACCAAAGTGCTTTTGCGCTTGACTGCTGCGCGAGCTGCTGCTACCAGCGAGGCATTTGCTTCGACTTGCCCGGGCCAATGCGCGGCCTCTTGCAGGGCTGCTTCGCCACCGAGCATAACGACCGCGGACTTCACTCCGGCTTCCCGTTCGCAATACGTGCTCAGCCAGCTCTGCGCCAAGGCCGATAGGACTGGGTTTTTGGTCATCCTCGTTTGCGTCACACAAGCCGCACCCTCGTGCCGCATACGCTGTTGTACCGGGCCAAAGGAGCGTCGATCGATCAGATATGCGTAACGACCAAAACCTTGCGTTCTTGATTGCAAGGAACGACATCAATCGCGGCGATTGATGAGCGGCGCCTAGCAGGACTGTGATGTTCCGGGTTCTGGGTGGAATGAGATGCGCAGCCGGTATGAATGCAGCCGGCCTTCTACTTCTGCTGCCACCACAAAGGCTAAGAAAATCCCCTAATTCGGAGATCGAGTGCCACAGTCGAAATCGTCTTGGAACACCGGACGCTCGGGGCTTCCAATGCTGGATAAGTAAGCACGCTGGACGGCGAACGCTTCTTCTTCCTTGGCTCGCTCGCGCTTACAGGGAGACATGCCGCTGAACTTCGGGTGGCCCTGCTGCAGATAGTGCACGAGCTCGTGAAGCAGGACCGACCGGTCGTACAACTCCTTTGACGGATCGAGATGAGCCGAGAGGTAGATGCCATCACCGGGGATGTATGCGGCAAGCACGTTACACGGCTCGTCGCACACCCTCTTTTCGATTTCATGCTGAGGGAGCTGATGGATCGGCGGTAATGGAGGTCTGCTGTGATAAGCGGTGAGCGATTCGATCGCTCGTAGCAGGTCGTCCATCACTGCGGTCAGTTCCGGGGCCGGAGGAACTGGTTCCGCCAACGTCGTGGCATCGCTTGGCGAGGCCGGACTGACGCTCGCAAAAGCCATGGCAGCGACATGGTAGGCACACGCGATGAATTGCCGAGTCGAACGAAGCGCCATAACCTCTCCTATGCTCTTCTGAATTGCGTGGCTCGCAGCCGGTTCTCGCTTCGCGGATGGTGGGTAGCCTGCCTTGTATAATGGCCCACGGCTCGCGGTTGTTGCTTGCTGACACTTTCCACCATCGATTATCGCGTCCAACGCCTCGTTCGAGCGCGGATCAGGATGACCGATAGGGGACGCTTCCCTGTACGCTCCAGTGCGTGCACACCTTTGGCTGCCGATTGATCAATGAGAGGCATGATTAACATACGATTGCCGGATGGATCGAATCGATCCTTCGATCATGCACCCACGGTAGGAGAGGTCGCCGCATCGATCGGGGCGGGCTTGGCACGCGCTGCCCTTGCCGGTAGGGTAAACGGGAAGCTCGTCGACTTGAGTCACCGCATCGAATCGGACGGCGAGGTCGAGATCATCACCGATAAGGACCCTGCCGGACTGGAGACTTTGCGTCACTCCACCGCGCATTTGCTGGCGCACGCGGTGAAAGAGCTATTCCCCGACGCGCAGGTGACCATCGGGCCCGTCATCGAAGACGGCTTCTATTATGACTTCTCCTATAAGCGCCCCTTCACGCCCGAGGATCTGGCGACAATCGAAAAGCGAATGAGCGAGATCGCGAAGCGCGACCTCAAGATCGAGCCGGCGGTGTGGGAGCGCGACGCGGCCGTGGACTTTTTCAAGTCGCAAGGTGAGTTCTACAAGGCGCAGATCATCGAAGGCATACCGGGCGACGAGCCGATCACGCTTTACCGGCAAGGCAGCTTTACGGACTTGTGTCGGGGTCCGCACGTTCCGTCCACCGGCAAGCTGAAGGTGTTCAAGTTGATGAAAGTCGCCGGCGCCTACTGGCGGGGTGATTCGCGCAATGAGATGTTGCAGCGGATCTACGGCACCGCATGGGGGCGCAAGGAAGACTTGGACGCCTACCTACACCGTCTCGAAGAGGCCGAGAAGCGCGATCACCGCAAGTTGGGGCGACAACTCGACTTGTTTCATCTGCAGGATGACGCGCCGGGGATGGTGTTTTGGCACCCGAAGGGTTGGACCATTTGGCTGCAGATCGAACAGTACATGCGGCGGCGACTCGCAAGCAGCGGCTATCGGGAGGTGCGCACTCCGAGCATTCTCGATCGTACCTTCTGGGAGCGCTCCGGGCATTGGGAAAACTATCGCGAGCATATGTTCACCACCAGTTCGGAGAACCGCGATTTCGCGGTCAAGCCGATGAACTGCCCGGGGCATGTGCAGATTTACAACCAAGGCATCAAGAGCTACCGAGACCTGCCGCTGCGGCTCGCGGAGTTTGGCTCTTGCCATCGTAACGAGCCATCGGGAGCGCTTCACGGCATCATGCGGGTGCGAGGCTTCGTGCAGGACGACGCCCATATCTTCTGCACCGAGGCCCAGGTGCAGGCAGAAGCCGTCGCTTTCATCGCCCTGCTGCGTTCGGTGTACCGTGACTTCGGCTTCGATGAGATTCTGATCAAGCTCGCGACCCGTCCACCAAAGCGTATCGGAGAAGACGTGGTCTGGGACCGCGCCGAAAAGGCGCTCGGCTTGGCGCTGGACGAAGCTGGCCTATCTTGGGAAGTGTCCCCCGGCGACGGCGCCTTTTACGGTCCCAAGATCGAGTTCTCGCTCAAGGATAGCTTGGGGCGTATATGGCAATGCGGCACGCTGCAGCTCGACTTTTCGCTGCCCCAGCGCTTGGGTGCGGAATATGTGGCGGAGGACAACAGCCGCCAGGTTCCGGTGATGTTGCATCGGGCGATTCTTGGTTCGATGGAGCGTTTCCTCGGGATCCTAATCGAGCATCATGCCGGCGCGATGCCACTGTGGCTCGCGCCCGTCCAAGCAGTGGTGATGAATATCTCCGAGGCGCAAGCGCGTTATTGCGAAGAAGTCGTGCGATTGTTGATCGCGGCCCGCTTGCGCGCCGAGGCAGACTTGAGGAACGAGAAAATAACCTATAAAATTCGCGAACATAGTCTCAAGAAGCTGCCCTACCACCTGGTCGTGGGCGACAAGGAAGTGGCAGCGCGAGCCGTGGCCGTGCGGACTCGGGGAGGCGGCGATCTCGGACAGATGTCCCTCGAAAGTCTGATCGCCCGCCTGAAGGCGGAAGCCTCACCTCCCGATAGCGCGGCCTGAATTTTTTTTAGGAGGATCGACGCATCGCTCAGGAACGAGAAGCGCGGATCAACGAAGAGATCACTGCGCCAGAGGTCCGATTGGTTGGAGTAGATGGCGAACAGCTAGGCGTCGTCAGCCTAGCGACCGCGAACCGAATGGCGGAAGAGGCGGAAGTGGATCTCGTAGAGATTGCCCCTCAGGCTAAACCGCCCGTTTGCCGCCTGATGGACTATGGGAAGTTCAAGTACCAGGAAAGCAAGCGGCGCCACGAGGCGAAGCTGAAGCAGCGGCAGATTCAAGTCAAGGAAGTGAAGTTTCGCCCCGGTACCGACGAAGGCGATTACCAGATCAAGCTGCGCAATTTGATTCGATTTCTCGAAGAAGGCGACAAGGCCAAAGTGACCTTGCGCTTCCGCGGCCGGGAGATGGCGCATCAGGAGTTCGGGGTGAAACTGCTGGAGCGCGTGAGAAGCGATCTGGATCCCTTCGGCGTAGTCGAGCAGATGCCCAAGCTCGAGGGGCGTCAGATGGTGATGGTGCTGGCACCGAAAAAGCGGGCCGTGCATTAGAGTCAAACCGGCGCGAGCCGGGTTTTATAACAAGTGATAGCCGGCGTTTGTCGAGCGCACGCGAGCGCTGCGTGCCACCCGGCGTCATGCTAGATGGAGTTGTTGAAATGCCGAAGATGAAGACGAAGAGCGGCGCTGCGAAGCGCTTTCGGGCTCTGGGCGGCGGAGGTGTGAAACGAAGCCACGCTTTCTTGCGCCATATCCTCACGAAGAAGAGCACGAAGCGCAAGCGCCATTTGCGCGGTACGACCACCGTGCATCCCTCCAACATGCGCGCCATCAAGGCGATGCTGCCCTATAGCTAAGGAGACGAGCGATGCCAAGAGTCAAGCGCGGCGTGACGGCGCGGGCGCGTCACCAAAAGATCCTCGATCAAGCGAAGGGTTATCGCGGCCGCCGGAAGAATGTGTTCCGGGTGGCGAACGAAGCGGTTATGAAAGCGGGGCAATACGCCTATCGCGACCGCCGTCGCAGAAAGCGCGACTTCCGTGCGCTGTGGATTGCGCGCATCAACGCTGCCGCTCGTGAGTGTGGGTTGACGTATAGTGCATTTATCAACGGGCTCAAGAAAGCATCCATCGAACTCGACCGCAAGGTTCTGGCCGACCTGGCCGTGTTCGATAAGTCCGCATTCGAAAAGATCGCCACGCAGGCCAAGACCAGCTTGGGCCTTTGAGCTTCTGTCGCTCACGGTAAGGAGGCTCGGACGGCCTCCTTTTTTGTGTGAGATTGGCCCTCATCCGATCGCCATTGCATGAATTCAACGCTTGCACCCACTGTCGAGGCGCTCGATGCCGTGGTGGCCGAGGCTATAGAAGCCCTTTCGCGGATCGAAGCGCCGGCTGAGCTCGAACAAGAGAAGGCGCGCTACCTCGGCAAGACTGGCGTCATCAGCGAATTGCTCAAAGGACTCGGACGGCTACCGCCGGACCAGCGCCCAGCTGCCGGGAGTCGGGTGAACGCGGCCAAGCAGCAGGTCGAAGCGGCACTCGAGCTGCGCCGAGAAGCCCTGGCGCGCAAGGCACTCAATACCAAACTCGCCCAGCAGTCTTTGGACGTTACATTGCCCGGCCGCACGCTCGGCCGGGGCGGCATCCATCCTGTCATCCGGACCTGGCAGCGAATCGAGGAGATTTTTCGTTCGATTGGATTCGATGTCGCGGATGGTCCCGAGATCGAGACCGACTGGTACAACTTCACTGCGCTAAACCAGCCGGAAAACCATCCTGCCCGCTCGATGCACGACACCTTTTATGTCGAGGGCGGTTATCTTCTGCGTACTCATACCAGTCCCATGCAAGTGCGATACGCGCGGCAGCACCCGCCGCCGATCAAAGTGATCGCACCGGGCCGCACTTATCGTGTGGACAGCGATGCGACGCACTCGCCCATGTTTCATCAGGTCGAGGGGCTGTGGATCGACGAGGGCATCAGTTTCGCCGATCTGAAGGGCGTCTATACGGATTTTCTCAGACGCTTTTTCGAAACCGATGCGCTGCAGGTGAGATTTCGGCCGTCGTTCTTTCCTTTTACGGAACCTTCGGCTGAGATCGACATGGCATTCAGTAGCGGGCCTTTGAAGGGACGCTGGTTGGAAATTTCTGGATCAGGCCAGGTTCACCCCAACGTCATTCGAAACTTCGGACTGGATCCCGAGCAGTGGATGGGTTTCGCTTTCGGTAGTGGCTTAGAACGCCTCACCATGCTTCGATACGGCATCGACGACTTACGGCTGTTCTTCGAGGGCGACCTGCGCTTTCTCGCGCAGTTCGATTGATCGCTTTCACACCGCACCTGTTATGCAACTGTCGGAACATTGGCTGCGCGAGCTAGCAGATCCTGATCTCACGCTCGCGCAGCTCACGCACTTGCTCACAATGTCTGGTCTCGAGGTCGAGTCCTGTGAGCCAGTGGCGCCAGCGTTCACCGGTGTCGTCGTTGGTCACGTGCGTGCCATCGCTCCTCATCCGAATGCCGATCGACTGAAGGTATGTGAAGTGGACGTGGGTGAGGATCACTTCCTCCAGGTCGTCTGCGGCGCACCCAATGTGCGAGCTGGAATGCGCGCACCGGTTGCCAAGGTCGGAGCACGCCTGTGCGGCAGGGACGGTGGCGACGCGATCGAGATTCGGCAGGCCAGTGTGCGCGGAATGGAGAGCCATGGGATGCTCTGCTCGGCGTTGGAGCTGGGGTTGTCGGACGATCACTCGGGCTTGCTCGAGTTGCCGACATGTGCGGAGCCGGGAGCAGACCTGAGAGAAATGCTCGATCTCGACGACCACATTCTCGTCATCAAGCTCACGCCCAATCGTGCAGATTGCCTTTCCGTCCTAGGCATTGCGCGCGAGGTCGCGGCGCTCACCGGTGCGCCCTTGCGGCCGCCTGTGGTGGAGCCGGTGGCGCCCACTCACAACCAGACCTTCCCGATACGGATCTCGGATCCGGACGGCTGCGGTCGTTTCACCTCGCGCGTGGTTCGCAACGTCGACGCGACCCGTCCCACGCCAGAATGGATGCGACGCCGACTCGAGCGTGCTGGACAGCGCAGCATTTCGGCGCTCGTCGACGTCACCAATTACGTGATGCTCGAGCTCGGGCGGCCACTGCATGTCTATGACGTCGACAAGTTGTCCGGGCAAATCGACGTGCGGTTCGGGTGGACTGGCGAACGATTGAAGCTGCTGAACGAGCAAGTGGTAGCGCTCGAGCCGGACGTGCTCGCCATTACCGACGCATCCGGTCCCATCGGCCTTGCCGGCATCATGGGGGGAGACAGCACCAAGGCCGAACTGAGCACACGAAACGTGCTGCTCGAGGCCGCGTTCTTTTTTCCCGAGGCGATCGCCGGGCGTGCCCGGCGCTATAACTTCACCAGCGACGCCGCCCATCGCTTCGAACGCGGCGTGGACTTCGACAACAACGTTGCTGGCATTGAGCGGGCTACGAGATTGATCCTCGATATCTGTGGCGGCGAGGCTGGCCCGCTCACGGATACTATCGCGCGCCTCCCCGTACGGGAGCCGGTACGTATGCGCGTTGCACGCGCACAGAAAGTGATCGGCGTTCCTATCGCCCGCGAAGAGATGGAGCGCAGCCTGCATCGCTTGGGCCTGACGATCACAAAGGAAGGCGAGGGGGATTCCAGCGCCTTGCTCGTTACGCCGCCGAGTTATCGTTTCGACATTGCGATCGAGGAAGATCTGATCGAAGAGGTGGCACGGGTGTACGGATTCGAACGCATCCCCGCGAAGCCACCCATTGCGCCTGCGGTGATGCGCGCGGCTTCGGAGACGAGACGCTCGCTGCATCAGCTGCGTGCTCAACTCGCGAGTGCGGATTATCAAGAGGTCATCAACTTCACTTTCGTGGAGCCCGCCTGGGAGGCCGATTTCGCAGGCAATGCGCATCCTATTCGGGTGCTCAACCCCATCGCGAGTCAGCTCTCGGTGATGCGTAGCAGCCTTATCGGCGGGCTCATCGATAAGGTGCGCTACAACTTGAACCGCAAGCAAAACCGTGTTCGATTGTTCGAAATCGGACGCGTGTTTCAGCGCGCACCGGGTGCAGCCGAGGGCAGCATAGATGTGGCAGGCATCCGGCAACCGACGCGCATCGGGGCAGTGGCGTTTGGCCCCGCTGCGCCTGAACAATGGGGCGTGCCGACCCGCTGGGTGGATTTTTTCGACGTGAAAGGCGATCTGGAGAGACTCGCCACACAAGACGATGTGCGATTCGAGGCGGCTGCACATCCTGCGCTGCATCCAGGGCGGTCCGCGCGTGTGCAGATCGGCGACCAACCCATCGGCTGGGTTGGTGAATTGCATCCGGTGTGGCAGCAGAAGTATGAGCTGCCCGGACCGGTCATGCTATTCGAGATCGATGCCAATCCCATTCAGCATCAAGCGGTACCGCATTACGAGGAGGTGTCGAAGTTCCCCCCGGTCACGCGAGATCTATCCGTGCTGGTCGATGCATCGCTTCCTGTTCAGGCATTGATCGACGACATCATTGCGCTTGGCGTGCCCGCCATTAAACAGGTTTCGCTGTTCGATTTGTATCAGGGCGCTGGCATTCCAAAGGGGAAAAAAAGTCTTGCTTTCCGAGTGTTATTACAAGATACTCAGCGCACTCTTACCGATGCCGAGATCGAAACTGCGGTACAGCAAGTGCGCCATCGCTTGTTGCTTCATTTCGGTGCGCAACTCCGTGGAAACGAGGAGTGAGATGACTCTTACCAAAGCGGATCTCGCCGACTTATTGTTCGAAAAGGTCGGCCTCAATAAGCGCGAAGCCAAGGACATGGTGGAGTGCTTCTTTGAAGAGGTGCGCAAGGCACTGGAAGAAGGCGAGGGTGTGAAGTTGTCGGGCTTCGGCAACTTTCAATTGCGCGATAAACCCCAGAGACCTGGGCGCAATCCGAAAACAGGCGAAGAGATTCCGATCACCGCCCGACGCGTGGTGACGTTCCATGCGAGCCAAAAGCTGAAGGCGATGGTGGACAGCAACTACCATGGACGAGAATCCGAGCAGCAGCGCGTCTAGCCTGCCTCCAATCCCTGCTAAGCGCTACTTCACCATTGGCGAAGTCAGCGACTTGTGTGGGGTGAAGCCGCACGTGCTGCGCTACTGGGAGCAGGAGTTCACCCAGCTCAAACCGGTCAAGCGCCGTGGGAATCGCCGCTACTATCAGCACCACGAAGTGCTGCTGATCCGGCGGATTCGGCAACTGTTGTACGAGGAAGGATTTACCATTAGTGGTGCGCGCCACAGGCTCGATCAGACGAACGGCGCGGGCGCGCGGGAACCGCATAACAACGGCATGCTGAACCCCGTTGAGTTGCGCGCGCAGATCCGAGAAGTTCTCGACCTCTTAGCGTGAAAGGCGCCAAATTGGCGTTCTGCTATACTCTTCGCGTGTCGGGGCGTAGCGCAGCCTGGTAGCGTACTTGCATGGGGTGCAAGTGGTCGGAGGTTCAAATCCTCTCGCCCCGACCAGTCTTAGAGAGCCGGAACTTGTTTCTGGCTTTTTTGTTTCACCGCTACTCGGCTACGAACCCCGCGGCGACCCAGGAGCGCTGTTGGAGCCAAGGGAGAAACTCTTCGATCTCCAGCGGGCGGCTCAGCGCAAAACCCTGGATAAAATCACACCCCATCTCAGTAAGCGCGTTCCACATCGATTCGGACTCGACGCCTTCGGCCACGGCCTTGAGCTCGAAGTTGTGCGCCAAGTCGATCGTGGCCTGCACCAGCTGCCGGTCTTCGCGGCTACGCAGTAAGTTGCGCACTAAGCTCTGATCAACCTTGAGCTCATTCAACGGCAGCTGCCGCAGATAAGCGAGGCAGGAATAGCCGGTTCCAAAATCGTCGACGGACAATCGAACGCCGATCGATCTCAGCTCGTGCAAAATTGCTGCTGCTTGAGCGAAGTTGTGGATCATCGAGCTTTCGACGATCTCCAGCGTGAGGCAGTCGGGCGCAACCTCCCATGACTCGAGCGAACGGGCAACCATGGCGGGAAGCGCATGATCGCGTAAGCTAAGCGGCGACAAGTTGACTGCGACATGGATGCGAATCCCCCCCTCCAGCCACATTCTGACTTGACGAAGTGCGCCGTTCAGTACGCCGGCTGTCAACTGGCCTATTTTCCCCTCGTGTTCGGCGAAGCTCGCTAGTAGGGCAGGAGACAACTGGCTTCTTTCGCCGTTTAGTCGCAGCAGCACTTCCGCCGAACTACAGTTTCCAGTCGCTAAGTCGAGCTGAGGCTGGAAGACGAGCCGGAAGTCGTTCGCGCGCAGGACCTCCAGGAGCAGCATCCGGCTCACTGGAGCCGCCCACGCCGGCGCGTCGGCGTCGGGTGAAAAGATGCCTTCTTCATGTGAGGCGGCTTCGACCGATGCACTATCCGCGCATGCAAGGAGCGATTGTGCGGTGACGCCGTGCTTGGGGAAGCACGCGATTCCGACGAGCGCGCGTACCCAGGACTCCCCCGACCGATCGCTAAGCCCGGCACAGATCGCCCTTGATAGCTTGTGGGCAGCCAGCCATGGTTGGGCAGGATTCGTGAGTGTCGGCAAGACGACGCAAACCTGTCGTTCGCCGACGAATGCGAATCGGTCGACAGATCTGAGCAGCGTCGGCAGTGCTGCGAGTGCTTGGCTCATCTCGCCATCGACCCGATCATCGGTCAGCACCAGTAGGCGGTCCTTGGGCTGAACGCTGAGCACCAGTACGGCAAGCTCGGTGGTGTGCGCCTTGGCAGATTCGAGTGATTGAGTGAGGAAGCCGAACAGGTCCGCGCGGCTCAACTGCCTGGCGAGGCGCGTTCGCCGCGCAGGTCCGGTGAGCATCGCCGATCAGAGGTGCGAAAGATAGAACTCCGCGGAAGCTGCCCCCACTGCTTCAGCGGGCAGACCTCGTCGGATATGAGGGAGCGAATCGGCGTAGGCGCCGGTTCCGTACAGCAAGTCTAGGATGATCGGGACTTTTAGAGCTGCTCCGTTCGTGTCGGTGATCACCAGCACTTTGGGCTTGAGCCGATGCGCTCGATGCTGTTCGATGATGACGGCTGCCTCTCCCGTGGACAACTCGACCAGCGTTCCGACCGGAAATATGCCGATTGCCTGGATGAACTGCTGAATGAGTCCCGCGTTGAAATAAGTATCAGCCCACTTTTGCAGCAACCGCATGGCATCGTAAGCGGACAGCGGATCAGCGTAAGGGCGCAGCGAGGTCATTGCAGCGAAGCAATCTACGATGCCAGCCATGCGGCCAAAGGTCTCGATTTGTGTTCCGCGTAATCGTTTAGGGTAGCCGCTGCCATTGAGGCGTTCGTGATGCTGCGCGACGCCTTTCATGACCGCTTCATTCACACTCGCCGAATCCCCGATCATCTCCAGACTGTATTGAACATGCAGCTTGACTGCATCGAACTCCTCGCTCGTCAGGCTGCCTTGCTTGTTGAGAAGAGCCGGGGAGACGCGTAACTTGCCGATATCGAACAACAGCCCGATCTGGCCGAGCTGCGCGAGCTCTGCCCGAGCGAATCCGAGCTCGCGACCAAAGCTCACCAGCAACACGCCGATCTGAAGCGCGTGGCCGTAGGCAGACTCATTAGCGTCGCGGAGCCGAGAAATCAATTGGAGGGCGCCCAGATTGCGCAAGATGCTCTCCACCAGATCCTCGACGACGCTTTCCACAGCCTCGATCTCTAGCCCCTTGCCCAATCGGATGTCGCGGACAATGTTCTGCAGCACCTCGTTCGCCTTTGCGTAGTGCTGGCTGGCGCGCATAAGCTCCTTGTCCAAGCCCTGCACGCGCTTGTGAATGCGAATAAGCGGAGAAGTGATATTCCAAGCCTTGGAGTCGGCTGAGGCTTCGCCGCTGTCCTTGGCCTGCGAGGACCACAAAGTGCGCAGCCAGCCGAGCACATTGGGAAACGAAAGGGGCCAAGATGCCGATGATGCCGCGGGAACAGAGCCTTCGTCCTCCACTGCGTGCGAATGGCCGGCGGGTTGGGCGGCGAATGATACCGAGGGGATGATCGACGAGGCTTCCGATACTGGCCTGCCGGCACCCGAAGAAGAGGGTGATGGGGTCGTCCTGGTGGTTTCCGCCGACAGTGTATCGGGGTTCTTCCCAGTACGAGCCGGCGCAGCGCCTTCTTCAACTCGAACGAAAGAAGTGACGACGCGGGGAACCGATTCTGCCGGTTGCGCGGCGTTTTGAGCTGGGGCTGAAAGCGCGGGCAGTCCGATCGAGCGTGCCCGATCGATGACTACATATTCGCAAATGCTGCACAGCTGCGCGAGCGTCGCTTCGTTTTCGATCAGAAATCCCTGCAGCAGGAATGGCGTGTCCAGCCAGGGCCGGTCGAGCTCGGCCACGAACATGCCGACCCGCAGCTCATGGACAGGGAGACGCTGTTCTTGCATTAACGCGGCGCAGGGATCGGAAGAGGAGCAGTTGTCGACCGAGGCAGACCGGTCTACGCACTGGTTACGGCAGCTTCGCGTGATTCCTTAGCTCTTCGAGCCTGATCCACGATCTAAACGACATCCGCGGTGCCGAGGATTGCAGGTGATCGGACGAACAGCTCGTATATAATCGCGCAGGAAACGCCGGGGTTCAGGTGGACGAATTGATTCGCGAGACGTGCCCCGGCGCCTGCCCGCGTTTTCATGACTTCCAAGTTCTACTGCTGCTTCCGTTGCGCCTCCCGAAAGTGCTTCCATTGACCGCCCAGAATTGAAACGGCTCACGCAGAATCGTCCGAAGTGCGATGCGAATACTACTGAGTAACGACGATGGCTATTTCGCGCCAGGATTAGCCGTTCTGAGCGATGCCTTGTCGAAAGTCGCAGATGTGGTAGTCGTCGCACCGGAACGAGATCGAAGCGGCGCGAGCAATTCGCTCACTCTGGATCGGCCACTCATGGTGCGCAAGTCGCATTTGGGGTTCTTCTACGTGAACGGAACGCCGACCGACTGCGTTCACCTTGCGGTCACCGGCCTGCTGAATGAGTTGCCCGACATGGTCGTCTCCGGCATTAATCATGGCGCCAACATGGGCGACGATACCATCTACTCGGGGACGGTCGCGGCGGCTACAGAAGGTTTTCTGCTCGGGCTGCCTTCGATCGCCGTCTCGCTCGCGAAACGCAGCGACGGTCACTACACTAGTGCGGCGCGGGTTGCCGTTGAATTGGTCAAGCGATACCAAAGGCAGCCTTGGTCTCAACCGACGCTATTGAACGTGAACGTGCCGGACTTGCCGTACGAGCAGCTAAAGGGCATGTCCGTCACACGGCTTGGCCGCCGGCACAAAGCGGAACCGGTGATCAAGACCGAGAATCCGCGCGGGGACATCGTGTACTGGGTGGGTGCAGCAGGCGATGCGCAGGATGCGGGCGAGGGTACAGATTTCGATGCCGTTGCCAGGGGGCATGTTTCAGTGACACCGCTGCAGATCGATTTGACCCGCTATACGCAGTTGGGCGAGCTGGCCGGATGGCTGGGGCTGCAGCCCAGTGCCGCCGGTGAAGTCTTGGCTGCCAGCCGGCAGTCAATATCGTCCTAGGCGAAACCATGTCAAGCAGGCATGCAGGCATCGGGATGACTTCCCAACGCACGCGCCTGCGAATGGTCGAGCGGTTACGCGATCAAGGAATCCGCGACGAAGCCGTGCTGGCGGCAATGGCGGAGGTGCCGCGCCACATATTCGTCGACGAAGCCCTAGCGCATCGTGCGTATGAAGACATCGCCCTTCCCATCGGCTTCGGACAGACCATCTCCAACCCTTGGACCGTGGCGCGCATGCTCGAGCTGCTGCGAGCAGGTCGTCCGCTCGGTCGAGTGCTCGAGATCGGTACCGGATGCGGGTATCAAGCTGCGATCCTCTCACGGCTCGCGCGCGAGGTGTATTCGATCGAAAGGATCTCGCCCGTGCTGATGAAAGCGCGCGTGAAGCTGCGTGAACTGCGCATCGGTAACGTCCGGCTCAAGCATGGGGACGGTTACCTTGGACTCAAGGAATTCGCTCCCTTCGATGCCATTCTCATCGCCGCTGCCGCTGCCGCTGTACCGGATGCCTTAGTCGATCAGCTGGAAACAGAAGGTCGACTGCTGATGCCGATGGGTACACGCGAGCAGCATTTGGTGCTGGTCGAGAATAGCGACCAAGGTCTCAGCCAAACCGTGCTCGACGAAGTTCGCTTCGTCCCGATGCTGCCCGGGGCACAGCGATGAGGGACGCAACTAGAGGTCTCCTTGGTGCTTGCCTCGCTCTGGCCGCAGGCGCCTGCTCGCAAACGCGCGCGCCCGTCGTCGATGTGCCGGTACGCGACCGCACGGCGAGCAGCGCGCAGGCGCCTACGCGAAATACGTCTTCGACCGCCCTACCGGACAGGAAGGTGGTGGTCAGCACTCGCCCAGACGCTGACTGGCGACCCGAAAACTATGTCGTCAAGAAAGGAGATACGCTCTACGCGATTGCCTTAGACCATGGGCAGGACTATCGGGAGGTTGCCGCGTGGAACCAGATCACGGATCCGAACATGATCCACGTGGGCCAGCTGCTCCGTGTGCGCGCGCCGGAGGGTTGGACCGAACGTAGCGAGACCGAGACGGCCCTGCCAGCGGTGACGCGGCCGATTGCAACGCCCCCGGCGATCGAGGTCAAGCCTTTGGAGGAGCCCATTGCGCCGGTGCTCAAGAAGGCTCCCAAGGCATTCAAGGCGCCTTATTCGGATAAGGTCTACGCCGAGCGAGGCGGGATACTGGACAAAGCTACTATGGCCCCGCCTGCCCTAGGGGCTGCGGCTACTTCAGCTGCTCCGGGCGCTCAGGCGGTTCCAGCCGCGTCTAATGCGGTTGGCGCCTCCAACGTGGCCACTCCACCTCAACCCACTGCGGTTTCCCCCGCCTCGACCCCGACAACCGCTTCCGCTTCGACCCAGGGTACGGCGTCTAAGCCGGCACCGGTCGCATCTGCTCTGCCGGCTCCAACTACGGCTGGGCAGCCGAGCGCCAGTCCTGCAAAGCCGGGCTCAGTGCAAGCGGCTGCGAAACCAGTGACGGCGACGAAGTCAATCGCAAGCAGCGGATGGGGTTGGCCCGCGCGCGGAAAGGTGCTTTATGAGTTCAGCAAAGGACCTAATCCGAAAGGCATCACGATTGCCGGAGACGCGGGCGAGCCGGTATTGGCGAGTGCCGCGGGGAAGGTGGTTTACAGTGGCAGCGGGCTGCGCGGCTACGGGAAGCTCGTCATCGTCAAGCACAACCCCGAGTACCTGAGCGTGTACGCACACAATCGGGAACTGCTCGTGAAGGAAGGGCAGCGGGTCGAGAAAGGCCAAAAAATCGCCGAGATGGGCAATAGCGATGGCGCTCAAGTCGGCCTGCACTTCGAAATTCGCCGACTGGGAAAACCCATCGATCCCTTGCCCTACTTGTCGGCCGGAACGATGTAACGCAGAGGCCTCGCCGCTCTTAGCGCAGTTCCTTTACCACGCGCCGCAGCCTTGGATCGTCGGCCTCCTCGACCCGAAAGCCGAGCGCGCGCATCAGGTCCAGCATGCGAGAATTGTTGGCCAGAACTAGGCCCCAGATCCGCGGCACCGCGCGCGATTTCGCGCAGGCGATGAGGTGTGTCATCAAGTTCCAGCCCAGTCCCTTGCCCTGAAAAGCGTCGGCCACCACGATCGCAAACTCGGCTTCTTCCCCCTGGGCGCGCCACGCGCAACGGGCCACGCCAACCTGCTCTGCATCGGGTAGTAAGCTGGTCAGGGCAACTAGCGCGATCTCTCGTGCTGGGTCTGGATGGGTGAAGCGATCGATGGCTTGTGGTGTCAACTCTCGAATGCCGCTGAGGAACCGGAAGTAGCGCGACTGCGGCGAGAGCGCGCGCACGAAGGCCTGTTCGCGTTCGGCATCTTCTCCGGATATCGGCCGTACGTACACGGTGGTTCCGTCACGAAGCTTGGCTTCCAGTGGAAAGGCGGGGCAGTCTTTTCGCTCGGGTTGTTCGGCGGCCAAGGGACGATATTCAAATGTGAGCCGGGCTGCAGATTAGCGCAAAGCGGTCGGGTTGGGATCGGTCACTATGGCATAGACGCCAGCCCAGGAGTTTCTTACTATCAACGCTTCTGACCTCCTGAGCACGGCCCGCTTGCCGTCGTTCGCGAGACGTTTTGATGCGACATCGATGACCACGGCTTTTATTCGTCACCCCGATTGTCTGTTGCACGACATGGGACAGCACCACCCAGAATGTCCCGACCGCTTGCACGCCATAGAAGATAGGTTGATCGCGTCTGGGTTAATTGGATATCTCCAGGAACATGAAGCGCCGGTGGCGCAGCGAGCCCATCTGCTTCGCGTGCACGCTGCAGATTACGTCGAGGAAATCTTAGCGCTCAAGCCGCAGCGTGGGCTCGTGCACCTCGACCCGGATACTGCTGTATGTCCCCACTCGGTATCGGCCGCCTTGCGGGCTGCCGGCGCGGTCGTTCGGGCCACTGACTTGGTGATCGAAGGCGAGGCGAGCAACGCGTTTTGCAGCGTGCGTCCGCCTGGACATCACGCAGAGCGCAGCCGAGCCATGGGTTTCTGCCTGTTCAACAACATCGCGGTTGGAGCGGCGCACGCCATCGATGCGCATGGGCTCGAGCGCGTGGCGATCGTCGATTTCGATGTTCACCACGGTAACGGCACAGAGGATATTTTCCGGAACGATGTGCGCGTCATGATGGTCTCCACCTTTCAGCATCCGTTCTATCCCTACAGCGGAATCGAGGGGCGCTCGGAGCGCCTGGTGAACGTTCCTTTGCCAGCCTACTCGGATGGCGCTCGATTTCGTACGGCAGTCGAAGACGAGTGGTTGCCCGCTTTGCATCGATTTCGCCCCGAAATGATCTTTGTGTCGGCCGGCTTCGACGCGCATCGCGAGGATGACATGGCGTCGCTAGCGCTGGTAGAAGCCGATTATGTCTGGGTTACCGAGCGAATCAAGGAGGTCGCGGGGCGCTATGCGCAGGGCCGGATCGTGTCCGTGCTCGAGGGCGGCTACGCTTTGAGCGCATTGGGGCGCAGCACGACAGCCCATCTTAAGGTGCTGGCCGATCTGTAGCTGCTCAGGACAGTTGCCGGCTGTTACTTACGAGCAGGGCAGCGGCGACTTTGCGGTCTTCGGCAAGCAGGATGTTGTAGGTCCGGCAGGCCGCTTGGGTATCCATCACCTCGAGCCCGATGCCTGCCGCGGTGATGGACTGGGTGAGGCGCGGGTGAGGGAATCGTAGCTTCGCACCGGTTCCGAGCAGCAGAATCTCGACAGGCAGACGCGCGAGCGTGATGAAGCTGTCCGCCGACAACGACTCGAAGTCGCGTACCGACCATTCAAACACCTCGTCCGCGAGGACAACAAGGCTGGTCTCCCAGCGCTTGCCGTTGACGGTGACGTAATCCGGCCCATAGCCCGTGAATCTGTTACCCGCGGGACGGGCTTGGTGTAGCTTCATTGCATGAAAATCGAATCGTTTGCGCTGCATTGCGGCAAGCCGGCTGCTTGTATACCATGCAGAGCTTGTCCACGCCCGTTTGACGCCCCCGATTATGGAGCAGTTTCCTCGCATCAAGCGCTTGCCGCCTTATGTCTTCAATATCACGGCCGAACTGAAAGCTGCGGCTCGAAAGCGCGGAGAAGACGTCATTGACTTCGGCATGGGCAATCCGGATCAGCCTACCCCGCGCCATATTCTCGACAAGCTCATCGAGAGCGCACAGCGCCCGGACACACATCGCTACTCGGTGTCGAAGGGCATCCTGCGGCTGCGCAAGGCGATATGCAATTGGTACCGCACGCGCTACGACGTGGAGCTCGACCCAGATCGAGAAGCGATCGTCACGATTGGATCGAAGGAGGGGATCGCTCACCTCGCGCTTGCCACCCTCGACGCCGGCGACGTCGTGCTGGTTCCCAATCCCAGCTACCCCATTCATATTTATGGTCCGGTGATCTCGGGCGCCGACATTCGGCATGTGCGCATGCTTCCCGATGTGGACTTTTTCGAGGAACTCGAGCAGGCCATCAAGGACAGCTATCCCCGGCCCAAGATGCTGATTCTGAACTTTCCGAGCAACCCGACGAGTCAGTGTGTGGAGTTGTCGTTCTTCGACCGTATCGTCGCCCTGGCGAAAGAATATGGCATCTACGTGGTGCACGACCTCGCCTATGCCGACATCGTATTCGACGGCTACAAGGCGCCCTCGATCATGCAGGTCCCCGGTGCGAAGGATGTCGCAGTCGAGTTCTTCACGTTGTCGAAGAGCTATAACATGGCAGGTTGGAGGGTTGGGTTCATGGTCGGAAACCCAGACCTGGTGGCAGCGCTCGCTCGTATCAAGAGCTATCACGACTACGGTACATTCACGCCGATCCAAGTCGCGGCGATCGTAGCGTTGGAAGGGCCGCAGGACTGCGTCGAACAGGTTCGCGGGATGTACCAGAAGCGACGCGATGTGCTGGCCGGTGGGCTCAATGCTCTGGGATGGGAAGTGCAAGTTCCAAAAGCGAGCATGTATATCTGGGCGCCTATCCCCGCTGCTTATCAAGCCATGGGCTCGCTCGAATTTGCCAAGAAGCTGCTTGAGGATGCAAAGGTCGCCGTATCCCCGGGGATCGGCTTCGGCCAATACGGCGATGACCACGTGCGCTTCTCACTCATCGAGAACGAAGCGCGCACTCGCCAGGCGCTGCGGGGTATCCGCGATATGTTGCGCCGCGACGGGCTGTTGCGCATGGCCGCGACCGGCTGACCGTTTCGAGCGTATGGGGGCGTCGCATCGATGCCGATCGAGGCATGTCGCCTCGCTTGATTCGTTCCCGTGAGGCATTCGAGTCATGAAACCGATCAACGTGGGTCTGCTTGGAGTCGGAACCGTTGGGGGTGGCACTTTCGCGGTGCTGCGTCGAAATCAAGAAGAGATCCAGCGTCGTGCAGGGCGACGACTGGACGTTACGGTGGTGGCGGCGCGGAATGTTGCGCGCGCACGAAATGTGGTCGGCGAGCAAGTGCGCGTGACCTCAGACCCCTTCGCCGTCGTCCATGACCCTGATGTCGACATCGTGGCGGAGTTGATCGGCGGCACGGACGTCGCGAAGGATCTGGTGCTGGCGGCGATCGATGCGGGCAAGCACGTGGTCACTGCAAACAAAGCCTTGCTTGCCTTGCATGGTAATGAAGTGTTCGCAGCCGCTCAGAAACGTGGCGTGATGGTCGCGTTCGAAGCGGCTGTTGCGGGCGGGATCCCGATCATCAAGGCGGTTCGCGAAGGGCTGACCGCAAACCGGATCGAGTGGATCGCGGGAATCATCAACGGCACCAGCAACTTCATTTTGTCGGAGATGCGAGAGCGGGGCGCGAGTTTCGAGGAGGTGCTCAAGGAGGCGCAGCAGCGCGGCTACGCCGAGTCGGATCCAACTTTCGATATCGAAGGCATCGACGCTGCGCACAAGCTCACGATTCTCGCGGCAATTGGCTTCGGTATTCCCACGCAGTTCGCGCGCGCCTATACAGAGGGCATTTCCGGTCTTGCCAAGCAGGACATTCGCTACGCCGAACAGCTCGGTTACCGCATCAAGCTGCTCGGCATTGCGCGACGCGCTG
>Ga0070741_10009168_pt1 | contig 19394 bp, 15 predicted proteins | sample Coa_R1_4_FD_66440 | JGI IMG/M metagenome (GOLD analysis project Ga0070741, IMG submission 66440) | Surface soil microbial communities from Centralia Pennsylvania, which are recovering from an underground coalmine fire - Coalmine... | ecosystem: Environmental > Terrestrial > Soil > Unclassified ...
CCGGGTGCGATTCAGAATCGCCGCCCGTATCCGCAGTGGGGCGCGGTCCGGTCCGTCGAGTACGGCGGGTTCGGAACGTACAACGCGCTGCAGGGGAAATTGGAAAGCCGCGACTGGCACGGCAGCACGTTCCTGGTCTCCTACACGTTCAACAAGTGCCTGGATGACGGCTCGTCGGAAAGCACCGCCACCTGGATCCTGAAGCCGATCAATAAGGCGGTGTGCGATTTCAGCATCCCGCAGAACTTCGTCACCAGCTACACGTACGCGCTGCCTATCGGCAAGGGTCGCACGTTCCTGAACCACATGCCGCGTTGGGCGGAGGGTATCCTGGGCGGTTGGGGCGTAGCGGGCATCAACACGATCCAGTCCGGCCTGCCGTTCACTCCGACCATCAGCGTCGACCAGGCGAATACAGGCGTCGGCGGGCAGCGGCCGAACGTGCTCTCCGATCCGATTAAAGTGGGTACGGTCGGCTGCTGGTTCTACGTGGTGTCGAATCCGGGATGCCAGGCGGCGCTGCCGGGGCAGGCCGCGACGTTCGCGATTCCGGCGCAGTACACGTATGGGAATTCGGGCCGGAACATCCTGCGCGCCGATGGACTGGTACAGTTCGATTTCACCGCGACCAAGCAGTTCAAGTTCATGGAGTCGAAATCGCTGCAATTCCGGGCTGAGTTTTTCAATATCTTCAATACGCCGACATTCGTGGCGCCGTCGACGACGATCGACACCGCGACCGGCGGGCAGATCGCAGCGACGCTGAACGCGGGGCGAACGGTCGAATTGGCCCTAAAGCTGTTCTTCTAGGCTGCGCCCGCGGGCAACAAAAACGCTTCGAGGCGAAGTTGACCGAGGCCGAGACGCTATATCAGCAAAACCTCCGGCTTGACTAAAGCCGAATATGTCCTCCAACGGATCCCCTAGCTCCTGAAATTGGCTGGAAGACTTGGCGCAGGGCAATTAAACGGAATTTCCACAGCGCATCCGATAAAATCCCCTTGAATTCTGCCGTCGACTCGCTTATGATGCTCTGAACCGTAACTACACGGGGGGTGCATGAAAGTTCTCAGCTTACTTCTTCTGAGCTTCTGCGGCGCTTCTTTGCTGTCAGCGCAAACCACAGGAGCCGCCACGATCGTTGGTACGGTAACTGACAGCAGCGGCGCCGTTGTACCCGGCGCGAAAGTCACTGTCGTGAATACGGGCACGAACTTCCAGTTCTCGGGTGTCACTAACCAGGATGGCTACTATTACGTGCCTTACCTGCGCCCGGGAGTTTACAACCTGACCATCGAAGCCTCCGGTTTCAAGAAACACGTCAGCGACGGTATCGAGCTACGCACGAATGACGAGCCACGCATCGACGTCAAGCTGGAACTGGGCAATGTTGCCGAGTCAGTGGAGGTTCAGGCGGTCACACCGCTGTTGGAAACCGAGACGGCTGTGGCCGGCGGAGTGATTGAAGGCCAAACAGTCGTCAAGATCCCGGTGCTGCAAAAACTCACTTTCCGCATTCTTCCATATTTGCCGGACACGCAGGTGCTGAACGGGCTGCACCTGAACGGTCAGCGCGAGCGCGCCATGGGTTACAATCTCGACGGTCTGGGCGCCAAGGAACCGGTCACTGGAGCCGTCGGCACTACGAATCGCGTAGTTACTTCGAGCATCGATGCGATTTCGGAAGTCAAGGCTTACGCCACCGGCATGCCGGCCGAGTTCGGGCACACCGCGGGTGGCGGGCTCGCAGTGGTGTTCCGCAGCGGGACGAACAGCTTCCACGGAAGTGCGGAAGATCGCTATCTCAATAACACTCTGCTGCACCGCGATTATTTCGACACGCAATTGCCGCCGCCGGAAACCTACCACGAGCTTTCCGGCGTACTCAGCGGGCCGGTCGTGTTCCCCAAGATCTACAACGGAAGGGACAAGACGTTCTGGCTGTTCGGCTTCGCCCGCCATCACGAAAAGGCCTCTGAGACGTTCATCGGCGACGTGCCGAGCCCCGAGATGCTGAACGGCAACTTCAACTTTTTCGATCCCACGGGGAGGCAGATCGGAAATACGATTTACGACCCTTCGACGATCCGTCAGCTCGACAACGGCACCTGGACCAGCGATCCGTTCCCGGGCAACATCATCCCGAAGAACCGCTTCGATCCGGTGGCCAACAACTTCCTGTCTCACAATCCGTTCACCACAGCCAACAGCACGCCTGGATTCGTGGACAAACTCGGGCCGCATCAGAATCTGGTGGCGCCGACCAAATATCGCTCGTATCGCACGCGTTTCGATATCAAAATCGACCATTCGTTCAGCTCGAACCACAAGATTTTCGGGCGATATTCGCAGGCGCACGACACCTCCTTCCGCGACCGCTGGGTGAATGAAGCGAACTGGCGATTGATCGATCCCAACGCCATCCCGTTTCCCATCGATCAGCCAAACGCGGTCGTCTCCGATACGTATACAATCTCGCCCACTCTCATTAACGAATTTCGCGTGGGCTTCAACCGCCGTAAAACGACCAAGACTCCGGACACTTCCAATGACAACTGGGCGCAGCAACTCGGCATCCCCGGCGTGAACGGTGTCAGCTTTCCGTTGTTTGTTCCCAGCGGCAGTTCGACATCCAGCGTCTTCCCGTCCATCAGCGGCGCCAACCTGTACTACCGCACTGGTCCGGGCGGACTATCTTCCGAGGTTTGGGAAGACGTGCGCGCGCAGGAGAACCTGACCAAGGTGTGGGGCACCCATACGGTGAAGGGTGGCTACGAAATCCTGCGCACGCGATACAACGTGCTCACCGAGGCACTGCCGTCGGGCAAATATTTCATGAGCGGAACGGAATTGCCGTTCGCCACCGCGGGTTCCACCGGCAACGACTTTGCCGACCTGCTGCTTGGCTACGTGGGCCAGGCGCAGTTCTCGCAAGCGCTCGCCGCGTGGCTGCCGCGCTGGTGGAGTCACGCCCTCTACCTGCAGGACGACTGGAAGCCACGGCGCAACCTCACCATCAATTACGGCCTGCGCTGGTCGTACGAATCACCGTATACCACCAAGTACGGGCAACAGTCTGAGTTTGATCCCCCGGCGAAAGATCCCATTACGGGCCGCCTGGGCGCGATCGTGCATCAACGCGGATCACTCTCGCACAGCTACTGGAAAGCCTTTCAGCCGCGAGTGGGCCTGGCCTGGAATTTCCGGCCGAAAATGGTTTTCCGCAGCAATTTCGGGATCATCACGCAGGACCTGTTCATGACGAGTCTCAGCCAGAACTTCGAGGAGTATCTGGCGACGGCGGGAGTGCAGGCGCCGGTTGGCGACCCGCGCCCCGCGTTCCGGCTGTCGCAAGGACCGGGCCCGGTGGCGTTCAACATCGCGCCGGACGGCAGCGCGCCTTTCGTCGGCACGAACTATTCCAGCCGCACTGCTTCCTGGATCGATCCCAATATCCGGCCGCCCTACATCATGAACTGGTCGGGCGGCATGGAGTGGCAACTCACCAACGAACTCGTGATGGAGACAATCTATCAGGGCTCGGCCGGCGTCGGGCTGCTGAATAACTGGGACATCAATGCGATTCCGCTGAACATCGCCTCCGATTACGCGACTCTGGACAATATCCGCCGTAATGCGCAGAACTTCAAACCCTATCCGCAATTCGGCACGATCCAGCTTTACTCGAATTTCGGTCACAACACGTATCACAGCGCGACCGTGCGTATGGAGCGCCGGTATCGGAACGGCCTTTTTGTAAACGGGTTCTACACGTGGTCGAAAAACCTGACGGATGCCGACGCGGACGGAGGAGTCAGCGGCGCCACCTACTACAACCGCCGTCTGGAGAAGGCCCGCTCGAATTTCGATATCTCGCACCGATTCGTGGGCACGTTCATTTACGAACTTCCGTACGGCAAAGGGCGGCCGTTCGGGAATCACGGTGGTGTTAAGGACTTTTTCCTCGGCGGTTGGGACCTGATGTTCTCGCAGACCATTCAGAGCGGCCCTCCCATCACCGTGACCTATGGCGGCGCGCCCACCACCCCGTACGCCCCCGGTCAGCCATACGTGTGGCTGCCCACAGGCTCTGCCCGGCCCAACCAGATCCTCCCCAACGATCAAGCGCAGACGCAGGGATGGAACATCGGACCGAACCGGCTCCCCACCAGCGCGCAGAATCCTTATCTGAACGCCGCGGCATTCGCTTATCCGGCGCCCTTCACGCTAGGGACTTTGGGCCGCAACACGCTTACGTCACCGGGACTGGTATGGGCGCAAGGATCGCTGTCGAAGACATGGAAGCTGAAGGAGCGGATGCGCTTCACTGCGCGCTGTGATTTCTACAATCCGTACAAGCGCATCAACTTCCCGGACCCGAATCGCGTATATAACGTCGCCACCTTGAGTACCTTCGGGAGATACAATCCCGGCGCGACTCGGGGGAGCTTCAGCGATGTCGGCAGCCGGACGTTTACGATGCTCGTGGGCCGGATCGAGTGGTAAGCGCCGGCGGCGAAATCATTGCGACTCAGTTTCCTGAGGGAGCGGGAGTTCTGCACGATACGGAGGTGCGTCGGCATACGGCACACGGGACGGACTGCCAATCGGTGGACCACCCTTTACGCCCGGAATAGCGGTGCATGAGTGGCCTTAACCGAAGTCGTTCTTCTATATCGATGAGCAGTGCGATGTCGTAAGATTCCGGTCAGCCGAGAATCTTGCGCACAAGCGCGGTGTTTTCGGCCACCTGATCGCTGTACTTCGGGAACATCCCGACGATCACCGGATCGGTCGGCTTGATGTTGGCGAAGGCGAAGCGGAACGCCGCTTCCACCTGCCCCGGACGGATCGTGCGGCCCGCACCGAACAGCTTGAAGGCCAGGCACGGCTTCTTCGTCTGCCGGATCATGCGGCACATCCGCTCCGGATCCTTCTCCATGTAGATCTCGCCGATCGGCGCTTCCTTGTATTCGGCACGCGCTTCTTCGGCGGTGCGCGTCACCCGGTAGAAGCAGGTCTGGTAATAGTCGAGATCCCAACCCTCGCTTTCCACGGTATCGACCACGCCGGGATTATGCGTGGACAGCCCGACCATCACGCCGGTGTCGCGTACGGCCTTCAGAAAGTCTCGGACTTTGTCCTTCTGGCCGGCGCGGAACATATCGTCGGTGACGTTGCCGTGATGCGCGATACCGAGCGGCCCCACTTTAACCGCCTCAGGCAGCATGGCGGGCTTCTTCACCAGGTCCGGGCTTGCCAGCAAGATGATCTGCATCTTCCCGCCCTCGCCGCGGTACCGTTTGAAGTCCTCCGGAAACTCCGGACCGTAGTGGCATTGCCACGTGCCGATGCCGTGGCGCTCGCAGGAGTGCAGCACCTCCATGCGGCGATCCTGTGTGTACCACTCGCGCATGGTCTCGTCGAGAATCCGGTTGAAATGGGAATAGCCGAAGAAGGGGTTGGAACCGATGATCAGGCGCGTAATCTCGGTCTTGCCGAATTTTACCTTTGGCAGTGTCGGCGAGGCCGGCTGTTGGGCGGCGTTGGCTGCCGCCGGTGAGAGCGCGGCGAGTCCGGCCGCGGATTGGAGGAAACTGCGACGCGAGGCAGGTTTCATATATTTCAGATCCTATTATATGCCATATGGTAATGTCGGATTATGCCTCGGCAAAGCATACGGCGGCGCCAGTTCCTGGGAATGGGAGCAGCCGCGACCCTCGGCGGATCCGCCGTTTCCTGTAGCAGGAGCAATGCCGGCCGCTGGCGCTTCTTCACGCCCGCCGAAGCCCTCACCGCCGATGCCGTCTGCGAGCAGATTATCCCCGCCGATCAGGATCCGGGCGCGCACGACGCCCGCGTCGTCAACTACATCGATATGCAGTTGACGAAGCACTTTCGGCAGTATCGCGATACCTATCGCCGGGGGTTGGCGACTATAGACGCAATTAGCCAGGCGAAGCACGGTCGCCGCTTCATCGAGTTGTCCTTCGCGGTGCAGACTGAGGTGCTGCGCGACGTACAGAAGCAGGCGAAGCCTTTCTTCGAACTGATCCTGACCCATACCATGCAGGGATTCTACGGCGATCCGCGCCACGGCGGCAATCGCGACGCAGTCAGCTTTAAGATGCTGTCGCTGCCGTATCCGCCGGTTCGCGGCCGGAGGACGAGCGCATGAGACACGCCAATGCCGTGATCGTCGGCTCGGGCGCGGGCGGCGGGATCGTAGCCAAGGAACTGGCCACGGCCGGCCTCAACGTGGTGCTGCTCGAGCGCGGAAAGTGGTATTCGGCCGCGGACTGCCGCAAGGACGACCTCCGCAACCAGCGCACCACAATCCTGGGCAATGCGTTCGGGCCGGACGACGAAGGCAATCCGCGCGTGCTGGTGGACGAGCGCGGCCAGGAACGCATCCTCAAACCGAGCGAAGGCGGCTACAACAACAACGCGGCGTGCGTGGGCGGCGGGACATTCAGCTATGGCGCGCAGGCCTGGCGCTATATGGAGAAGGATTTCCGGATGCGCTCGGCCTACGGCGCGCCCACTAACAGCACGCTGGAAGACTGGCCCATCAGCTACCAGGACCTGGAGCCGTACTACGAGAAGGCCGAGATCGAGGTGGGGGTCTCGGGCGACGTGGAGCCCAACATCTTCAAAGCGCCGCGGCGGCGCCCGCTGCCCATGCCCGCTTTTCCCCCAAACCGCGAGCACCAGATCCTGCATCCGGCGGCGAAGCGGCTGGGTCTGCATCCGTTCGACATCCCGATGTTCCGGAACACCGTGCCCTACAACGAGCGGGGCGCCTGCATGCGCTGCCGCTGGTGCGTCGGTTTCGCGTGCGAGGTGAACGCGCGATCGGGCTCGCATAATACCGTCATCCCCAAGGCACTGGCGACCGGCAACTGCGATCTGCGCACGGAATGCGTGGCCAAAGAGGTGGTGGTGGATGCGAAAGGCCGGGCGCGTGGCGTCATCTATTTCGACGCGCGCGGGAAACTGGTGGAGCAGAGCGCGGACCTCGTAATCGTGTCCTGCGCCGCCATCGAATCGGCGCGGCTGCTGCTGAACAGTAAGAGCGCGCTGTTTCCGCGGGGCCTGGGTAATCGTTACGACTGGGTCGGCCGCAACCTGCAAGGCCACACTTACACCGGCGCGGTGGGACTGCTCGAAGAGGAGACGTACGACGACATCGGCCCCGGCGCCCAGATCGCCATCTGCGATTACAACCACGGCAATGCCGGACTGGCGGGCGGCGCGATGCTCGCCAACGAATTCATCCGGCTGCCGATCCAGTTCATCGGGCAGGTGCCGAATTTCGTGCCGAAGTGGGGCAAGGGGCACAAGGATTGGGTGCGTCGCGCCTATCGCCGCACCGTGATGGTGCAAGGTCCGGTGCAGGAGATGCCGATGTTCGACTCGCGCGTGCAGGTCGATCCACAGGTGAGGGATCGATGGGGAATTCCGGTGGCGCGCATGTCCGGCGCCAGGCATCCACACTCGATGGAGATCGCACGGTTCATTGCGGGCAAAGCCGAGGCATGGCTGAGGGAAGCCGGGGCGATTCAGGTTTGGAAGAAGATCCCGGGCGCGGGCCTCAGCGGCGGACAGCACCAGGCGGGGACGTGCCGGATGGGCAACGATCCGAAGACATCGGTGGTGAACCGCTTCTGCCAGTTGCACGATGTAGACAATGCCTACGTGATCGACGGCAGCGTGCACGTGACCAACGGCGGGTTCAATCCGGCGCTCACAATCATGGCGATCGCCTATTACGCCTCCGACAATCTGCTGCGGGCCTGGAAGGGAACGAGGGTGCGGTCATGAAGCGACTATGGATCGCAAGCATCGTGCCTGCACTCGCGGTAGTCCTGCTATTGCCGGGCGCCCGGTTGTACTACCAATCGCCGAGCGGGACGGGCTGCACGCGATGCCATGAGATCGAGCCGGAGTATCGTGCGTGGCACGCCTCCAGCCATCGCGGGACCCAGTGCGGGCGGTGCCACGAGTCGTCGTGGTTGAACGATCTGCAGCGGTTGTACTCGCACGTGCGCGGCGACGTTCCCGAACAGGTGCATCTGCGATCGGCCGACCTGGCGGCGATGATGGAGAAGTGCCGGTCGTGTCATCGGCAGGAGTTCGCCGACTGGCAGGCGGGTCCGCACAGTGCCACCTACTCCCGCATCTTCCTGGACAAGAAGCACAACAGCAAGACCCCGCTGATGGACGATTGTCTGCGCTGCCACGGCATGCATTTCGAAGGCGGCATCCGGGATGTAGTGGCGCCACAGAGCATGACAGGCCCGTGGCGCCTGCAGCGCGCGGAGTTGCAGGCGCGGCCGACGATCCCTTGTCTGGCTTGTCACCAGATGCACAGGCAGGGCGGCGAATTGCGCAAGTCGAGCGAGGACGGTAAAGTAGCGGGGCCGCGGCAGGAGATCAATCGGCCGTCGTTGGCGCTCTACGATCGGCGCAGCCAGGCGCACGTGGCGGTGACGAACCTGGCACTGCCGGTAATGAAGGAAGGCGAGCGCCGGGTTAAGATGAGTCCGGACCAGCGGCAGGCGCTCTGCTACCAGTGTCACGCCCCGCGCGCGGAGGCGCAGGTCGGAAGCGGCGACGACCGGACAGGCATCGGCGTGCACGAGGGTCTCAGTTGTCTGGTATGCCATCAGAAGCACGGCCAGCAGACGCGGGCATCGTGCGCAACCTGCCACCCCAGGCTATCCAACTGCGGGTTGGACGTGGAGAAGATGGATACTACATTCGCCAGGCCAGACAGCCGGCATAACATCCACTGGGTGAAATGTCAGGACTGCCATCCGAAGGGCCTGCCGAAGAAAGCAATGGCCCGCGCCGAGTAAGTGCTAAAATCGCCTTTATGTTCCAAGGACTCGAACACACCGCGATTGCCTCGCCCAATCCACAGAAACTGGCGCAATGGTACGTTGATCATCTCGACTTCGTCATCAACCACACATACGACGGCAATTATTTCGTCAAGGCGAAGAACGGCTCCATGCTCGAGATCATCCCCTCCGAGGGCGATCGTGGCGCCCAAAAGATGAAAGACCCGGGCATACGCCACCTCGCCATCCTGGTCGACGACTTCGATGCCGCCCATGCCGATCTTCGCAACAAAGGCGTCACATTTCTCGGTGAGCCGATCAACAATAAGGGCAACCGGCTGGTCTTCTTCGCCGATGGGGACGGCAATTTCGTCCACCTCGTGCATCGCGTGAACGCTCTTTAGGTAAAGCTGTCACACTCGTGCTGCGCCGGATCTTCAAAGCGTTTCATTATCGCGACTTCCGCGTCATGTGGTTCGGGGCTTGCACCTCCTCGATCGGCACCTGGATGCAGAACGTCGCACAGGCGTGGCTGGTGTTCGAGATTTCGAAATCTCCTTTCTTGCTCGGGCTCGACGCTTTCCTCGGCAACATTCCTGTCTTTCTCTTTTCTCTGCTCGGCGGCGTCATCGCCGATCGTATGGATCGCCGGCACCTGCTGCTCGGCTCCCAATTCGTGCAAATGGGCAGCGCGTTCCTGCTCACTTTTCTCATCGCTATCGGGTGGGTCCGGGTATGGCATATCCTGGCTCTTTCGTTCGTCACCGGATTCGCGCAGTCGTTCGGCGGCCCCGCTTACCAGGCGCTCGTCCCGATGCTCGTGGATCGCGAAGACCTGCCTAATGCCATCGCTCTCAACTCCATCCAGTTCAACCTGGCGCGCGTCATCGGCCCCGTGCTCGGCGGCCTGGCGCTGGCGCACCTGGGGGCTGCCTGGTGCTTCGGACTGAACGGGCTCTCCTTCGTCGCCGTCATCATCTCGCTCTTCTCGCTTCGCGTCCGGTTCAAGCCCGATGCCTCGCGCGAATCGATCCTGGCCAGCATGAAGCAGGGCTTCTTCTTCATCCGCAAGCAGGGCGCGATGGAGTCTCTCATCGTGCTGGCATTCCTCATGACCGCGCTCGGCATCCCGATGATCACGTTTCTGCCGGTGTTCGCCAAGGAGATCTTCCACGGCGGGCCCAGCATATTCACGATGTTCCTCACCAGCTCGGGCGCCGGATCCGTGGTCGGAGCGCTGCTCGTCGCAGGGTTGGGAAATATGCGCAACAAAGGCCGCATCGCGCTCACCATGCTCATGTGCCTCGGCGCCACGATCTCCGGATTCGCACTCTCTCCTTCGCTGTTTTTGAGCTGCCTGCTGCTCTTCCTCTCCGGCGCAGCGCTGATGTGGGTCTTCGCCATGATCAGCTCGCTCGTCCAACTGATCGTCAGCGACGAAATGAGGGGCCGGGTAATGAGTGTATATAATGTCGCATTTCGTGGGGGGATGCCCATGGGAAACCTGGTTACCGGGTGGCTCGTCCCACTTTTTACCGCCCCGAGGGTCTTAGCAGTGAACGGTCTCCTGCTGGTGATGTTGGGGGCCTACTTCCTGCTGGTACAACGGAGAGTGGCTGCATTATGAAGATTTTGGCTTTGGCCTTGGCGGTACCCCTGACCGCCGCGACGATCGACATGGAGGCGGCACGCGACCGCCAGGATCGCGGCGCTCTGGACAAAATGGCGGCTGACACGGCGGCGATCGCGGAAAAATCGGCGAAGGACGCCGACGCCCAGTATCAAGCCGCGCTGGCAGCGTCCTACGTAGCCGAGGTCGCACTGGAGGTTCGCGATAAGGAGCGGGCGGCGAAAATCGCCGATTCCGGCATCAAGTTCGCCGAGCGCGCCATCACGCTCAAGCCCACCGCCGAGAATTACCGCCTGCTGGGGACGCTTTACGGCCAGGCGGCCGCCGGCGGCAACATGCTCTCCATCGTGAGCTACGGCAAGAAGGCGCGCGACGCCGTCAATAAGGCGCTCGAGATGGATCCACGCTCCGCCCGCAACTGGCTCGCGCGCGGCATCGGCAATTACTACATGGCCGCGCTCGGCGGCGGGCAGGATCCGGCCATCGCCGACATGAAAAAGGCCATCGAAATCGATCCGAAGCTGGCCGATGCTTATCTCTGGCTCGGCGTCAGCCTGCGCAAAGCGAAACGCAACGGAGAGGCGCGGCAGGCCTTCCAAAAATCGATTGAGCTCAACCCGCGACGCGTCTGGGCCAAAGAGCAATTAGAAAAGACGCCCGCGACATGAAGAACTGGCCGGCGGCCGCCGCTATCGCCGTCCTAACCCTTCTCTCCTTCTATCAATTCCCAGGCCACACCTGGCTGCAGCAGGATTCGCAAATTTATGTGCCGATCCTGGAGCATTTGCGCGATCCTTCCGTGCTGGCCAACGACATCCTCGTCGAGCGGCCGCACGTGACTTTCACACTGTACGACGAGATCGCGCTCGGTCTGCGCCGCGTCACCGGCCTCGGCTTTCGCGAGATTCTGGAAAGCGAGCAGATCGTCACGCGAGCGCTCGGAATCTGGGGATTCTATCTGTTGGCCACGGCCGTGGGTCTGGACACCGCGGCCGCACTGCTGGTCGCAGCCATTCTGTCGCTGGGCGCGATGATCGCCGGTCCTCAGGTGCTCATCTTCGAGTTCGAACCCGTTCCGCGCGCCTTCGCCGTGCCGCTGCTCGTGCTGGCCACCGGACTCGCCGCGCATCGCCGGTTTCTGGGCGCCGGCATCGCCGGATCCTCCGCGTTCCTGATCCATGCCCCAACCGTTTATCCGTTCTGGGCCGTCTACGCCTGCTACGCCGTCCGCCTGTACTCTCGCAAGAAGAATAGCGCCGACCCTGTCTTTCACGCCTTTATTCCGCTGATCGCCGCCGCCGCAATTCTTTTCGCCGGCGTCCGGTTTCAGTCCGGACAGAGCGAGGCGCAGGATTTCTTCACGCGCGTCACCCCGCTGATGGAAAAACTGCAGCGCATGCGTACGCCGTACGTCTGGATCTCGACCTGGTGGAAACAAGGGCTGCCGCACTATCTGGTGCTCTGCGCGATAGCGATCGGCGCGTGGCTACGGATCCGGACCCGCATGACTGCCGAACTGCGTTTCTTCGTCCCCGGACTGGTAATCGCCGGTGTGCTCAGCATGCCGGTATCCTGGCTTCTGCTGGAGCAATGGAAGTGGGCGCTGATGCCGCAATTACAGCCGCTGCGGGCACTGCTGTTCGTGACGCTGTGTGCGATCTTCGGTGCGGCGTCTGCCGGATGTGTAGCCGCGGAAGCCCATCGTTACCCCGAGGCGTTTGCCTGGTTCGCCGCCGCGTACCTGCCGTCCGTGAACACCAGCGCCATTTCCCTGCCCGATTGGCGGCGAGCGGCCGTGATCCTGCTACTTGCCCTGCTCGCTTGCTTCGCCATGCGTGTCGGCCGAATAGCTGTGCCGGTTGCCGCCGTAGCCGCGTTTTTCCTCATCACTTTTCTGGGAGGCGTGGTGAATTATCCCAAGCTCCACACAGCCGATCTCAAGCAACTTGCCCAATGGGCCCGGTCCTCCACGCCGGCGGACGCCGTTTTCCTGTTTCCGAATTTCGGCAAGGACCTTTCCCCTGGCATCTTCCGCGCCGAAGCGCTACGCGCCGTCTATGTCGACTGGAAGGGCGGCGGACAGGTCAACTACCTCAGGGAACTCGGCGAGCAGTGGTGGGCCCGATGGCAGGTCGCGGACCGGCTGCTTTCGCCTGCCGAATATCGGGACATGGGAATCGATTATGTCATTGTTCGTTCGGGTACGCCGTTTGAACCGAACATACAGCCGGTGTTCGGAAACTCACACTTCGTGGTGCACCCTGTGCCGTGATCGCCGTTGGGATGTTGCGACCACATAAAGGGCATTTTACAATCGGTATATCCTTCACAGAGTTATTATCCGGCCGTTGTCATCCGCTTGTCGGTTCCTCCACTAGAACGAAACCACACAGCATTGAACGGGGCTGGCGGCTGAAAGAGGTACTGTTCACTTTTTGGAGGGGCTTACAGTGGGTTTTGCAGATGTTCTGAATCAGCGGGAAGCAGAAATTCTTAGGGATTGGGTAGCGCTGCAACTCAGCGCCAACTTCCGCAGGTCCGATCTGATCAATGATACCGACCTGCGACAACAATCCGGGGATTTCTGGAATGCGTTTCGCCAGGCAGTTGCGTCGGGAAGTGAGGACGTGATGGCGCCCGCATGGAAAGATGTTCGCGAGGTGGTCGACGAGATCGCAGCCTCCCGGGCGCGCCAGGGCTTTACGCCGTCCGAAACGGCGGCGTTTGTTTTTTCCCTCAAGCAGCCGCTATTCCGGGCCCTCCAATCTTCGCCAAACGGCGATCTCAGTAACGAGCTTTGGAAGATCACAATGCTTCTGGACAAGCTCGGCCTGCTGAGCACAGAGACCTATCAAAAAAGCCGCGAGGAGGTAATCAGCCGCCAGCAGCGGGAACTCCTCGAATTGTCGACGCCCGTCGTCAAACTCTGGGACGGCATTCTCGCCCTGCCGCTCATCGGAACGCTGGATAGCGAGCGCACCCAGATCGTGATGGAGAGCCTGCTGCAAACCATCGTGGAAACAGGCGCCGCAATCGCCATCATCGATATCACCGGTGTTCCCACGGTCGATACGCTGGTCGCGCAACACCTGCTCAAGACCGTCGCTGCCGCCCGGCTGATGGGCGCCGAATGCGTCATTAGCGGCATCCGGCCGCAGATCGCCGCCACGATTGTGCACCTCGGGGTCGACCTCAACAGTGTAGCCACTAAGGCCACCCTGGCGGACGCCTTTGCGCTAGCCTTGCGGCGTACCGGCCAAACCGTGCAAAAAATCCGCGCCATATCATCTCAGGAGGGCCGCGGTGGAACGCATTCCGATTCTTAAAATGGGGGACTTCCTCCTGGTCAGCATCCAGGTGGATATGCACGACCGGCTGGCGATGTCGCTGCAGGACGACCTCACCGACAAGATCGTGCGCTCTCGCGCCCACGGCGTGTTGATCGATATTTCGGCACTGGACGTGGTGGATTCGTTCATCGGCCGGATGCTGGGGAACATAGCCTCGATGTCGCGCATTCTCGACGCCGAGACGGTCGTGGTCGGAATGCGTCCCGCGGTGGCGATCACGCTGGTGGAATTGGGTCTGTCTTTACCCGGAATCCGTACGGCACTCAACGTGGAACGTGGGATGGAACTGCTGCGCCGGGCCAGGACTTGGGACGATTTGGAAGGCGGGGAGAACGGCGATGTCCCTGCTTCGGAGTGAGACGTTGGCTATCGGCACCGATGCGGACGTGGTTCACGTCCGGCAAAAGGTGCGGGCTTGGGCTACCGACCAGGGATTCGGGCTGGTGGATCAGACCAAGATCGTGACGGCTGCCAGCGAATTGGCGCGCAACACGCTCATCCACGGCGGCGGCGGCTCCATGCATCTCCAGGCTCTGAATGACGGCTCGCGCAGGGGGCTCCGGCTCGTCTTCGAAGATCACGGCCCGGGCATCCCGGATCTGAAATTGGCAATGACTGACGGGTATACTACAGGTACGGGCCTGGGACTGGGCCTCAGCGGCGCCAAAAGGCTCTCCAACGAGTTTGAAATCGACTCGAAACCGGGAGAAGGTACGCGCGTCGCGATTACGCGGTGGAGATAAGCATGCCGACGATTCTCGTCATCGATGACGACCCCAAATTCCAGGACGGCCTGGAGCACATGCTGTCCGGCGCCGGATACGATGTGCTGCGCGCCGACGACGGCCTGGAAGGCGTCAGGCTTTTGGAGAAACGGCACCAGACGATTGACCTGGCCATCATCGACCTCGCTCTGCCTGGGATTAACGGGTTTGAGATCATCGGCGCCGTTTCGCGCCGTCCCAATGCTGTCAAGATCATCGCGACAACTGGAATCTATGGAGAATCCCACCTGGAAGCAGCCGGCTCGCTGGGCGCGCACGCGGTAATCCGCAAACCCGCCGCCGGGGCGAGGCTGCCACAAAAGGAATGGTTGAATGTGATCGGACAATTGGTGGGACCGGCGCATCGGGGAAAAGGCGCTATCGTGGGGGGAAATCCTGATCCTGCATCCGCGGAGCCGGACTGAAACACCTTGATCGAACCCAGATGAAGGGTTTTTCATCACAGTCTGACATCGCGGTCGGATAATTGCCCGATATAGAATTGCAATAGCAGAGTTGCAGCAGGTTCCAGCGGAAATCGAACAAAAACTGCGTACGGGCGGGTGACGTGTGCCTGTGAACACTTTAGATCGGGCAGCGATGGATACGCAAGATACCTGTGTGATCGTGCGGGAAGCAACGGATTCGGCCGCGTTGCGCCGGCGGGCTCTCGCCTTCGCGGCGGCACTGGCGTTCGACGAAACCTTATCCGGCAAGCTTGCCTTGGTGGTGACGGAAACTGCCACGAACCTGCTGAAGCATGCCAGCGGTGGAGAGGTGATCCTGCGCGCCATCGAAAACGGCGCCGCGGCGGGAATTGAAATGCTGGCATTGGACAAGGGACCGGGTATCGACGACGTTTCGCGCTGTTTTCAGGATGGCTTCTCCACCGCCGGCACCTCGGGCACCGGCTTGGGAGCCATCGCGCGGCTTTCGCAAAGCTTCGATATCTACTCGCGGCCTGGCTCCGGCACGGTACTGATGGCGCGCCTTTGGAACCGGAACGGCAGCGGTTTGCCTCGGGCGGCGAATTCGCGCTTTCGTGTTGGGGGAGTTTGCCTGCCCGTTGCGGGCGAGCAGAAGTCGGGCGACAGCTGGCTTTCGCAGGAGGACGTGCGCGGCCTGCGCCTCACGATGGTGGACGGGCTCGGTCACGGCAACGAAGCGAATGCCGCGGCGGTCGCCGCGATACGCACGGCCCGCGCGGAGATCCAGGCATCGGCCACCAGGCTGATCGAGCACATCCACACTGCGCTGCGGCCCACTCGTGGGGGCGCAGTCGCGGTGGCGGAAGTGGATCCTGCCGCGGGCATCGTGCGCTTTGCGGGTGTGGGGAACATCGGCGCCGCCATCGTACCCGAATCCGGGCCGGTTCGCCGCCTTGTGTCCCATGCAGGGACGGCCGGCCACCAGATGTACAGGGTCCACGAATTCACGTATCCCTGGGATTCCAGTTCGCTGCTGGTGATGCACTCCGATGGCCTCGTTTCGCGCTGGTCCCTGGATGCCTATCCGGGGCTCATGCGCCGGCATCCCAGCGTGATCGCCGGGGTTTTGTACCGTGATTTCATGCGCGGCAAGGACGATGTGAGTGTGGTTGTGGTGCAGGAGGTCAAGCAGCCCGCGTGATATTACCTATCCTTTCCAGCGATCTGCGGCAGGAACAGGACATCGTGTCGGTGCGGCAGCGTACGCGGCAGATCGGAGCGCTGCTGGGCTTCGATAATCAACAGTTGACCCGCCTGGCTACAGCCGTATCGGAAATTACCCGTAACGCTTTTCAATATGCCGGAGGGGGCCGGGTGGAATTCGCACTCGATGGCCAGACGCCGCGCCAGCTTTTGATCATTCGTGTTGTCGATCGCGGTCCGGGCATTCGCGATCTGGACCGGATTTTGCGCGGTGATTACAGTTCCCGTACTGGTATGGGGCTCGGAATCGTAGGCGCGCAGCGGCTGATGGATCGCTTCGACATCCAGTCTCCGCCGGGCGGAGGTGTGACCGTTACGCTGGGCAAGTTCCTGCCGAAGAAGGTGGCCGCGGTTACGCGCGACCGTATTTCCGGCATCACCGCCGAACTCATCCGTTTCGGCCCGCACAGCCCCATGGAGGAACTTCGCGAGCAGAATCGCGACCTGCTGGCCACTCTTGAAGAATTGCGGCAGCGCCAGGAGGAACTGGTGCGCCTGAATCGAGAGTTGGATGACACCAACCGCGGAGTGGTCGCGCTCTATGCCGAGCTCGATGAACAGGCCGACCACCTGCGCCGCGCCGACGAGGTCAAGACACGATTCCTCTCCAACATGACGCACGAGTTCCGCACCCCGCTGAACTCGATCCTGGCGCTCACGCGGCTGCTGCTCGACGGCCTGGACGGCGACCTCACACCGGAGCAGGAGAAGCAGGTGCACTTCATCCGCAAATCGGCCGAGAGCCTGTCGGAACTCGTTAACGACCTGCTCGACCTGGCCAAAGTCGAAGCGGGCAAGATCGTGATCCGGCCGGCGGATTTCGAAATCCCGAACCTGTTCGGCGCGCTTCGCGGCATGCTGCGTCCCCTCATGCTGAACACCGCCGTGAATCTTGTCATCGAAGAGCCGGAAGGCATTCCGACAATGTACAACGATGAGGCGAAAGTGTCGCAGATTCTGCGCAACTTCATATCGAACGCGCTCAAGTTCACAGAGCGCGGCGAGGTGCGCGTGTCGGCGCGGTTATCCGAGGACGGCAAGTCGGTGATCTTCTCGGTCGCGGACACGGGCATCGGCATCGCTCCGGAACATCATGCGCTGATCTTCCAGGAGTTCGCACAACTGGATAACGCGGTACAGCGTAAGGTGCGCGGCACCGGCCTCGGATTGCCGCTCTCCAAAAAGCTGGCGGAACTGCTGGGCGGAAGTGTGTCGCTCACCAGCGAACCCGGCTTGGGATCCACCTTTTCCGCGACGATCCCGCTGGTTCACGCCAGCACTGCCGCTTTCAACGATGTGGTCGTGGCGCCAGACAACCTGGATCAGAACCGTGTGCCGGTGCTCGTGATCGAGGATGAGATCGAAACCCGGCTGCTCTACGAAAAGTACCTGCGTGGAACCGGCTTCCAGCCCGTTCCGGCGCGCAGCGTGCGGGAGGCGCGCGTGCTGCTGGAAACGATACGGCCCGGCGCCATCATCCTTGATATTTTGTTGCGCGGCGAGGATACCTGGGGACTGCTGGCGGAGCTGAAAGCAGCGGTTCAGACCAGCCGTATTCCCATTCTGGTGGTCACAAACGCCGATGAACGGCAGAAGGCGCAATCGTTGGGCGCCGAGGCCTTCTCCAACAAGCCGGTCGAACGCCGCTGGCTGCTGGAACAGTTGCATCACTTCACCGGGCGCCGGTCGCTCCGCAAAATACTGGTGATCGACGAGGAGGAAGTCTCTCGCTACCTGCTGCGGCAGTTATTCCCGGCAAAAACCGTGCAAGTCATCGAAGCCGGCAACGGCGCCGACGGGCTGCGCTTCGCCCGGGAAGAGCAGCCACAACTGATCGTGCTGGATTTGGTGATGCCTGACCTCGACGGCTTCGAGGTGCTGGAACAGCTCCGCACCAATCCGCGAACCGCCGGCATCCCGGTGATCGTTGCCAGCGCCAAGACGCTGGAGGCGGACGAGCGCTCCCATCTCGATTCTCGCGGGTGCGCCTTTCTCCCGAAGAGCGCTTTGAGCGACGGCACTGCGTTGGCCGCGCTGCGCCAGATCTGCGAACGGCTTGGCCTTTCCGAGATTCTGGCCGAAAACGAGCCGCATCCGGCGGCGAGCACGGTAACGCCATGAATACCGCCGTTCCATCTCGGCAAAGAATTCTGGTCGTAGACGATAATGATGCCGGGCGGTACGCGACCAGCCGGCTGTTGCGCCAGGCCGGCTACGAGGTCATGGAGGCCGCCACGGGAACAGATGCGCTGCGCCGGACATCCGCCGACCGGCCGGACCTGGTGCTGCTGGACGTGCGCCTGCCCGACATCAACGGGCTCGAGGTATGCGGGCGAATCAAGGCCGCCCCGGAAACGTCTTCCACGCCCGTGCTGCAGATGTCTGCCTCGATGGTAGATGCCTCATCGCGTGCCGCGGCCCTGGAGGGCGGCGCCGACGCCTATATCTCAACTCCCATCGAACCCGCGGTTCTGGTGGCAACGGTAAGGGCGCTACTGCGATTGCGCGCCACTGAGCAGAAGCTCAGTGAGGCGGCCGTGGAATGGCAGACCACTTTCGATGCGATCAGCGACGGCGTAGCCATTCTGGACGCGCACGCGTTTGTGCAGCGCTCGAATGCGGCGCTGCCGGCTCTGTTGGGCCGCACCGCCGCGGAGACGCACGGGCACAGTCTCGATCAATTGCTGCCGCTGGAGGCAGGCGGGCTTTCCTTCAGAACGCTGCTCGAAGCCAACGAATGCAAATCGGTCGAACGAGTGGTTGGGGAACGCTCGTATGAGGTTGCGATCGATCCGATATTGGACGCTTCGGGCAAGCTGCGCGGGGGCGTGGCGATCGTTACCGATATCACCGAGCGCAAAGAACTGGAATTGAAGATGCTCGAGGCTCAGAGGCTGGAATCGATCGGACTCCTGGCCGGCGGCGTGGCGCACGACTTCAACAATCTGCTCATGGGAATCCTCGGCAACGCCTCGCTCGCCGTGGATATGCTCGATTCACCGGCCAGGGCGCGCGCCGCGATCGACGACGTAATCCGCGCCACCGAGCGCGCCGCGGAGTTGACCCGGCAATTGCTCGCTTACGCGGGTAAGGGTCGTTTCGTAGTAGGACCG
>Ga0070741_10009169_pt1 | contig 19393 bp, 17 predicted proteins | sample Coa_R1_4_FD_66440 | JGI IMG/M metagenome (GOLD analysis project Ga0070741, IMG submission 66440) | Surface soil microbial communities from Centralia Pennsylvania, which are recovering from an underground coalmine fire - Coalmine... | ecosystem: Environmental > Terrestrial > Soil > Unclassified ...
AGGTAAAGACGGCGTGCTGCACGTGCTCGACCGCAACGACGGCAAGCTCGTGTTCAAGCTGCCGGTCACGAGCCATGAGAATGTCGATGCACCGATCACCGCGCAGGGCACGCACTACTGTCCGGGCACGGTGGGGGGCGTCGAGTGGAACGGGCCCGCCTACGACCCGCAGACCGGTCAGCTGTATGTAAACGCAGTCGATTGGTGCGTGACCTCGAAGCTTGGGCCGGTGCCAGAATATCGCCCAGGGCAGGTCTATGCCGGCCTGGCCAACGGCTTCGGCACCTTCGATCCCATGGACCAAGCGCATGGCTGGACTAACGCGATCGACGTGAAGAGCGCCGCCATGAAGTGGCGCTACAAATCGCCCACGCCCATGACCGCGGCGGTGACGCCGACCGCAGGCGGCCTGCTGCTAACCGGTGACCAGGACGGCTATTTCCTGGTGCTCGATGCGAAGACCGGAAAGGTCCTCTATCGCTTCAACACCGGCGGCGCGATCGCGGGCGGAGTCATCACTTACGAGGACAAAGGCAAACAGTACGTGGCCGTCGCCTCGGGCAACACCTCGCGGGACAACTGGCACACGAAGGGCGGCGCGACGATATTCGTGTTCAGCGGCTCCTAAGCCTTGGCGCCGCACCAAGGCGGGTTCGCCCGAGCAGCGGCCTTGGCGTTGCGCCCGGTGCGGGCCACCTCAACCCGCCTGCGTGTCGTGCTTGCGCAGCCAACGAGTGATCACGACGAGAACAGCCAGTCCAGAATATTGTCTATACGTACAGCTTTTACAGCTTTGCCTAAGAGGAGGCGAATCATGCAAGAAAGACGGTGGCAAGATTGGGTCATGCTGATCTTCGGTATCTGGTTGTTCCTCTCGCCCTTCTGGATGCCTGCCTATGCATCTACGAGCAGCACGGCGGCGTGGAATTCCTACGTTCTCGGCGTGCTGGTGGTGATTTTTGCGTGGGCGGCGCTCGCCAAGCCCGAGAAGTGGGAAGAGTGGGTGAATCTCGTGCTCGGTATTTGGCTGATCATCGCGCCGTTCGTGCTGCGGTTCTATCACGCGGAAACCGGTGCAGCGTGGAACCAGATCATCCTCGGCATTCTGATTGCGGCCGATGCGTTGTGGGTGCTCGCCCAATACGGCAGCCCGCAAGTCCGCACATGAAGAGCAGGACCCGCGGGCACGTGTGGAGGCGCTATGTGGTGGTATAGCTACGGATGGTGGTGGTGGTGGCTGCTGTTCTTGCTGATCTTTTTCGTCCTTCCGCTCGGGTATGGGTGGGGTTATCGCGGCTGGGGGCCCTGGTATCGGCGGCGCGTCATCGATTCCAGAAACGTCCCTGCGGGGCCGACCCCCGAGCCGACTGAGGACTGGGGATGGATCGCCATCTTCCTGTGGATCATCTTGATCATCGCGATCGTGTGGCTGATCGCAGCGCTGTCATGGTACGGCAGGTGATCGCACCCTCGGCATTAGGCAGTACGTGCTTTTGCCGAATGCCGAGGTGATCCAATCGCCCAGCAAGAATCAGCAAGAATAGGAATCTTCGTTCAATCAGGGAGCGTCTTGATCTGGTAGGAGCAATTTTCTATGGATATCCCCGTTGGTACTAACGTCGAGCGGCGGCAGGTCGTGAAGGCCATGGCGACCGGCTCGACCCTGGAAGCGCTCGGCGGCGCGGCCGCCGTGGTTCTGGCTATCTTGGGCTTGGCGCGCATCGCGCCGAACTACATGCTGCCGATTGCCGGCATCGTGATCGGCGCTACTCTCCTGGCTCAAGGAGGGCTATCGACGGCCGAAGCGTCCCGCTTGGTGTCTGGCGCCGATACGACGCAAAAGGTTGAGGTCGAGGGCGGATTCGGCGCGGAAGGGCTGGCAGGTGCGGCTGCGATCGTGCTCGGCATCCTGGCTCTGATCAGCATCGACCCGCTCGTGCTGATGTCGGTGAGCGCGATCGTGCTCGGCGCTGGCTTGCTACTGGAGGGCGCCGGTGTTGCGGCGATGGCGCGCACGGCCGTCATCGATGAAACGATGTCGGGAGCGCACACGACGCACAACGTGATGGCCGGCTCGGCAGGGGCGCAAGTCCTCGTTGGCTTAGCCGCCATCGTGCTCGGCATTCTCGCTTTGGTCGGGCTCAACAGCATTGTGCTCGATCTCGTTGCCATGCTGGCAATCGGAGCCGGGATGCTGCTGAGTGGTGCCGCCCTGGGCGGTCGGATGGTGAAGGTGGCCGCGCGCTAACCGCACTTTCCAAATCTCGTTCGCGACGGCCCGCTGCTTCGATCTCCGGTGGCGGTTTCAGGGCGCCGTCGCTGTGCGGGGTTGGGCTGTGGGGATCGGTGCGAACCACTCGAGTTTGCGGCGCAGCTTCACCACCTCGCCGATAACGATCAAAGCGGGAGCGCGCATCGCCGCAGCCTTGGCCAGATGAGGCAAGGTTTCGAGCGAGCCGCTCACCACCCGCTGGTTCGAGGTCGTCGCCTGTTGCACGACTGCGGCCGGTGTAGCCGAAGGCAAGCCGTGTCGAATCATCTGCCGGCAGATCTCCGGCAAAGCCGCCATCCCCATATACACGACAACAGTTTGAGCCGGACGAGCGAGCGCCTTCCAATCTAGATCGAGGCTGCCGTCCTGCAGGTGGCCCGTCACGAAGACGCAGCTGTGCGCGTAATCGCGGTGGGTGAGCGGGATTCCCGCATAACACGACATCCCCGAGGCAGCCGTGACGCCAGGAACCACCTCGAAGGCGATGCCGTGCGCGTGTAAGGCTTCGATCTCTTCGCCCCCGCGACCGAAGATGAACGGGTCGCCGCCCTTGAGTCGCACCACCTGACGTCCCGCTCGTGCAAGGCGCACGAGCAAGGCGTTGATTTCCGCCTGCGAAAGCGTGTGCTGGCTGCTCTGCTTGCCCACGTAATGGAAGGTTGCCTGCGCGGAAACCAGACCCAAGATGCCATCGCCAACCAGATGGTCGTAAACGACGTTGTCGGCGCGCTGCAGCAGGCGCACGGCCCGCAACGTGAGCAGCTCCGGATCGCCCGGGCCTGCGCCAACCAGCGCCACGCTTCCGCGCGACGTGCTATGCGGTCTCGAGGGCGGGAGGGGTTCAGCCTGGGCCGGGATGGATCTTGCGGCGCGCGGCTCAGCTGGTGCGAGCACTAACCGCCACAGATCCGCGTCACCGCGCCGGCGCGCAAAACAACGCTGCAGCATGCCCGCACCTCGTCTCAACCAACGCATGCACGTTCCGCCCGGACCTCGCCGTCGCATCTCTCTCTTACTCCCCCGCACTACCGCGCTCACGCCCGCCGAAATGCCCCGCTTGGGATGCGAGTCAAGTGTCGCGGATCATGGCCCTGCAAGACTTAACCTGCGTTAAGGAAAGGGCCTTTGCTTTCGCCCATGCTGCGCTTCGAGAACCGATCGAAGGACTTTTCCAACATGGCGGAGATGAAGATGAAGGGGAGCGGTCTGCAGTGGCTGGCGCTTGCCGCGTTTCTCGGTATGGCCGGTGTGACGATAAGCCAGGCGTACGCGGACGAGAAAAGGTCCGAAGAAGAGCACATGAGCGAGCCGGAGAAGGAGTATCAAGCGGGCGGATCACCGCTGGCGGAAGAAAAGATGCACCACGACATCAATCCACACGCGCCCAAGATGTCGGAGGAGGAGTTCCACCACGCTCGACAGATTTATTTCGAGCGCTGCGCCGGCTGTCACGGCGTTTTGCGCAAAGGTGCCACGGGCAAGCCGCTCACGCCTGACATCACCATTCCGCGCGGCACCGACTACTTGAAGGTGTTCATCCAGTACGGTTCGCCGGCCGGTATGCCGAATTGGGGAACGTCGGGCGAGTTGAACGAGAAGGAAGTGGACCTGATGGCCCGCTACGTTCAGCAGACGCCGCCCATGCCACCCGAGTTCGGCATGAAGGAGATGAAGGCGACGTGGAAGGTGATCGTGCCCAGGGGCCAGCGCCCGACGAAGAAGATGAACGATTACAACATCGGCAACATCTTCTCGACCACTTTGCGCGACACCGGAGAAGTGGCGCTGATCGATGGCGACACGAAGAAGATCATCAACATCGTGAAGACCGGCTATGCCGTGCACATCTCTCGCATTTCGGCTTCCGGTCGATACCTCTACGTCATCGGGCGCGACGGCAAGGTCAATTTGATCGATCTGTGGCTGGCCAAGCCCGACAACGTCGCCGAGATTCGTATCGGCCTCGAAGCGCGTTCGGTCGACACGTCGAAATACAAGGGCTTCGAGGACAAGCTCGCGATCGCGGGTAGCTACTGGCCGCCGCAGTACGTGATCATGAAAGGCGACACGCTGGAGCCCCTCAAGATCGTTTCGACGCGTGGCATGACGGTCGACGCACAGGAGTTCCATCCCGAGCCGCGGGTAGCCTCCATCGTCGCCTCGCACCACAAGCCCGAATTCGTGGTCAACGTGAAGGAGACCGGCAAGATCCTGCTGGTCAACTACAAGGACCTGAACGCGCTGAACACGACCGAGATCCCGGCTGCCCGCTTCCTGCACGACGGTGGTTGGGACGCCTCCAAGCGCTACTTCTTGGTGGCCGCGAATCAGTCCAACAAGGTTGCGGTGGTAGACACGTTGACCGGGAAGCTCGCCGCGTTGATCGATGTCGGCAAGATTCCGCACCCGGGTCGTGGCGCGAATTTCGTCCATCCGAAGTACGGGCCGGTGTGGGCTACGGGTCACTTGGGCGACGAGTCGATCTCGCTGATCGGTACTGCGCCGAACGACAAGAAGTACGGCAAGTACGCGTGGAAAGTGGTCGAGACGCTCAAGGGGCAAGGCGGCGGATCGCTCTTCATCAAGACGCATCCGAAGTCCAAGCACCTGTACGTCGATACCCCGCTCAACCCGGATCCGAAGATCAGCCAATCGGTCGCCGTCTACGATCTGAACGATTTGAGCAGGGGCTACAAGGTGCTTCCCGTCGCGGATTGGGCCGAGGTCGGCGAGGGCGCCAAGCGCGTCGTGCAGCCCGAGTTCAACGTCCAAGGCGATGAAGTGTGGTTCTCGGTGTGGAGTGCGAAGAACCAGCAGTCGGCGGTGGTCGTCGTGGACGACAAGACGCTAAAGCTCAAGACCGTGATTAAGGATCCCAAGCTTATTACGCCGACGGGCAAGTTCAACGTGCACAACACGCAGCACGACATCTATTGAGCGTGAAAATGAGAGCACCGCGTAGGCGGTGTCCCCTCGAGTTCCCCCTGGGGAAGCTTCCACATGGCTTCTTTCAGTTCGCGGGGGTTCGCCCCCGCGTTTTTTCTTCTGATCGCGCTGACGCAATCGCAGGCTGTCGCCGACGATGCAGGTTCGATGCCGCAGCCGAGTCGCCAGCGCGAGTTGGTGCGCCTGGTGCGCCACGACTGCGGCTCGTGCCACGGCATGACCTTGCAAGGCGGGCTGGGACCCGCGCTCACCACGAGCGCCTTAGCGGGCCGGCCGATCGACTACCTCGAGGCGACGATCTTGCGCGGCCGACCGGGTACGGCGATGCCAGGGTGGCAGGGGCTCGTCGACGCGGACGACGCACGCTGGATCGCGCAGCAGCTCAAGAATGGATTCCCGAATGAACGTTGACGACTCGTTGAAGCACGGCTGTGTAGCGCTGCTGACTGTGGCGTTACTCGGCCTCGGCACGGCCGTGTCATTCGCCGACTGCGAAGTGCGCGGCACCGGAGATTTGGGACTGGTGGTCGAGCGCGCAGTGGGGCGGGTGCAGCTCATCGAGACCACTACGCGCAGCAGTCTCGCCGAGATCGAAGGCTTAGGCGACTTGTCCCACGCGTCGCTGGTGTATTCGCGCGACGGTCGCTATGGGTATGTGTTCGGCCGCGACGGCGGATTGAGCAAGGTCGACTTGTTGTGCCGGCGCGTGGACAAGCGCGTGGTGCAAGCGGGCAACAGCATCGGCGGCGCGATCTCCGAAGACGGCCGCTTGGTTGCCGTCGCCAACTACACGCCGGGCGGTGTGAAAGTGTTCGCCGCCGACACGCTCGAATTGCTCGCCGACATTCCAGCCGAGTACGCCGAAGGCAAGCGTGCGAAGGTGGTGGGACTGGAAGATGCTCCGAACAACCGGTTCGTGTTCAGCCTGTTCGAAGCGGGGGAGATTTGGATCGCGGATCTATCCGCTCCACGCGCGCCGCGCATCACCAAGTATCGCAATGTCGGCCGCGAACCCTACGATGCACTGGTCACCCCCGACGGCCGCTGGTACATCGCAGGGCTGTTCGGCGAAGACGGCCTCGCCTTGCTCGATTTGTGGCATCCCGAGCGCGGCGTCAAGCGCGTGCTCGACGGTTATGGCCGTGGCGAGGAGAAGCTGCCCGTCTACAAGATGCCGCATCTCGAAGGCTGGGCGATCGCGGGCCGCTATGCTTATCTGCCGGCGATCGGCCATCACGAGGTGCTGGTCGTCGACACCGAAACCTGGACCGAGCACGCGCGCATTCAAGTGAAAGGGCAGCCGGTGTTTGTCATGGCGCGACCCGACGGCCGTCAAGTGTGGGTCAACTTCGCGCTGCCGGACAACAGCACGGTGCAGGTGATCGACACCGAAACGAACGAGATCGTGCGCACGCTGCAGCCCGGCAAAGCAGTGCTGCACTTGGAGTTCACGCCGCGTGGCGAGGCCGTGTGGTTGTCGGCCCGCGACGATGACAGAGTCGTGATCTACGACACGACCACCTTCGCCGAGCTTGCCAAGCTCACGGCGGACAAGCCGAGCGGCATCTTCTTCACTGCGCGCGGCCAGCGCGTCGGCCTATGACCACCGCCCCCGGGCAGAGCGCCCTCGACTTCGCGCTGCTCAACGACTTCCAGCGCAGCTTCCCGCTGTGTGAGCGCCCGTTCGCCGAGATCGGGCGACAGTTGTGTGCATCCGAGCGCTGGGTGCTGAGCCGGCTCGCGCGCATGGTGGCAATCGGTCAGGTGAGCCGAGTGGGCGCAGTGTTCGCGCCGCACGCGATCGGCGTCAGCACGCTGGCTGCGCTGCGTGTGCCGGTCGAGCGGCTCACCGAGATCGCCGCCCGCGTCAGTCGTTATCGTCAAGTCAACCACAACTACGCGCGCGAACACGCGCTCAGTCTTTGGTTCGTGGTGACCGCGCTCGATGAGATCGATCTGGGCCGCGTGCTGTGCGCGATCGAGGCAGACGCGCGTTGCGGCCCGATCATCACCATGCCGTTGCTCGAAGAGTTTCGCATCGATTTGGGCTTCGATCTGCGCACGGGTGCACGGGGAGTGACGACGCAGCGTGCCGTCGTGCGCGAGCCGCTGACGGTGCAGGATCGTTCGCTGATCGGCGCGCTCGAGAACGGCGTGCCTTTGATCGCACGCCCGTTCTCCGCCATCGCTGCTCACGCCCGCATGCGTGAAGCGCAAGTGCTTGCGCGCTTGAGGAGCTGGCTCGATGCAGGGATGATCCGCCGATTCGGCGTGGTCGTGCGCCATCATGAGCTGGGCTTCGCCGCGAATGCGATGGCGGTGTGGGATGTGCCGGACGACGAGGTCTCGGGGCGCGGCCGCCACCTCGCCCGGCAGTCGGGCGTCACGCTGTGCTACCGGCGCCGGCGCGCGCAGCCCGATTGGCCGTACAACCTGTTCTGCATGGTGCACGGTCGTGACCGTGCGTCGGTTCGCGGCCAGATCGACGCCATGGCCCAGACGGTGGGATTGGCGGCCTTCCCGCATGCGTTGCTGTTCAGCACCACGCGCTTCAAGCAGCGCGGCGCGTGCTACGCGAGTCCAGCCCACGAGGTGAGGCGAGCAGCATGAGCGCCGTCGTGCTCGACGACGTCGACCGCGTCATCCTCAATCGATTGCAACGCGGCTTCCCGTTGTGCGAGCGACCCTATCAGGCTGTCGCCGACGAGCTCGCCATCGGCGAGGACGAGCTGCTCGCGCGGCTGCGCAGTCTCCTTGAGTCGGGCACGTTGACCCGCTTCGGTCCGCTTTATCAGATCGAGCGCGCGGGCGGTGCATTCGTGCTCGCCGCGATGGAGATACCGCCCGAGGATGTCGAGCGGGTCGCCGCGCTGGTCAACGCGCTGCCCGAAGTCGCGCACAATTATCTGCGCACGCACCGCCTCAATATGTGGTTTGTTGTCGCAGTTGAAGCCAAGGACGACGTCGAGGCGGTCATGGCGCATATCGAGCGCGACACCGGCTACCCCGTCTACGCGATGCCGAAGCTGCGCGAATATTTCGTCGGCCTGTATTTGCCGGTGTGAGCGTGCAGCCGCTCGATGCCATCGACCGCGCGATCGTCGCCGCCACTCAGGGCGGCTTGCCGCTGCTGCCGCGGCCCTACGACGCCGTGGGCGAAGCGCTCGGCATCTCCGGCGAGGAAGTAACCGCGCGCATGCAACGCATGCTGGACGAGGGCGTGATCCGCCGCATCGCTGCGGTGCCTGATCATTACCGCATCGGCTATATCGCCAATGGCATGTCGGTATGGGACGTGCTCGACGCGCGCATCGACGAACTGGGTGAAGCAGTAGGCCGGCTCGACTTCGTCAGTCATTGCTACGCTCGGCCGCGTCATTTGCCGTATTGGCGCTACAACTTGTTTGCGATGGTGCACGGGCGCGATCGGGCGGAAGTCGAAGGCAAGGTCGAGGGCATCCGCCGGCTGCTCGGCTCGGATTGCCGCGCGCACGATGTTTTGTACAGCACTCGGATACTGAAGAAGACGGGGGTGAGAATCGCGGGAAGCTGACACTCAACGAGCTCGCGCTACCCCGATGGGTCTGAGGGAAGATGCTGGGCCAAGTCCATGGCGTCATGGAGAACGCGCGGAATTTCGATAACCTCCTGCCCTCCACTGTGTTGTCCGATTCGGAAGATTAGAAGGCGCCGGCCTTTACTTTCCTTGGCGTGCGACGTGCAGCGTGTACATAGCTTCGCCGATTTCATCACGGAGCTTGACGCCAACCGTTCCCTGCCCGTCTTCGGCTAACGCATTCATCGCTCCGGATAGCGTGCTGCGCTTCGCCGAATTGATCGCGCGTCCACTCTAGTATGCCTCGTACGTCCTCTGCTGCAGTGGCGGTCAGCCGCAAGGCCCTGCGCAGAGGGCGCGCGTATGAAGAGTTTGCGCTGTGGCAGGAAGCGGAGTGCCGTGGGGAAGTCGCGCGATCGGCGATAGCGGCAGTACGTTTGCCGGCGAACAACCAGCTCGCCGTTCGGCAATCTTTGCCTAACGAGGCAGCCGCAGTCCAGGGGACGGAGGGCCGTTTTGTGCGCTTTTCTTAATCAAGCTCAAATGTCCCTCGCCTAGATTGTGGTCTGCTGGGGGCCTCGGTTCAGAAGAGGCTGACCCATGCTTCGCATCACGCAATACCTGAAGGAGCTGCGCAATCCGACGCCGCTCGGCCCTCGTCGTGCGCCGCCGGGGCCGGTAGTGATCTGGAACTTGGTGCGCCGCTGCAATCTCACCTGCCAGCACTGCTACTCGATCTCTTGCGACAAGGACTTTCCCAACGAGCTGAACACCGAAGAGGTGTTCGCGACGATGGACGATCTCAAGGCGTTCGGCGTGCCCGTGCTGATCCTCTCCGGCGGCGAGCCGCTGATGCGCCCGGACATTTTCGACATCGCCACGCGCGCAAAGCGCATGGGTTTCTATGTGGGCTTGTCCACCAACGGCACCTTGATCGGGCTGCATAACATCGATGCCATCGCGCGCGTGGGATTCGACTACGTCGGCATCAGTGTGGACGGCACGCGCGACACCCACGATCGCTTCCGTCGCAAGGCCGGCGCCTACGACGCGGCACTAAACGGACTTCGGCTGTGTCGCGATGCCGGAATCAAGGTCGGAACGCGCTTCACCTTGACGCAAAACAATGCGGCGGATTTGCCGGCGATGCTCAAGCTGCTCCATGTCGAGCGCATCGACAAGTTTTACCTGTCGCATCTCAACTACGCGGGGCGCGGCAACGTCAATCGGCGCAAGGATGCATGGCTGGAGACCACGCGCCGCGCGCTGCAATTGCTGCTCGACACCTGTTGGTATCGTCTGGAGCGGGGGCATGAGCAAGAGTTCGTGACCGGCAACAACGACGCCGACGCGGTGTACTTGCTGCGTTGGGCCCATCGCCGCGTGCAGAGTGAGGTCGCGCACCTGCGCGCGAAGCTGGAGCAGTGGGGCGGCAATTCGTCGGGCGTGAACATCGCCAACATCGACAACCTTGGCAACGTGCACCCGGACACGTACTGGTGGCACTACAGTCTGGGCAACGTGCGCGAACGACCGTTCTCGCAGATCTGGTCGGACGCCTCCGATCCGATGCTGGCCGGATTACGCGCACAGCCGCGATCGATCAAGGGACGCTGTGGCCAATGCAAGTACTTCTCGATCTGCAACGGCAACACGCGCGTGCGCGCCCTGCAGCTGACCGGCGATCCGTGGCAGGCCGATCCCGCCTGTTATCTTAGCGACGAGGAGATCGGCTATCAGCGTGAGCCGTTGCGGTTGGCGGTGTCCGCATGAGCGCTGGTCGTTGCGGTTACCCTCTCCCCCAGCCCCTCTCCCCACGAGGGAGAGGAGAGCCATTTGCTCAGCTCCTCTCGCTACGCTTGGGAGCGAACCGATGCGCGCGGAGGGAGGAAGCTGGCACCTCACCCGCGGGGCTGCCGCGCCCGCAACGTGCGTCGGCCGTGCTGTTTGCGTTGCTGGTGCTTGCGGCCTTGCCCGCTTCAAGTGCACGTGGTCAAGATGCCGCATCGCTCTACGAGCAATATTGCGCCAGCTGCCACGGCGCCGATCGATTGGGCGCGATGGGACCGGCGTTGCTGCCTGAAAATCTCGAGCGGCTGCGCAAGCCCGCTGCCGAGCAAGTGATTGCGGAAGGCCGCACCGCGACGCAGATGCCCGCATTCGCCGACAAGCTGTCGGGCGAAGCACGGCGAGCACTGGTCGACTACATCTACACGCCGCTCCCACAAACGCCAGCGTGGGGCGTTGCGGAGATCGCGGCATCACACGTCGTGCATCGCGCCCAGCAGACGCTCGCCAACAAGCCTCGATTCGAGGCCGACCCGCTGAATCTGTTCGTCGTGGTCGAGGCAGGCGATCATTCTGCCACCATCCTCGACGGCGACAAGCTCGAGCCGCTCACCCGCTTCGCGACTCGCTTCGCGCTGCACGGTGGGCCGAAGTTCTCGCCCGATGGCCGCTACGTCTACTTCGCCTCGCGCGACGGCTGGATCTCGAAGTACGACTTGTGGAACTTGGCGACGGTCGCGGAGGTGCGGGCCGGCATCAACACGCGCAACGCCGCGGTGTCGGGTGACGGTCGCTTCGTGCTGGTCGGTAATACGCTGCCGCAGACGCTGGTGGTGCTCGACGCACGCGATCTGACGCCGCTGAAGGTGATTCCTGTGGTCGATAGCAAGGGCAAGAGCTCGCGCGTCTCGGCCGTTTACGACGCCGCTCCGCGCGGCAGCTTCGTGGTGGCGCTCAAGGACATCCCCGAAGTGTGGGAGCTGTTCTACACGGATAAGCACGATCCGATTTACGAAGGCATGGTGCACGACTACCGCATGCGGGAAGGGCTCGCCAAGGACGAGCTCTTCCCGGTGCGCCGCACGCAGCTCGACGTGCCGCTCGACGATTTCTTCTTCGATCCGACTTACGCCTACGTCATCGGCGCCGGACGCGACAGTGGCAAGGGCCAAGTAGTCAATCTCGACGTGCGCCGCCGCATCGCCGAGGTCGAATTGCCGGGACTGCCGCATCTGGGATCGGGCATCTCCTGGCAACGCGACGGCACCGAAGTGCTCGCTACGCCCAATCTGAAGGAAGGCGTGGTGAGCGTGATCGATATGAAGAGCTGGAAGACCATCAAGGAGATCCCCACGCTCGGCCCGGGCTTCTTCCTTCGCAGCCACGAGAACACGCCGTACGCCTGGGTCGACGCGCTCAACAGCCCGCGCAAGGACTCGCTTCAGGTGATCGACAAGCGCACGCTCGAAGTGGTGCGCACGCTGACGCCGCAGCCTGGCAAAAGCGCGGCGCATGTCGAGTTCACGCGCGACGGTCGCTACGCCCTGGTCAGTTTGTGGGAGATGGACGGCGCGCTGATCGTCTACGACGCCGTCACGTTGGAAGAGGTGAAGCGACTGCCGATGCGCAAACCAGTCGGCAAGTACAACGTGTTCAACAAGATCACCCGCTCGAGCGGCACGAGCCATTGAGACCGTCGCCGCGCAATAGAGGCGGGTTGGCCTCCGCAGGCCATCTGCCCTAGCAAGCGGTCGAATTTTTTCGAAGCGTACAGGAGCACAGCATGAAGATATTCCATCTCTCATTCCGGCGCGCTCTGGTCCTGGCACTGATGGCCGCAGCAGCTGCGCTATCGACGCTGGGTGTCGAGACAGCCCTCGGCCAGCATCAGCACGAATCTGCCGGCGGGGTGCATCCGCTGCAGCTCGACAACGGCAAGAAATGGGCAACCGACGCGCCGTTGCGCCAAGGCATGACGGCGGTGCGCGAGGCAGTTGCGGCCGAGCACCAAGCCATTCATGCCAACAAGGCAAGCCCGGAGCAATACAAGGCACTGGCCGCGAAGATCGACGAGCAGATCGCCTACATCGTCGCCAACTGCAAGTTGAATCCGAAGGCCGACGCGCAGCTTCACGTGATCCTCACCGACATCATCGGTGGGTCGGATCTGATGAAAGCGGGAGACCAAGCGGAAGGGCGTAAGGGCGCGATCATGGTGATCGGTGCGTTGCAAAAGTATCCGAAGTATTTCGATCACCCCGGCTGGCGGGCGATTTGAGCCTAGGGGGCGGCTCGCGCTGAAATTTCTGCTCGCCGTTTGATCTAGATTAATTTTCGTTCCCGCAAGAACGGGCAGCATACGCACACACGCCCGACGCGTTCCCCCTCTACCCCGGCGTCTTCCCCCTCTGGATGTATGCGACGCCTTTGCGTCGGGCGTTTTTCGTTGCTTGATTACTTCCACAAGGCTCGCCCGCCGAGCATTCGTTGGTCCCCAAGTTTGTTGATGCGCGTGCATTGCATGCCGGCCCCGGGGCGCCTCCTCCTCGCGTCGCTGGTGCAGTTCCCACTGCACGGCGGCGCTGAACCTGTGCGAAGGATCGGCATCGTACCGCTCCCTATAGTGGAAGCGACCATTTATCCGGTTCCCGGATCGCCCGGCGCTATGCTTTCACCATCGTTCTCGAGTCTTCTAACGTGACCGCTGTCCTTCAGCGCGCGGGTCGGCGAGTCTTCCTCGCCGTCGAGGCCGGCTTCAATGCGGCCTTCGGCGATCGCCTCAATCCGCTCTATCACTTGGGCGAGATCAGCTTCTTCTTGTTCTGGATCGTCGCGGTAACCGGGCTGTACCTCTACGCCTGGTTCGATACGGGCGTGCACGGCGCGTACGCCTCGGTGGAGTATCTGACGCAACGGCAGTGGTGGCTCGGCGGTGTGGTGCGCAGCCTCCATCGTTATGCGTCGGATGCGATGGTCGTGACGATGCTGTTGCACATGGCACGCCACTTCTGCTTCGACCGCCATCGCGGCTTCCGCTGGTTCTCCTGGATTACCGGTGTGGTTGTGTTATGGCTGGTCTATGCGGCGGGCATCAACGGCTTCATGCTGCCGTGGGATCGGCTCGCGCAATTCGTCGTTGTCGCCACCGCGGAGCTGCTGGACTGGCTGCCCGTGTTCAACGGTGCGCTGATCCGCAATTTCATTTATGAGGCCAGCGTGAACGATCGCCTGTTCTCGCTGCTGGCGTTCATGCACATCGGTATTCCGCTCATCCTCCTGCTGTTCCTGTGGATCCACATCCAGCGTGTGCCGAAAGCCTCCACCACGCCACCCCGACCCATTTGGATCGCGCTGCTTGCCACGCTGGTGCTGTTGGCGCTCGTCGTGCCGGTGGTGAGCCACGCGCCGGCGCATCTCGGTATCGCGCCCATCGATCTTCGCTTCGACTGGTTTTATTTGGGCACGCTGCCGATCATGTATCGCTGGTCGATTGCGAGCATTTGGGCGCTGCTTGCCGGCCTGACCTTCGTCCTGATCGCACTGCCGTGGTTGCCCCCGCTGCGTGTCGACAAACGCGGCTTCCGCGTGACCGTGCATCCGGGCAATCGTGATCTCCTCGTGCGACGCGATGAAACGCTCCTCGAAGCCGGATTGCGGGCCGGTTTGCCGATGCCCTTCGAATGTCGCAACGGCGGGTGCGGCGTGTGCAAAGGCAACGTGCTCTATGGGGAGGTCGAGCTGGCGCCGTATCAGCGCAGCGCCTTGAGCGACAGCGAGCGCGCGGCGGGCAAGGTGCTGTTGTGCTGCGCCGTGCCTCGCTCGGAGCTCGAGATCGAGTACCGCGACGCGGGGGCGGCGGAGGATGCCAAGCCGCGCACGTTACAAGTGACAGTGGCGCAGCTCAATCGGTTGGCCGAGGACGTCATGCAGGTGATCCTGCGCCTCCCCGAGGGTGAGGCGCTCCCCTACCGCGCGGGTCAGTATCTCAACGTGATTCTCGATGACGGGGAGCGGCGCGCGTTTTCCTTCGCCAATCCACCGGGCGACCCAGACTTCATCGAGCTCCACGTACGGCGTATCCCGGGCGGACGCTTCACCACTCAAGTGTTCACGACGCTGCAAGTGGGTTCGACCCTTACGATCGAAGGACCGCTGGGCAACTTCGTGCTGCACGAGAGCGATCGGCCGATCATTTTCGTAGCCGGCGCCACCGGTTTCGCGCCAGTGAAGAGCATGCTGGAGCACGCATTCGCGCAAGGGTTGCAGCGTCCCATGGCCTTGTACTGGGGCGTGCGGCAACGCAAGGATTTGTATATGGCCGAGCTACCCGAGCGCTGGGCGCGAGAGCATCGCAACTTCACGTTCGTACCCGTGCTCTCGGAGCCGACGCCCGAGGATCGCTGGACAGGGCGGACCGGGCTGGTGCACGCCTGCATCTTGGAGGACTATCCGGACCTGTCGGGCCAGGAGATCTATGCTTGCGGCTCGGTGAAGATGATCGAGACAGCGGCGCCTGAGTTCATCGCACACGGCTTACCCGAAGCGGCTTGCTTCTCGGATGCGTTCTTTGTCGGTGCGGTTGGACGGAGCTGAAACTCGTCCACGGAGCCTCCGCTCGCGGAGAGGATGACTTCCCGGATTGCGGCCTGCGGCCTTCATCCGGGCTACGAGACGATTGCCGACCGACATGTAGCCCGGATGCAGCGAAGCGGAATCCGGGACAGCTGCATCCTCAGGGCGTCCGATCGTTTCCCCGGATTGCGGCCTGCGGCCTTCATCCGGCTACGTGATCGAGCTTTGCGCAGCCGGCTTGTTCAGCACGAGGTGAAACACCGACGAGTCGACGGCCACCCGTTCGCGCAACCGCTCGTTCATCACGATCGACACGCGATCGCCGAAGCAGGCCAAGCGTTGCAGCAGCCGCTGGAGCGATGCGATTTGGGACGCGCGGAGCGATTCGACCCGCAGCGTGACGCGTGCACGCGTGTGCCGCAACAGGCGCTCGAGCTTTGGGCCGGCGCGGCGGAAGAAGCGCGGATCGAGCACGTCGGTGAGCGACAACGCGATGTGGGGTGCATCAAGGCTGTGGACAGCCAGCGCAGCCTTACCCTGCCGGAGGTAGGCGACGATGGCGGTGCGCACCGCTGCGATACGACGATCGACGTTTTGCCCATCAGACGACGGCGCGAAGCGGCGGTCGACGTATTCGCGCAGCGCAAGACCGCAGACCCAATCGGCAATCACGAGCGGCAGCTTCGAAGGCGTTGCCAGGGGCAAGGTCCGCACGAAGTGACGCAGCCGCGCGAGACCACCGGGCAGGATGCCGCGTACGATCAAGCGCGCGACGATGCCCGCTGCCTGGCGCGGCGAGTAGCCGCCGCGGTACACGGCGGGACCCATGTGTTGGATCTTGTTGCGGATGCGCAGGGCGATGTTGGCGTCGGTGAGCAAGCGCAAGTAGAGGTGCTGATACGCACCGACCATCGCGTGATAGTCCATGCGCTTAGGCACGATGTTCGTACCCGGCTTGGTGTTGTCGCTGTCGTCGGCCTGTTCGATCAAGCGCCCTTCCTTGCGCAAGCGTTCGTACAAAGGCGTGCGTGGCAGCGCGGTCAGCAAGCCGACCATTGCGGCCTGGATGCCGGATTCGGTGATGAAGCGATGCTGCTGATCGAAGGTCTCCAACGTATCGTTGTCGAAGCCGACGATGAAGCCGGCGAGGATGTCGATACCGGCGGCGTAGATGCGACGCACCGAGGTCAGAATGTCTTCCTGCGTGTTCTGAGTCTTGCGCGTTTCCTTCAAGGTGTCGGCGTCGGTAGTCTCGATGCCGATGAAGAGCCATCCGAATCCCGCGTCGCGCAGCAAGCCGAGCAGCTCGGCATCCTGTGCGAGGTTGATAGAGGCTTCGCTGCCGAACACGAAGCGGTAATCATGGCGCCGCTGATATTCGATCAGGAAGCGTAGTAGGGCCTTCGCCGCCGGGCGATTGCCCACGAGGTTGTCGTCGACGAAGAAAACTTGTCGCACCTTCGCCTCGCGCAGCATGTCCAGCTCGCGCCCGATCTGTTCGGCGGATTTGACGCGCGGCTTGCGCCCGAACATCACGATGATGTCGCAGAAGTCGCAGCGATAAGGACAGCCGCGCGAGAATTGCACGGTCGCCGTCGAGTAGCGATCGAGCTTGAGCAAATCGAAGCGTGGCGCGGGCGATTGCTTGAGGTCGATCTCGCCTTGCTCCTGATACAGGCGCTGGGCCCGGCCCGCCTCGTGGTCGCGGCAGAACTGCGGCCAAATGTGCTCGGCTTCGCCCGCGATCACACTGTCAGCGATATCCCGGTACTTTTCGGGACATAGCGAGGCGTAGCTGCCGCCGGCAACGACGTAAAAGCCGCGGCTTCGATAGTAAGCGAGCAACTCGCGTTGACGCTGGAACTGGACCCCCATGCCGCATATCCCGATGAGATCGGCTTGCGGGTCCAGCGGAAGCGATTCGACGTTCTCGTCGACGATCCGCACATCCCAGTGCGGCGGACACAGGGCGGCAAGCGTTGCCAGTCCAAGCGGCGGGTTGAGCGTCCGCTTATTCGGCAGCACGCGATCGATCGCCCACTTGAAGCTCCAGAAGGTCTCGGTGAAACGGGGATTGATCAGGAGCAGCCGCATGCCGCTAGGGATTCGCTTTTAGATAAGCGATGATCTTGCGGCGTACCTCGGAATCGCCTTGCTTGTACACCATCACCGAACCGGGCACCCAGGCTTGCGTGTCGCGAATCCACCAGTCGATTGTCCCCTCGTCCCACGTCAATCCGGTCAAGGCCTTGAGAAATGGCTTGGAGTATTCGTAGTTGGCAGCCGTCCCGGCAGGACGACCGACGATGCCGCGTAAGTTGGGTCCGAACGGTGGAGCGAAGGCAAGTTGGATCGGTAGATCCGTGCGCGTTGGTAGCGCTTGGGTCGAAGCGGCATCGGCATATCTCCATTGCGTGCGATCTGCCGCCGCCTTCTTGCTCGCCGGTGAATTGTCACCGTGGCACATCTTGCAGTGCGCAACGTACAGCGCCGCGCCCTCTGCCACGTCCTTGTCCTGTGCGTTCGTGACGCCGTTGATTCCGAGCGCCGCAATCGCTGCTACGCACAGTCGTCTCGATAGCATCGCTCCTCCTTCCTTTTCGAACTCGACCTGGATAATCTGGCAATCCTACGCAGCACGAGCAGTTGAACCTTGATCTAGATTAAAAGATGCTGCACTCGGATGGCCGCGTGCTTCGTACTCGAGCACGATGCTTCGCGGCTTCGCGCTCGACATCGTCCGTCTTTAACCTGCATTCAACAACGCGACGCGAACGCCTCGATCCGCCCAAAATCATGATTTCGACGAGGCAGCTTTAGGTCTGCTGCTGAGTGCGCATTCATGAAGCTCGCCTCACGGCGTTGCTCGTGCTGCGCGCATAGTCGTTGCCCGGGACGGCAATGTGCGGCTCGCTTCTACCTCGCTTTCCCGCAGCGGCGTCGTTTCCCTTGTGTCACGTCAGTGCACGGCGCACCGATGTGACGATTCGCATCATTCGAAGAGGAGAGCATCATGCAATGGGTTGATCCTGCTTACTGCGACATCCGGCTGGGCTTCGAAGTTACCGCCTACGTCTACGTCCGTTAAGCGACAACGGGCGGGCACTTTCCGTGTCCGCCCCTGCATTCCCACTTGCGAGAACGATCATGGACGAGATCATCATCGATCGGGCGCAGCGACCGGAAATTGCACCCCTGTTTCTGTTCCGGTGGGAGGAGAGCCAGGACGGCTACGTTCTGCTCTATCCAGAAGGCGTGGTGAAGCTCAATGCCACGGCCGGCGAGATTCTCAAGCGCTGCACCGGCGAGACGACGGTCGAGCAGCTGATCGAGCAACTTCAAGCGCAGTTCGTCGGCCCACGCGAAGCGGTGGAGCAGGGGGTGCGCAAGTTCCTAGAGGTGTCGCATGCCAAAGGATGGATCCAGTTTCGCGCTTGACGGGCAAGGCAAGCCGCTGTGGCTTGTGCTCGAGCTGACCTATCGCTGTCCGCTCAAGTGTGTCTGGTGCAACAATCCACTCGACTTCGAGCGCTACGCGGCGCAGGAGCTGTCGACCGAGGAGTGGAAGGACGTGCTGCGCCAGGCGCGCAAACTCGGCAGCTTGCAACTGGGCTTTTCCGGCGGCGAGCCGATGCTTCGCGACGATCTCGAGGAGTTGGTGGGCTACGGCAACGAGCTGGGCTTCTACACCAACCTGATCACATCGGGCGTGGGTCTGAACGAGCAGCGCCTGCAGGCGTTGAAAGCTGCGGGCTTGAAGCAGATCCAGCTGTCGTTGCAATCAGCCGATCGCACCTTGACCGATGCGCTGGTCGGTGCGCGTGCGCATGATCTGAAGCTCGATGTCGCGCGGCGGATCAAGGCGGCGGGGTTTCCGATGGTGCTCAACGTACCGGTCGTGCGGCAGAACATCGACCAGGTCGAGCGCATCCTCGCACTTGCCGAGGAGATCGGCGTCGACTATCTCGAATTCGCCAACATCCAGTACTACAACTGGGCGCTGCTCAACCGCGCGGCGTTGCTGCCCAGCCGCGCACAGATCGCCCACGCCGAAGCGGCTGTGCAAGCGGCACGCGAGCGACTGGGTAAACGCATGACGATTTACTTCGTCATTCCCGATTACTACGAAGGGCGGCCGAAGGCTTGTATGAACGGCTGGGGCACGATTCATCTCACCATTGCGCCGGACGGCGCAGCGCTGCCTTGTCAGGAAGTGCGCGTGATCGAGGGCCTGGAGTTTCCCACCGTGCGCGAAAAAC
>Ga0070741_10009170_pt1 | contig 19388 bp, 20 predicted proteins | sample Coa_R1_4_FD_66440 | JGI IMG/M metagenome (GOLD analysis project Ga0070741, IMG submission 66440) | Surface soil microbial communities from Centralia Pennsylvania, which are recovering from an underground coalmine fire - Coalmine... | ecosystem: Environmental > Terrestrial > Soil > Unclassified ...
CGCGTGTCGCCTGCGAAGGTGTAGCCCCAGACGCGCTCGAGCAGCTGGTCGCGCGTGAGCACGAGGCCGCGGTGGTCGAGGAGCTCCCAGAGGAGGTCGAACTCCTTGGGCGCGAGCTGGATCTCCTCGTCGCCGACGCGCACCTCGCGGCGGCCGGCATCCACCGTCAGGTCGCCGTGGCGGATGACGGCGCTCTCCATCTGCCGCCGCTCCGGCGTCGAGCGGCGCAGGATCGACTTGACACGGGCGACGAGCTCACGCGGGTTGAACGGCTTCGTCATGTAGTCGTCGGCGCCGACCTCGAGCCCGATGATCTTGTCCACGTCCTCGTCGCGCGCCGTCAGCATCAGGATCGGGACGTCGGAGCTTCTGCGGATACGGCGGCAGACCTCGATGCCGTCGATGTCGGGCAGCATCAGGTCGAGCACGACGAGCGACGGCGGGTCGGAGGCGATCTGGTCGAGCGCCTCGGCGCCTCGCGCGGCGGTGCGGACGCCGTAGCCCGCGTTCTTCAGGTAGAGCGCCACGAAGGACGCGATCGAGCTCTCGTCCTCGACGATGAGGATGGATTCGGACGTCTGCGCCATCCCTGCGAGGATGCCAGAAGCGGGATCCTAGCCGGCCGCGTCGCTGGCGGCAATGGCGTAGCGGACGGGACGGAGCGTCGAGGGGAGCGGCTGGAAGTTGTCCTCGCAGAAGCTCGCCGCGTCGACGGAGAACACGTTCGTGTCCACGTCCAGGGGAGGCTGCCAGCCGAACGAGGTCAGCCACGCCGTGCCCCGGCCGACGACGCTCAGGTCGATGAAGATGCCGTCGCTCACGATCATGCGCACCGGACCGGTGACGCGGAAGCGCACGAGGTCGACTGGGCCGTACTGGTACGCCGGGCGGTCGCCGATCTTCGCGCGCACGGGAATCGCGCCGAGACCGGTGACCTTCGCGCGCTTCTCCACCACGGAGGCCGCGTCGATCGTGATCGTGCCGCTCTGGAAGCGACCGAACAGGGCGCCTCGCGCCAGCGACACCGACACCTTGCCGAACCCGTTCTGGACGACCAGGCACCCGTCGCCGAGGACGGTGTCGGACGCCCGGCCCCCGGACGGGGCAGCCGCAGCTGCAGTCGCCGACGCGACCGCGAGGACGGCACAGGCGATCAGGCGCACGCCGTCAGAGTATCGCCGCCGGGTGTTCCGAGCTTGAGCGGCATGTAAAGAAACGATGGCGCCCGCGTTGGGGCGGTCCCGACTGCTGCCCAGCCGCGCTCAGCTCGAGCCGCGCGCGAGCACCCCGGCCGTGTAGACGCCCTCCGGGTTCCAGAGCATGAAGCCGGCAGCCCCCATCGTCCGGGCGGCGTCGATCTGCTCTACGACCTGCTCGGGCCCGTAGGGCACGCGCAGCGTGAAGTCCTGCAGCCAGGGCACGAGGCGGACCTGCTCGCCGCGCGTCTGGCGCCTGAAGTCGCGCAGAGCGTGCACGACGGTCGCGTACGGGAACGCCTCGGGGTCGATGAGGTTGTACTCGCCCCTGTTGTAGTGCGACGGGTAGACCATCGGGTAGATGGTGTCGAGCAGGCGCCCCGCGCGGCGCGGCACCTGGCCGATGCCGAGGTCGCGGGTGGCCGCGAGGCCGAACAGGTCGGCGGAGACACGGACGTGGAGCGGGTGCAGGCGACCGACCGCGTAGCGGAAGAAGCGGTCGATCGTGACGCCCTTCGGCTCGGCCCGCCGGTGCGGGAAGACGGCCGTCGACAGGTCGCCGTCCGTCGGGAAGCGCACGTAGTCGAACTGGATCTCGTCGAACCCGGCGCGGGCGGCGGCGACGGCGACGTCGACGTCGTACTTCCACACCCGCGGGTCGTACTCGTTCGCCCAGCCGAGGCCGCCCGCGTTCGTCCACACGCCCCCGCCGCGGCGCTGGATGGCGAGGTCGGGCCTGGCGCGGGTCAGCGTCGGATCCTGGAAGACGACGACGCGGCCGATCACGTACAGGCCCGCCCGATGCGCGACGCGGACGAGCCGGACCGGGTCGTAGAAGGGCCGGGCCGCGCCGACCGCGCGCGCGAGCGCCGGCAGGCCGCGGCCGACGAACCCGACGTAGCCGCGCTCGTCCTTGACGTCGAGCTCGACCGTGTTCAGCCCGCGCGAGGAGAGCGCGACGTACTCCTCGAACTTGCCGGGGATGGAGGCGAGCCCTTCCGTGACGTGCACGCCGCGGATCTCCGCGGGCAGGCGGCTGCGGAACGCGGGGACCGCCGACTGCGAGCGCCGCCCGGCCGCGGCCGGCGCTGCCTGGGCATGGTGCGTCCGCGTCGTGAAGTACGTCGCGCCGCCGGCGAATGCGCCTCCCATCCCCACCAGCGCGACCGCCGCCGCCGCGCGCCGGATGCGGCGACGCCGCCGCGCCCGACGCCGACGCTCGCGAAAGCGATCGTTCGGGTCGATGCGGTCGTGGATGTACATGCCGAGCCGCTACACGCTACGGCCTCACCCTCGTTCCCGCAAGCCGCCCTCCAGCGCCCCGGCCCGAGCTCGAACTGGCCGCCGCCGTCGAGCGTGATCCCGTGCGCCTCGGCGGAGCCGCGCCTGCTCGTCGGCGTCGTAGGTGACGTCCTCGCCGGCGCCCGTCTCCCCTGCCCCGTGCAGCCTGACGACGGTCGTCCGCCGCGTGAACTCGCTCGACACCTCACGCTGCAGGCCCTCGAGCTCGTAGCCGTCCACTTCAAGCGGCAGGCAGCCGAGGCGCATGGAGCCGTCCACGGTGCCAGAGTATCGGCGTCCCCATGTCCGAGACGCTCGACTTCGGCGCCATCGTCCTGATCGTGGCGGGCGGCTTCACGGCCGCCGTCGCCATGAGCAAGCTGACGGAGTTCTTCCCGGTTCCAGGCCCTGCGCTCTTCCTGCTCGCAGCCGCGGTCCTCTCGGACGTCTTCCCCGGCCTGACGCTTCCCATTCGCAGCGTCGAGCGGATCGGCGTCGTCGCCCTGATCGCCATCCTCTTCGACGGCGGCATGCACGTCGGTCGCCGCCGGTTCCGGACGAGTGCGCTCGAGATCACGGTGCTCGGCGTCGTCGGCACCTTCGCCACAGCCGGGCTGGTGGCCGTCGCCTGCCACGTCTTCTTCGGCTTCGGCTGGACGACGTCGGGGGTCATCGGCGCCGCGCTCGCGCCGACCGACCCGGCGGTGATGTTCTCGGTGCTCGGCAAGCGCGAGATCGGCGGCCGCTCCGGGACGATCCTCGAGGGCGAGTCGGGGGCCAACGACCCGGTCGGGATCGCGCTGATGATCGGGATGCTCGACTTCGCCGCGCACGACCACGCCTCGTTCTGGGTCGTCGTCCGCGAGTTCGCGATCGAGATGGGAGTCGGGCTCGCGATCGGCGTGGCCGGGGCGCAGGTGCTGCTGCCGCTCATGCGGCGCGTGGCGCTGCCGAGCGAGGCGCTGTACCCGATCCGGACGCTCGCCTTCGCCGGCGTCGTCTACGGGGTGGCGACGATCGCCCACGGCTCTGGCTTCCTCGCCGTCTTCGTCACCGCCCTGCTCATCGGCGACGAGCGCGCCCCGCGCAAGGGCGAGATCGAGCGCTTCCACACGTCGCTGGCCAGCCTGGCGGAGATCGTCGTCTTCACCACGCTCGGGCTGACGATCGAGCTCGGCAAGCTCGGCCAGGGCCACGTGTGGCTGGAAGGGCTGCTGCTTGCGCTCGTGCTCGCTTTCGTCGCCCGACCCGCCGTCGTCTGGCCGCTGCTCGCCCCCACGCGTCTCCGGCCGGGCGAGCGCCTGTTCGTCATGTGGGGCGGGCTCAAGGGCGCCGTGCCGATTCTGCTCGGCACCCTGGCGCTGCTGCAGGGCGTGCACGACGCGACGCGCGTGTACCAGATCGTGTTCGTCGTCGTCGCCTTCTCCGTGATCGTGCAGGGGACGACGATCCCCTTCGTCGCCCCGGCGCTCGGCATCCCCATGCGCCTCGCCGAGCCGCGAGCGGTCCGGCGGCTCGTCGTCGGCCAGGGCTCGCGCGCCGACGGGACGAGCGTCGCCGGCGCCATGCTCGGCCACGGCTCCTGGATCGAGCGGGTGCGCCGCGACGGCGTCGACCTGCCGGTGCGCGGCAGCCTCGTCCTCCGGGCCGGAGACGAGGTGTGGCTGATCGCGGACGCGGACGACGCCGGGCGCCTCGGCCCGCTCTTCCGCCCGGCAGCGGGGTGAGCCGGCGGCGGGGTGCCCGCTCGTCCGCCCGCCGGCTCCTCGTCCGCCGGCTACTCGTAGGTGTAGAAGCCGCGCCCCGTCTTGCGCCCGAGCAGGCCCGCCTTCGCCATCGCCACGAGGCGCGGCGGCGGCGCCATCCGCGGCTCGCGCAGGCTCGCCCACAGCGCCTCGGAGGCGCGAACGTGGACGTCGACCCCGATCAGGTCGATGAGGGCACAGGGGCCGATCGGCCAGCGCGTCCCGTGCAGCATCGCCCGGTCGAGGTCGTCGGGCGCGACCCCGGCCTCGTCGAGCACCCGCACGCAGTCGTTCAGCACCGGGATCAGCACGCGGTTGACCACGAAGCCGGGCGTGTCGTTACAGCGGATCGGCTCCTTCCCCAGGCGCCGCGCGAACTCGTACGCCGCCTCGTGCGCTGCGGGCGCCGTCAGCTCGCCGCGGACGACCTCGACGAGCGGCAGCACGGGCGCCGGGTTGAAGAAGTGGAGCCCGACGACGCGCTCGGGACGGGCGGTCGCGGCGGCGATCTCCGTCACCGACAGCGCCGAGGTGTTGGTGGCGAGCAGGGCGCCGGCGGAGACGATCCGGTCGAGCTCGGCGAAGAGGCTCCGCTTCGCCTCCACGTCCTCGACGATCGCCTCGACGACGACGTCGCAGCCGGCCAGATCGGCGAGCTCGGTGGTGACCGTCAGGCGTGCGAGCGCGGCGTCGGCCTCCTCCGCAGTGAGCCGCTCCTTGTCGACGGCGCGGCGGAGGTGGCGCTCGATCGTCGCCCGGCCGCGCTCGCACAGCTTCGCGCTCAGCTCGCGGCCGACGGTCGCGAACCCGGCTTGCACGCACACCTGTGCGATCCCGGCGCCCATCGTGCCGAGCCCGACCACGCCGACCGTCCGCACCTCCACGACCGGCGATCCTAGTGGACGCCGGCGCGCACAGGCGCGCGGCCTTGGGGCGTGGCGCAGCCCGTGCAGGACGGCGATGCGCCGTCGCGGGCGCGGCGGGCGAGCGCGAGAAGCAGCGTGCCACGCCGCAGGCATCGGCACCGGCGAGCTCCTCTTGCATCCCGAACGGGGCAAGGAGAACGCCGCTCGCCGGGGCCGAGGAGCTCCTACACTTGCAGCGTGTCGGCGTCCGTGCGCAGGCCGTGAGCCCGATCTGGAGGCGGTCGCGGCGGCGCGCAGGCGGCCCGCTTCCGCCGCCCGGCGTCCTGCGGCGCGAGCGCCGCGCTCTGCTCGAGCTCCGCGAGGAGCGCCTTCGCGACCTCGGCGGGCTGCTCCTCGAGATGTTCCGCCGCAACCGCTTCCGCGAGGATCTCGTGCGGCAGCGCTGCGAGGAGCTCGTCGAGCTCGACGAGCACATCGCCTCGCTGGAGGCGCTCCTCGGGATCGCATGGACGGCCACGGAGCCGCTTCGCTGCGCCTGCGGCGCTGCCGCCGCGCCCGACGCACGCTTCTGCCCGGCCTGCGGACGCTCGCTCGGCGACGAGGGCCGCGCCTGCCGGGCGTGCGGCTACGGCCTCGCAGACGACGCTTCCTTCTGCTCGCGCTGCGGCGCGGGCGCCGGGCAGGCCCGCGCGGAGGCGGCGCCGCGCGCAACAGGCGACGAGCCGAAGCGGGCCGAGCAGGACAAGGCGGCCGCCGAGCTCGCCGAAGGCCCGCAGTGACGCGCCCCGCGGGCGCCGCCTGCCGCTGCTGCGGAGCGCCGCTCGCGCCCCGCCAGGAGTACTGCCTCGAGTGCGGCGGCCGCGTGCTCGCCGCCCGCCGCGGGCCCGGCCCGACCGCGTGGCTCCTCCCGTCGGCGCTCTCGCTGCTCGTCGCCGCCGGCGGCGCCGCAGCTGCGATCGCCGCCGCCCGCAGCGAGACCCGCCGCCCGGCCACCCCGGCCGTCGCGCTCTCGCGACTCGAGCGTGCGCCGGCGCGCCGGGCGGCGCGCCCGTCGGCGCCGGCGCACGGGCGCGCCGCGGCACGACGCCTGATCCCCTGGCCCGGACACGGCGCCTACACGATCGTGCTCGCCTCCTACCCGCTCGACCGCGACGCCGCCGCCGCGAAGCGGGCGGCGCGCCGGGCGCTCGCTCGCGGCCTGCCGCAGGTCGGCATCCTCGTCTCGACCAGCTACCCGACGCTGCAGCCCGGGTACGTCGTCGTCTTCAGCGGCGTCTACCCCTCGCTGGAGGACGCCCAGTCGGCGCTGCCGGCCGCGCGCCGGTTCTTCCCGGCGGCCTTCGCCCGCCCGGTCGCCCGCTGAGGTTGTTCTCTTCGTAGCAAACGATGATGCTCGACTTTGTGACACGAGGCCGCACGCGTTAGACTGCTGCGAACACGGAGGCGAGGGGTGATTAACCTTCGCTTAACCGGCCTTTTCCAGCAGTTAACAGGGAAGCGAGATACTGACGACCATGGATGACCGGGTAGCCGAGATCAGAGCCTGTATGTATCAGTATTCGAGAGCCATCTATCGCTCGATCAAGGACCTCACCGACCCGTATGTGGACGCGGCGACGCAACTCCAGTACCGGCGCTCGGTGCTCGAGGCCTGCGAGCAGACGATGGGCCGCCTGGCCACGGATCCGCACTACTTCGCGAACCCCGACCGGGCGCTGTTCCAGGACATCCGCCGCTACTTCCCGATCACGAACCAGGCGCAGGTCGCCTGGGCCGTGAGCAAGGTCGTCTCGGCCGCCTGCGACTTCATCCAGGAGCAGATCGACGCCGGCGCCTTCGACGGAGGCGTCGCCCGCTGCCGCGCGACGACGCGGAAGGGGAAGCCGTGCCAGCGCACGCCGCTCCCCGATCGCGAGTACTGCCCCTCGCACCAGCACCTCGAGCAGCGCCCCAAGGTCGCCGCCTGAGCGGGGCTCCGGCGGGCCCGGCGCGAGGTTGTAAGCTCGCGCCAGGATGTCGCACGACACCGACAAGCTGATCCGCCAGCTGTCGCTGGTCGCCTTCCTCATGGCCGACCGGCGCCCGCTCACCGCCCGCGACGTGAAGCAGAACGTGGAGGGCTACTCGGAGATGTCCGACGAGGCGTTCGCCCGCCGCTTCTACTCCGACCGGGCGGAGCTCCTCGCGCTCGGCGTGCCGCTCCAGTCGCAGCGGGACGAGTTCACCGGCGAGGAGCTGTACACGCTCCGCTCGGAGCGGTACTTCCTGCCGCCGCTCGAGCTGACCGACGAGGAGCTCGCCGCGCTGCAGACCTGCCTGTACCTGCTCGAGGGCCAGTTCGCCTACGCCGAGCCGTTCCGGCTCGCGCTGCAGAACCTCACCCTCGGCCGGCCCGGCTTCCGGGAGGCGCCGACCGAGATCGCCGAGCGGGTCGAGGTGCGCGACCCCGACTACTCGCCCGAGCTCGCCGGCCGGCTGAGCAAGCTCGAGACGGCCATCTCCAAGCAGCGCACCGTCAAGTTCGACTACTGGTCGATCGCCCGCGACGAGACCCGCGAGCGGAGAGTCGACCCGTACGCGCTGCTGCCCCACGAGGGGAGCTGGTACGTGATCGGCCGCGACCACGGACGCGGCGAGATCCGCACCTTCCGCGTCTCGCGCATCCGGGGTGAGATTCGCTTCGCCACGCGTCGCGAGCGCGACTTCCGGCTGCCGGCCGGGTTCAGCGCCGCCGAGCATCGGCCGCCGCCGCCGTGGCAGATCGGGCCTGCGCTGGGCGAGGCGCGGATCGAACTGTCCGGCGACACCGCCTGGTGGGTCGAGCGCACATACCGCCGGCAGGGCACGGTCGAGGACGGCGTCTTCGTCACCCCGTACGCCGATCTCGACCACCTCGCCGCCTGGATCCTGCGCCTCGACGGCCGCGCGCAGCCGCTCGACCCGCCCGAGCTCCGGCGCAGGGTCGCGTCCGGACTCCGCCGCGTCCTCGAGCGGCACACGGGCGCGCCGCCGGTCCCGGCCGAGCCCGCACCCCGCGAGGCGCAGGAGGCCCCGGAGCGGCTGGCCGGCCCCGTCAGCCCCGAGCGGTTCGGCGTGCTTCAGGCCCTGCTCGCCTACCTGCTCAGCGCCTGCGGCGACGAATCGCGGGCGGTCATCCCGGCGGCCGGCCTCGCCGAGCGCTTCGGGATCCCGCTCGAGTCGCTCGAGGAGCACCTGTCGCTCCTCAACCTGGTCAACTTCGGGGGAGGCTGCTACGCCGTCTACGCCGAGCTGGACGGAGACACGGTGCGGATCGACAAGGAGCTCTTCGGCGACACGTTCCGCTCGCCGCCGCGGCTCACGCCGCTCGAGGCCCGCGCCATCCGGCTCGCCCTCGAGTTCGTCGGGCCGATGATCGCCGCGGAGGCGCACCGTCCCCTCGACAAGGTGCGCCGCAAGCTCGAGGAGACGTTCGGCGAGTTCGACCTCACGCAGACGGCGGTTGCGCCGGAGGACCGGGCCGAGGAGGCGCTGATCGCGACCCTGAGCGAGGCCGTCAAGCGGCGGCGGGTGGTCGAGCTCGAGTACTGGAAGGTGGGCGAGGAGCAGGCGGTCACGCACCTCGTCGAGCCGTACGTGCTCGAGCGGCAGCTCCCCTACTGGTACGTGCACACGTGGGACCGGACGCGCGGCGGCCAGCGCAGCTTCCGGCTCGACCGGATGCGGGCGGCCCGCCCGACGAAGGAGACGTTCGAGCCGCGCGAGGGCTTCGAGCCGGTGCGACTCCGCGACGCGCGGGTGGCGCGCATCCTCTTCTCGCCTGCGGTCGCCCGCTGGGAGGTCGAGCGCGGCGCGGAGCCGCTCGCCGACGGGAGCGCTCTCGCCGAGCAGAAGGTGGGGAGCCCTGAGTGGCTCGTCAGCGAGATTCTCCGCTTCCTGGGCGAGGCGGTCGTGGTCGAGCCCGAAGACCTGCGCCTCCGCGTCGCCGCGCGCGCCCGCGAGCTCCTTGCGGCGCTCGGCCTCTCGCGCGTCCGCGTGACCGCCCCGTAGCGCCGGTCCGCGTCCTGCTCACGCCGCCGTCAGACGGCTGCGAATCCGCCGCGCCGCCCAGGCGGCGTAGCCCGCGAGCTCGGGGTCGTCGCGGAACGACGCGAGCACGGCCAGATGCTCCTCGCCGCCCGTGTTGCCGAGCGCGATCAGGGCGTTTCGCTTCAGGTAGCGGCCGTCGTTTCGCGGCACGTACAGCCGCTCGTAGCGAGCGGCCAGCTCCCCGTCCGCCGAGCGCAGCCAGTCGAGGAGCGAGACGACGGGCTCGGCGCCGCCGTCCAGGGCCTCGCCGGCGCGCCGCTTCTCGACACCGCGGTTCCAGGGGCACACCTCCTGGCAGATGTCGCAGCCGTACACCTGCGCGCCGAGCTCGGCCCGGTACGGCTCGGGGATCGGGCGGGCCGACTGCGTCCAGTAGGACAGGCATCTGGTCGCGTCGAGGGTGCCGGGCTCGTCGAGGGCGCCGGTCGGGCAGCGCTCGACGCACAGGCGGCAGGAGCCGCAGTCGAGCTGGAGCGGTGGCGTGAGCTCGACCTCGGCATCGGTCACGAGCGTCCCGAGGACGACCCAGGAGCCGTGCCGCTGGGTGATCAGCATGGTGTTCTTGCCGTAGAAGCCGAGCCCGGCGCGCGCCGCCGCCTCGCGGTCGACGTGCTGGTTCGCGTCCACGAGGACGCGGTAGGCGCCGCCGAGGCGCCGCCCGAGCGCGTCCAGCCTCTCGCGCAGGGCCGCGTACGCGTCCGACCACGTGTAGCGCGGTAGCCGGCCCTCCCCCGCTTTCGGCTCGGGCCCCGGCCGGTAGTAGCAGAGCGCCGCCGAGACGACCGTCCGCGCCCCCGGCAGGAGCCGCTCCGGGTGGCAGGAGACGTCGGGTCTCGCCGTCGTGAAGCGCATGTCCGCGAACAGCCCTCTCGCCCGCCGCTCGCGCATGTGCCGTTCCGTGTCCGCGTACGGCTCGGCCGCCGTCGCGCCGACCGCGTCCAAGCCGAGCTCGGCGGCGAGCTGTTCGAGCTCCGTTCGCGTCACGAGCGAAGTGTGCCTCGCCTCGGCCTGTACAGCCACGCGCCGGCCGGGACGGTTAGCATCGCGCTGCGTGAAGGCGATCCGCATCCACGAGGACGGCGGGCCCGACGTCCTCCGCTACGAGGACGTCCCCGACCCGGAGCCTGCTCCGGGCCAGGTGCTCGTCCGCCTGCGGGCGGCCTCGCTCAACCACCTCGACGTCTGGGTGCGGAAGGGCCTCCCTTCCGTGCCGAAGCCGCGCATCCTCGGCGCCGACGGAGCTGGCATCGTCGAGGCCGTCGGCGACGGGGTGGCCAGCCTGGAGCCGGGGCAGCGCGTGGTGATCAACCCCGGCGTGGTCGAGGACGGCCGCATGCGCGTCGTCGGCGAGGCGATGGACGGCACGCACGCCGAGCTGATCGCGCTTCCGGCCGGCAACGTCTACCCGCTCGACGACGCCGTCTCGTTCGAGGAGGCGGCCGCCTTCCCGCTCGTGTTCGAGACCGCCTACCGGATGCTGGCGACGAAGGCCGGGCTGGTGCCCGGCGAGACGGTGCTCGTGTGGGGCATCGGCGGGGGCGTCGCGACGGCCGCGCTCGCGATCGCGAAGGCGATCGGCGCACGGGTCGTCGTCACCTCGGGGAGCGACGACAAGCTCGCCCGGGCGCGCGAGCTCGGCGCCGACGTGGGCATCAACCACGCCTCGGAGGACGTCCGCGCCCGCGTCAGGGAGCTGACGGACGGCCGCGGCGTCGACGTCGTCGTCGAGACGGTCGGGGAGGCGACCTGGAAGACGACGGTGGAGGTGGCCGCGCAGGGCGGGCGGATCGTCGTCTGCGGCGCGACGACCGGACCGAACCCCCCGGCCGCGCTGCACCGCCTGTGGTGGAAGGAGCTGGTCGTGCTCGGCTCGACGATGGGCTCGAAGGCCGACTTCGAGGCCTGCCTCGACCTGGTCACCTCGGGGCGGGCGCGGCCGGTGGTCGACCAGGTGCTGCCGCTCGCCGAGGCGCGCGCCGCGCACGAGCGCCTCGAGGCGGGCGAGCAGTTCGGGAAGATCGTGCTCCGGATCCCGGAGTAGCCGGGCGAGTCGGAGGAGAGACGAGGCGGCGGGGCGGCTCGCCCCGCCGCCTCGAGTCGGTCAGTGGCAGAGCCCCTTCGGGACGCTCGTCTTGCAGACGTTGTGCGCGAACACGTTGCCGAGCCCGAGGCCGTCCCAGAAGATGTCCGGGGAGTTGCCGGTGATCGTGTTCCCGGTGACGCTGTTCCGGCTCGACGGCGTCCCCAGGAATCCGCTCATGACGACCACGCCGCCCGTCAGGTCGTGCACGTTCGCCGGCACGTTGTGCGTGATCGTGTTGCCGCTGAGGGTGGTGTCGTGCGCGCCGATCAGGCCGACGCCGAGCCCCGAGACGGGACCGATCTCGGACAAGCAGGCGGCCGAGTTGTCGTGCACGGCGTTCGAGGTGATCGTGGCCCCGCCGGCCGAGCCCGGCGCGTCCCCGAGCACGACCACGCCCGCGCAGTTCGTCGAAGCGGCGTTCCTGGCGATGGTCACGCCCTCCGCGTTGCGGACGAGGATCCCGATCGCGTTGCCGAGCACGGCGTTGCCGCTCACCGTGGCGAGCGCCGGGTGCGAGTCGCCGACGTAGATGCCGGCCTCCTCGCTCCCCTGCGCCCTGTTGTTCGCGAACGTCGTCCGCGTGGAGCTGAACGCGGTCACCCCGTACTGCCCGTTGCCGATCAGGGTGTCGTTGCTGAACGTGGTCTGGTTGGCGCCGTAGGCGAGGATCCCCGAGTCGGCGAAGCCGACCACCTGGAAGCCGGTCACCGTCACGTGCTGGACGGGACGGAAGATCTCTCCCGTGGCGAAGTCGACGTCGCCGGCGACGCAGATGCCGACGTCCCCGCAGGGGGAGGTCGACACCGGCGGGGGCACGATGCCCGGCCTGCCAAAGCCCGGGCCGGCCCTGAGGGTGATCCCGTCCTTCTGGACGAGCACGGTCTCCTCGTACCGGCCGGGCATGACGACGATGGTGTCGCCGGGGTTGGCGGCGTCGACCGCAGCCTGGATCGACCCGCCCGGGAAGACCACGATCGTTGCCGCCGTCCGGGCGGCACCGGCGCCGGTGGCGGCGAGCGCGGCCGCTGCCGCGGCGATCGCCGAGAGCACTACGAGCCTCGTCATCCTGCCCTCCTCCGGTGGGAGCTCGCGAGCTGACACGGCGAGGATACGCCCGTTCGCGCCCGAGCGCGAGCCGGGGCCAGCCCCGAGCCGGGGCGCGATATCAGCCAAAGCCGAGGATGAACTTCGCGTCGTCCGACATGCGCTCCGGCGTCCAGGGCGGGTCCCAGGTCAGCTCGAGCTCCACGTCGGACACATCCGGAAAGGAGGCGCTCATCGCCGCGTGGATGTCCTCCTGGATCATCGGCCCGGCCGGGCAACCCATCGACGTCAGCGTGTGCACGACCTTCACCTTCGGGCCCTCCACCTCGACGTCGTAGACGAGGCCGAGCTCGACGATGTCCATCCCGAGCTCCGGGTCCTCGACCCGGTGCAGCGCCTCCAGCACCTCCTCGCGCGTTGGCACGTTCCCCAGTCTAGTGGCCGCGGGCGGGCGCCGGCGACGCTCAGTAGCCCGGCAGGCGCACCTCCTCGCGCCGCTCGCGCGCGAAGAAGTGCACGCCGTCGACGAACCGCACCCAGTTGCAGCGCGTGCACATGACGAGCGAGTGCGTGCGCGCGCTGTCGGCGAGGAAGCGGACGCCGCGCAGGAGGTCGCCGTTCGTCACGCCGGTGGCCGCGAAGATGATCTCCCCCGGGGCCAGCTCGTCGCCCGTGAGCACGCGCTCGACGTCATCGATGCCGTGCTCGGCCGCGGCGTGGATCTCGCTGCGCGAGGTCGGCCACAGCTGCGCCTGCAGCTCGCCCCCCAGGCAGCGCAGGGCGGCGGCCGTCATCACCGCCTGCCGGGTGCCGCCGATGCCGATCGCCAGGTGGTCGTTCGTGCCGCGGATCGCCGCCGAGATCGAGGCCGTCACCGTCCCGTCCGGGATCAGCTTGATGCGGGCGCCCGCCGCACGGATCTCCTCGATCAGGTCGTGGTGGCGCGGGCGGTCGAGCACGATCGCCGTCACGTCCCCGACGGAGCGCCCGAACGCCTCCGCGATCGCGCGCACGTTCTCGGCCACCGGCCGCAGCAGGTCGATGCTGCCGCGCGCCCGCGGCCCGACGGCCATCTGCCGCATGTACATGTCCGGCAGCGTGATCAGCGAGCCCCGCTCGCCGACCGCGACGATCGACATCGCGCCGTGCCCCCCGCGGGCGACCACCTCTCGCCCCTCGAGCGGATCGACGGCCAGGTCGACCGCCTCGCCGCCTGCCCCCACCTCCGACCCTGCCTCCAGATGCGCGAAGCCCTCGGAGGCGCCGATGACGACGCGCCCCGAGATGGCCAGCCGCTCGAGCGCGCTCTCCATGCCGGAGAACGCCGCCTCCTCGGCGCCCTCCTGGTCGCCCCGGCCGAGCCAGCGCGCGCTCGCGAGCGCGGAGCGCTCCGTCGCCCGGGCGTACAGCTCGCAGCTGCACGTCGAGCGCGCCTCGCCGCTTCCGAACGGGCGCGGCTGCTCAGACACCTGCGCCACCCGCCACCACCCCCCTCCTCGCCTCGACGCTCTCTAGGACGAGCGCCATCACCGTCGCCACCGTGCGCTCGATGTCCGTGTTCTCGATCACGGGCACGCCGCAGCGCTCCGCGCGCTCGACGATCGCCCCCTGCAGGAGGCGGATGTCGTCGAGGGCGTCGAGGTAGCGCTGCACCGGCCGCATCCCTTCGGAGGCCGCGTCGCGCACCCAGAAGTGGCTCGCGTGCGCCTCGCGGTCGCCGATGTGCAGGACGCAGTGCACGGTCAGGGCGCCCTCGATCGGCGGCAGCAGCCCGGGCACGAGGTGCACGCCCTCGAGCACGATCGACCAGCGCTCCTGCAGCGCGCGGTCGATGACCGCGCCGACGCCGACGAGCACGTTGCGGGTCTGGTCGAGGAAGCCCGCGAGCACGGGCTCCTCGTCCTGCGCCGCCCAGTCGCCGCGGCCCGCCTCGAAGCTCGAGTAGTGGATCGTCGGCATGAACCGCTCCGAGAAGAAGGCGCGCATCGTGTGCCGGATCACGTCCGTCGAGGTGACGCGCGTGATCCCGAGCCGGTAGGCGACCTCGGTGGCGACGCGCGACTTGCCGCTCCCGGTGCCGCCGCCCACGAACACGAAGATCGGCAGGTCGAGCGCCTTGAACTCCCGGTACAGCCGCAGCATCCGGATCGCCGCGCTTCCCTCCTCGTCGCCGAGCACCTCCCTCGCCAGCTCCTCGAGCCGCTCCAGGTCGATGCCGGCCGCCCCGCGCTGTGCGAGATCCTCCTCCGCGCGCCGCGCCAGCTCGTACGCGCGCATCGTCGGCAGGCCCGTGGCCGTGAGCGCGCGCGCGAGCAGGCCCTTCGAGTACGGCAGCTCGCTCTGCTCGCCGAGCGGCGGGAACTCGTCCGGGTGCGACGGAGGGGCGCTCATACGGCGGCGGGCTCCCGGAGCACGGCATCGACGAGCGCCCGCAGCTCCTCGTCCAGATCCGGCTCGCCGGGCAGCGAGACGGGCACGTTCTCCGCGAACACCACCTCGGCGCCGCGCGCCTCGGCCGCCTCCGCGACCACGTCGATGGCCGCCGCCTTGATCTCGACCAGGTACACGTCCGCCTGCACCTGCTCGAGCTCCCGGCGAAGGGCCGCGCGGTCGGAGAGGCTCGCGGAGGCGTGCACGACCTCGGCGTCCAAATGCGCGGTCTGGGCGGGACCGGCCGTGAACACGGCGGTGCGCCGGCCGTCCAGGGGCGAGGCCGGCCGCAGCTCGAGCCGCGAGGCGACGACGGGCACCTGCTTCACCTCCTCGATCCGCCGGCGCAGCTCGGCGGGCGCGCCCTCCGCCATCGTCAACACGACCAGGTCGGAGACGAGGATGCGGTAGGCGTTGAGGAAGCCGGTCAGCACCTCCGGGCGCTGGCGGGCCGAGGCGACGAGCACGCGGCGGTCGGCCGCCACCGGCGGCAGCGCCGCGCCGCTTCCGTCGCAGACGACGAGCCGCGGCCCGCGCGCCGCGGCGAGCCGCACCCCCTCGTCGACCGTTGCCGTCCAGGTGGCGCCGGCCAGCCCGCCGCCGCAGCGGCGGCAGCCGATGGTGACGACCCGCGCGAGCACGGCCGTCTCCAGGTAGTCGGAAGCCGCGTGGCTTCCGCCGCGGGAGCGGGCGAGGAGCTCGCGCACGCCGGGCGGCGAGGCGACGACCTCGGGCTCGGGCGGGCCGCCGCGCCCCATCGACACGACGACCACCTCGCCGCGCTCGGCGCCGAGCCGCGCCACCCGCCCGGTCACGGCCGTCTTGCCGACGCGCTTACCCGTGCCCGCGACGGCGATCGTCGGCACCTCGACGGGCGCGAACGCCGGCGGGTCGAAGCGGAAGTCGGCGCCGACGTACGGCAGCCCCAGCGCGAGCACGCGGCTGGCGAGCCGGAAGCGCTCCTCCGGCCCCAGCACGGGCTCGTCGGACAGGTCGAGGACGACGTCCGGGGCGAGCTCTCGCACCGCCTGCTCGAGCTCCGCCACGAGAGGCACGCCGTAGCTCTCGCCGCCGCGCAGCTTCTCGGCGCCGCCGACGAGCACCGCCGCGACCACCTCGTACGGCAGCTCCCCGAGCGCCTCGCGGACGAGGGGCGGGTAGTGCTCGCCGTCCACGATCGCGAGCGCCCTCACGGCCGCCCCGAGATCTCGGACTCGATCCCGCTCACGTGCTTCTCGTAGGCGAGCGTCTCGGTGGAGAAGCGGATGATCAGGTCGCGCCCGTGATAGGGGTAGTGCCGCCAGACCTCGACCCGGTGCCCGTCGACGTCGACGACGTTGTAGCAGGGTCTCGTATTCCCGCGCAGGCGCATGGACGACACGGTGCCCGTGTTGACGATGAACATGTCCTCGAGCCGCCACGCGTACGGCACGTGCTTGTGCCCACACAGGACGAGGTCGACGCCTGCACGCAGCAGGCACTCGATCGCGTCGCCCGCGTCGTAGACGACGTTTCGCTCGCGGCCCGTCCCGGGCACCGGCAGGAGGTGGTGGTGCAGGACGAAGATGCGGAGCGCGGCGGGCACGGCGAACTGCTGCTCGATCCACGGGTAGCGGCCGCGGCCGATCTCGCCGTGGTCGAGGTCGGGCTCGGTCGAGTCGACGGCGACGACCGTCACCCCGTCGGCGCGCAGAACGGAGCTGCGCTCGCCGAACATCGCCTCGAAGTGGACGTAGCCGACGTTGCGGGCGTCGTGGTTTCCCGGCACGATCACGCGCGCACGGCACTCGAGGCGGTCGAGGAACGCCTTCGCCTCCGCATACTCGGGCTTGAACCCGAACGTCGTCAGGTCGCCGGAGCAGATGACGATGTCCGGCTGCATGTCGTTGATCTCGCTGATCGCCCGCTCGAGCAGCGTCGGCACGAAGTGCGGCCCTCCGCAGTGCAGGTCGGAGATGTGGGCGATGCGGAAGGAGCCGTTCGGAACGGCCGCCATGGGGAGAGTGTACGGCCGCTCCCACGGCGGCGGAGGCCGCCCGAGCGCGTCGGGCTAGAGGCCGTAGATGGCGCCGAACTTCGCCCGCAGGTAGCCGAGCAGGGGCTGCGGGTCGATCGCGGCCCCGACGACCCGCTCAACGAGCTCGCGCGGCAGGAACTTGCGGCCGTGGCGGTGGACGTGCTCGCGCAGCCACTCGCGGAGCGGCGCGAACTCGCCGCGCTCGATCGCCTGCTCGAGGTCGGGGAGGTCGGCGCGGATGCGCTCCCACAGCTGCCCGGCGACGACGTTGCCGAGGGCGTAGGTGGGGAAGTAGCCGAAGGAGCCGCTCGACCAGTGCACGTCCTGCAGGCAACCGTCGGCGACGTCCGGCACCTCGATGCCGAGGTACTGCTCGACCCGCGCGTCCCAGGCTGCGGGCAGCTCGTGGGCCGGCAGGCGCCCGCCGATCAGCTCCTGCTCGAGCTCGAAGCGGAGGATGATGTGCAGGTTGTACGTGACCTCGTCGGCGTGGATCCGGACGAGCGAGGGCTCGACGCGGTTGACGGCGCGGTAGAAGCCGTCCACGTCGAGGCCGGCGAGCGCATCCGGGAAGGCAGCCTGGAGCGTCGGGTAGAAGCCGCGCCAGAAGGCGAGGCTGCGCCCGACCATGTTCTCCCACATGCGGCTCTGCGACTCGTGCACGCCGAGCGAGGCGCCGCGCTGGAGGGGAGTGCGGTACAGGCCGCGGTCGACCTGGTGCTCGTACAGGCCGTGCCCGAACTCGTGCATGCAGGCAAAGAGCGAGGTCAGGCTGTCGGGAACGTGGCGCGTCGTCAGCCGGATGTCCTGCGGGCCGCCCTTGGACGCGAACGGGTGCGCCGTCTCGTCCAGCCGCCACTCCTCGTCCGTGAACCCGAACGCCCGCAGCAGCGTGAGCTCGACCTCCTGCTGGGCCTCGAGCGGAAACGGCCCCACGAGCTGCGGCACCTCCGCCGCGTCCGAGCGCTCCGCGATCGCGGCGACCAGCGGGACGAGGCCGGCCTTGAGGTCGGCGAAGACGCGACGCACCTCCGCCGTCTTCATCTCGGGCTCGTAGTCGTCGAGGAGCGGGTCGTACGGGTCGTCGTACGGCTCGAAGCAGGCGACGTACTCGCGCTTGAGCTCGATCGCGCGCTCGAGGTGCGGCAGGAAGCTGTCGAAGTCGGACGCGAGGCGAGCCTCCCGCCACACCGGCTCGGCGAGCGCAGCCGCCCGCGCGGTCTCGGCGCGCAGCTCGAGCGGCACGCGGCGCGCCTTCTCGTAGTCGCGCCGCGCGACGCGTACGAGGCTCGCCTCGTCGGAGTCGTAGTCGAGCGATGCCTCGTACGGCTTGAGTTCCTCGAGGAGCTCGCCGATCTCGTCCGCCGTGAACCGCTCGTAGGCGAGCCGGGTCAGGGTCGCGAGCTGGTCGGCGCGAGCGCGGGCGCCGGCGGCCGGCATCTTCGTGCGCTGGTCCCAGGAGAGGAGGCCTGCGGCCGCGCCGAGGTCGTAGACCTCGCCGAGCCGCTCGACGAGCTTGCCGTAGGCGTCCTGCACCGCGGCGCCATCCTAGTGGCCGGGCGGGCTCCCGCGCGACCGTCGGTCGCGCGGGAGCCCTGCGGCGAGGGGATCATCCCTCCGAGGGGGCCGCGTCCGGACCCGCTGCTAGCCTAGCCTCAGTGGCGATGGAAATCCCCGATTTCCAGGCGTATCGTGGGTCAGAGCCTCCCCAGTTCCAAAACGGGGCGGAGCTCGAGTGCGCCAAGATCCTCGACTACTACGCCGTGCCCTGGCAGTACGAGCCGCGCACGTTCGTGCTCGAGGAGGGCCCCGACGGGCGTCCGACCGAGGCGTTCACGCCCGACTTCTACCTGCCGGAGCAGGACCTCTACCTCGAGGTGACGGTGATGAAGCAGTCGCTCGTGACGCGGAAGAACCGCAAGCTGCGCAAGCTCCGCGCGCGCTACCCGTCCGTCAACATCAAGCTGTTCTACAAGCACGACATCGAGCGCCTGGCCCAGCGCTACCGGCTGGACCTCGCCTCGTAGTGCTGCCTGGGGGCGGACCGCGAGAGGCGGCCGCGCGTGCCTGACACGGCCCGGGCGCTGGCCGGCGCGAACGCCCGTGCCGACGCCGGCGCCGGGCCCGTCGGCGAGGTCTACCTGCGCCGCGACGAGATCGCCGCGCGCGTCGCCGAGCTCGCCGCGCAGATCGACGACGACTACGCCGGCTGCGACCCCATCCTCGTCGGCTGCCTCAAGTCGAGCTTCGTCTTCCTCGCCGACCTCTCGCGCGCCCTCGGCATCGTGCACCGGATCGACTTCGTCGAGCTCGCCGGCTACGGCGGGCGCGACACCGGCGGCTCGAGCGCCATCCGCCTGCTCAAGGACCTCGACCTCGACGTCGTGGCGCAGGACGTGCTCCTCGTCGAGGACGTCGTCGACACCGGGCTCACGCTGTACACGCTGACGAGGACGCTCGGCCTCCGCCAGCCCCGCTCGCTGGCGGCCGTCACCCTCTTCGACCGGCCCTACCGGCGCCTCGTCTCCGACCTCCCGGTGCGCTACGTCGGCTTCACCGTCCCCGACGAGTTCTTCGTCGGCTACGGCTTCGACCTCGACGAGCGCTTCCGCAACCTCCCCGACATCCACCTCGCCCGCGTCGGAGACGGTGGCTGAG
>Ga0070741_10009171_pt1 | contig 19385 bp, 13 predicted proteins | sample Coa_R1_4_FD_66440 | JGI IMG/M metagenome (GOLD analysis project Ga0070741, IMG submission 66440) | Surface soil microbial communities from Centralia Pennsylvania, which are recovering from an underground coalmine fire - Coalmine... | ecosystem: Environmental > Terrestrial > Soil > Unclassified ...
GTGCAGACGAATGTGGCCGTGGGTTTCGGTCCCGGGCACTTTAGGGGCGCGGATGGCAAAGTAGGCGGTGGTGAAATACATCCCGGCCGTCACCGCGCCCAGAGCGCCGTGCACATCGCGGCCGGTCGAACTGCCGGGCGTGCCATGATGGCCTTTGGCCCCCAGGGAAGTAATGACGGTGGCGAGCATCGGAGCGGTGGTAATCAAACCCAGCCGCTGATGAATCTGGAGCATGTGTGTTCGTTTATCGAGCAACGCCTGTTCCTGCGCGTTTCCTTTTACCTGAGTCGGCGAAAAACCCAGGTCCTGTAATGAAAGCTCTGGGGCTGCGCTGGATGCGGGCACCAGGGTAAAATCCAAAGTCTGGCCGGTCCCTGCGGCCAGCGTCACCTTTGCCACCCGCGTGCTGAACCCTGCGCTCGAGACGGAAACCTCGTATTCACCAGGAGCAAGATTGGGCAGGCTGTAGAATCCAAGGAGATTTGTCTGGCTCTCGACAGACTGCCCCGTCGCCAGATTCTTTACCGTAACCTTGGCCTTCGGGACCAGCGATCTCGATGCGTCGGTGACGGTGCCGGAAAGCGTGGCCCCAGTCGTCTGTGCCTGAATTGGGAAGACGGACAAGAGGCAAAGCGCCAGAAGATGCGCGCAATGCACCAGCGTTGGCATTTTCGGATACATAGGAAAGCCTCCCACCGGACCCGTAGTGTGAGTCATCATTTTTCCCGGGACCCACGGTGTGATTGAAGTTGATTGCGCACACAAGACTGGGATTTACACTAAAAAATCGCCCTGTTACTTGCACCTTGACTATCGGGCGATATGATGCGCTGCACCAGCGTCCGGTTGGCTCGGAATCCTCCATGACCGTGATCGGGCTCGAAAAACGGTCCAACAGACGACCCTGGCCGGAAATCTCGAAAAGATTTTTGAGGCGGGCTGATGCGTACGCCAAAAGCTGATTGACTGAGAGGGCGTTTGCCGCAACGCCTCAGGTTCCGGACATAACCTTGGTTTTGAACAGGACGCGAATCCGGTGAGGATCGTGCAAGTCGGGAGACTGCCAGTCGTCCGCAATGGGGTGGAGCGGCACGTCGGGCTCGCCTTTCTCGCCAAAAATCGCGGGCTGGCCCGATGTTCGGACGACGGGCCTTCCGTCAACGCTGGTCGCGATTTGCCATTCGCCGTCCACATTTGCTTCCGCGCCTGGGAGGCCGAGGCAAAGGGTTCCCTCAAAGATTCCCACCACGGGGGAATCGGCCTTCGGCCAGTGCAGCCGGCGGAATGAATCGCGAATTGGACTTGAATCGCGCCTGCGGAATGTGAGCTCCGACAAAGATCCAATCGCCGCTCAGCCGGACATCCGAGAGCCTGGGGAGTTGGCGGGATTCGGGCTCGAGTCTTGCTCTGTCACTCGCCTGACCAACGGCCATCATGGACGATGCAAAGACAATGGAGGCCAGGACGATGATGCAGGAGTTTCGCATCGAGTTCACGAATGCTCGCTTTCGCACGTGATCAGTTTGAGGTTTACAGGCCACTATAGTGGACTACGCACGATTCCACGTCCAGCTTTCGTTTGCAAAGGTAAATGGGGCTTTTTGGCGCGTCCGAACGTGTCCCGATTGAGCGGGAAAATGTTAGCCGGAGCCTTGCGCTTTTTGTTGCAGTTGTCGCATCATGCTACCGGCTGAAATCCTTCGCGGGAGGGTTTGGCAACTGTTCCGTCGCGTCGGCCTTTGGCGGTTTGATCTGGACCCCGTGTTCTTCAGGTTTGCCCCGACGGCTGCCCAATCCGCTATCACTCCTTCTGTCCCCGCCTCGTGAAAGGAGCAATCAAATTGATGCACTGTGGAGGACAGCGAGTCATGTGGAAGGAACTGCTTTGCACTGCCATGCTATCCCTGGGGATTGGCGTGTCCGGTTTGAGCAAGGAACGCGCACTGGGTGAGCCGCTGGCGGTTTCCTCACCCGATGGGAACCTGACCATTTCGTTCGCATTGAAGACCAATCCCCAGCCTTACCTGCCAGGCAAGCGCGCCTATTATCGGGTGACTTATAAGGGGACTCTGGTTCTAACAGATTCTCCGCTAGGACTAGACTTCCTGGGCGCCAAGCCCCTCGCCGAAAGTTTCGAAGTCGTCTCAACCGATCGTCAATCGCGCCATACAACCTGGGAGGACCATTTTGGAGCGAAGCGGACGGTTCCCGATCACTACAATCAATTGACCGTCTCGCTGCGTGAGAGTCAATCTCCCGGCCGCCGAGTGGACGTGATCTTTCGCGCCTATAACGAAGGCGTCGCCTTGCGATATTTCCTCCCCAAACAAGCGGCCTTGGAGAAATTCGCCATGACCTCGGAGGACACCGGCTTCTATTTTGCCGGCGACGCATCTGCCTATGCGCTGAACCTGGGACGTTTCAACACTCACAACGAGGGCGAGTATGTTCGTACCCGGTTAACCGACATCAAGCCGGTATCGATCATCAATCTGCCCCTCCTTGTCGAGGTGCCAGGTGGGCTCTGGGTGGCGCTGCTGGAGGCTGACCTGGCTGACTACGCCGGCATGTATGTGGGAGGTGTCGCGGGAATCCCGAACGCGCTGGTCAGCAAACTCTCGCTGCCACCCCGGAACAGGGACCTCGCAGACACGCTCACGACGGCCGAGTATCACAAGTTGGAGCAGCCGGTTCTTGGGGCCACCCCGAAAGCGACACCTTGGCGCGTACTGATGGTAGCGCCTACCCCTGGGCGCCTGATCGAAACCAACTACCTCCTCTTGAATCTGAACCCGCCTTGCGCGCTGGAAGATACTTCGTGGATTAAGCCCGGCAAAGCCGCCTGGGATTGGTGGTCCGGGAGCTACGCGACAAATGTGGACTTCAAGCCCGGCATGAACACAGCCACGATGAAACACTACGTCGACTTCGCCGCGGCGCATCATCTCGAATACATGCTGATCGATGCTGGCTGGTATATCGGGACCACTGCGATGCCGGAGGGAGACATCACCAGACACAACCCGGATGTGGATCTTCCTGAGATACTGGCCCACGCCCGGCAGAAGGGCGTCAAGGTGATGCTTTGGGTGGACTATCGTCCCCTGAATAAGCAGATTGACGAAGCCTTCGCACTCTACGAGAAATGGGGCGTCGCGGGAGTCAAAGTTGACTCAATGAACCGGGACGACCAGGCGATGGTGAATTTCTATGAGCAATGGGTCCGCAAGGCCGCGGCCCATCATTTAACGCTCGATCTGCACGGCGCCTACAAGCCCACAGGGCTGCGCCGTACTTACCCCAACCTGCTCCTGCGTGAGGCCGTGATGGGCATGGAATACAGTAAATGGAGCGATCGCGTCACGCCCGAATACGACGTTACGATCCCTTTCACGCGCATGCTTGCCGGTCCGATGGACTATACCCCGGGAGGTTTCCGCAACACCGCTCGAGGCCAGTTCAAAATTCAAGACATCGCGCCTTATACGCAGGGGACTCGCGCCCATCAATTGGCGGAGTACGTAGTGTATGAAGCCCCGCTGGTGATGGTTTCCGATTATCCGGAAGCTTATAAAGGCCAGCCCGGACTTGAATTCATTGAGAAAGTCCCAACGGTCTGGGACGAAACCAGGGTCCTGAACGGCGAGGTGGGAAAGTACATCACGGTCGCTCGCGAGCAGGGAGACAACTGGTATCTCGGCGCGATGACGAACTGGGATTCGCGCGACCTCACGATCCCCTTAGGCTTTCTTGGGGCAGGCGAATACGAAGCGCGGGTTTTCGCGGATGGCCCCGATGCCGATAAGGTTGCGACCAGCTTGAGCATCAGCAACAAAAGAGTGAAAGCCGCTGACCAGTTGAATGTCCATTTGGCTCCCGGAGGCGGCTTGGCAGTGATCTTCGCCCCCGCGAAATGAAGATCTGATCAATCACTTTTTGAGGAGTCCTATGCGCTCTCTAATGCTCATCATCTTCATGGTTTTTTCTGGCGCTGCCCTGGCGCAGGCGCCTGGTAGTGAGTTTTTCGATTCCTTGGGACTGGCGCGACTGAAGAACTACGCAGCGCTCAGGTCTACCAGCAGTAACCGCTATGTCATCAGCAATGAGGACAGCAAACGCATCCTGCCCGGCGAAACGCTGGTCATCGCCGACCTGCCGGGCCCCGGCATGGTTGCGCATATCTGGTTCACGGGGAGCGCCAACGAATTCGCTTCTCCACGCCTGATGCGGTTGCGCATTTATTACGACGGAAAGAAGACGCCCAGCGTCGATGCGCCGATGGGAGACTTCTTCGCCGTGGGCAACGGCTATCAGGTGGATCTTGATTCCGCCATGATCCGCAACACCGCCGAAGGGCGGGCGCGCAACTGCTACTGGCCCATGCCGTTCCACAAGTCCTGCAAGATCACGATGACGAACGAAGGCAAATTGCTCAAGACGCTCTACTACCACATCGATTGGCGCAAATACGACTCGCTCGCGGATGACATCGGTTACTTCCATGCGTACTACCGCCAGGAGCATCCGGCGGTCGACAACCGGCACTATTCCTTCCTCAACATTCGCGGCCGGGGGCAATATGTGGGCACGGTCCTGAGCATTCTCCAATCGCAGGTCTCCTGGTTTGGAGAAGGCGACGACCAGTTCTACGTGGATGGCGCGACCCATCCCCAGATTCTGGGCACAGGCGCGGAGGACTATCTCAACGAGGCCTGGGGCCTGCGGAAAAGCGAAGGTCTCTGGTTTGGATCGCCGGTGGTCGAAGGTTACCTCGTGGGTTCACGAATCAGCGCCTACCGCTGGCATGTTCCCGATCCAATCCCCTTTACCAAATCGTTGTGGGCGGGCATCGAGCATTACGGTTGGACTTATAACCCGGACCGGACTCCCCGCACCTCCATCCGGGAGCGGGACGACTACTATTCCAGCGTCGCCTTCTGGTACCAGGACGGCGTGAACGAAGGATTGCCGGAGCCGCCTTACGGAGAAGCGCGCCTGCCGCTCGGTAACGCCCAGGTGATCCACATTGAAGACTCCCTCCGGGATGTGACCACGGAAAAGGGGAAGGCCTCCGTGCACCGGGGCGCGGAGTGGGGAAAGAACTTGCTTTCCTTCAGCGCGGAAGGCATCGGGTCGAGGATCAACATCCCCATCGACATTCCGGAAGACGGCCGCTACGAACTGGTGGGGCACATCGCGCAGGCGCCGAACTATGGAAATTACGTGGCGCTGGTGGATAACCAAGCCACGAATACCGATCCGCAGGAGCCTGCCCCCACGGAGATCCCGTTCCCCGGCGAAATGGTTTATCACAACTACCAACCCGAACTTCAGATGGCCATCCAGCGGCCGCTCGGCTGGTTCAACTTTAACAAGGGACGCCACACCATCAGTTTGATTTGCGTCGGCAAAGATGACGACTCCCTCGGGTATGACGTGGGCGTCTGGAACGTGATTCTGGAAAAGGTTCCAGCAAAAGCGGGCGGGTCGGTGCCGATGGCGCCGCACTCGATGCCTCCTGCTCCGGCCGAGGCTCCGCCCGCAGTTCCGATGGATACGCCCGTATATCGTGGCTACCCGCTGGCAGTCTACATGGAGCGGCTGAAGTCCGCGTCCAAGACCGATCGTCCGGGCATCATTCGAGCCATCGGCGCGTTTGGCACTGACGCACGACCGGCCGTCTCCCAGGTGGCTGATGCGCTCAAGAACCCCGACGCCGAGGCGCGCGCGGCCGCGGCGTGGGCCTTCACTCAGATCGGCCCAGTCGGTGCAAGTGCCGTTCCTGTTCTTGCCAGGTCATTATCCGACAGCGACTCGCAGGTGCGCATCCTGACGGGACTGGCTCTCCAGGCCATGGGGCCGGCAGCCGCCCCAGCACTTCCTGAACTGGTCCGCTCGCTGGCTGATCCGGTGGACTACGTGCGCTCCGCGAGCGCCAGCGCCCTGGGTGCGATGGGCTCCACAGCAGCCCCCGCAGTCAAATCGCTCGTGGCCCGGCTGCTCGACACGAACGAGGACGGGTTGGTTCTGAACAATGTGGCGCAGGCGCTGGGTGAGATCGGGCCGTCAGCAAAGGACGCCCTGCCGGCGCTCGATCAAGCGGTCAAACAGCGCCGCGTGGGTGCCGCGGGCGAAGAGGCGATCCTCAGGATTCAAGGGAAACCCGTCCCAACCTGGTGGTAGGGGAAACGCATTGGCGCGAGCAGCGAGGAAGCTATATTATCCGCTTTCGTGCGGGGATGCGGATGTTCTTCGTGCCGTTCACGGTCACATATTGAGCGCGACACGCCGCCCAGGACCTTCAGTAGATGCGTGAGAGTCGAACAAGAAATCCGAGAGACTGCACCTTATCTCAGAGGGGGGGAGCCATGCAGACCGTACACCTTTCGTCGTACATCATCGTGCTGATCTGGGTCCTTATCGCCGAGGGGCTCGGTATCTACTGGCACGTGATGCGCGCTTCGCAGAAACTGGGAAAGATTCTGAAGGCGCTCGAGCAGTCGGGAGAGAGGAAGTAGAGGCCACTGAGACAAGGGTCTTCGCCGGGTCGCAACTCGTCAATCTGCTGTAACGGTGCTCGAATCCTGCCATGAGGGGCCAGGGGAGCGCCGGCAGTTCTCCTTATGGAGGTCCGCGGCCAGCAGACTACCCTTTCAGAAGATGCATGCGGCCCGAAGAAGGCGACGCTCCCTACCGATAGACCTCACGACGGTGGCCGACTTTCACCACCACAACGGTTCGGTTGGTATCGTCTACGGAATAGATGACGCGATACCTTCCCTGCCGGACTCGATACTTCTCTTCGCCCGATAGTTTCTCGCAAGCCGGTGGCCGGGGATCATTCCCGAGACCCTCGATCCTCCTGAGAACCCGAAGCCGATCCTTCTTGGGGAGCCCTTCAATCTCACGGACCGCCGAGGGCTTGATGAAGAGCCTATATTCGCCCACGTTTCTTGAGGTCTTTCAGGACTGCCTCGAAGGCCAGGTTGGGCTCGTGCACCCTCTCTTCGAAAGCAGCAAGATCCTCGGCGTCTTCGGCCAGGCTTTGTCTTACCGCGTCGTTCACGATCTCCGACAGACTGCGCTCCGTCTCCGCCGCCTTCACCTTCAGGGCCCGATGCAAGTGGGAGTCGAGATAGATTGTGGCGCGTTTTTGTGTCGCACTCATGACCGGATATTGCCATTAAAACGTTTTGACGTCAAGGCGTAAGAGGGTTCTCAGCTTGCGCTTCACCGCCGGTCTCCTCACCGGCGGTCAGCTCGGCCTGGTACCGCATGGAAGTTGTTTTTTTGGCAGGCGCTCGAGCAGTCGGGAGAAAAGACATCGGGGCTGGAGAAACAGCAACCTTAGGGACATCATTGGTGGCGAATAATTCGCGTCATTTCCGAAGTGTGTGCGGCAAAGCAGGTGGCGTCCTGGCGCCTGAAGCCCCGGGAGAACCGTAAAGGTTCTCCCCTACCTTCCAAGGAGCTTTACCAGCTCGGCCTCGTCGATGGTCTTCACGCCGAGGCTCCTGGCCTTGTCGAGTTTTGACCCGGGGTCCGAGCCCACCACAACATAATCCGTCTTCTTGCTGACCGAGCCGGTAACGCGGCCGCCGGCTTCTTCGATCAGGCGGGTAGCTTCGTCGCGAGAGTAGGTCGGCAAGGTGCCGGTCAGCACAAACTGTTTCCCCGCGAGCTTGCCAGCAGGCTTCGCGGCTTTCTTTTGCTCGAATTGCAGGCCTGCCTTGCGCAGCTTTTCCAGCACCTCCAGATTTCGACGCTCGCCAAAGAACTCCACAATGGCCTCCGCCACGCGCGGGCCGACCTCTTCGACGTCGTAGAGTTCTTGCGCCTTCGCCTTGGCGAGTTTGTCCAGCGAGCCAAAATGGTCAGCCAGAAACTGCGCCGTGCGCTCGCCGACGAACCGAATCCCCAGGGCAAAGATGAGCCGCGCCAGCTCGGCCTTCTTGCTTTTCTCGATCTCGGCAACCAGGTTGGCGGCCGACTTCTTTCCCATCCGTTCGAGGTCGGCCAACTGTCCTTCCGTGAGCGCGTACAGGTCCGCCACATCGTGCACCAAACCCTTATCCACGAGCTGATCGACGAGCTTATCCCCAAGACCATCGATGTTCATGGCCCGACGGCCGGCGAAGTGGAGCAGCGATTCCTTCAGCTTGGCGGGGCAAGCGACGTTTACGCAGCGATAGGCGACTTCGCCTTCCGCGCGATGGACCTCGCCGCCACAAACGGGGCACTTCGCGGGCATCTGGAATCTGCGCCGGTCCGGCGCCGGCTCGACGACCTTGACGACCTGGGGGATGACCTCTCCGGCACGCTGGATCAGCACCCGGTCGTTGATCCTCACGTCGAGCCGCTCGACCTCATCCATATTGTGAAGCGTGGCATGGCTGACCGTGACACCGCCGACGTCCACCGGCTCGAGGTCGGCCACCGGCGTGAGTGTGCCCGTCCTTCCCACTTGCGCACGGATATTCACAACCCGGGTGGTCGCCTGCCGCGCCGGATACTTGTATGCGAGGGCCCAGCGCGGCGATTTGGCCGTTGTGCCCAGTTCCTCCCAAAGGCGCGTGTTATTCACCTTCACCACAATGCCGTCGATCTCGTAGTCGAGGCTTTCGCGCCTGGACTCCCACTCCTGGATGTATCGCGTCAGTTCCTCGAACGTCCGACACAAGCGCCAGTTCGGGTTCACCTTGAATCCCAGCTTCGTGAGCGCTTCCAGAGTTTGAGAGTGTTCCGGCAGTGGAACGCGGCCGTTTACCAGGAGGTAGTAAAGGTACATATCCAGTTTGCGCTCCGCCACGATGCGCGGGTCAAGTTGGCGCATCGTCCCGGCGGCGGAGTTGCGGGGGTTTGCGAACTTTGGCTCTCCCGCCGCCTCGCGCTGCGCGTTGAGCTGCTCGAAAGCCTTACGGCCCATAATGACTTCGCCACGTACTTCGAAGCGCGGCGGGTTGCCGATGACCTCAAGCTTCTTCGCCTCGACTCTCAAAGGCACGGAGCGGATGGTCTTCACGTTTGGAGTGACGTCTTCGCCGGTCACCCCGTCGCCGCGCGTAACCCCACGCACGAGCAAGCCGCCCTCGTAAATGAGGGACATGGAGAGCCCGTCGAGCTTCAGCTCGGCGACGTACTCAACTTTCGCGCGCCCGGCGAGCTCACGCACCCGCCGGTCAAAGTCCTGGAGCTCCTCGACCGAATAAGCGTTGTCAAGGCTGATCATGGGCGTCGCGTGGCGGAACTTGGGAAATTCCTCGGCAGGCTGGCCGCCCACGCGCTGGGTAGGCGAGTCGGGCGTAACCAGTTCCGGGTGAGCCCGCTCCAGCTCCTGGAGGCGGCGCATCAGCATATCGAATTCGTAGTCGGAGATTTCGGGCTGGTTGAGGACGTAGTAACGATACTCATGGTGGCGAATCTCATCCCTCAGCTTCTGGATTTCCTTCTCAGCGCTTTTGGCCACGGGAACCTCGCGTTTCTGGGTGCCGTCCGCTTGCTGACTGGAACTAAAGCGGCTGAGAAATTATATCGCGATGCCGGCGAGACAGCTTGCCTTGACATCGCGTTGCGCGGGCTGCTAGCTTCGCTGTTCAAAGAAGACCTGGGGCTGGCCAATGTCGCTGCGGGCTCATCAGGAGGGGCCATCCTTCACTGCCTTCTTTCAAGGCTGGCGGATCTCTCCTTGAAAAACGTCACCCTTATTTACAATCCCATTGCGGGAAGGCGCCCCAAGCGGCGTGAGAAGCAAGCTCGCCAGGCGGCGCGGGTCCTCGAAGCGAGCGGAATGACCGTGAAGCTCTCCCCGACTTCGGGTCCGTCCGAAGCCACGAGCCTGGCAAGGGCCGCCGTAACGGAGAGGTGCGACCTGGTGCTGGTTTGCGGGGGAGACGGAACGGTAAATGAGGTCATCAACGGTCTTGTCCCCGGGAACACGCCGCTGGGTATTCTGCCCGGTGGAACCGCCAATATCATTGCCAAGGAATTGCGGCTGCCCCACCACCCCGTCCGGGCGGCGAAAGACCTGGCCCGTTGGACGCCCCGCCGGATTGGAGTCGGCATGGCAACCTGGACGCACCCGGTTGAAGCCTCAACGCCGGCCGATGCTGCGCGAGGTACACCTCATCATCGCTATTTCATGAGTGTGGCTGGCATCGGCTTTGACGCCTATGTTGTTTACAGGCTGTCCACGACCTTCAAGCTCTCGCTGGGAGTGGCGGCTTATATCATTGAAGCGGTCCGCCAGGCATGGCGATACTCGTTCCCGGCCTTCTCTTGCCAGGCTGGCGGTCGGCACATGGAGGGAACGTTTGCCGTCGCTCAGCGGTCCAGCCATTATGCAGGCTGGCTCCCCTTGGCGCCCAAGGCAAGCATCCTGCGTGATACCTTTTCCCTATGCGTCTTCAAGAGCCACAACCGCCTTCGGTATTTTCTCTATGCGGCCTCCGTCCTGGCCCGCCAACATCTGCGTCTGAAGGACGTGGAACTGGTTGAAGACAAGGCTATCGACTGCGAAGGCGTGAATCCCGCGAAACCCATCTACTTTGAATTGGACGGTGAACTGGTCGGCCAGTTGCCGGCGCGGTTCGAAGTCATTCCGGACGCACTGACACTGCTCGCCCCTTGACCCGTTTGGGCCAGTATTCGTTGACCCTCCCCGGGTTCGTGACGGGGCGGGGTCATTTACCGGACTACAACCGTTAACACCTGGTGGTAAACGTAGGCACCGATATCCCACGCGCCGTAGAGGCTTTGATTCACAAGGGCGGCTGGAAAGTTCGAAGATTGCTCGTCGAGCCCCATCTGGTAAGTCGTTCCCAGGTTGTAAGCGTGATTGATGGCGGGAGAGGAGGACTGGAGCCTGAGATCGGGCGAGGAACTGGGGTTGGATGAGAGTAATTGCGGATCTGCCACGATGGAGTGAGCGTCCTGACCCGACTGCGATTTCCAACTTGAGTAGCTCATGTAAGAACCTTTCCAGATGAACCCGACGTAAGAGGGGTAATAGTCGTTGTAATCACAGACGATCCCGCTGGAAGTGCTGGGAACGGAGATTTGGATGTTGGCGCTGCGCGAAACGATGTTGTTCTTGATGGTCACGTTGGCGCTGTCTGTGTAGAGACATATTCCGTTGTAGTTATTGGTTAGGGTGTTGTTATAGATCTTATGCCCCGTACTCCAAAAGTGGATTGCGCATGTGTCGGGCGCCGTGTGGCCGAACACCAGATTGTAGTAGACCTGGTTGCTGGTGGAGTAGGAGGAGGAACTCTTGATGCCGTAGGAGCGGTTGTGATGGACAGAATTGTAGCGAACGATATTGTTCGATGCCCCCCGGTGCTCGGAAAACCGGCCTGCCGACATTTCGATCCCATTGTGGCCATTGGAGTACACGACATTTTTCTCGACGACGTTGTAAGAGCTGCCCGAGAGCCCAATCCCCGTTCCCTCGCGAAGCGTATTCGAATACGAAACATTGCCCGAAATCGTTGAACTGTCCGTGTAGTGGATGTACACTCCGTCGCCGTTGTCGTGGACTACATTGCCCTTCAGCGTGGCCAGCGTGACAAGGTGCGAGGCGTCGCCATCCGTGCAGATGGCCATGCCGGGGATGCCGTACACTGTGTTGTTGGAGATGGTGATGTTGCTCGAAAGCCCATACGAACTGCTGACCACGCAGATGCCATTCGCGGCGGCGGTGTAAGCCACCGTGTTTGAATCCACCACAATGTTGGTGACGGCATTGAGCTGGACCGCCGTGTTCGCAACGTTCTTCACTGTAAGCTGCCGGAACTCATCGCCCGTCAGTGGAAAATTGACATCCGTCGTGATGGCATAGCCGTTCGCGCCTGACACCGCCAGGTCCTGAAACCTCAAGTAACTCTTCCGGACCGAGATGCAGCGGTTCCGCGCTCCGGCTTCCACGCCGGGACTTGTCCACAGCGACGTGGGGGAGGAAGTCGCATAGACGTAAAGTGCGGAGCCGCTCCAATACCAGTCCCGGAGACCCTGAAGGCTCGAGTAATAGCTGACGTGGCGGCCCAGGGTTCCGTTAAAGATCACGACGGACGGCGCACTCGCCGGATAGGCTCTCCACACGTTCGTGCTGTATTGCGACCAACTGGTGAGGAGGTTGGCGCCGCTGATCATGGGGGGATTCCCCGATCCATAAGCGCCAAAGACGATGGGTTTGCCGGCAATTCCCCCCGTAGCCGGAGTCAGCGTCTCCCTCCAGGTCGACCCGCGCTTGAAAAGTATCTGGTCGCCGGCCAGGAACGACCGGCCGTTAACCTTGGCGATCGTTTTCCAAGGGGCGGAGGAGCTGGTTCCGCTGTTTGAGTCGTTTCCATAAGCCGAATCCACGTAATAGGTCGTGGCCCAGCTTATCGGGCAGAACCATACCCAGATCAAACAAGTGATTGCGAATTTCATCTTCCCCCTCAGTCGACAACGTATTTGACTACTACGGTCATGCGTTTCACACCGCTGGTCAGTGAAGTTGTTACGTGCCCGATTTTGTCGCCATAGTTGATCAGGTTTGTTCCTGAAACGAAGTTGTAGCTCAGGCCTCCCGCCGGGGAACAGGGCAGGCTCGTCCCCAGAATGTTTAAGCCGTTCTTTTGCAGGTTGATTGAAGCCGCGCCAGCGTTGATCTCGCAAAGGACCTCGGTGATATGAAAAGGAGCCACCCGATTGATGTAAATGCTATCGACGTTGAGATCGCTGGGCAGGTCGGCTTTACCGTCGACAAAGGTGTAGGTGAACTGTCCCGAGGTTCCTGCGAGGGAGTTCAGGCTGGCCAGGCCAAGCCCTGCGGCGGCGAGACCAGGCTGGGCGGTAAGGTTCTTGGTTTGCAGTGGGGCCGGGCTGGTCTTGGGGCTGGATTTGGCTGGTGCCGTCGTGGAAGTCACGCCCAGTTGGTTGAGCCCCGTCGCTCCCTTCAACTGGTCCGCCAGAACAAAGTCAGACGCTGGCCGGCCTCCGAGCTTATCCGCATCGGCCGCCTTGAGGGCGTATGGGACGCTGACCAACATCGTCCGCGGTTCCTGCTCCGGCTCGCTGTTGATCTGGATCCCTAGCCAGCGGCTCTGGGTATCCGATGCTCCTGGGGAGCCGGCCGGTTGAACGGCAAAAAGGCTTGCGGGCAGACCTCCGGGAGTTGCAGCGCCAAGCAACACTTCGAAGCGGCCATCCGCTGCCGCTGTGACGGCTTGAGTCTCTGTCCAAAGCGGGTCTCCTCCCACAGGTTCCGCATAAATAGAGAACGTGATACTCAACGGCTGCGGTGGGGACGTCCTCTTTAGATCTTTGATGTAACTAGAGAACTTGACCAGCCGAGGAACTCCTTCGGGAGATGATGATGTCTGGTCTCCCCCATTTCCGGGACTGGAAATGACCAGAAACAAGGTCAGGCTCACAAGTCCGATTGCAGGTTTACTTTTGGACACAATTCCTCCTCTGCAGCCTCAGCCCACTTGGTGAAGCTGGCGTGTGACATAATTCTCCCCGCCATGCACAAGCCATTCGCTAAGGCGACCCTCGGCGAACGTCACCGCGCAGCGACGGTCACTACGAACAGGGTCTTACGTTTTTGCTTTTTGTTCAGAAGCAGGGGACGCTGGGAACGCGTGAAAGTCACCCACTTTCCGGCCTCGAGCACGGGTGATTGCGGCTACGAGTAATGCAGTACGATGGAGGTACCCGTCTCTGAAATTCCTCTTCGGTCCTGCCGGTACAGACAGTCGAGAACAGACCGTTGGCAAATTCGACTCCAATGCGGAGTGGAGAAAGGCAAAAACGGACAGATTGAGGCAGATTATTGAAAAACAAACTTGGGTAACAGAGACTTAATCGAAGCTCGACTGGCAGGACTGAAGTTTCCAGCACTGTAAGACCAAAATGGATAGGTGCTTAAAAACGCAACACTTCCTCTGGAACTGTTCCCGCTTTCGCTTGCACACAATTCTGGTTGGGAAATTGACCTCTGCGGTGACTCGACCCTTCACCATTCGCAGGATTCTTCAGATACTTTATTGTAGACTGGCTAGCCCAAGTTCAACGAAGTCATGCTGCCAGAGCTTATGTGTAGAACTTTTGCACATTAAGTGTAATTTATGCTCGCTTGACTGGGGAAGTCCACGCACTCGTGCGTCAATTAAATGCCAAAAGAGAATCAGAAAGGAAGTGGTTATGAGAGTCAGCCTCGGGAGGCGAGTCTTGGGAGAGGGTCCATGAAAGCAAACCGCAGGGAAAGCCTCCCTCATCATTTACTCGTTTGATTGATGAGGACGCGCGCGGTAGCCGCAAGCATAATTTCATGCTGCTCTAAGGAATTGTTCGTGACTCATAATCTACGCGTTGGCACTGAGATTTCGGATTACTATACTCGCAGAAATCAGAATCGCGGTGCCGGCCACCGGGCAGAGACTGGGGCAGGAGCTGACGTTGGGGAGGGAAAGGAAAGCAGGACATGAGGATCAAACGGCGGAACTTTATGGGTCTTATAACGACCGCGAGTGTGGGGGCGCTAACAACACAGTGTGGTGAGCCAAAAGCTCCATCGAATCACACGGAAACCACACGTGATGCTTGCGCGCCTGATCCGATCATCGACAAATCATCACCGATAACGATGGCGGAATTGGGGCAGATCAAGGTTCAGGGAGTTCGGGCAATCGAAGTGAGCGACTACGTATTCGGCAATTATAGAGGTCCCCTGACGCCCAGTCCGCCTCATGCCGACTTCAATCCCAGAAAGGCAATCATCGTCGTCTGGGAGGGCAAGCCGCACAAGTTCGTGTTCTGGCATGAGGCCAGTTACAGCCCCTTTATCCTGTTGCCCTCCGGCGCCGGAGCAGACTTCCAGTTCTGGGAATCCAACTTCGGGGGCGAATTGTTCAACCAATATGGCCGCATGGAACAGCACAGCTTTGTGGACATCATGGAAAGCGGCCCGCAGCGTGTCTGGATCCGGTGGACCTATCTCGACGTGGACGAGAAAGGCAACCCGCCGGTGCTCCGGGGGACGGATGACTTCGTCAGTTACCCGAATGGAATCATCTGGCGGCGGCAGACGTACCAGACTTTTTATCCGGACCGCCACGAGGCGCAGTGCGCCAGTCCCCTGGATTTCTTCTCAGCGATTCCGGCCGGTGTACATTATTCAGAGCTGATGCCCAAGGATGAGCAGCATGGGGATTACCAAGTAGGCGCCTTCCTCGATGCTTATTCGGACAAGCAATACACGGTCTATTGGGATAAGTCGGATAAACCCGGCTGGACAGGACCTTTCTACGCGCGGCGAACCGGCAAGGAATGGTTTCTGGACATCGAGCGGTCCCGGGGCAAGGCCGCCGTTCAGACATTTCGTGATGGGCTAGCCTACTGCACATTCGGGGACGCGAGCGGCTATCTGGCGGACCGCACGCAATTGTGGGACAATTCGCATCCCGACACCTCACCCTGCAACTGGGGAAACGCCAAGATGATTCATTGGCCCGTCGGCTGGGTCAACAGCGGTGGAGTGATCGGAAGTGACAAAGATATAATGACTTACCCGTATCACATCGACACGCTCAGCATGTGCTTTGTAACGAAACCCTTTCCCATGGACGCCCAGGCGCGTTCGTGGGAAAACATCAAGAAAGACTGGGCTAACAAGGAGCAGGAACGATGGGTCGGGGGCCGCGTGTTCTATTGCCTCCACGGGGTGGAACACGACTTCGAGGGCATCCGCCGAGTCTCGCGCCGCTGGCTGGACAAGGGGCGTGACTGCACCCGACCAGAGAGCATCAGCGACTTGGCCTAGTGTCCTCATGGTCGAGAGCGGAATTGGGAGTCGGAACTGAGAGGATTTCGGGCTGGCGACCCAAGGTGCCGACCGTATCCTTCCGTCGATGAATCCTGTATCCGGGCGGAAAGGCCGGAGTCCGCTCCGCGCATAGCGTACGGTCCCGGCTGTCAGCACGCATCAAGACCATGAGCCTGTAACACAGCCCGGCATGATAGAATACGAGGGACCCCAGCAGGGATTCTCTTATCAGAACAGGATACTTCATGCGTGCGAGACGGATCGCTTTGCCGGCATGTGCGTTGATCTTTGCAGCCGCCCTGGCGGCTGGAGAAGCCGGCCCCTGCGATCCCCATCTTCTCCAGCCCGCGGGGAATCCGTACGGTTATCGCCTGCGGGGAGATCGTTGCGAGGGCCTGTACGTCCAGGAGGTCAGTGGCGCTCCGCTCGTCATCGCCTCCTGGACTGCCTCCTTTTCCGATTTTGACCTCGGGTCCAAGCGGCCGCTTCGGATTGATTGGGATGGTCCCCGCGGGAGTAATGACGTGCGGCTCCGTGCGCAGAGCTTGCGCCGGCGGCTTTACTACCGCATGGATGCCACTCGCTCGGGTGGTAGCAAATCCTTTTCCTGGCCCTCTGACCTCCTGGCCGCTTTGCAGATCCCCAGAAAGGATGTCGGTGTAGTGGGCATTACGAGGGGACTCGCCGGGGAAACGGAGCAGGACATTTACTTGCCGCTGCGGATTGGCGAGGGTGGCGGAACGGCCCGCACCGAGAGCTACCGACTTGTTGTGCTGCCCGGTGCCGAACTGAAAGAACTCTTTCTCACCTTGACCGATTTTTCGGGCGGCAGAGGCCGCGTCCTGAAAAATGGGGCGCCGGTGGGCTACGGCTACTATCCGGCTGAAAGGCCGATCGAGATCCCTATCTCCGGCGTTCAGACACGGGGTCTTTATCACCTGGAAGTCGGGGCCACGCTCCGAGGCGGCGGTGCGTCGACCATCGAACTCTGGTTCTATCACCCAGGTGATTAGGTGCGCGAGCGAACTAAAGACCCACTCCGAGAAGTGTTCGAGCGGGAGGTGGAGTCGCTCGCCGCAGAAGCCGCAAAGGACTCCCAAGAGCTTCCGGCCGAACGGATCGAGGCCCTGGCCCATCTCGCGCGTCTCGTGGAATTTCGGAGCTCTTCACGCCCGAAATCTCGTAACTGGTGGGCAGCGCTGGTGTTTGTGGGTACGCTGGCGATTGTCAGCGTGCTGCTTTTCGCCCGAGTGCCCGCGACTGACATTGAGCTCGAGCTCTCGCTCTCGGAATTCAGTTTTGTGCTTGCGAAAGACCAGGCGCTCACCGGCACGACCGAGCTTTCAGCCCTGGGAGCGTCAGGCCTTGGGCGCATCCAGACGCCCGACTCTCGCAGCCCATTCCTTTCACAGAGTCAAGCGCCGGGTGATTCGACGACAGCCATCTCCCTCACTCCCTTTTCTCGCGGGACGCGCCAGGGAAGCCTCACCCTGGCGCCCGTGCCGCTGCCTGCCGGCGCACGCGTGACGGTGCAACGTCCAAACCTTCCCAATCAATGCCGGCTTTCCACAACCGTCCCGGGCTTGATCCTTGAGGCTACGGTGAATGGCCCCGTTACGGTCGGATTGGCCGGTTCCCTCGCGCGGGAGTTTGACTTCACGATTCCGAGACCGGTGCGCCTTGAGGCAGGCGCAGAAGATTTGGCCCTCGACCTTACCTTCGCAAAAATGCCGCAGTCTCCGTTCTCTCCACAACTCCAGGTCAGGGACCTCTCCTTCTCTCGCATCGACCAATTCCTGGGACCGGACCGCACGCTCGTCAAGCGCCTCTCAACGATCCTTTCGGGGACTCTCTATTTTGAGTCCCTCAACGGGCAGGAGCGACGGCTGCGGGCGGGCGAAGAGCTACGGTTTGAGCGCTCGCAAGGGGAGATTCGGACGATCGAACTGGCCGACCATCACATCGCGCTGAAGTTCCACGGGCGGGTGAGTGGCATGACGACGGGCGCCGGAGAAGGGCATCGGAGCATCATGCCAACTTACCTCGAATGGCTCTGGGCCCGGCACGGGCTGTCATTGCTCTGGGGCACTTCGCTCTACGTCTTCGGTCTTATCGCAGGTGCGCTGCGCTGGTGGGGAGTGCGGATATGAGTGCGTTACGCCCTCTCGGCCATCTCATCCTGCTGGTCGCAATAACTCTCGCGGCCTGTTTCAGCAGGGCTGGCGAGGCGGCAGAGTCCGATGTTGAAGGCGCGAACCTCGTCGTGATGATCAGCGGGCAGATCGGGAGAACGCCGACATTTGGCAGTGGCATCATCTTCGCGCGCGAGAAGGACCGGTTCTATATCGTGACGGCCAACCACGTCGTTCGCAGCGGCGGGACCGAGGCCAGCGACCTCCAGATCAGGTTGAGGCCCTGGCAAGACAAGTTGCTTAAGGCAAAACTTCTTCCGCAATCCGACCCCGAACTGGACTTGGCGGTGCTTTCCATCGATGGCTTGGCTGCGCAGGGAGTAGGCGTCTGCAAGTTGTCACTTGATCGGCTGGCGGACCCGGCCAGAGTGAAAAGAGGGGACGACGTCTTTCCCCTGGGTAATCCCAATGGCGTCGCCTGGGGTATGCCCGTCAAGCCCGACGCCATTTCCGACGTTACGGGCGATAGTATCGTCTTCCAATCGGCCTTTGTTGCTCGCGGGCACTCCGGAGGAGGGCTACTCGACGCCGGCGGTCTGCTCGTCGGCATGATCCAGGCCGACGAGCCCCCCTTCGGCCGCGCGCTCGGAATGCGCAAGATTCTGGAGGTCCTGCGCGCGTTGAATCTGCCGGTTCAGCTCCGAGTTCCGTTACCGGACAACGCGACTCCACTCCTTGGCTCGGCGTGGAACGGTAATTTGACCGAGGCGAAACTTCTTCTTCAGGAGCCTTGCACAGATGTCAACGCAGGAGGGGGCGACAACCCCGCTCCCCTGAATGTGGCGCTCAGGCGCGGTAAGTTCGATGTTGCGAAGCTCCTGGTCGAAGCGGGGGCCAAGGTTGATTCGGCGAACCAAGGCGGTACGCCGCTCGATGAAGCGGCTCGTAGCGGCAGCGCCGAGATGGTTGAGTTCCTGATCTCCCATGGAGCGCAAGCGAACACCTGCTGCGCCTTGGCGACAGCCTCAGCGTTTGGCGCCCTTGATGCGGTCAAAGTTCTGTTGGCTCACGGAGCAGACCCCAACCGCGTTGTGAACTCCGGCAATCAAACTCCCCTGTTCAGCGTCGTAAACGCTAGAGAAGGCCGGAAGAACCAAGGCATTCAGGAAGAGGTCCTTTGGACTCTGATCAAGGCCGGCGCGAACGTGAACTGGGTAGACAAGGACGGTGATACGCCGCTCACGCTGGCCGTGGAAAACGCGAACTTGCGTGCCGTGAAAATTCTCCTCGAGGCCGGCTCCAAAGTCGACGTGAAGAACAGAAACAAGTACTCGCCTATCCGTCTTGTCACTCAGACGGGGGGGGTTCCTGCCATGAGAGAGATCGCGGCCCTCCTCGTCCAGTCCAGCACGAAGATCGACCCCGAAGACGGGGAAAGACTTCTA
>Ga0070741_10009172_pt1 | contig 19385 bp, 21 predicted proteins | sample Coa_R1_4_FD_66440 | JGI IMG/M metagenome (GOLD analysis project Ga0070741, IMG submission 66440) | Surface soil microbial communities from Centralia Pennsylvania, which are recovering from an underground coalmine fire - Coalmine... | ecosystem: Environmental > Terrestrial > Soil > Unclassified ...
AAATGCCGACGAGGCAGGAACCACCAGTTGACGGCCCATTGCCAGTTTGACGCCAACATTGACGTACATTCCTGGCCTGAGCTTCAGGCCGGGATTCCGAAACACTAATCGCACCGGCAGAGTGCGCGTGTTCATGTCCAGTTGCGGGAGGACGTAGTCCACGCGTCCGTTGAAGACTCGTCCGGGGTACGCGTCGACTGTGACCTCAGCGGGATCACCCGGTTTGATCTTCCCTGCGTCACTTTGGAATATCTGGGCGAGCACCCAAACATCGGAGAGGTCAGCCACCGTGTACAGCATGGTTTCGGGCTGAACGTACATATTGGGCAGCGCGTTTTTCTGCGTGATGTAACCGGAGACAGGAGAAGAGATGGTGAGATCCGTGATGACCTTGCCCGTCTGATCGAGCTTCTCGATTTCAACAGGAGAAACTTCCCATTGCAGGAGCCTCTCTTTGGCAGCGCTGAAAAGCGAAGCGGCGCCCGAAGCGACTCCGCTCACTTTGCTGTGCTGCAAGGACTCCGAGTTTTTCTTGGCCAGCAGATATTCCTGCTCGGTCGAGACCAGGTCAGGGCTGTAGATCGTGAACAAGGGCTGGCCTTTGCCAATAAAATTGCCTGTGGTGTCCGCATAGACCTTGCGAATCCATCCCGCGAAGCGCGTCTGCACATAGGCCTGCCGCCGCTCATCGACTTGTACGTTGCCGTAGAAGCGCAGATCCGAATTGACGTGCTTGGATTCAACCTTCCCCAGCACAATGCCAATGCTTTGCATCCGCTGAGGCGTGAGCTGAATCGGCGCACGCTGCGTCTCTAGCATGTTGCCGGTCTCCGCGTCCCCTGCCCGTCCCGGTCCGGAGTCTGGGGCGGTTGCCGATGAAGTTTGTGCCATCGCCTCCATGGGCTCGCTTGCGGTACTGTTGCCCAGCTGCGACGCAATTCCGGCATGGCTTAAACGCCACCACAAGATCGATGCCACAACCGCGAGTACGATGGTTGTGGTCACTGCGATCCAAAACGCCCGGCGATAGTTACTGTGTCCTGTACGGAGCATGCTTGATCCCTCATTTGCCTTCGTTCTGAAGTCGCGGTCGTTCATGGGACATCTACCCCCGTGAGGCGTTCCAATTCCGCCAGCGCTGATTCGTGCTCTACCAATTCGCTCCGGTATTCCAGGTCTAAATTCAGAACATCGAGGAAGCCAGACAGCAAACTCTCGAAGTCTTGTCGGTTCGATTGGTAGGCAGTCAACGCGGAGCGGAAGGTGGCTTCCGATTGCGGCACAAGACCGTCGCTGTAGATCTTCAACCGTTCTTCCGAAGTCTTTGCGCGCACATACTGTTGTTGTACTTCCGATAGGACACGCTGCGACTCAGCGTCCAGCTCTTTCCGTGCGCGCTCCTGGTTCTGCTGCGCTTCAGCCAACTCGGCCTTCTGACGGCCACGATTGGGCAGCCGAATACCAAACGTCGCCATGTAGTAGTCGCGCGTATCTCCGTTCGTGTGCTGATACGCGTACTGCACATTAAAGTCTGGACGGAAATTCTTGTGCGCCAGTTCGACCTGGGTGTCCTGCTGCTGAATGGAGGCCTGCTTCGAGTGCACGTCAGGATTCTGTTCGCGAGCTCGCTCGAGGAGTTCCGTCGCAGTGTACGGCAAAGATCGCATGGAGAGGGTATCGGCAACGACGTCCGCCGACTCCTGAGGACGGCCCAAAAGCTGCTTAATCTGGGCTTCAAGCAGACCTTCTTCCTGATGGTTTTGGGCGATCTCTTGCAGAATCTTCGTGTGCTGCAACTGCGCTTTCAGCACATCCTGCTGATTGCCCTGGCCCACCCGGTAGCGCGCCTCGCTCGCCTCCTGCACCTGATTCAGCAACTCGTCACTTCTTTGGAGGACGCCGAGGGTTTGCTGAATGTAGGCCAGTCGGAAATAGACCATCTTGAGATTTCCCACCACCGTTCTGCGGACTGAATCGGTCTGCGCTTCCATGGAGTCCGATTCGTGTTGGGCGATACGGGCGCGTAGCGGGCGTTTGCCTGGATACGGGATGTCCTGCGACGCACCGAATCCGATGTAGGCGAAATCGCTGTTGCTGTAACCCGCGAAGGGTCTTGGGCTACCCACACTGAACTGCTGCACTGACAGTTGAGTCTCGGGTAGCGCGGAGACCTGCTTGGGAACATTTCGTGAGGCCTGCCAGGCATGAAACGACGCCGCAATCTGGGGATTCTTCTGGTCGGCCTCCTGGGTTAGCTCACGCAGAGACGTGGGCATCCCCCCGTGCTCGGCCATGCCTGGCGATTCAGGCGTCCGCCTCTGCGGACTTGGCGGCTCTTGGGCGCCGGCATTGCCAGCAAGGGCTAGCGTTCCAAAGAACAAAGCCGTACTGATGAACGAAATACGAGTACACCCGAAGAGACTTCGGGACAAATAAGTGGATTGCATCTTTCCTCCGCGAACAAACACCAGTTTGTAGGCGCACGAACGTGCAGACGCACGAGTGCGTTAGCAGGTCAGAGGAAAGACCATCAGATTCTTAGGACTGTGGTGGTTAGAGACTCTAGTCCTGGCGGACTATGCGTGCACGAAACACGAGACGACCATTGTGCGAGCGACAAGTACGCGTCAGTCTGGGCGGTAAGGGGAAGCGCATGAAACAGAACCAGGCTGACATGATCCAGTTGCGAACAGGCGGTCTTCAGAGCGTGAAAGTCCGCAGGCGTGGCAGTTACCTTACAGCACGGATGGGATTTCGCCATCCCCATGTCCCCGCACTGCTCCGCCATCTTCTTACAACACTCGCGCTCGGCCGATGTCATTGCTGCACCCGGCAACACGCACGCCGCGACCGGCAGCGCAGCCAGCATCAGCGCCAGAGCGGAAACACCGACTTTGATCAACAGTTTCAACATCACCAGTCTATCTACAACTGACAGTAAGACGCAACCGGCGGGAAAAGGTTTCAGCTTACCCCCGTCACGTGATCGGCCAACCCAACCTCCATGGTACTGCCGTGGATCTTGGCCCCTTCGGCGAAACCAGCTTCGCCCATCAGATTCAATGACTTAACAATATCCCTTGCGCTTGACTGGAATCTGCGGTTTACAAGATCGCGGCTGTGCATAAATCGAGGCTGCCTCAGAAAGCAGGCGCCCGGACGATGCTATTCGCGCGCAGCGTGAGGCTGTTCCCTACTCGCTTAGCACAGCACCGCGCTGCAGTTTCAGTCGGCGCAGCAACTGCGCGTTCGCGGCCACGATGATGGTGGAAAGGCTCATGGCAACTGCACCAACGCTCATCGGCAGATCGAGTCCCCAGCGAACGAGAAGGCCTCCTGCGACCGGGATGGCGACAAGGTTATAGGCGGTCGCCCAAACGAGGTTCTGAATCATCTTTCGATAGGTAGCGCGCGATAGTTCGATCGCTGCCACAACATCGCGAGGATCGCTGCGCACGAGCACGATTCCAGCCGACTCGATCGCCACATCGGTTCCCGCGCCAATTGCGATTCCGACATCGGCGGTCGCCAGCGCTGGGGCATCGTTCACGCCGTCACCAACCATGGCAACCCTTTTGCCGTCCGCCTGAAAATGCTTGACCGCCGATGCTTTGTCGGCGGGAAGAACCTCGGCTGCAACTTCATCTATACCGATGCGGCGGGCGACCGAATCGGCAACCGCCTTCGAGTCTCCGGTGATCATTGCGACCCGGATACCAAGCCGATGAAGCTCCGTGACCGCCTCTTTTGATTCAGGGCGAATCTCATCTTCAACTGCGAAAGCGCCAAACAGTTGTCCGTCGGCGACGACGTAAAGGACCGTCTTTCCCTCGGACGCCCAGGCGGTCGTCAACCTTTCCACTTCGGGCGGTACTGCTATCTTGCCCTCAATTAACAAACGCGGTCCGCCGATGGCGATGCTCTTGCTGTCTACGCGAGCCCGTGCCCCTCGACCGGGTAGCGCCTCGAAGTCGGCAGCCTGCAATATGGGCAGATTTCGCCGCTTGGCTTCGGCTACGATTGCTTTCGCAAGCGGATGTTCCGAGTTCGCTTCAACTGCAGCCGCAAGGGAAATCAAACCTTCTTCGTTCGCCCCCGAAGCGGCGACCACACCTGATAGTGCAGGTGACCCACGCGTGAGCGTCCCAGTCTTGTCAAAAATCACCATGTCCAAATTGCGGGCGCGTTCGAGTGCGAGTCGGTCCTTGACGAGAAGACCGTTCTGAGCCCCCAGCGATGTCGAGATTGCAATCACGAGCGGAATCGCCAGTCCCAGAGCGTGCGGGCAAGCAATGATGAGAACGGTTGCCGTCCTGATCAGGGCGTGTTCTTTGTCTCCTGAAAGCCACCAATACGTGAGCGTGATCACGCCTGACGCGACTGCCACGTAGAAAAGGATTGCGGCGGCACGATCGGCGAGAGCTTGCGTGCGAGACCCGGAAGCTTGCGCAGCAGCAACGAGCCGCATGATACCGGACAGAGTGGTCTGCTCCCCGACTGCCGTGACGCGGACTCGCAGACTCCCACCACCGGCGACCGTTCCAGCAATGACGTTGCCGCCTGGCCCCTTCGCCACCGTCCGGGACTCGCCAGTAATCATTGACTCATCAACATCGGCAGCGCCCTCGACAACTGTGCCATCCGCCGGGACGCGGATTCCGGGCCGGACGAGGACGATGTCGCCGACGTGTAAGTCAGAGATTGGAACTGTTTCAGTCTCCGCACCCCTTACACGTTCGGCAGTGTCTGGGAGCAGCGCGGCGAGTGCATTGAGCGCACCCCGAGCCTGGGAAATAGCTCGCATCTCCAGCCAATGGCCGAGGACCATGATGGTGATCAGCGACGCAAGTTCCCACCAGACCTCAACCTCGAACAGGCCAAATGTTGCCGCGAGCGACGTACCAAACGCGACGATGATCGCCAGGCTGATGAGAGTCATCATGCCGGGCTTGCGATCGCGAAGTTCGCCCCATGCCCCGCGGATGAAGACTAGCCCGCCATAGATGAAGACAACCGTTCCCAGGACAGCGGGGATAAACTTCGAGCCGGGGAAGGAAGGTGCTGTGTACCCAAGCCAGTGTTGGACATCGGTCGACCAGAAGACCACTGGGACTGTGAGAGCGAAACTCAACCAAAACTTGTCACGAAACATGGCGACGGAGTGTCCGGCGTGACGGTCGTGACTCGCGTGGGCCTTGGACATCTTGTGATCGGCATGCGGACCGGCCGGTTCGTGGTTCTGGTGCATCATGTGGTCCATTTTTGAATTCCGGATTCGCAAACTCACGGCTGCTAGCACAGCAGTCGAGGATTCGTCGGCCGGATTTTCAACCAAAGGGGAACGTGTTCTATTGGTTCGCCTAGAGCACGGGCACGCCCTCATCTACCAACTGTTGAAGGATCCGGGCGCCGTCAACATCCAGTTTCGTCCCCGATAGTTCCTTAATGATCTCCATGGCTTGTTGCACCTCCATGGAGTGCTTATACGGGCGTTCTTCCACGAGCGAGGCAAAAACATCGGCCACGCGAACGATCCGCGCTTCGACTGGAATTTCTTCACCCTTACATCCACGAGGGTATCCCGACCCGTCGGGACACTCGTGATGGGCGAGCACGATATCCGCGATCTCCTTCGCACCACGGATCGGCCTCAGTATTTCGGCTGCGATTACCGGGTGCTGCTTGATCAGAGCCAGCTCTTCCTCGCTCAGGTCGTGGGGTTTCAGGAGTACATCATCCCTGATGCCGATCTTTCCCACATCGTGGACCAAGCCTGCCAAGCGGACCACGTCGAGTCTGTCTGGGGACAGGCTGGAACGCTCACCGATCTGGACGGCCAGGCGGGAGACGTGCTCGCTGTGTCTGCGGGTATATTCATCGCGAAATCTGAGTGCGTTGGAGAGTCCCGCAATACCTTCGATTATGATCTCGCGTTCCGCTTTGAGCCGGCGTTCCCGCTCCCGCTCTTCCAGGTTCACCAAAACCCCCGCAACGGTTCCAACTACCCAGTAAACGACAATCATGGCGAACTGATTGGCGTTCTCCATGGGCTGATCGGGCCACGACAACCGTATGTGCGCATAGTATGCGAGGGAGATCAGAGCGGTAGTGGCTAGACCGCCCCGCAACCCAAACCACAACGCAGCAGCAATGATCGGGATCAGGTACATCCCGCCCAGGACAATGTGAATTTCATGCAGGCCGTGTGTGCCGTGAGCGACTAGGAAATGTGCGCCGGTCAGCCCTGAAACCGCAGCGAGGATGGCAAGGGTTTTGAATCTTCTTGCTGACAACCGACCTTTCGTTGCCGACATGGCGGTAGCCTTCCGTGGCGTCCAGTTTACTGGTAATTCACTGTAGGTTCTCCGATGTAAGCGAAATGTTGTTCCGCTCAAGCGTTGCGCGAAAGATCCTAAGCACGCCGGGCGCTGAACCGGAACCTTTTTCTCTCCAATCTGATTTGGACATCAGTGAAGCCCGCGCTTTCGAGGCGCGATTTGAAGGTGGGAGGATCCACCGGGACCAGAGTGTCGCCGATGTGAATCAGCCATAGCCCAGGGCTCCAAACGCTGTCGGTTCCAGCAAATGTTGCACCCGGCCTAAGTACTCGGTACACCTCACGGAGAAGCCGATCCTGCAGAGTCGGCGACGGAACATGATGGAGCATCGTGAAAGCGACGGCTCCTGAAAATGTCGCGTCTTCGAACGGCATGGCTGAAGCGTCGCCTTGGATCACGGTAACATTCGTGCCACTCATTCTTCGCTTCAGCAGATCGGCCAGGGCAGGATCGACTTCAAGCGCGGTGATGCGATCGAATCGCGTGCGCAGGAAATCGGTGGTCAGGCCAGGCCCTGGACCGACCTCCAACAAATTCTGCCCCAAATCAACATCCTTGAGCGCCCAAGGCAGTATTTCGTTCTGAAGAAACTTCTTCCAGAAGGCAGACCGACATATCCACCGGTGTAAACGATTCATAACCCTGCTCCATTAGCCGCAACCCCGGGTTGCCACTCGACCTCACGGCTCCCATTCAGGATGTCGCCTAGGCCGCTAGTCTGCGTCATTCAGTCGCCTCACACTCCAGTCCAGCAGAACCACTTTCCAGATAGGCCCCGCCTTCTGAAGGACGTAAGTGGACCAGACCAGATAACCACCAGGCTTGCCGTCCTTCCCGGTTACGCTAATCGTCTGTTTGGTGTAGCCCCAAGCCATTTCGGGACTGGCGGCCACCTTCACGAACTCCCACTTGGAAGGCATCGCCGGCTCCTTGAACTCTGGGACCAGGTGATTGTCTCGGAAATCTGCCCATCCATCATTACGGTGACCATTCTCCAAGACCACGACGTCAGGCGACACCAGCGCCTCAATTGCAGCGACGTCGTGACGGTCAAGCGCCTGGTGAAACTGCTGGATGACGCCCTTCACTTCAGTGGTCTCTGCTCCGCCCGCGGCCAGCATTGCTGGCGAGGCAGCGGCAAGAAATAACGTCAGACAGATTCGTCTCAACACAAGTCCTCCGTTCTACCGGTAAAACACGGGCGCAGAACGAGCCTTTTGGCACGGTTCGTTCTGCTGCCCGTGTCGAGAGCAGCCGGGTCTTATGCCCCCTCTCCCGGAACCGATCTGCTCTCCCCACCGAGACGCGCGACGTGTTATTGGGGAAGGACATTTACATCGTCGTTCGGTGGACATCTCGATTTCTTGGTGTGCAGGCTTAACGCACAACTTCACTTATGATCCATGCCCTCCATTCCCTTCATTCCCTCCATGGACTGCTTCCCTTTCATCGTGCCAAAGTGGACTTCGTTTGCGACTAGCTTGTCGCCCGAAACATCCGCTTGAATCACCACTTTGTCACCAACTTTTAGGTCTTTCAGCGTTGCCGGTGAGCCGCTCTTTTCAAACTTGGTCTTGTCACTCACAGCAACTGCTACGGATTTCTTGTCCTTGGTTTGAACCGTGATGGAAGTATCGGAAATGCCGGTGACCGTGCCCATTACGTGTTTTTCCTTGCCGTGAGCAAGTACCATTACAGACAATGCAAACAACAAAGCAACTACCGTGATCGTCCGTCTCATGATTTCTCCTCAGTGATTTTGATGTGGTGATGTTTTAGCCGCCGGGTTGCTGGTGTCGCCTTCGTTTAAGAACTGTTCTTCTTCTTGCTGCTCCCTCCACGCTTCTGGACCTTTGGGATTCAGCCGTTCCATCTCTCGCTCTTCTTCGGGCGTGAGCCGGGGCAGATGACGGATGAAGTGAACGAGCTCCCAACTGTCCTCGTCACTCTCACCGGATTGGCCCCACGCCGGCATCCCGGTGAGGCGGATGCCGTTGTTGATGGTGTAATAAAGCTCTCCGTCAGTGAGACTTTGTGTCGCGGGCAACCGCATGTCAGGAGGCTTGGGGTACAGATTCCGCCCAATTTCGGTGTCGCCATTGCCGTTGTTCGCGTGGCAGATCGCACAATGGTCCGCCCAGTGTGCCTTTGCTTCCGCCAGGTTCTCCGGACTGTTCGCAGTCGGGTTCTGCAAGCGCTTCGCCGGCGCAGGCATGGCTAGTTTTCGAGCGGTCCGCGCGACGACCGTTTCCAGCCACGAAGGATTGTCGCGCGCGCTAAACCCGTGGCGAAGCGCAAGCAGCCCGCCGACTACGATGCAGGCAACCGCAAGAACAATAACGGCCAGTACCACACCCTTCAGAATTTCCGGCTTGGTCATAGTCACCTCTCCTGGAGCGTTGAACTCATGGCGGCTGGCACGTTGACTTCCCGTATCGGCCGATCTACATCGCTTGGCCGCGCTGGCGCCTCCAGGCCATCCGTCAGCAAGAAGCCTTTGAGGGCGATCGAATTTGCCCATAAGGTTTGCAGGTTTGCGATGTAATCAGTCTCGGCCTTGAACAGCGTGTGTTCGGAAAGCAAGACCTGTGGGTACGAAGCCTGCAATAAGCCGTAGCGCTGATAAATCAATCCATAGGACCGCAGCGCTCGTGGCAGGATCTGGGTGCGATAGCGATCCACCATGATCTTGGCGGTTCGATAGTTCTCCACAAATGACGCCGCGCGCTCGCGCAGAACCAAGTCAATGCGCTTGACCTCCGATTGCGCCCGCTCCAAGTCCGCCTGCGCCGCCTGAATATTGCCCTGATTGCGGTCAAACAACTTCAGTCGCACACCGACTTCGGCGAAACCCTGCAGGCCTACGGGGCGCCCGGTTGTCTCCACCTGCTCCAGGTTCTGCTCCAGTCCTCCTCGCAGGACGAGATCAGGCACCCGCTCCCTGCGCGCTCGGGCAAGGGCAGCCTCGGCATGCGTAACACCCACCTGCGCGATGCGCACGGCCGGGCTCTCCCGAAGCAGGGCGTCCAGAAGCTGCTGCTCGTCGAGCTCCGGGAGGCTCTCTTCGAGATTGCCTCCCAAGGTTCCTTCCTGAACGCTTGGATTGCCGACCACGGCAGCGAGCGCTGTCATCGCGCGTCGCCGCATATGTTCGGCGGAAACAACAGCCAGATCCGCCTGTTCGGCCTCGATCTCTGCCTGCAAAACCTCCGTTTCGTTCTGCTGGCCGATGTTGAAGAGTTGACGGCTGTATTTCGCGGTTTCGGCGGCGATGTGGGACAGTTCCTTGCGCATGTCCACCATTTCCTGCGCCGCCAACGCCTGGTAGTACTGGATTTTCACCGCATTGGTCACACGCAGCCGTTGTTCGTCATTCTCCGCTTCCGCTTGGCGGACTTCCTGAGCAAAGATCTTGCGGTTGAGCCCCAGCTTGCCGCCAAGGATGACATCCTGCTGGACAAAGAATCCCTGCTCGCCGCCGCCGAACGAGCCCCCACGAATTTCCTCCCCTATGTAGCCCGCGGTGGGATTCGGCCACAGGCCCGACTGCAGCTTTCGCCCAGTTGCGGAGCGAATTTCTGTTGCCGCCTGCAGCAAGGTGGGGTTGCCATGGAGCGCCATCTGCTCCAACTCTTCCAGCCGCAACAACGGCCCCTTAGCCTCGGCTTGTGCCATACCCAGCTTGGGGACGAGAGGCGGGGGCAGCGGCTCCATTTTGTGCTCCATTCCAGGCATCCCTTCCATCTGCTGGCTTGGGTTCTTTGGCGGCTGGGTCTGCTGCTCTTGCTGCGTTGCGGCGGGAGTGTGAGTCTCGTGCCGCTTTCCCTCCATCCCCGGCATATCTTTCATGCCCGGCATGTTTTCCATCTGCTGGCCTTGAGGTTCGACACTCGGCTGGGTTGGCTTGGGCAGCGTGCCCTGCTGCGCCGTGGTCGCGGTGTGGGCAGCATGACGAATGTGTTTTCTGGTCTGTTTGGTACTCGGCGCCGACGCGGCCTGCTGGGCTGTCGCACTGTTGCCTTGTTGGGCCGGGTCCGCCTGGGCCCATGCGGGCTGCACACTCAGAGGGCCACCGAGCACTAGAGAAATGATCGTTGCTTGCGTCTTGGTCATCGCATCAGCCTTCCTGTCCGAGAAATTGTTGCTGCTATAGGGCTCTATCCCTGCGGGTGTTCATGAGTGTGTTCAGGCTGTTGAGGTGGCTGCGTTTCGCCTCGCTGTTTCATCCCCATGATCTTTTCGTACAACTCATCCGGCACCACGCGCACCAGCGACATCATGCCCATGACGTTGGCGCTCCAGTTCGGCGACAGCCCGTAGTTCTCGGGACGGTACACTGCCTTGTCCATTCCCATTTCCATAAAGGCATCCTGCGGGAAGCCAGGCACCTGATCGGCATCGGGGGCGATGGGAGCGTGGTGAATGTGCTCGACCTTGATGGTGTCAGCGTCGGTCTGCATCTGCTGCAGCGCGTTCTTGTCATCCAGCCGCATGGTGGTAATCATGCGGTCCCCTATCAGGTCCGACATGCTATTCATCATGTGGTGGGGCAGGTGGCAGTGCAGCATCCACTCCCCCAGGTATTTGGCCTCAAACTCAACGTCGCGCGCTTGGGCCACCCCGACCAGCACGGTGTTCGCCGGGCCCCAAGTCGATTCAGGTTGGCGGCCCGCCTCGGAACCGGTAACCACGAAGGTATTCCCATGCAAATGGATCGGATGATGGTCCATACCCAGGTTCACGAGCCGGATGCGCACACGGCTGCCGTGTCGAACTACGAGCGGTGTTGTGTCTGGTGCCGCCTTGCCGTTGAAGGTCAACCAGTTGAACTCCATGTTGGCGGTGTTCGGCACGTTGCTGTTGGGCAGGATGGCCCACTCCTGCATGACGATCCCAAAATCGTGGTCCACGTGCGGCTTGTAGGGCGTCTTCGGATGGATGATGAACAGGCCAATCATGCCCATCATTTCCTGCATGGCGCCGTGCGAGTGGTAAAAGAACGTTCCCTCCTGGTGTAGCGTGAATTCATAAGCAAACTTGCCTCCAGGCGGGACTGGCTTCTGGCTGATGTAAGGCACGCCGTCCATGTTCACGGGGATCTCCAGGCCATGCCAGTGGATGGTCGTCGACTCGGGCAGATGGTTCTCGAGAACGATTCGCACGTGGTCGCCCTGGTTGACTTGGATCGTCGGACCTGGGCACGACCCGTTGTAGCCCCAGACTTCCATCTCGCGTCCCGGGATGAGCCGTCGCTTGACAGGCTCAGCTACGAGACGGAATTCCTTCGTTCCGTCCACCATCTGCCAGGGCAACTGCGGAACGTCTGGAGTTTCGACCACAACGGGAACGGAGGCACGGGAGCCACGGTTGCCTTTCATTGGAGCCCCTCGCATCCCTTGGTCCATTTGCATGTCGTGCTGATGCTCAGACTGCGGACTGGCAAGTGCTTTGGCTGATGCAAAGACTCCAGCTCCCAGGCTGAAAGCGGTTTGCAGGAAGCTACGTCGGTTACTCATAACGTCTCCATGGTCAGACTTCGGAAAAGGGTGGAAATATCTCGCTCAGAAGTGGCGAAGATTCAGGCGAGAAACAGTCGAATAGGCGTCAACCGCTGGCAAGGCGGCTACGGGCGAACCTCAGAAGGCTCTAGATCCGAAGAAAGGTCGGAGTGGAACGAGGAAAAACGTAAGAACCTGGAGGAGAACTGGGGGGCGAAGGCGCTCCTTCACTGATCGCTTCAATCAGCACGGCAAGAAGCAGTGCGTGATTGCCATTGCCGGAAGTCTTTTCCGTAGCAGTTACTCGAGAAGCTTCCAAGAATCTTGCCAGCTGCTGGTACTGCGTGCATTGAGGCGATTCGAGCACACTCCCGCCGCAACTCACGATTGATCGCTGGTTGCCAGCACAGTGAGTTGCATGCGCGTGAACCGACGAATCCTGCGGAGACAATGCAGAATGATGGAGATGCTGCACAGCCACCTGCTTAGATGGTCCGCCAGAAGCCATGTGCGCGGCGCAAAACATTTGGCAAAGGCTTGTATCCGCGACACTGACCGTTGCGATCAGCGCCGTCAGAGCCAGCACCGCTACTATCTTGCGCGAAGGCATCGGTGGCGATTCTATCCCTTCTCGTCTTGGATGCGCAAACGAAGACTAGGAACCGCCTTGCGGCGGAAGTTTTCCTTTGGCGAGCGCCTGGATTTCCTGGGACCTTTCATATGCGAAGCGGACCGCCTCTTCTGCTTCGCGGGAAAGGTGGAAGTCTTGTTTGGTTAACAGGACCTGCAACCTTGTGTGCATTAGAAGTGCAGGCGCGCAAAGCTCCCGGTGAAATCTTTCCAGAGCCTCAGTCAATTGTCTAAAATCGCGCTCGTGCTTGTTCTTCTGCCAGAGCAACCAGCCGAGGGCCAGCCCGAAGATCAGGAACAAGACCCGATAGAAGATCATCGCTGGCTGCGGGCGCACGGATTCAACCCAGAAGCTGCGATCTGTCATTTGCGCATGCATCACCGTGTCAATAGCAGCGGCGCCCAGTCCAAACAGCAGTCCGTACACGATCTCTTTGTATTTTTGGAACATTCTTGGCTCCTGACGCTCCGCATGGGTCATGCACTTTTGCTCAGTGCCCATGCGGTTTCACATCGGTTTCTCCGACGATATGTCGTGCAGTGTAGCTCATACGCAGATGCAAGAGATTCCCTCCAAGCGCTTTACTGCTCTGGAAGCTGTCCTGACCACCCACAGAACAGAAAAGGCCCGGACTCGGCCTCTTCTTGAGAATTGCAGTTTCGTTAAAGCGAGAGGGCCGCATTTAGGGGCGAGTCTGTGAATCCTTCGAATCACCGTCTTTTTGACCTGTACCCTTGGCTGAACTGTTAAAGGTCTCGAGCCCCGCAGCGATCGCGTCGAAGCGCACCACAACCTTATTGTTTTCGACCGAGAACGGGACGGGAACTCCAACGCAGCCCTTGTCTGCCGTGAGCCGTTCGCGCTGATCTCCAATCCGCATCGCGCTTTGGCATTTCCCGCAAATGAGGTTTCCCTTGCTCAGCTTGTGTTCGCGACGATAGGAGTAACAAGCAATGCAAGAGGCAAACGCTGTCCGAATCACGCCGTCAGAGTCGCGCTGTACTAGCAGTCTCGACCGCTCCGAGGGGCCGGCCGGGTAGGTGAAGAAACGGGTCTGTCCCGGCTGAAGCTGCGCCAGGTCGTAAACAAAATTCTCACCTGCTTGCAGCACAATCTCCGGCAAATTGTCCGACGCGCGCTCCTTCCTTTCCTGGGAGATTACAAACCATGCTGCGGTTCCCCACACCGCCAGCAAAAATCCAGCGATCAATGCCCAGACGCGCCAGCCTTGGCGGGTGAGTGCCTCTACCCGCTTGCGTCTTCGTCCTAACACCTGATGCCGTGAGCGCCACATCTAAATTCTCTGGAGAGCAGGGACCTGCCCTCGGTGTCCTTTCTCCAACATCACCAGGAACCCAAATACGGGATCCTTGAATTGCGCCTGGTGAAGTACTTCCCAGTGTTGGCAAATGTAGTCATGTAAGAAACGCTCGATGTGTCCCAATGAGATGATGTCGTACTTGGGGCTGCCGGAAGCGCCATGCAAGGCGCCGAAGGCGACCATCCTGACACGGTGGCCGCAGTTGGTCATGGCGTGTCCCTTCTGCAGCAGCTGTTTTACGACTTCAGGAACGTGGCAACGACTGCAACAACCAAAGCGTGTCAATGCGGCCTGCAAAACCGCCGGGTCCCGGGCCGCCTCGTTCAGCTCAGCTTTTCCTTCCTTGACTTCACCAATCAGCATCTCAGCACAGTCGGGACGACAGCCCAGCTCTGGATCCGGAGCGTAACTGTGTTCGACTTCATCCGACGGCACGAGCCTGCCTGCTCCGGGGAAGCGAAAGGCCAGAATATCCAGATCGGTAGCGGTCCGGAATCCGCCGTAGCGCCGAGCTTCTACAACCGGGTATTCGGACACGGTGAAATATCCATTCACGCGCAAATAGGCTTCGACGAGGGCAACTGCATGATCCACGATGATTCACCTCCTTTCCTGGCGGTTGCATAAAAGCAGACTGCCATGAGGAACTCACGCCAGTAACGGCTTCCGGAGGCTCCACTGCCGTTCACAAGCTCCAAGGTCCGCTAGGTGTGCTTTCATCTCCTTGAGGCAACGCATTTCGCAATCGTCGACGGGTTGGTCAAAACCTCTGCGGTGAACGATCTTTACGCTCAGAGTGACGTCGGGACGGTTGCCGCGCACTGCGGAATAGCGGAGAGCCTGCTCGTATGGCCCGATCTCGTACATGGAGGGCCGTTCTTCCTTAGGAAATATCCACTCGGCTATGGCGCACAGCGCACTATAGATCCGCCGGCAGGCCGGACACCCCGGACTGACGTGTCCTGTTCCAGCCTCGTGCGTTCCGGAGAGTTCCAGTTCAAGTCCCACCTGCCTCTCTTTACCGCCAACCATCAAATACTCCGGCCAGACTTCCCAGCAGACCTGATAGCGATTGACAAGGTCAACTAAGAGCGACGGTCTAGCTTCAGTGGCCATAACAACCTCCTGCTCATGCGGGATCAAGCCCTACAGGGGACTCCGATACCGCAGTCCTCCCTTGTCCCACGTACACGCTCTGCGGCTCATGATCCGTTTCTACTGCGAGGCTCCGACGGGCCTCATGCGGCGCACAGCAACCCACCAGAGAACCATCTCTGATCTGCAGCACGCGATCGGCCAGGGATGCGTTTTCCTGGTTGTGCGTGACCATGAAAATCGTCTGCCCCTGGCGATTGAGCTCGAGGAAGACTTCCATGATTTCGCTCCCCGTCTTGCTGTCGAGCGTTCCGGTTGGTTCGTCCGCAAGCAGCAACGGCGGCTGATTGGCCAAAGCCCGGGCGATCGCGAGCCGGCCCTGTTCGCCGCCCGACAGTTGGTTGGGCAGTCGCGACGCCTTGTTTCCCAGCGACACGCTCTCCAGCACAACCATGGCACGCTCGCGCTTCTCTCTCGTGGAAACGGGGGAGGTCGCCAGGGGGAGCATCGCGTTTTCCAAAGCCGTGAGATACGGCATCAGGTGATGCTGTTGAAAAACAAAGCCCAGGTATTCCATGCGGAAGTCGGCGCGCCGTTCGTCGGTCAGACCGTACACATCGATTGCGTCGATTAGGACTTTGCCTTGCGATGGACGATTCATCGCCCCGACAGTGGTGAGCAGGGTGCTCTTCCCCGAACCCGAGGGACCCATCAGCGCAATGAACTCGCCTTCCTCGATCTCGACGCTGATATCGGTGAGTACCTTTACCGTTGAGTCGAGTTCGGTCTCGTTATAGGTCTTGCTGACGTTTTCTATTGCAATGAATGCCACTTCGATCCTCCTCTAGATGTAGCGCACAGCCTCGGATGGATCGAGCCTTGCGGCCCGAACCGCCGGGTAGATGCTGCTCAGGGTGCCAATCAGCATCGCCCCGACCAATGCCGCAAACAGCATTGTCGGGTTCAGCTCACGCCCAACTCCAGTCTCACTGAAATAAGGAAGCACGACCCAGCTTGCCGCCAGACCTGAGGCCCAGCCAAAGAAGCCTCCAGCAGCGCTGATCGTTGCCACTTCCAGGATGAGGCCCTTGATGATGTGAGTCCGGCGAAAACCAATCGCCCGCAGCACCCCAATCTCCTTGGTGCGCTCGACCACGGAACCCATCATGGTCGTAAAGATCATCAAAGCTCCGATGATCAGAACTACAACCGCGACAGCCGCCGAAAAGCGTGTGAGCCGCGCTACCATCTCTGTGCGCGCTTTGACCGCCTGCTGTACGGCGGACACCTTGGCATGGGGAAGCTTGTCGCGAATCTGCCCGACGATCTCTTCCACCGGGCAGCCCTTGCACAGAGCGCTGACTTCAATCACATTCAGCTGGCCAAACTTGTTGGCAAGCTTCTGAACGTGCAAGAGCTCCCCGAAAATCATCCGGTCTTCCGGTCCGCCCGTGGCCCCAATCACACCCGCAACGCTGTGCGGCTGCCCTGCAATTTGCAGCTCTCCCTTGACGATTTTGAACTGGCTTTGCTCTTCCGTGGAGTGGTGCTCGCCCCCTTCGGCACCCCTCTGGGGAGCTTGTCCCGTGGGCTGGATGATTGAGAGAGCCCGAGCAACCTCGTAACCGACGAGCACTTCTCCTTCTGTCTCCGGGTTTCTTCCCGTGATGCGCCACCATCGCCTGAGCTTGAGCTCGTTCTTGAAGTCGACGCCTGCGAGGAGTACCTGCTGCCCCTCGACCTCCGCTGCGCTCAAGACCTTCGGAGCGATGACACTCAGACGTTTGTGATAGGGAATCTGCCGGATTTTCTCGACATCTTCATTGCTCAGCTGGTGCTCGTCGAAGGTGACACCGGGAACAGAGACCCCGCCATAGTCCAAGGCCAGGCTGTTCGATTGCGGCACAATGACGATGTTGGCGCCAAACCGGTCCAGTTGCGCCCCGATCTCCTCCTGGATGGAATTGCTCAGGCTCAGCAGCGCCACAATGGTGCCAACGCCAATGGCAATGCCAACGGTAAGGAACATGGCCTTGCCCTTGCGCCGGTTCAGGTTCGCGAAAGCGATCGTGCTTATTCGCATAAGTCCCCCAAGCCCCTTGTCCGGTTAGAACAATTCGGCACGGGCCTCCAAGTCGCTGGCAGCAATCAGGAGTTTGTCTCCCTGGATCGTCCTCGGGATCCCATCCGGATTGCAGCCTCCTGTTACCTCGTTGACCAAAGCAGACGGGAAGTGTTTGCGGCACTTCTTGCACACCATGTCATCGCCTTGCTGCTGATAACCCATCTTTTCCCGATAGCAAACGACGCAAGCGTTGGCAGCCGCCCGGTACACACCATCGGAACTTTTAATCACGAAGAAACGAACCTTCTTCTGGTTGGCGGTCTGGTACTCGTAGAATTTTGCTTGATCGGTGATTTCCGCGAGTGGAATCTGTATTGCCCCGGAACTTTGCCCGCTCCCGGCAGCCGGCGTCACTACGGTTGCGGCGGTAGACTTGCTCGGCCCGCTAACGGCCATGTAAACGAAGGCTAGAACCGCAAGTGTGCCGAGTACGCCAAGTATGTGGTTGGGCTTGATTCGCGGCCCCGCATGGCCGTGTGCAAATCGCTCTCTCTTTTCTGTGCGTCTGTCTTTGGATCTATGAGTCATAATGAATTCTCCATCTCAACTGCGTTTTGATTTCGGTTTCGTCACTCCACCTTGCTCAAGTGAATGAATCCCTGTTGGCGGCAATTGTTGTCCGTACTTTCTTAGTTCTCCATTTCGGCTCGTGTGTAAACCACCGCACGACCTGGGGATCGTTCCGTGGCCGGCGTGAGGCCCTCTTCGCTGCCTGCTATGAGGGCAACTGCGTTCAGCACAGCAGGCACATAGCTGCGTGTTTCAAGAGGCAGCCCGCCCGTGCGGGCAATCGAGCTGAAGACATGCGTCGCGGTACGCTCGACTGCACGCTGGACGGTGTCCTCGCCTGCGTTATAGGCCGCTAAGGCCAGGGGCCAGTTGCCGAACTGGGTATGTAGGTCGCGCAAATAACGCGCCGCGGCGCGAGTTGATTTGTACGGATCGAGCCGCTCGTCCAGCGAGGCTGTGACGACCAAGCCGTAGCGCCGTGCGGTATCCGGCATGAATTGCCAGAGGCCGCGTGCCCCTTTAGGAGATAGAGCGGTGCTTTGCCCACCACTTTCCACTAATACAACCGCTGCCATTTGCTGCGGGACTCCTTCTTCTCGCAGAATTGGCTCCAGTACTGGCCGCAGCCCTTGTACTCGTTCGACTGCTTTCTGCAATTGAGTGTTCCGCCCTGTCTTTCCGTCCGTGCGTAGACCCGAAACGAACCCAAGATCTGAACCTAGCGAAGCATCGAGTTGCGGGTGCACCATTTCGATCGGGCGCTGAGCACTGGCAAGGAGGTCGTTTGCCGTGGCGCTCAGCGCCTGGTGAAAAGTCGAAAACGCTTGATCAACAGAAGCAGTTGATGCTCCGGACCCGTTGTTCTGCGCCCAAGTGCTCACGGTGATGGACAACAACAGGACTATGGCACTCGTCAGCGCCTTGAACCAATCCAAGGTTCGCGTGCTGGGCCTGCCGAAAATGCTTGGTTGCCTAAGCATTGGCTTCCCCACTCGGCAGTGACGGTTGTGCCGCCAGGCCTGGCTTAACCTCAAAGTTCCACTTCCAGATGGCGAAGATGGGGGGATAAACCACGAGTTCCATCAAGAAGGAAATCAATATTCCTCCCACGAGTGGCGCCGCGATCCGCTTCATTACGTCGGCTCCGCTTCCCACCGACCACAGGATCGGCAGCAGTGCAAATAACATGCACGCCACAGTCATGATCTTGGGGCGCAGCCGCTTGACCGCACCCTGCACAATGGCCTCGCGCAAATCATCCCAGTTCCGCATCAGCCCTTTCTTTTGCGCGTCGTGGTATGCGATGTCCAAATAGAGCAACATAAACACCGCTGTCTCGGCGTCCACACCGAGCAAAGCGATCAAGCCCACCCAAACGGCAATGCTCATGTTGTAGCCGAGCAGGTACAGCAGCCAGATGGCTCCAATCGCGGAGAACGGAACTGCCAGGAGAATGATGAAGGTCTTCACGATCGAGCCGGTGTTGAAGTAGAGCAGCAGGAACACAATGAAAAGGGTAATCGGGATAACGATTTTCAGCCGCTCCCGCACGCGCTGCATGAACTCGTACTGTCCGCTCCAGACGAGCTGGTAGCCCGCTGGAAGCTTCACATTCGCGAGAACTGCTTTTTTTGCATCTTGTACGTAACCTCCGATATCTCGCCCAGACACATCCACGTACACATATCCGCTCAGCCGGCCATTTTCGTCCCGGATCATACTGGGACCGGTGAGAGTACGGATGTCAGCCAGTTGGGTCAGCGGGACCTGGGTGCCATCCGGCGTGGCAACCAGAACACGCTGCATGGCGCTGAGATCACTGCGGTAGTCGCGCAGGTAGCGAACGTTGACCGGATATCGTTCGCGC
>Ga0070741_10009173_pt1 | contig 19385 bp, 16 predicted proteins | sample Coa_R1_4_FD_66440 | JGI IMG/M metagenome (GOLD analysis project Ga0070741, IMG submission 66440) | Surface soil microbial communities from Centralia Pennsylvania, which are recovering from an underground coalmine fire - Coalmine... | ecosystem: Environmental > Terrestrial > Soil > Unclassified ...
GGTATCACCGAGAGCCGCGTTTCGGCGGCGAGGCCGGCGGCGATCAGGTCCCGGCGGATCGCGTCCGTGTCGCAGATGATGTGCGCTGCGCGCCCGAGACCGGCGGCGATGCGTCGGGTCACCGTGCGAAACGGCGCGGACCGAGGCTCGGCCTGCGGGTCGAGCAGCGATCGGAACGCGTCGAGATCGTGGCACGTGACGATCGTCCGCGACGCCGGCAGCGCATTCACGAGATGCGCGTAGCTGTGATCGACGACGTGAAAGAGATCGAAGCGATCGCGCAGCGCGGCGACGTGCCGCGAGTACCGCCAGATGCGGTTGAGGAACCGGTCGCCCTTCGCCGCCGTCGCCGCGGCGCCGAACAGTGGAATCCGCGTCGCCGCACGGACAAACGGCGGACGGACGCGCCGGGCGGCGACCTGCGCGCCGTGGTGCGCCGCCAGCTCGGCGTCGAGCATCGACGCGACGCGCTCCATGCTGGGCCAGCGCTCCTCGGCGAAATCGTCGCAGAGCGCGACCCTGAGCGGTGTCATCCGGTCACCTGCCGTGCGGCGGGTTCGGCGACGCCCGCGCACCGTTCGAGGAGCGCTTCGAGCCGATCGACGTGCCGCGCCACCGACATCTCGCGCGCGACGTCGAGCGCGGCCAGCCGCATCGCGGCGAGACGAGCACGATCCGCCAGCGCGTCGGCCAGCGCGTCGCCGAACGCCGACGCCCTCGGCGGATCGCCGTCGACGAGCACTCCGTTGACGCCGGGGCGCAGCCACTCGCGGACGCCGCCGACGTCGAACGCGATCGCGGGCACGCCCTGCGCCGCGCCTTCCAGGCCCGACAGGCCGAACGGTTCGGGCCAGACACTCGGCACGGCGATCAGGTCCGCGCGGCGGACCGCCGCAAAGCGCCGCTCGTCGTCGAGCCAGCCGGTGAAGTCGGCGTCGACGCCGAGCTCGCGGGCCAGCGCTTCGCACCGGGCGCGCTCGGGACCGTCGCCGATCATCGTCAGGGCGATCGGCTCGCCGAGGCGCCGGGCGGCATGCGCGACGGCGCGCACCAGCACGTCGCCGCCCTTCAGAGCGGTCATGCGCGCGAGAAAGGCGACGGTCGGCCGCGTCGCAGGCGGCGCAGGTGAGGCGGCCGCGCGGCACGTCGGGAACAGCGGGTTCAGGTGCACCTTCGACGCTTCGACGCCGTTGCGGATGTATTCGCGCCGCATGTGATCGCTCGCGACGACGACGGCGCGATACGAGCGGAACAGGCGCCGCTGGTCCCCGGCCCACCGGTACTGCGAGACGAGCGCCGTCGGCGACAACCGGCCGCAGCGGCATGGCAGGAAGAGCGCCGCGCAGGCAGGACCGAAGACGCGCCCGCAGGGTCGCGCCGCCGGAAACGCGTGCATCTTCAGCCCGCTGATGCACGTCCCGAAGTAGCCGTGCATGAACTTGACGACCGGGACGGCTGCAGCGAGCCGGCGGTCCAGCTCGAGCGCGTCCATGTTGTGCGAAAAGCACACGTCGGGCGCCCACGCCCGCGCCGAGGCGACCGCGCCGTCGATGCCCGCCGACACGATGCTGAACTGCGGCAGCGAGGCGATCGTCGGCGACACGCGTGCGGGCAATCCGATCGGATCGCGATGAACCACCGCCGCCGAATGGCCGCGCGCGAGCAGCTCGCCGACGCACGATTCGAGGTACTGCTGGACGCCGCCGGCGTCGCCGAACCCGTCGTTGGCAACGAGGATCCGCATCACCGCGGCACCAGCCGGGCGGTGACACCCTGCAGTTCGAACGGGTCGGCTCCCGGCACCAGCGATTCCGCGCGCAGCCCCAGCCCGGCGAGCTCCCGCTCGACGTCGCTGCGCGTGAGGCGGCGCTCGGGCCAGATCGCCGGATGCATCTCGACGAAGAGCGCGAGCGTGCCCTTCGCGCGCGCGATCGTCCGGCGCGCTCCGCGCAGCACGTCGAGCTCCGCGCCCTCCACGTCCACCTTCACGAAGTCGGGCGAGAGGCCGTGCTCGCCGCAGAACGCGTCGAGGGTCGTCACCCGCACGTCGACCGTCGCGCGGCCGCCGGTCGAGGACGCCAGCCGACCCTCGCCCGCCGTGGGTTCCACGATGAAGGGAAGCGACCCCACGACGCCGCCGACGGCGGACGGCACCGGCGTGACTCGTGCGTCGAGCGCATTGAGGCGGATGTGCTCGCCGAGGCCGGCGAACGCGGACGGCGACGGTTCGAACGCGAACACATGGCCGCCGCCGCCGACCCATCGGCCGAGCAGCAGCGAGTACGCGCCCACGTTTGCGCCGACGTCGAACGCGATGGCGCCGGGCGCGATCGCGCGGCGGAACGCGTCCACCTCGATCGCGTTCCAGTTGATGTGGCGGTGCGCCGGCGAGACGTACAGCGTGTCGCCGGATGGCGTCTGGCGGCGCAGCCCGCGGCCGAGCGTCGCGACGGACAACGCCGCCTGATACAGACGTCGGAGGGGACGCCGCGCGTGGCCGACGGGCAGCCGCCGCAGCCAGTTCGCCGCCGGCTCCACGCTCACGATCGTCCCGCCGCCGCCTGCCATACCGGCTCGACGATGATGTGACACGCGTTGTGCTGCAGGCCGATCAGCGGCGCGTAGGACAACCGCTCGCCCGCGAGATATCGCGCGTTGAAGTCGGCGGCGCTCAGACCGGCGAACGGATAGTTCGAGTGCGGATCCACCCGGTTCAGCGCGAGGTTGATCAGCCTCGACTCCGGATAGCTCACCAGATACGGCAGGCTGCGCATCGGATGCAGCACGAAGGTCGTCTCGAGCTTGTTCAACCCGCCGATCTCCGGCAGCGATCGGAAATGCTCGACGAACTGGCGGTACCGGAACGTGTTGCCGTCGACGTTCAGCTGCAGCGACCAGTCTCCGCGCGCCGAGTGGATGCCGAACTGGCGCGCGACCCGCTCGACCCAGAGCGGCCGCGGCTGCCACCGCCACATGTTGTGCCGATGCGGCGGCGGCGGCGTCACCAGGTTGATCGGCTGCGCGAAATTGATGCGAGGGCTCATCCGCAGCGCGACGGCGGCGATGTCGTTGCGGCGGCGCAGCAACTGGAACGGCTCGTCCTGCGTGCTGTACGGACGAATGAACACGAGCTCGTCGGCGAGAAAGTGGAACAGCTCGCGCTCCTCGCGTTCGATCAGCTCCAGCACCTGCGCCTTGAACGGGCGGCGATCGTCCTCCTCCTGGAAGAACACCGTCGGAAACGCGCGCTTGACCTCGTCGTACCCGCGGGTGAAATCGGGCGACGTCGACTTGAAGAGGACCGACACGGCGAAGTCGGGCCACTCCTCCACCTGCTCCGACCAGCTGCGCAGGAGCAGATCGAGCTGCGCGGCGCGATCCTTCGAAAAGATGACGACGGCGACGCTCATGCGGCGAGCTCCTCGAGAAACGTCAGATGCTGACGCGCGACGATCGGCCACGCGTACACCGATTCGGCGCGATGGCGGCCGCGGCATCGCAGCTCGCGGCGCGCCGAGGGATCCAGCAGCAGGCGCTCGAGCGCCGCCGCCCACGCCCGCTGGTCGCGCTCGGCGACGACGACGCCGGCGTCGGCGACCACGTGCGGGATTTCACCGCTGTCGGATGCCACGACCGCCACGCCGCACGCGAACGCTTCGATCAGCATGCGGCCGAACTGCTCGCGCCACGCGCCGGTCGTCTGGCTCGGGGCGCACAGCACGTCCATCGCGTTGAGGAATGCCGGGACGCGGTCGTGCGCAACGGCCGATTCGACGCGGACGCGGCTGCCGTGGCCGCCGGCCCACGTCCGCAGTTCCGGCTCGAGCGGGCCCGAGCCGATGAACAGCGCGCGCCACGGCGCGGACACGCCGTCGAGCGTGTCGATCAGCAGCCGCAGGCCTTTTTCCGGGACGAACCGGCCCAGGAATCCGACGACCGGCGCGTCCTCGTCCGCCCAGCCGAGCGCCGCGCGCGTTTCGTTCCGCAATGCGCAATCGGGCGCGAACTGCCGGACGTCGACGCCGGGCGGAATCGTCCGCGTCGGCTGGCGCCATCCGCGCCGCTCGAGCACGTCGCGCGTCGTCTCGCCGAACGCCACGACCCCATCGGCGCGACCACGGGCGACCCGCTCGATCCAGTTGAACGGCGGTGGATAGCGCTTGACGATGTTCTGGAAGGTCGCGAAGACCAGCGGTGTCTGACACCGAACGGCGCGGGCGACCTGCATGGCGGACGCGACGTACGGCTCCTCCCAGCAGTGGACCGCGTCCCAGCGTTCCGACAGCAGCGATCGCAGCGCCCCGCCGTACAGCATCGTGTGCACGCGCGCGCCGAATCGAATCGGCACCGGCACGACGCGGCACGGCTCGTCCGCGGCCGGCGCCGTGGTGTGCCAGCCGAAATCGCCACGAAACCGATCCGGAGCCACGACCGTGACGTCCCAGTCGCCGGCCCGCGCCATCTCCTGCGGCAGCCGGCGGTTCAGCTCGACGCAGTACGAGTGGCCGATCGCCAGCAGGCGCCGCCGACTCATGCCAGCCGCGGTCCCCACTGCGCGGCGGCTTCGCTCGTCCCAAATGCGGGCGCGGAACGCGCGCGCTGCCGCCAGCGTCGAATCGTGGGCCACGACACCGGCCGCCGCTCACCGAGCACGGCTGGCACCGTGCGCAGCAGCTCTCCGACCACCCACACGAATCCCGCGGCGCGATCGGCCAACCCTCGGCTCATCGGAAAGTAACGGCTCAACCTGATCGGAACGCTCGCAATCAGCATCGGCCACGGCTCGTTGTACATCGCGAAGAGGCAATCGTTTCGCACGACGTACCGCACGTACTTCGACGCACTGCGCCCGCCCGGATGCACGTCGTGGACGACGCGCACGTGCGGCATGTACACCACATCGCGGCCCGCATCGAGCAGCCGGATGCAGAGGTCCTTCTCTTCGCCGTAGAAGTAGAACGATTCGCGATACCCGCCGACCTCCAGAAATGCCGATCGCCGCAGGAGATGGGCGAATCCGATGAAGGAGGCAACGCAGCAGGTGTAGTCGACCGGCGCCGGCTGCATGGCGGCCGGGAACGGCGCGCCGCCCGGCGCCGACATCGCGCACGCGATCGCGCCGATGCCGGGGTTGGCTTCCATCATCCGCACGGCGTCCGCGATCCGTCCATCGCCCAGGAGCGCCGCGTCGTCGTCCAGCAGGAGGACCGCTTCGGTCGAGGCGGCGCGCACGATCGCATTTCGCGCGACGATGTAGCCTTCGTTGCGCCGCTGGCGCACGACGCGCGTGATGCCGGCGGGTGCCGCCGCGAGCGCATCGTCCAGCGACACGCTCCCGTTGTCGTCGACGACGATTACTTCGGCGAGTGCGTCGCCGAGCGCAGCCAGCGACGCCAGGCACGTGCGCAGCGCGTCGGGTCGATCGCGCGTCACGATGCCGACGGTGACCTGGTCCATCACGTCAGGCATGGACCAGTTGACCCGCCGCGGTAGCCCGGCGATACACGTCGAGCGTCGCGCGGGCGGTGTTGGACCAGCTCATGTCGCGGACGCGGCGGAACGCTTCGCCGGCGAGCGCGTCACGCATCGCCGCGTCGCCGAGCGCCGTCGCGAGCGCACGCGCCAGTCCGGCGGCGTCTCGCGGCTGCACGACGAGACCGGAGCGACCGTTTTCGACGAGCGCCGTCGCACAGCCGACCGGCGTCGTCACGACCGGCAGGCGCTGCGACATCGCTTCGACCAGCACCATGCCGAACCCTTCGTACGTCGAGGGGAACGCGAGCACGTCGTGGGATCGGTACGCGGCGACGACCTCGTCCTCGCTCGCGCGATCCAGCACGGTCACGCGATCGCGGACGTCGCCGGGGAACGAGAGCCGAATCGCGTCCGCCGCCACGCCGCCGCCCAGGATGGTCAGCGCGACGGCCGATCCGCCCGGCGCGACGCGCACGTCGTCGCGAACCAGGCGGGCGAAGGCATCGACGAGGTACGGCACGCCTTTGACGAGGTCCCACGATCCGCAGAAGAGAATCCCGCGGCCGCGCGGCGGCGCGTCCCCCGGCGGCGGCTCGAGAAAGCGCGAGGACACACCATGCGGCACGACGTCGATGGCCGCGGCGTCCTTCCAGCGGCGGCTCACGACACGGGCCCGGTCGTCGTCGTTCAACAGAATCGCGCGGTCGGCGAGACGGATGGCAGCCGACACCTGCGACAGTCGCACGAGCGGGTAGTACCAGCGCCGGCTCCAGCCCTTGGTCACCAGGCCGGCGTCGGCGTCCGCCAGCATGCGCCGGTAATTCAGGTGCTCGAGACCGTTCGACCGCGATACCACGGCGGTGCGCGGCAGTCCGCCGAGGCGCCGCCACGCCGCAAGCCACAGCCCTTCCGCGCTGGCGACGTCAATCACGTCGTACGCGCCGTTGCGTCGAATCGCACGCCGCACGGCCGCCGCCGCCGCGACGGGCGCCAGTGCCCATCGGCCGGCGCGGTGTTCGGGCCACGCGCCGAGATCGTCGCCGAGCAGCAGATCGCAGACGTGACCCGCGGCGCGGTATTCCTCCTGCAGCTTGACCAGGACCTTCGTCGAGCCCAGACGCGCGTCCGGCGGATAGTCGCCGACGAGGAGAATCCGCATCACGCGCACACCGGCGCTGCCGCCGCGGACTGGCCGCGCAGCGCGGCGATCGTGTGGCGCAGATCGAAGCGCGATGCGTAGAGCCGGCGGCCGCCGGCGGCGATGCGCGCGCGCCGATCGTCGGACGCGAGCAGCCCGGCGGCTTCGTCGGCGAGCGCCACCGGATCGTCCACGTCGACGAGCGCGATCGACTCCGACGTGCGCCACAGCGGCTCGGTCAGCCAGCCGATCGTCGAGACGACGGGAATGCCGTGCGCGAGCGCCGCCATCGCGCTGGTTCGGCGCGAGCTGATCCCGTCGGGATACGGCTGCAGCATCACGTCGCACGCTGCGATGTGCGCCGAAACGTCCGGCTCTGGCAGCGCGCCCGTGCTGAGCACGCGCGCGTCGAGCCTATGATCGCGGGCCACGAGCTCGTCGCGCAATCGTGCGCCGCGCGGTCCGATCAGGAGCAGCCGGCAATCGGTGCGCTCGAGGAGCGGCGCGGCAGCGCGGGCGAGCAGGTCGCGGATCGGCGCGGGATAGGTGCCGAAGTGGCCCACGATCGGACGCCCGCCGCCGATGCGCTCGCGCACCGCGCGCGCGCGCGAACCATCCCCGTCGACGGCGATCCCGCTCGGCACCGGCAGCCACGCAGCGTCGACGTCATGGCCGACCAGCGACTCGATCATCGGACGCCATGCCGGAATCGAGACGAAGATGCGAGCCGCCGCGCGCGCCACTCGCCGCGCCATGACGCGGTTCGCGGCGGCCAGCGCGTTGCGCAGCGGCGATTGCCTCGCGTCGAAGGGAAACGCCACTTCGTGGAACATCACCCAGAGCGAATCGTGCCGGCGCGACGCCGCCCACCGGCAAAACGGAAGGTTGGCGCCCTTCCAGCCGAACGCGTGCGGCACGTACTGCAGCAGGAGCCGCTGCGGCCGCGGCTGCGCGTCGAGCGCGAGATCGAGCGTCCGCAGCGATCGACGGCCGAATCGATCGGGCAGCCGCCGCACCGTGATGCCCTCGTCAACCGCATCGGCCGACGGCGCCGGCGGCGCCCACACGGTGACCCCGTCGCCGGCGGCCGCGAGGCCGCGCGCGACCTGACGCGTGTACGCGCTGACGCCGCCTGGCTGCGGCGGATATTCGCCGGTGACGATGTGCCACATCAACGGATCGCCCCGGCCTGTTCGAGCTCCGGGATGGCCGGCAGCAGGCGGAAGTAGCGCAGCCAGTCCGCCCATCGCGGATCGAGCGGCAGCCCCTCTGCGTACATCGGGCGCAGCTGCCAGACATACGCGACAGTGATCGCCGCCGACGCTACCGCCGACCACCACACACCGAGCGAGCGGTAGAAGAATCCGACGACCACGGCCACCGCGAGCAGCGGCACCGTGCGCGACAGCCACGGCAGGAGGAGCTCGTTGACGAGCGGCGCGAGCGCGAATCCGGTCGTGCGCCGCAGCAGGACGAAGCTGCCCGGCAGCTGCGTCAGCATCGTCGCGATGATCCCGGCGACGCCGACGCCCGCCAGCCCGAAGCGATGACCCAGGAACACGCTGAGCGCCGCGTGCAGGGCGCCGTTGACCAGCACGATGACGCCCACACGCGGCCGGCTGCCGGCAATCGACGCCGACGTGATGAGGCCGTGCGTGAACGAGTGCACGATCAAGCCGACGGCGAGCACGGCGTTCAACGCGAGGCCGTCGAACATCGCCGGGCCGACCCAGCGCGTGACGAACGCGGGATTGAACGCCAGCAGACCGCAGGCCGCGAGACCCGCGATCAGCAGGTGGGCCCGCTGCATCATCGTGATGACCGATCGCACGCGGTCCATCGCCGCCTGACCGTACAGCTGCGCCAGCCCCACGTGTCCGCTGTCCGGCAGCAGCCAGGTGAACGGCAGCCCCATGGTCGCGAGCTTGCCGGTGCAGGCGTACACCGGAACCCATTCCGGGTGGCCGAGATACGTGATCAGGATCGCGTTGCTGGCGGCGAGCGCCTGCCAGCCGACCGATCCGAGCCAGGCGCCGACGCCGTGCGCGAACAGAAACTTCAACCGGTGCAGCCGCGGACGCGACAGGCGGAACACGACGTCGGGCGCGATGTGCGCCGCGCGCCACGCAATCACGATTGAGGTCAGCAGCGAGGGAAGCGCGCTCGACCACACGAGCGCGTAGAGGCCGTAGCCGGCGAGGAGCAGCCACACCGTCAGCGCCGGAGAGACGATCGAGTTCACGAGCGACAGCACGCCGAAGAACTGGACGTCCTGCGTGCCGACGAGCAGCGCGCGGTATGCGATCAGCGGGTAGCCGACGGCGGTGAATGCGATCGTCAGCGCGAGCGGCCCCCACAACATCCGGCGGTCCGCGGCGCTGAGATACAGCGCGGACGGCAGCGCCCACCACAGCACGAGCGACGCGACGACGTAGATCACGGCGACGGCGAGGCCGAGGCACGCGGCCTGCGACACGAGCTCGGACATCTCCTCGCGATCGTTTCGGCCTTCCGCCTCGGCGATCATCCACTGCACGACGCCGAGCATGCCGAGGTCGGCCATGGCGGCGTAGCCCAGAAGCTCGCCGCTGACCAGCCACACGCCCCAGGTCCGCGCGCCGATCATCCGCAGCGTCAGCGGAATGATGAACAGCCCCGTCGCCATGCTGACGGCGAGCTGCAGGTAGCCGAACACGGCTGTCGTTGCGGCCTTGTGACGGAGGCTCATCGGATCCTTCGCGCCGCGTACGCCTGCAGATGCAGCGCGAGCGGCGTGAACACACCGCCCGGCAGCCGGGCGAGGCGGTAGGTGCCGAGCCGCACCGCGTTCGAAATCGCCGACCGGACGCCGGATCGATCCCGCGGCGACAGCTCCGGTGCGGCGGCGACGACGCGCGCGTTCAACCCGACGCGATCGAGCGCGAGCGCGAGCGAATGCGGCGAGAAGTGGTTCACGTGCACCAGGTTGTCGGCGAGCGTCGCGCGATGCGACGTCAGCAGCGCGAGCGTGCGCTCCTTCAGCGCCTGCGCCGATCCGCATGGCACCTTGATCGCGAGCACGCCGCCGGGTGCGAGCATCGACGCGAGCGTCGACAGCAGGTCGAGCGGCGCGGGGATGTGTTCCAGCACGTCGGTCAAGACAATCGCGTCGTAGCGGCGTCCGTCGGCGGCGAGCGCGCTGGCGTTGACGCGGTGGACCGGCGCCCCGCTGTGCGCGGCCGCGAACGCCGCCGTTCGCGGGTTCAACTCGATGCCCTCGGGCTGCCAGCCGGCGTCGCCGGCGAGCCGGAGGAACCGGCCGACGTGCGCGCCGACGTCGAGCATCCGGCGGCTGCCGCTGCCGACGCGCCGACCGAGCTCGTCCAGAATCGTCGAGAAGATGAAGTCCTTGTCGGTGGCGCGGAACTCGCGCGCAATCCACGCCTCGTCCCAGCGCTGGTCGTACATGCGATCGAAATAGTTCGGCAGCGTCGGCAGCGCTTCCGGCTGGCCGAAGCCGCAGTCGGCGCAGCGCACCAGGCGCAGCGTCGCGCCGCCGTACGACGCGAGCTCGTGATCCTGGTCGTCGTTGCGGTAGGCATCCAGCTCGAAGCGGAGCGTGTGGTACGGCGTCAGCCGGCGGCCGCCGCAGATCCAGCAGGCCGCGAGCGGCGCGAAAGCGGCCGTGGTCACGCCGCCTCCGCGAGCGCGGCGATCTCGGCTGCCATGGCGCCCCACGAACGCGCGCGCATCGCGTGCGACGCGTCCGCGGCGAGCGATTGCCACGCGTCTAGGCGCGAACGCCAGAGGGTCAAGCGTTCGCACAGGTGATCGACGTCGTCGGGATCGGCGATCAGCAGCTCCGCAAGCGTGGACGGATAGCGCTCGGCGACGCCTGCGCTGGCGCTGACGAGCGTCGGCACGCCGCGGCAGAGCGCTTCGTGCGGCGACAGCCCGTACGCCTCGTATCGCGCAGGATGCACGAAGCCGTCGAGGCCGGCGATGACCGCGGGAACGTCGTCGCGAAATCCGGCAAACCGCACGCGGCCGTCCAGCCCGACGTCGGCGGCGCGCTGTCGCCAGGCCTCGAGCTCGCTGCCGGCGCCGACGACGAGCAGGTCGGCGTCCCACGAAGGGCGGGCGCACGACCGGCGCCAGGCTTCGAAGAGCGTATCGAATCCCTTTCGACGGTCGCCGAGCGCGCCGACGAAGCCGACGAGCGGCCGGTCCGGATCGCAACCGAGGGCCGTTTTCGCGCGGCGGCGCTGCTCGGCGGACACGAGGCCGAATCGCGCCGCGTCGATGCCGTAGTAGACGACCTTCACGCGGTCGGGTTCGACTTCGTACGCGCGCAGCACGTCGTCGCGCGTGCGGAGGCTGTTGCAGACGACGAGCGATGCCGCCGTGATCGCGTCGCGCTCGGCCGCGAGATCGCGGCGACGGACGAATGCGTGCCTGGCGCGCGCGAGCGGCGAGCCGTTGACTTCCGCACGGTACGCGGCGTGGAGGTAGTGCACCCAGACGATGGCGTGGTCGACGCGACAGTTGCCGCCGTTGACGACGGCGCGCGCGTCGGCGGCGCGCCGGCGCGCCCAGGCGCGACGGCCGGCCAGATCGAGCAGCGGCGCACCGAGCATGTGCGCGCCGAGCGGACGCGGCACCCGTTCGACGGTCACGCCGGTGCCGCACAGGTCGGCCCACGCGCGATGGGTGACCAGGTGCACGGGTCCGCGGCCGGCGAGGTAGCGCGCGAGCGCGTAGTTGGCGGCGTCCATGCCGCCGAGCGGCGTGAAATCGCCCGAGACGAGCAGCCAGGTCACTCGGTGCGCGGCCGATAGGCGAGGGCGCCGTGCATGGCGCCTTCGAGGAACCAGAACTGCATCCCGGGCGTCGTGGCGAACGGAACGAACGTGAACACGAAGAACAGCGTGCCGAAGTTGGTCGCCATGACGACGGCGGCGAGGAGGCGGTCGGTCGGGTCGATCAACGTGCGAATCAAGCGCAGATCGAACGCGACGGTGGAGACGAGCGCGAGCGTGTACAGGATCAGCAGCGGCCATCCGCCGTCGAGAATCCAGGCGTTGGGCTGCACTTCGGCGTACATCGCCTCGCCGCCGCCCGGGAGCGACGGCGCGTCGCTGCTGAAGTAGTACTGCGCCATGCCCCACCGCGCGAGCCCCGCACCGAGCGGGTACTTTTGGATCAGGTCGGTGAACGCGTTCTCGACCTGCACGCCGCGCGCTTCGTAGTACGTCGTCCGCGGATCGTCGGCGAGGAGGCTCACGAACCGTTCCTGAATGCTCTGGCCGCCGAGGAGCGTGGCGAGCGAAAAACTGCCGGCCAGGATCGCCGCCGCGAGCGCCCCGAAGCCGACCGCGCGCGCGCCGCGCCGCTGCATCGTCATCAGCACGACGTAGAACCCCATCATGCCGAGCGTGACGACGAACGACGCGCGGACGTGACTGAGGTAGATCGCGGCCATGCCGAACAGCGCCATCGAGAAGGCGAGCAGCCGCTTCCACCAGGGTATCGGCTCGAGGAAGAAGATCAGGCCGAGAACCGACGCGAGGGTGCCGGCGCTGCAGACGGCGCCGGGCGTGTCGAACAGCCCCGGCGGACGGACGATCTGACGTCCGTTCGGTCCTTCGTACGTCACCGACGCGAGCGCGTTGCGCCCCGCTTCGCCGGTGTACATCGCCGACAGCTGCCTCGGCATCCAGCGATCGGGGTCGTACACCTGCAGCACGCCGACGAGCGAGTTGAGGCCGTTGCACACGAGAATGACGGCGAGCACGCGCACCAGCCGGCGCCGCGAGTTCACGTACGCGGGCACCCAGTAGATCGGGCAGAAGATCGCGAAGTAGAGCACCGTGTGCGCGACGCCCGCCAGCACGCTCGCCGTGTACGGGTGCATGATCATCGCGGCGAGCAGCGCCGCGATCATCGTCAGCCAGCGTTCGGCCGCGTGGCTCGTCGCCTTGCGGCCGCCGCGATCGAACCACCACAGCGCGAACGCGTAGACGCTGATGCCGTAGGCGCCGATGCGGGCGGGCAGGCGATACGGCTGCGAATTGGGCAGATACAGAATCGCCGGCAGAAACGTCAAGCCGAGCGCGAACCACTCGGCGAAGTTCGACGGCCACCACCAGGGGCGCGAGGATTCCGGCTCGGCGTCGAGGTCGTCGGCGTCGAACAGCGCGTCGGCCACGACGTCGTGCTGCGTTGCCGGCCAGGCGTCAGACTGTTCGGGATACATGGGCAAGTTCCGCGCTGCGCTGCCCCTCGACGACGAGGCGCGTCCACAGCTCGAGCTGCGTGAGTTTGTACTGGAAGAAGTCGCGGTGGAGCGTCGCCGGCGTGTCGGCCAGCCAGCGACGCAGCCGGCCGCCGTCGAGGATCCGGTGGTCGACGAGCGCTCCGTCGACGAGCTGCGGACGATACCGATCGTTGACCGCCGCAATCCACTCGCGCGTCGGCGTCACGAAGCCCTGTTTGGGACGCGAGAGGACCTCCGGCGGCAGCAGGTCCGCGGCCGCCGCGCGCAGCCACACCTTGTGCCCCTGCGCATCGTCGCTGCGGCCCGCCTTCCACAAGCCGAGCACGGTTTCGACGACGGTGCGCTCGATCAGCGGAATGCGCGCTTCGACCGACGCCGCCATGCTGACGCGATCGCCCAGCGCGAGGCAGTTCGAGACGAGCCAGGAATCGACGAGGCGCTGCCAGATCGCAAACTGCGGATCGGCTGATGCGTCGAGCCCCTGCATCAACGCGTACGCGTGCCGGTCGGGAATCGCGGCGCGGGCGGCGTCGCTGAAGACCGCGTGGGAGAAACGCCGCGCCGGATCCCAGTGGTAGTCGAGCTGATAGAACACCCACTCGCCGGGCCGATCGAGATCGAGGCGTCCCGCGTCGAAGCGGCGATCGACGGCGTCGCGCCACCACTCCGGCAGCCGCCGGTTGGCGAGCGCATGCAGGATGGCGGGGCGTGCGACGATGCGCCGGAGCTGCCGCGCGCGAAAACGATCGAACGCCGAGCCGTTCGCGACGGCTGCGGCCTTCAACCGCGAGAGGCGCAGCGCTTCGCGCACCCAGCCGTAGCCGAAGAACAGCTCGTCGCCGCCGATGCCGGTCAGCAGAACCTTGACGCCGTGCGATGCCGCGAGCCGCGCGACGGCAAAGTGTCCGTACGCGGCGACGTCCGAGATCGGCTCGTCGACCGCGCTGACGAGCTCTGGAAAGAAGTCGGCGAATTGATCCGTCGGCAGCTCCGCGCTGACCGACGGGATGTCGAGCCGATCCGCGAGCGCCTGCGCATCGCGCCGTTCGTCGAACGACGGACGGCCCGGATAGCCGACCGTGAAGGCGATGATGTTCGAGCGCTGGCGGCGCGCCAGCGCGGCGATCACGGCCGAATCGAGACCGCCGCTCAACGCGACGCCGACGTCCGCGTCGGAGCGCAGCGTCAGCTCGATCGCACGCTCGAGCGCCGCGCGCAGCGCCTCGACGGGATCGGCGTCGAGCGCCGGTACCTGGGTGACATCCCAATAGCGGCGCGGACCGGCGCTCCAGCTCGATGGCTCGATCTCGAGCAGGTGGCCGGCCGGGAGCTTGCGAACGCCGTCGAGCGGCGTGTCGGGTTCGATGACGTACTGGAAATGCAGAAACGTGTCGACGGCTGCCGCAGACAACCGCGGCCGGCCGCTCACCAGCTCCAGCAGGGACTTGATCTCGGAGGCGAAGACGAACCGGCGATCGTCGTACCAATAGAACAGCGGCTTTTCGCCAAGGCGATCCCGCGCGAGCACGAGACGACGCGTGCGGGTATTCCACACCGCGAACGCGAACATGCCGTGGATCCGGTCGAGGGCGTCGGCGCCCCACGCGGCCCAGGCGGCGAGCAGCACCTCCGTGTCCGAGGTCGTCCGGAACACGCGGCCGCGCGCTTCGAGCGTCCGGCGCAGTTCGAGATAGTTGTAGATCTCGCCGTTGAGCACGAGCGCGAGCTCGCCGTCGGGCGACACCATCGGCTGGTGGCCGCCCGGCGTCAAATCGAGAATCGCGAGTCGGCGGTTGCCGAGCAGCACGCGGTCGCCCTGGTAGACGCCGCTGTCGTCCGGACCGCGATGGCGCAGGCGCTCGAGCGCCGCGTCGAGCGCGCGTGCCTCGCGCGCCAGGTCCGCGCTCGCGTCGCGCAACAGCACGCCAGCGATGCCGCACATCTCAGTGCCCCGCCACTCGGTGGATCGCCGACGCCAGGCGCGCGCGGTACACGTCGGGATGCGCCAATCGGATCACGCGCGCACGGGCCTGCGCGCCCATGGCGCGACGCTGCGCGGCATCGGCGATGAGATCGCGGAGCGCGGCCGCGAGCGCGCGGCGATCGCCCGGCGTCACCAGCCGGCCGGTAGCGCCGTCCTCGATCAGCTCGGGAATCGAATTGAGCCGCGTCCCAATCGCCGGCAAGCCCGCGGCGGCCGCTTCCTGAAACACGATGCCGAAGGCTTCTTCGCGCGTCGGCATCGCGAAGAGGTCGGCGCGCCGCCACAGTTCGACCCATGCCGGCGACTGCACCGCGACGCCGGTGTGGACCGTCACCCCCTCGGGCAGCGCCTGCGGATCGAGCGGCGCGCTGGTGACGAGATCGAGCGACGCGACTCGGCCGAGCTCCGCGTCGCGCCAGGCCTCGAGCAGATCGGCGCCGCCCTTGCGCCGCCAGTCGCCGCCGACGAACAGCACACGCGGACGCGCGCCGGGCGACGCCGCCTGCGCCGCACGCTCGGCGATCCACGCTTCGTCGAAAAACCTGATTTCCACGGGATTCGGCATCACGACGATTTCGGTGACGCAGTCGGGGTAGTCGCCCCGAAGGCACTCGGCCGCCCAGCGCGAGGCGGCGACGATCAGCCGCGCCGCGCGGAACACCTCGCCGTCGCGCGCGGCATTCAGCGCGTACGTCCGCGCTTCCATCGAACCGTTCGCGCGCTGCACGAGCAGACGCTGCGTGCAATCGATCGAGACGATCGACGGCGTGCCGCGCATCCGCGACAGGCTGGCGTACGCCGTCGCCTGGCGGTGGAAGTGCAGCACGTCGAAGCGCTCTCCCGATCGCTCGAGGGCGCGGATCCGGCGGCGCGCGACGAGCCCGGCATTCAGCTCGGCGCGGTAGCGGAACAGATCGAGGTTCTTCAGGCGACTCGTGCCATTGGGCGCGAGCCGCACGCACAACAACCGCCGGACGATGCGATCGGACAAGGTGAGATCGTCGGTCAGCACGACCTGGCGGGCCTCGATGTCGTCGCCGCCGGCGAACGCGCGATCGACGAACCGGGCGAACGTTCGCTGCCCGAGCAGACCCGAGTTGACGAAGAGCACGCGCGTCACGCGGTCTTGCGGCCCACGATCAGGACGTTGTCGGAGCACCAGCGCGGGAACACGCCCGCAACGGCGCCGGGGTAGTGTCGCCCGGACAACGGCAGCCGGCCGTGTCCCGTGAACGCCGTGGCGACGTGGCCGATGCCGGCGGCGGCCATCGCGCGCTCGACGTCGCTCGCGAGCAGCGCCGTCCGGTGCATCGGATACATCGAATCCTGGAACGCCGAGAAGCGACCCTTGACCGCGAGCGTCATCAGGCTGAGCGCGCTCAGCTGGTTCGGCGTCGTGACGGCGATCCATCCGCCGGCGCGCGCCAGCCGCGCGAGCGCGCGCACGAACGCCCACGGGTTCTCGAGGTGCTCGATCGTTTCGACCGCCGCGACGACGTCGCCGTGGATCTCGTCGACCGCCCACGCGGCGGCGTCGAGGTCGACGGCGTGGAACTCGACGTCGGCGGGCAGGCCGTCGTAGCGGACTGCGTCGAGGCCGACGTAGCGATCGAACCGGTCGCCGAGCGCGCGCCGCAGATCCCCGCGCCCGCAGCCGACGTCGACGAAGGTGCCGCCGCGGATGCCGCGCGCGTCGAGCGCACCCGCGAGCGCGCGGTGGATGGCGTCGCTGCTCGCGCCGAGCGTCGCGCGGGCGCGCGCCTCCAGGTTCAACGCGCCACCGCCACGCGGACCGATCGCAGCGCCTGATGGAGGCGCTGCAGCTGCCGCCCCGGATCGCACACGGCGGCCGCCCGCGAGGGGCCCGCCGCGCCGAGGCGCGCGCGCAGCCGCGGCTCGCCGACGAACGACCTCAGGATCGATGCCCACTCGCCCGCGTCCGCCGAATCGGGAACGAGGCGTCCGCACGTGTCGTCGACGATTTCGAGCGCGCCGCCGCTCGCCGTCGTCACGACCGGGAGACCGGCCGCCAGCGCCTCGATCAGCACGATCCCGAACGGCTCGGGCGAGCTGTTCGGCTGGCAGTACACGTCGGCCGCCGCGAGCAGGCGCGGCACGTCGGTCCGCTCGCCGGCAAACCGGACGCGGCCGCCGATCCCGAGCTGGTCGACGAGCGCCCGCAGCGACTCCGCGTAGCGCTGCTCGGTTGCGCGCTGCGCGCCGCCGGCAATCCAGCACATCCAGGAGGGGCCGCCTTTCAGCGCCGCGAGCGCGCGCAGCAGCGTCGCATGGCCCTTCCACGACTCGAGGCGGCTCGCCTGGACGACGACCACCGCGTCATCGGGCGTCGTGAGCGCGCGGCGGATTGCCGCACGCTCGCCGGCCGCGAGCACGACGCGCGACACGTCGATCGGCGCGTGAACGATCTCCCGGGAGGCGGAGCCGAAGATCGGCGCCACCGTGTCGGCCGTGAACGCGCTGTTCGCGATGAGCAGGTCGGGCACCGTGCGCCGCGCCCATCGTTCGGTCCAGTGCCGCCCGCGCCAGGCGTCGTGCGCCCAGAACGCCAGCGAGGCGTCGGCGCGCCGGACCGTCGCCGCGAACAGCGCATGGGACCAGGGCGCGTGCGTCACGCAGACATCGAAGGGGCGCGACGCGAGCAGCGACGCGAGCCGCTTGCGCGCGCGGCCGATCGTCTGCGGCCGGCTGACGCGCACCGGCGCCAGCAGGTGCACCGGCGCCTTCGCGTCTCGCAGTTCCTGCGCGAGCCGCGCGTCGAAGCACACGGCGAACTCGTGCGACACGTCGCTGCCCCTCGCGTGGCGGGCGAGCGACACCAAAATCGTTTCGATGCCGCCGAAGAGGTTGCCGCTGTAGAGATGAAGGACTCGCACGACGTGGTTGTGGGGTGCCGGTGATCGATCGACCCGCTATCCGCGGGCAGCGACGGCCGCGGTCGGCGCGCCCGCGGCCTCGTAGACCTTGATCAGTTCCGCGCCGAGGCGTGCGCGATCGAAGCGGCGTTCGGCCGTCAGGCGCGCCGCATCGCCCAGCGCGATGCGCCTCGCGGCGTCGTGCGCGAGCGCCGCGATCGCGCGGCCGAGCGCCCCGACGTCACGGGGTGCGTGCGTCAGCGCGTCGAGGCCCGGCGTCACGAGCTCGGCGGCGCCGCCGGCGGCGCTGACGATCACCGCGCGGCCGCATGCCATCGCCTCGGCGATCACGAGGCCGAACGGCTCCGGCGACGTGCTCGCGTGCACCGCGACGTCGAGCGCGCGCAGGGCGGAGTCCACGCGGTCGACGAAACCGGTGAAGCCGACGCGATCGAGGACGCCGAGCTGCGACGCGAGGCCGCGCAGTTCGTCGAGCGACCATTGGCTCGCGTCGGTCTGATACACCGGTCCGCCGACGATGTACGCACGCACCGGAGTGCCGTCGGGCAGCGACGCGACGGCGCGGAGAAATGTCTCGTGCCCCTTCCAGCGCGCGAACGTCCCGACGAGACCCACTCTGACGGTGCCGGCCGGCGCCGGCGGCAGCGCGCTGAGGGCGTCGAGGTCGAGGCGCTCGCCGGACGGCGAGAAGCGCGCGAGGTCGACGCCGTTGTACATCCGGGTGACCTCGACGCCGGGGGCGAGCGACGCGCGGACGTCGGCCGCGACGCTGTCGGAATTCGCGATGATCGCGGCGCACCGCGCGACGTTCCAGCGCAGCAGCCGCCGCGACACGCGGCGCGCGCCGACGAAGTCGTGGATGTGCCAGACCACCGGCGCGTTCGACGCGTACGCGCCGACCAGATGCATCTTCAAGCCGTTGGTGTGCACACGATCGGGACCGAAGGCGGAGAGCGCGTCGCGCACCGCGCCGATGTAGCCGGCGATTCCGCCCGCGGCCAGCCCCACGTGCGCCGCGAAGCGCGCCGCGCCGCCCGAGTCGGCGGATCCCGTCTCGCCGAGCCGCGCGACCGCCGGCGGAAACGGGACCACCGCGACCGCCACGCCGAGATCGCGCGCGCGCGCGCTCAACGGGCCGTCGGCGGCGCTGACGAGCCGCAGCGGCCAGTCCGGCGCCGCGACGCGCAGGCTGGCGAGCATGTCGAGGAGGCACGTCTCGGCGCCCCCAAGCTGCCCGCTCGCGCTCAGGAATGCAATCCGCACTCAGAACAGGCGCTGGCCCACGACGATCTCATCGTTCGGCAGGACCCTGGTCGTCATCTTCGCGGAGATCTCCTGGATCTTGCCGTTCACCTCGCGCTTGATCGTGATGCGGCGATCCGACCCGCGCTCGTTCAAGCCGCCGGCGAGCACCAGGGCGCGCGCCACCGTCATGTCGCTCTCGTACACGAGCGCGCCGGTGTTCTTCACGGCGCCGCTCACGTAGAACTTCTTCGCCTCCGGCACGTTGATGATGTCGCCGTCCTCGAGGACGATGTCGCGGCCGGCGCGGCCGATTTCGAGATCCCGACGGTCGACGGTGATCGTCTCCGGCTCCTTCTGCCCCGGCTTGGGCGCGCGCACGACGGTCACTTCGTT
>Ga0070741_10009174_pt1 | contig 19382 bp, 10 predicted proteins | sample Coa_R1_4_FD_66440 | JGI IMG/M metagenome (GOLD analysis project Ga0070741, IMG submission 66440) | Surface soil microbial communities from Centralia Pennsylvania, which are recovering from an underground coalmine fire - Coalmine... | ecosystem: Environmental > Terrestrial > Soil > Unclassified ...
TTCCGAAGCGAACGAGTTCAACTGGTCCACCAGCGTGTTGATCGTGTTCTTCAGCTCCAGAATCTCCCCGCGCACATCCACCGTGATCTTCTGCGAAAGATCGCCTTTCGCTACAGCCGTTGTCACCGCAGCGATGTTCCGCACCTGCGCCGTCAGGCTGCCGGCCATCGAGTTCACGTTGTCGGTCAGGTCTTTCCAGACCCCCGCGACCCCCTTCACCTGCGCCTGCCCGCCCAGCTTCCCTTCCGTCCCCACTTCCCGCGCCACCCGCGTCACTTCCGAAGCGAACGAGTTCAACTGGTCCACCATCGTGTTGACCACCCTGGCGGTTCTCTGAAATTCGCCTTTCAGGGTGCGGCCGTCCACCTGGAGGGGCATTTTCTGAGAGAGGTCGCCTCGAGCCACAGCTCCGATGATGCGGGCAACTTCCGTGGACGGCTGCACCAGGTCGCCGATGAGACCGTTCACGAATTCCACACAGTTCGACCAGCCGCCGCGATCAATTCCAATAGTCGCGCGCTGGTTGATCTTCCCTTCTTTGCCGACGACGCGGCTGATCCGCTCGAACTCTTTGAGCATTCTGTCGTTCAGCTCGAAAATCTCGTTGAGCGTATCGGAAATCTTTCCAGCCATGCCGGTTCGGTCCACCGGCATCCGCACGGAAAAGTCTCCCCGCTTGAACGCTGTAAGCGCACCCAACAGCTCTCGATAATCGAGGACGTCGGTTCCCGCTGGCGCCCGTCTCATGTTGATGCCTCCTCCCGAAGTCCAAAACTCGCGCCGGATTCAGCTCGCCGTTCTTCCAGTACGTGGGCGGCGATGCCGGCCCTTCCGGCCTAAGGTGTCGGAGAAGCCGGACTTCAACTGGACCTCAGCAGAGCCAGGCGGTCCCGGCGCCGTATGGCTCTTAAGGCGCGCCCTCCGCTGAGGCCGCACTGGGAAGATTTCAGTTTCGATTTGCGATTTGGCGCAGCCTGAATTGCGGTCGTGATCATAAGCCTTGAGTCCGCCGGTCCTGACAGGGTTTCCGGCCGGGCGGTCATCCGCCTTCGCTTCAAGGCCGGCGAGAATCGGGCGCGATACGCGGCTGAGCATCCGAAAGCCGATTTGCGCAACCTCCCCAGATTTGCGGCGTGCTGACTGGGCATGTTTCCTACCAGAGTCAGACCTGATTGAAAAACAGCCATTTACGGAATGCACCGGAGGGAAGAAACAAGAACCGCCAAGCGCGCGTGAGAAGCCGCAGTGTACTTTTTACTGTTTCGGTTACCTACCCACCCCGGAAAATGCCTAGTTGCAAATCGGCCCGTGTCCGTCAGGAGAGGTGGACTACGTCCTCGTTCACGTGATCCAAGGCGAGCATAACGAGCATGTAGTCCCGAACATGACGGGTCAGCAAGAAGTTCTGCTTCACGTGCTGGTAGCCGTTTTCCCCCAATATTCTTCTGAGTTTCAGGTCTCCTAATAATTGCATAGCCCGGCTGGCCGCCCCCTCCGGCGAATGGACTAGAAAACCTGTTATCCCATCTAGTATCTGGAGTTTCAGCCCGCCGACCGCCCCTGCGATGACCGGTTTCTTCTTCCAGAGCGCTTCGCTCACTGTCAGGCCGAAGCCCTCTTTGATTGACTTTTGCATGACAATCGTAGATCCCCGAACCAGAGCGTTGATTTCCAAATCACTGAAAGGCGGCAACAACAGAACGTGGATGTCGGGATCATCGGCTGCCTTTTCCTGGACTTCGCGTAATACCTCAGCACCCTCCGGGTCGTCCGGGGCGCCTCCGCCGGCCAGCACAAGCTGGCAATCGTATCTCTTCCTTACCAGCCGGTAGGCTGCGATCACCCCCAAAGGATCCTTCAAACGGTCAAAGCGCGAAACTTGGGTGATGATCGGGCGCTCAGGGTCGATGTGGTACTTCTCCAAAACGCTGCGAACATAGCCAGGATCCAGCTCCTTGTTTTTATCGCTTAAGGGATCGATAGAGGGAGCGACCATGAATTGGGGAATCGAAAGTTGCTGCGCAAAATCCGGCACTGAAAAAATCGAGGCGTCGTACTGCTGGATGCAGGGCTTAAGGAAATTCCACACGCGCAAATCAGGCGACGAAACATCGATATGGCACCGCCAGATCCAGCGTCCCCCTACTTCGCTTTTCCGGATGATCAGCCCGGCCGGCTGCGGATCGTGGATGATAATGCAATCCCCGATGAAGTTCACTTCCCGCGCATTCATTTCGGTGGTCGCGCGGAAAATCTCGAACATCTCCTCGGTGATTTCCTCGGGTTTTCCGTGCAAGGCGTTGTGGAAGGCCTTGGTAACGTTGAAGAAGGCTTGATCCCCTTTAATCACGTCCCAGGTGGCGTCCACGCCAAGTTCCCGCAAAAGAGGAATCATGCGGGTTAAAATCTCGGCCACGCCGCCTCCGACAGAGGTGGAGTTGATGTTCTGCAAGCGCCGCCCGCGCACGTGGTCGGCCACGACCAAAAGTTCCTCAATGACCTCGGCATCGACGACTTCCTTATAGTCCTGGAGTGAGACGGCCATCTGGATCTCCGAGGTACTTCTTTCCCAGTTTGACAATTTCGATTTTCAGCTCGTCCAGGGTGAGCACGTAAGGATCGATGCGGTCGATGGCTCGAGCGATCTTCTCGTGCCCGATCGCATTCAGCCATGCGGAAAAGTCATTGGTGGGGCGTTCCAGGCGCAGGCGCGCCTCAAAGAAATGGAAATACACCGAGTTATTGGTGATGCCCGGAAGCTTTGCAAAGAAATCCGCGGGGTCTCTGGCGATGGCGCCTGTGGGCATGACGAAGCTCATCGACTTGCAAAAATGCAGTTCCTCGCCGGGCGGGCACTCGCGAATGGGGCGCCCGCTCCTCTCGATATGGTTTTCGATTTTGGCCACAATCGCTTCGCGAAGCTGGCGGATGGAGGTGAAGCTGAGCAGGTCGATGGCCGCCAATTCCTCTCCCAGCCGCGCTTCCTGCAAAGCCTGGGACACCCAGATTGCAAAATCGTTGTAAAACAGCGGCTTCTCAAAGTGATGGAGAAGATATTGATGATGGGTATGATGATAAATGGAGGATCCCGGGGCCTCGCGCAGAATCGCCGCCAGCTCGGGCAAGCTCCTGGCCTTAAGGCCGGTCAGCTCGACCAGGCGGCATTCGGTAAAGAAGACGAACGGCACCGCCTCGGCCATGGTCCCCGTATTCTCTTCGCTTTCCGCGGTAGTTAACTGCTCAAACTGCAATGCTCTGGGGTATGATGCGCGGCTGCTCAATCTGAATCTCGGAAAGCTCCGTGATCAGGCTGCTGGCCCACACATAGACGTTATGTTCCTTGACGATGCGCCGCATACGCTGCATCCGCGCCCGTTGTTCCTCGAGCGGCATCTCGAGGCCGACCCGGATCGCTTCCGCCAACTGCTCGATATCGTAAGGATTCACCAGGAGCGCGTCTCGAAGCTCGCGCGACGCGCCTGCAAAGCGGCTGAGAATCAGCACACCGCGCTCGTCGTACCGGGAGGCCACAAACTCCTTGGCCACCAGATTCATGCCGTCGTGCAGAGAGGTGACCATGCAAAGATCGGCCGCGCGATACAACCGCTCGATCTCCCGGTGGCCATGCTGCTCGTTCAGGTAGACGATCGGCTTCCATGAACTGGTCTGAAAACGCCAGTTGATTCGTTCGGCTTCGGCCTCCACTTCCGCCTGGAAATCGTGATAACGCTTGATGTGCGTCCGGCTGGGAGCGCCAATCTGCACAAAGCTGAATTGACCCTGGTACAACGGATATTTTTCTAAAAACCGCTCAATTCCGCGGAAGCGCTCCAGAATGCCCTTGGTGTAATCGATGCGGTCTACGCCGGCTCCGAGCAGCGAGGCCTGCACTCCCAGCTCCCGAAACAAAGCAGCGCGTTGCAGCTCGACCGGCGGAAGCGGCATGGCCGGAGGATCGGCCATAGCCACGCTGATCGGGAAGGGCCTGACCTGCGTGAGATGGCCGCGGCGGTTGATCGCGAAATGCTCCCACTCGACGCGCGATTCGAGCGCCCGGTCCACGGTTTCCAGAAAATTATTGCAATGAGATTGAATATGGAAACCGATCAGATCGGCGCCCAGCAGCCCTTCCAGCAGTTCCCTCTCCCAGGGACAGATCGCGAATGCCTCGGGATTCGGCCAGGGAATGTGCCAGAAGATCGCAACGCGCGCGTCAGGACGTCTCTGCTTCACCAGCCGGGGCAGAAGCGCGAAATGATAATCCTGCACCAGGAGGTTGGGGTGCTCGGTGTGCTCCATTTCTTCGAGCACGGCGCGGGCAAACTTTTGATTTACGTCGCGGTAGTACTCCCAATCGGCCGCCCGAAATATCGGGCGCGTATGGGCGATATGGCAGAGCGGCCACAGCCCCTCGTTGGCGAAGCCGAAGTAATAGCCTTCCTCTTCCTCTTTGGTCAGCCACACGCGGCGCAGTGTGTACTGAGGATCGTCCGGCGGCACGCGCAACCTGTCTTGGTCATCCACTGTTTCCCGGTCGGCGTCTCCGGCCCCGTGTGCGATCCAGGTCCCGTCACAGGCTCGCAGAATCGGTTCCAGCGCAGTGACCAGTCCGCTTGGCGGAACCACGGCTTCCACTGATTTACCTCGCCGGACGTGCATGTAGGGCTCGCGATTGGAAACCACAAGCAACGGGTTATCGGCCAGCCGGCTCTTTACGTGAATCCGCAGCCGCTCGGCCGTCCACAACGACTCGGAGGCGTCTCGGAGCCGGGCCTCCTCTTCGGCGGCGGCCCGGGCCGAAGCTAGGCTCTCGGTGAGGTGCGTTACCTCGTGCATTAGGGGCCGGAACAAATCTTCTTCTGGCAGCTTTGGAGGATCTTTCTTCCCATGGGTACGCAAGTCTCTGATCCATTGGGCGGTCCTGGCGATAGGCCCGACGATGCTCCAGCGGACGATGAGCAGGGTCACCAGAGCGATCAAGAGCGCCTGAGCCAGAACCGTCACGAAGGTTTGCCGCCATATCGTTGCGGTCTGCGCTTCAATGAAGCTGGCGTTGTGAAAAACCGCCAGCACCCGCGTGGCGGCTCCATCCCGCTCCAGCGGCAGAGCGTAGACGTGCATCAGGGTCCCTCGCTGCGTGAAGAACTCCGACCGGCTTTCATTCGCCTCCAGAGCTTGGGTTACCGCGTCCGGAGGGCTCGGTATGATTTCGGCCAGCCCGGAGGTCATGGCCACCGGCTTCGAGTGTTCGTAAACGGCTACACCAGCCAAGTGCTCCCGGTTGCCAAACCGATCCACCAGCGCCGCCAGCCTCCGGCGTGAGTCTGTCCGCAAGAGGGGACCTACGCTCTCCTCAAGGCTGTCGGCAAGCAGGCGCGCCCGCCTTTCCAAGTCATTCCTGAGATTGCGTTTTTGCGCCGTGACCTGGCCATCGGCGAATACGAAGGAAACCACCATGATGCCGATGATGATGGAGAGGATGAGATGCAAGCTGATGCGCATGGGTCAAGCCGCTTTGAGGAACAATATTTCTTATTAGACGCATGAAGGGGCGCAGACGTTCCTTCTCATACTCGCGAGCAGCCCCTGCACACCGCAGAAAACCGGAGGGGCACTGATGCCTGGTGCCCCTTTTCGATGAGAGCGGCTACGGCTGGTTCGCGGCCGGGGCCGGCTGGGTCGAGGACGGTCCTTGTGGAGTCGAAAGCGCGGTCTGCGGGAGTTCAGGTATGGTGTAGACCTTTATCTCGACTCTCCGGCTGAGTTTTCGCGCCTCTCGCCGCGTGCTGGCTTGCGCCGGAACATCCTTGCCGAAACCGATCTCATGCACACGATATACAGGGATGTTGAATTTTTCTGTAAGGTAACGTACAACAGCAGCCGCCCGCTTCTCGCTCAGACTGTAATTGTAAGCAGCATCGCCCGTGACGTCCGTGAAGCCCTGCACTTCGATGACGTACTTTTTCCTATTTGCCAGCGACTGCGCCAAATCGTTGAGCGCCTGCTTGGCTTCGTCGTCAAGAGTGCTCTTGTCGAACCCGAAGTAGACGGTCTTCGAAGTCGCAAGCTGGTAATTGTCAAGGTTGTCAACGTATTTTGCTAACTCGCCCGTTTTGGCTACGCTGTTTTCAGCGAGACCGCGGGCGTTGTCCGCCGCCTGCTGAGCCTGCGTAGCCTTTGCAATTCCCTCAGCGGCTTTCTGATTGGCTTCATTCGCGTGAGAGTCCGCAGCTTTGGTTTCCTCCTCAACCCGCGAGATCTCCCGGGTCATTTTCTCATCCAACGCACCGATCTTCTGGGCATTCTCGCTGGTTCGCTTGTCCAGTTCCGCTGTCTGCTGGCTCAGAGGATCTGTCCGATTACGGACATACCTTCGGGTCGCGCAACCTGTTGTAGTCGCTCCCGCTATGGCCACAGCGGCCATCATCACCAGGAATCGATTCTTCATAATAAGGATTCCTCCTCGCGCTCTCGGAGTACGCAATCTTAGAACCACTTTGTATTTGATTGTTTCTTAAGGACATCGATGTTAGATCCCTTTGAAAAGAATGCCTCGCCGCAACCGTTGAGCGTAAAATCTGCGCGGCTCGAAAATGGCTCTGCAAAGGCGATCCAATGCTCCCGCGCCAACCGGTCGGGGACCGAGATTCCCTATACCGACCCCAAAAGGCACAGCAGACGGTGCTTGCGCCCGGGCGGGAGAAGTGATAAGCTTCTCCACAACTTCTTCACAAGTGGAAAGGGGGCCTTTCTATGGCGCGTTCGGTTTGCACATGTGTGCTTCTCGCTGTAATGGCAGTTCCCTGTTGGGCTCAAGCGCCGACTGGCGAGGTGACCGGAACGGTCAGCGACCCGACAGGCGCGGTCGTAGCGGGCGCCACGATTACTCTGACTCACCCGGCCACCAATACCCAGCGCGTGGTCAAGACCAATACCTCCGGCGTTTACGATTTGCCCGCTTTGACGCCAGGGACTTACAACCTGAAGGTGGAGATGGCCGGTTTTACTACCCAGGCAAGAAACGGCATCGAGATCCAGGTTGGGCAGGTGGCGCGCATTGATTTCTCGCTCGAGGTCGGCAACGTCTCGCAGGTCGTGGAGGTAACCGGCGGCGCGCCGGTGCTGCAAACCGAAACCACCGCGATCGGCACGGTTGTCGAGAACCGCCGCATCGAGGACCTGCCGTTGAACGGCCGAAATTATTTGCAGCTTACGTCGTTGATTCCGGGCGCCACGACCAACGGCCCGCCCTCGGCGCAAGGACAAGGCCGCATGGGAGGCTCGCGAAACGACTTCACCCTGAATGTCGCCGGCCAGCGGATCTCGTACAATCATTACACGCTTGACGGCGTAGAGAACACGGACCCCAACTTCAATACCTACCTTTTGCTTCCATCTCTGGACGCACTCCAGGAGTTCAAAGTTGAAAGCGGCCAATTTCAGGCCGAATACGGCCGCGGAATCAGCCAGGTTAACGTCAGCACCAAGAGCGGCACCAACGACATTCACGGTTCTGCCTTCGAGTTTCTGCGCAACGCCGACTTGGACGCTAAGAACTTTTTCGACAGCAAGACGCAGCCGATTCCGCCTTTCAAACGCAACCAGTTCGGGTTCACGGCAGGCGGCCCCGTAGTGATTCCCAAGGTGATCAACGGCAAAGACAAGCTGTTTTTCTTTTTCGATTACGAGGGCCTGCGCGAGCGCAAGGCGCTCACCCAAACGGCCACTGTTCCCTCGGCCGCCTGGCGCTCGGGGGATTTCTCCACCAGCGCAACGACCGTTTACGACCCCACGACTCGCGTTGTGGATTCGTCAGGCAAGCTGATTTCGGTACAGCCTTTTCCCAACAACATGATTCCGAGCAACCGGATCGCGCCGATTTCGGCCGCAATTTTGCAGCGCTTCGAGCCCCTTCCCAACCTGAATCCCAACGTCGTCGCTAATAACTTCCTGAATACGGAGGGGAGGCCAACCGACAGCAACCAGGAGAACTCGCGGTTTGACTACATGCAATCGGCCAGCGCAAACTGGATGTTCCGCTATGGGCACACCGGCGAGTTGCGCTATCTGCCGATCAACCTGCCGAACCAAGGCAACAATATCGACGTGCAGGGGCACCAGGGAATGCTCCGGAACATCCATGTATTCGGGCCGAATCGGGTGAACGAGTTCACTTTTGCCGTCAGCCGCCTGGAATCAGGGAACATCGCACGCCGCGCCGGCACTGATAACGTGGTCGCCTCGCTCGGCATTCCGAACATCCCCACGGGCAATCCTCTCTACTGGGGCGTTCCGAATATCACGATCAGCGGTCTCAGCGGCCCGGGCGAGGCCAGCGACACGCCGTTTATCAACTGGGACACTATCATTCAATGGAAAGATAACTTTTCTTGGACCAAGGGCACGCACAGCTTCAAAATAGGCGGCGAGTTGTGGCGCATCCGCTACAACCAGCTTGGGGGCGTCGTTACCCGCGGGCGGTTCACGTTTAACGGCCAGTACTCGAATAACCCCCTGATCAGCACGGCTACGAACTCAACGAATGCCATGTCTGATTTTCTGCTCGGCTACATGAGTACCAGCGAGGGCCAGACCGGGGCGCCAATCGCCAATTACCGGACCAACTATTATGGGCTCTACTTCCAGGACGACTGGAAAATTACGCCGCGTCTGACCATGAATTGGGGCCTGCGCTGGGAAGACCAGCCGCCCTACTACGACAAGCATGACGCGATTGTGAATATCGATTTTCGTTGGGATAACTCTATCTTCCCGACCTACGTGCGGGCGGGCAAGGGCGATCCTTATGAAGGGAATCCGGCATTCCCGCTGCCTCCCAGCATTCCGTACGTGCGCGACGGCCGCTTCGGGCGGCGAGCCTACCGTACCGACAATCGAAACTGGGCGCCGCGCCTCGGATTAGCGTACCAAATCAACTCGAAAACCGTGATCCGAACGGGCTTCGGCATGTACTACGTGCGCGACATAGGCAACGCGGTGTTTGACGTGGTTCGCAATGCTCCGTTCACTATCCGGCGCAGCGAAAGCGGGAACCAGATTATTCCCAACCTCAGTTGGGCCCAGACGTTCACCCAGCTCGGCATTCCGTCCTTCATCCTGGTCAACCAGTTTGAAGACCCGACTCCATATGTCGCCCAATGGTCATTCGGAGTCCAACGCCAGGTGAGCCGCGACGCTTCGGTGGAAGTGGATTACCTGGGCTCGGCCGGCAGCCATTTGCAGCGCTTGATGAGCTACAACACGGCGCCGCCCGGTCCGGGTAACATCAACTCGCGCCGTCCCTTCCCGATTTTCAACGGAAACTTCCAGGTGATGAACGGGCCGGGCCACTCGAGTTACGAAGGATTGCAAGCGCGTTTCCAGCAGCGCTTTAATCACGGCTTCACTCTGCTGAGCTCGTTCAGCTACAGCAAGTCCATCGATAACACGAGCGGCATCCGCACCTCGAGCGGCGTTGGCGAGCTGCTTACACCCTCGAACAACTACAACTTGAAGGCCGAGCGTGCGCTCTCGGGCTTTGATTTTCGCCGCCGCTGGACGACTTCTCTGCTCTATGAATTGCCCATCGGCCGAAACAAGAAGTTTCTGGGACACGCGAATCGGGCGGCCGAAGCGCTGGCGGGCGGCTGGCAGGTGGGAACCATCTTCACCATGCAGGACGGCTTCCCGCTCTCGGTCTTCTGCACATCCGCCAGCAGCATTCAAAACAACGATTCGGGTTGCTACGCCGACAGCACCGGAGTCGACCCGAATCTGCCGCGCTCGCAGCAGGATCCGAGCCGGTTTTTCAACACAGCCGCATTCGTGAATCGTCTGCCTGGCGGCGATCAATTCCGGTACGGCAATGCCGGCCGGAACGTGGTCACTGGTCCGGGCATTATCGACTGGGACTTTTCGGCCATGAAGAGGTTCCGCTTCGCCGAGCGCACAAACCTCGAGTTCCGCGCCGAATTCTTCAACATTCCCAATCATCCGATTTTCGCCAACCCTGGGCTGACCGTCGGGAATCCTAGTTACGGCGTCATTGGCGCGACCGCAATCGACTCCAGGCAAATTCAGTTCGCTCTTCGCCTGGAATTCTGAGAATGCCTGCGCGGCAGGCGCGGCTGAGCTTGATGACAGGCCAGCGCGGTGTTCGCTCGCGCCCGATTTCGCCTCGATGCGCAGCTCAGTCACGACGATTTACGGGACAGCGAACACGAGCGAATGGAGCAAATTCAGTGAAAGCGAGCAGGATGGCGCCGCCGTTCGAGTAGGAAAGATCGAGGAGCCGTCCGGGAGTGGGGAGCAAACCTGCGTCCAGGGGCTGCGGCGCAATCGGCTGAGCCAATTTCCTCAGTCCGCCTGCTTCCAGGACCCTCCGTCTTTCGGCAGGCGGCAAGCCGTCCAACAGAGCGGTGAACACGGCATTTGTCCAGCCGAACCCCGCCTCATTGGAGCGATAGCCAAAGCGGAGGCCTGGCACAACGCCAGAACCGGGGCGCGCCACATCGTACTTCTCGACAATGGTTCCGGTTTTTCGAAACTCCTGGAGCACGAGCGACAAGAATCGCTGCGCCACCCGGTCGGCGTCCCGGCCATAGCCGTAGCGGCGCATCCCCTCGACGGCAATCAGCTGCAAAGGAGCCCACCCGAACGGAGCATCCCATTGGTTCCCACTGCGATATGTGCTGGTTTGCAGTCCGCCGGCCCGCTCGAATAAAGGTAAATTCCGCATCACGCTCGCGGCCTGCCCGGCGGAGGCGATGCCCGCCCACAAAGGGTAGAACGTCGTGAGAAATGGATACCGGCGCACACGCCCGCGAACGAAATCGTAATCGTAGTAGAGACCATCCTGCTCGCTCCACATCAGCCGGTTGACCCGCTCGGCCCGTTCCTGCGCGCGGCGCTGCCATACCGCCGCATCCGCGGGACGGCCCAGTGTCCGCATGATCTCCGCTGTCTGCGATTCCATCATGTAGAGCAGCGAGCTCAGGCATACGGGATTGTAGTGGATGATATCCACGCTGAACGGACCGAACCGGTTCGAGGGGTCGAAGCCGGATTCCCGCATCGAGCGGTCTCCTTTATAGAACAGGCCTGTCAAGCGGTCATTTTTCGCATCGTAATACTGGCTCGCATCGTAGTCCGTAACGTGGTGAGTGCGGTAATACTGTTTCGCGAGATCATAATGCGTTCGCCCCTGCTCGTCGCGTTCTGCGCTGACCACTTCCGGAGCGGGGCCCTCGCCCATATCAAAGTAGCGGGAAAGGTTTGTTTCCGGGGTCAGGTGCGGCTCGGTTGTCCAGTAACGATAGTAGGCTTCAATGGCGGGCACAGATTCCAGGAGCCATTTACGGTCTTGCGTGCGGCGATAAACAGCGAGCAGCATTTCGGTCAAGAAAGGCGGCTGAGAGCGGGTCAGATAATAGGTGCGGTTTGCGTTCAAGATCTTCCCGTAGTTTCGGATCTCGTAGAGAAAGTTGTCTGCCATGTCCTTTGCCAAATCCAGATCGCCGTCCCGCAACAGGCCGAGTTGGATGAAGTAGCTGTCCCACCCATACATTTCGTTGAAGCGGCCGCCAGGCACTACATAGGGGCGCGGCAAATAAAGCAGACCTTGCAGCCGGATTTGGGAAACATCTTCCGGAAGCGGCCGGATTTCGATTCTGCGAAAATCACCGGACGCCATTTCTTTTTCGAGCTGGTTTCTGATCCGGCTTAGGTCCTCGGCCTGTGGCACGTACACCGGCCAGCGTCCATCGGGGCCCGGGTGAAATTTCGGATCCACGGCCGCCGACGCAAGATCGTGGTTGGAACGAGTCAGTACGCTCCACGTCTGCCTGATGTACTCCAGGATGGATTCCGTCCTGGCGGGGCCTTGTGCCCAAAGAATCGCCGTTAGGAGAAGCGGGAAAACCAGGACGGCCAGCGGGCCGAAGCGCCCGCGGCGATCAGGATGCGGAGAGTGTGATGTGCTGGCCATGCTTTGCAAGCTCTTCAGCGCCTTCAGAGAAAAGCATCACCAGCGAAAGGCGACCGTGCGCCGCTGGTATCCGCTGCCGCCCGGGAATTGCACACGCAATCTCGTTCCCCGCAGTTCCGCTCCCTCAACGCGGACACCAGGACGGTTGAGGCGGACAGGCAACTCGTATAGCGCATCCGGCGGCGCCTCCAAATCCAATTCGTAGCGGCCCTCCGACCTTCTTTCCCCGATCACCTTAAGTTGGGTGGTACGCGAGCCCGGCAGCGGCAGTCTATGTGGCAGGCCGACCTCGACACCGGGCAGAGGCAACAGGATCTCGTGTTCCCGGGCCGGGGCCGCTGTACAGTCCTGATCGCGAGGGGCGCTTTGCGCCACCAGGCAAACGGTCTGCGCGTCCGGCGAACGCTCACGCATCCGCAAGCCGCTTGGCTCGCGGGTCATCTCGAGATCCAACCGCAAGCCGCCCAGGGGCACGTTGTGCAGTCTCGCCTCGTTCCACTCGGCCGGCAGGTGAGGAGCCACCCGTAGGGTCCGGTGAAGGGCGTCCCAGTCCAACCCGAACAGCCCCCGCAGAGCCGGCGACAACACCATGGCCGAGGACCACACCTGATGCGAGCTGCTGCGACCGAAAGGCTGGAAAAATTCGCCGGAAAGCAGTTCCGTGACCGCCCCCAGATCCTGTTGCCAGGTCAGATCTGCGTTTTGCATCAGGTGAGCGTAGCCGGAAAGCGGGCGCCCCGCCCGAAACTCCGCGAGCGACACCCATCCGGTAAAGAGCGGCCACACCGAGCCCTGGTGGTAGCTGATCGGATCATAGAATGGAGTGCGATCGCTCAAATCCCGCACACCCCAGTCGGTCGAAAACTCTGGAGAAGCCCAGCGGCTCAGCATTTCTTGGGGGCTGGCGAGCTGCAAGCGGCCCGTCCACCATGCGACTGCCGGGTAGATTGTGGCTGTGTAGTCCAGCTTGCCGTCGGCGTTGCGGCTGAAGGCGTAAAACCGCCGATCCGGTGCGTAATACTCCGCTTCTATGTTCCGGCGAATGAGCTCCGACTGCCGCCGCGCGGCTGCGGCGAGAGCGTTATCCTCCATCAACGCGGCGAGCCGCGAGATGGCATCCGCCGATTGCTGATCGAGAGCCGCGAGATAGATTTCCTGGTGCGGCATGCCTGGCGGCCAGGACTCCACCCAGCCCGTCCCCTGCGTGTTTTCGTAAATGCCGTCGCCATCGGAGTCATGAGCGCGGGTGAAAGTGTAAGCCCGTTTCACGGCGTCCCAATGGGCCCGCAAAAAGGCCAGATCTCCGCTCGTGTTTACGTAGTCTTGCACAGCCATCACGAACAGCGGGGAGGAATCGGCCGCGGCGTAGAAATAGGGAGTGGCTTTCCAATCGACCAGATCAGCGGTTTGCGAAAACTCGTGCATGATCTTGCCATCCGGGCGCTGCCGCCGGATCAGGAACTCGAGCGCCTCCCGCGTGAGCGCGAAATCCCCATAGCTGTTGATGGCGTAGGAAGTCCAGAGCGCGTCCCGCCCGAAAAACCAGCCGAATCCCGGCCGCGCCGAGTCGCCGGATTCGTAATAGCCCGCTATCAACCCCGTCTCTTCGTGAAACTTGACCCGCGCTTGATCGATGGCGATCTCGGCCCAGCGCAGGGCGCGATCAAACTTCGGGTCGGGCGTCTCCACCGAAAGGCGGCGATCGAAAAAATGGGCATAGTATCGGGCGGTCTGCGCGTAGAGGTCTGCCACGCGACTGTTCAAGGCCGCTAGCGCCGGGCCGGCTGGCTCTTTTCCATGCCCCAGCACGATCAGCAGCGGGAAGAACAGTTCGGAATCGGTCTTCGGATCGAAAGCCAGCTTGAGCTCGACCGGATGCGTCTTCGGCATTTCCTGGTAGGGAGGCAATACGCCCGGCTGAGCGCGCGGCATGGCCACTGCGGCCCAAAAATCTGGATTGTCCGTATGGAGAATGTAATACCCGCCGCTTCCCTCTTTCACCCATTGAGCGCTCGGGACACCAAAGTTGGGGGCCGGCCACATGCGCAGCATGTCAGGATGAAACTGAAAAGCGACGCGAAGCGGCCGGACGGAAGCGATCTCAAATATCACAAGCGCACCCGGCGACTGATCGCCGCGAGGCGCGAACATGCGCTGCTTGATCGTGAATGCCGCGTGCGAATAGATGATCGTGGTCATCTCGGGACCTGTTTCGATTTCAGCAGCGTGGGCCGTAACGTCGATGGGTACCGGATAATCGGCCAGTTCCGCTGCTATGCGAAACCGGCTCAGCACTTTTACCGGAAACAGCCAAGCTTCAAAAGAGCCGTTCTGGCGGCCGAGAATCGCCCCGCGTTCGCCGGCGACCGTAAACGGCTTCGCCGCCTGTGCGGGTTGACGGATGGTAAGCGGACTCGCCGCGATTGCAAAACGGGGAATGGGGTGCAGCACCGGCGCTTGCGCCGCCGCGACGCACTCCACCGCGGCCCATAGAGCGAGCAGCCGTAAAAGCTTCACACTCGTCTAATCATAGCGCGCGCCGGTTTGCCTTTCCGCGGCTTACCAAGCGAGCCTGAGCCCGAACTGCATGTTGCGCATAGGGGCAGCGGGATCCACATCGGTGATCACGCCGGCAAGCGCTGTATCCACGTTTGTCGATCCGGTGGGCGCGCCCGGCTCTCCAATGCCCGGAATCGCAAGGTTCGTCCGGTTAAAGACGTTGAACACCTCCCACCGGAACTGAAGGTTGAGCCGTTCGGTAAGGGCGAAGGTCTTCGCCAGCGACCAGTTTGCCGTAAACAAATTCGGGCCGCGCAGCGAGTTTCGCGACGCGTTGCCGAACGTAAACGGCGCCGGCACGGCGTAAGCCGCCGGATTGAACCAGTGATTGCGGTTTTGCGTGATGCCGGCCAAGGGATCGCCGATGATGTCCGGTCTGAGGCTCATGTCCGAATTGAGGGAAGCGTTGTTGCTGAGCGTCGGCGAAAATGGCAGCCCGCTTTCCAAAATCGTAATGCCATTGAACTGCCAGCCGTCAACCAGAGCTCGCGTCACGCCGGTTGCTCCGGACAAATACCTCCGGCCTTTGCCGAAGGGAAGAAACAGCGTGTGCGCGACCGTGAACACATGCGTGCGGTCCCAGGAGGCGGGGCCGTAATCAAGCCGTGTATTGAACTGATCGGTGGGCGTCCCAAACTCACCGAAATTCATGGTCTTCGACCAGGTGTAAGACGCCAGAAGCGAGTAATTGCCCCCGAACCGCTTCTCGCCACGAATTTGCAGCGCGTTGTAGTTGCTGCTGGTGCAGTCACACTTATCGAACACCGGCTGCGTGATGCCGAACTTGCCGAACAGGGGCCGCCGCGGGTTGAATGGTCCAGGCCCCGGAACGGCGTTGTTCAAGTTGAAGCCGCCGTTTAGATGGCGCCCTACATTGCCGACGTAGCCGGCGGAAAGATTCAGATTGGTGGGTAGCTGCCGCTCAATGGTAAAGTTCCACTGATCAACATACGGCAGTTTTTGATTCGCAGGGATGTAGGGCGTGTTGATGCCGTCCGGCAGCGGCAGCAAACCGTTCGGCGGAATGGAGGGAAATACAATGGCAGGGGGCGCCGTAGTCAATGGGAAGACGGGCTGAAACGAGGAAGCTCCCCGCAGGTCCTGAGTCACGATGGAGGGGTAAATATCCGCCGCCAGATTGTTGAACGTCCAGCCGAACGTGCCCTGGAAATAGCTGCGGCCGTAGCCGGTGCGCACCACCGTTTTCTTGTCAACCGCGTAGGCGATCGCGATGCGTGGAGAGAAATTTCGCCACTGGATCTGCGCGTCGCCCGACTTGGAGATGCCGCCCACTCCAGGAATCCGCACGAGATTGTCTGAGACGTCGTAGCGCCCCCCCTGGCCCGAGTGCAAGGAATAATCCGGGAACCAGGTGTCCCAGCGCAATCCGTAGCTTAAAGTAAGGCTGGACGTGATGCGCCATGTATCCTGCGCAAAGTAGAACATGCGATTTTGCCGGTCCTCCTGGTCGGTCGAGATCTGCCCGAAGCGCCGGAAATGGTCGGGCGCTCCCAGCAGGAAACTGGCGAGCCCGAGGCCGCCCGTGCCGGGCGCCAGCGACGTGACGGCGGGATCGAAATCATAAACGCCCGCCCGATGGTCATCGCTCGGGAGGCGGCGATTGCCGGCGTGTTCATACGTGCCGCCGAACTTGAACGTGTGATTGCCGTAAATCTTCGTCCAGTTACTGACGAAGTCATAAATGAACTCGCGTTCGTCGAGCGGGCAGTTGCACCGGTAGCCCATCAGGAAGCCGCCGTTTCCGTTGATATTGAGATCCGGCAGTCCGAAGGTGTCCGGACGCCCGCTGATGTTCAAGCCGGGAATCCCGACCTGATCCGCCAGCCGCTGGCTGATATCGAGCGGATTCACATTCACCCGATACCGCGAATAGCCGAACCGCAGATCGGTCAAGAAAGAGGGGCTAAACGTGTAGTTCGCCGAGACCACCAGGTTTTGATTTCTTGCGTCCGACGCGCCGGTGAATCCCCAGGCGGGGAAGGCCGGCCCGCCGTACAAGCCAAAGGGACCCGGAGCGTTCAGCGTGGCTCCGAGATAGCTGTAGCGCCCGAAATATCTCAGGTTGCTGGTGAGGTAATGGTCGCCGCGCAGGTCGAACTGATGCGTATCGAAGTTTTCCACACCGCTGATCGCGTAATTATTGTCCCCTGGAGTTTGTGGCGTTAGATTCGGCAAGGGGAGAACGCTCAGGAGCTTCGCCGACGGGGCGGAGATCCGGTTGGGAGGAATTACGTTGCCGGGAAATTGTGTGCGTCCCGTGCCGTCGGGATTCCCCGTGGCCGGATCGAAAATCGGAACGCCGAGATCGCTCAGGTCGCCATTGCGCTCGGCCGAAGTGGGAACGCGCAAGGTCTCCGACGCGCCGATTCGGCGAATTGTCCCCTGGTAATCGCCGAACCAGAACAGCTTGTCTTTGATCGCCGGCCCCCCGAGAGACCCCCCAAACTGATTCCATCGGAGCTCGGGAATGCCGCGGTGCGGCGGTGCGGGCGTCCCGGGCGCGTGCAGGCCCTGGGAGAACGGGTTGCGTGCCTGGAAGATATTGTTTTGGAGAAACTCAAACGCCGAGCCGTGCAGATCGTTCGATCCCGATCGCGTCTCGACTCGCACCACAGCGCCTCCTGCTTGTGTATACTCCGCGTCATAGTTGCTCGTCGCGATGCTCGTCTCGCCGACCGAATCGAGCGGCGGATTTACCATTACAATGCCGAGCACAATATCGTTGTTGTTCATGCCATCGAGCAGGTAGTTCGTGCCCGAGAATTCTTGCCCGTTGGTGTTAACCAGCCGCGAATCCTGCGGATTTTCGCTGGGCGCATGCTGGAAGGTGTTGAGCTGTGCACCAGGCACGAGCAGCGTCAAGGTCGTGAAATTGCGGTTTAAGACAGGCAGTTGCGTGATTTGGGTCGCGCTCAGGCTGGTGTCGACTTCGGCGCGGTCCGTTTGCAGACTGGGCGGCGCCTCGGTAACGGTAACCTCCGTGGAGAGAGGACCTACCTGCAAGATCGCATCGACCCGGGTGCTCAGACCAACGGTCACATTCACGTTCTGCTGGACGAACTTATTGAAACCCTGCTTTTCGATCGTGACCTCATACCGGCCGGGCAGAAGCTGCGCCTGTATGTAGTTTCCAGACTCATTCGTCGTCGTTGAAGTCGTCACCCCCTGATCGAGGTTTTTGAAAGTGACTGTCGCATAACTCACCGCACCGCCGCTTTGGTCCGTGACTGTTCCGATGATGCTGCCGGAAGTAGCCTGGGAGCGCGCAAGCGGCGCGAACAAAGCCAGCAAACAGGCCGAAAGAGAGAGCAGTGTAAAATTCCTCACGAAGAAAGAGCCATTCCTCATGTAAACCCCTCCTGGCGATGCTCCAGACTTGTCTCGGCGCTCCGCCTGATCGGGCCGCCGTCCAGGCAACGCCGTTGGTAGATGCAATATTGGCGTGTAAAAATATCGACCCAGCAGGAACTACAGAAAAAGACCAGAAGCATCGCGAATTCGGGCTTTCCATTCGCAATCTGGAAACCAAAATTCCGAGGTTTTCCAGGAAACGGAAGTTAACAAATTTCCCCGGCTTCGTAAGCCAAGGCGTACACCAGCTAGCCGGTTAAGCGCTGTTCCGGCCGAAACAGGGCGCCGCGCTTCGTGTTTCAATCGATCAATGCTCGTATTTCAGCTCGCAGGGTTGCACCATCCACTGAAAGAATTGCGAGCGTCACGGGAAGGCGAAATCGCCGGGGCCCGGCGCTCCCAGGGTTCAGATAGAGGACTCCATTGCGGAGCTCGCTGCTCGCCTGGTGCGAGTGCCCGCTGATAACTGCGGCATAGCCCCGATTTTCGGGGGTGAAGTCCAGATCCGAGAGGTTGTGCACCACGTAGATCTTGGCCTGTTCTACCTGCACGATCTGTGTGGCCGGCAACTGGAGCGCCCACGGCTGCGTGTCGATATTTCCGCGGATTGCAATCAGCGGAGCAATCGCCGAAAGGGCATCAAGTACTTCCTGCTTCCCAATGTCCCCGGCATGAATGATCAGGTTTGCACCCTCCAAAGCCGCCAGAGCTTCTCTCCGCAGCAAACCGTGCGTGTCTGAGATTACACCTATCGTAGCTGGCATCGGCCGTCTCTATAATTCTTCTTAATTCTCGTTTCGTCTGCCTTCTTCCGCCTGATTCTCCTATTTTCTCCCCTGGCAAAGAAGAGTTTGGGGAAGCTCTGCGGCGGGCTTCACCGGTCCCACGATCCGCTTCGCCGCGTGTGAGAACCCACACAAGCTGCTGGCTCGCCGCCAAGCCGCGCATGAGCCTTTAGCCCCAAGATAGGCAAGATAGGAAGAGACAATAAAAACGAAAGAAAATGAAAGAGACCTACGATGCCGGACCAAAACTCAGATGTGATTGTGATCGGGGCCGGAGCTGCCGGCCTTTCCGCGGCACGAGCCCTGGCAGGCAGCGGCCTGAGCGTTACGATTCTAGAAGCGCGGGACCGAATTGGCGGACGCATCTACACGGTCCGGGACCCAGCTTTGGCGCTTCCTGTGGAGCTCGGCGCGGAGTTTATCCACGGCAAACCGCGGGAAATCTGGGACATCGTAAATACCGGAGCGCTGTTGGCATGCGATGTGGAGGGGGAAGACTGGCGCGTGGAAGACGGTTCGCTGGCCAGAGTCAGCGATGCTTTTCCCGCCCTCGACGCGTTGTTTGACCAAATGGCCCGCGCTCCCGAGCAATCTTTTCAGCAATTCCTGGACGGTTGGGAATGTGATCCCGAAGCCAAAACCTGGGTTTCCGCGTTCGTTGAGGGATTTAACGCCGCCAG
>Ga0070741_10009175_pt1 | contig 19380 bp, 16 predicted proteins | sample Coa_R1_4_FD_66440 | JGI IMG/M metagenome (GOLD analysis project Ga0070741, IMG submission 66440) | Surface soil microbial communities from Centralia Pennsylvania, which are recovering from an underground coalmine fire - Coalmine... | ecosystem: Environmental > Terrestrial > Soil > Unclassified ...
TCCCGCACCACCGGCTCGTAGCTCAGCCCGGAGCCGAGCGCGGCCAGCGTCAGGTAGAGGAAGGGCGCGGAGGTGCTGCAGTCGTCGGTGCCGGGCGGGACCAGGCCGAGGCCGGGGCCATGGCCGGCCGGGGCGGGCCGTGGCGCGTCGCGAAGGTGGGCGTGGCACCACCGGCAGTTCCCGCCCTGGTCCAGCTCGAGCGGGGCGCCGCAGTCGGGGCAGCTGCCCTGGGCGGTGATCATGGCGGCATGATAGCCAGCATGAGCGAGCCACGAATCGACTTGCACGGGCACGCCGGCCGGTGCTTCCTGGCCGGGCTGCCGGCCGGGCACTCCACGCTGGGCACAGCCTCGGTCGCGGACGCGCTGCGGACGGCCAGGGCCGCCGGCATGACCGCGGTGAACCTGTCCGTCGTGGCCGACTTCGCGGTGCTGCGGCCGGGCGGGGCGCACGGGCTGCGGGCGCACCGTGACTTCAGGCCCGGCGAGGCGTACGCCGACTACCGCCGCCAGCTGGACGGGATCCGGTCGGGCGCGGCCGCGGCCGGCGCGGAGATAGCCACCTCGGCGGCCGGCCTGGAGCGGGCCGCCCGCGACGGGAGCACCGTGGTGCTCCTCGGCTGCGAAGGCGGCGACTTCCTCGAGGGGGACCTGGGCCGCCTCGAGCCGGCCCGTGCGGACGGCGTCACCGTGCTCACCCTGGTGCACTACCGGGTCAACGAGCTCGGCGACGTCCAGACCGAGGCGCCGGTGCACGGCGGCCTGAGCCGGCTCGGCCGCGACGTGGTGGCCGAGTGCAACCGGCTGGGCATCGTGGTCGACTGCGCGCACGCCACCTTCGACACCACCATGGCCGTGCTCGCCGCGTCCAGCCAGCCGGTGATCATCTCGCACGGCCAGCTCGGCCACGACCATGAGGACGGGCACCCCCGGCTCATGACCGCCGAGCACGCCGTCGCGGTCGCGCAGGCGGGCGGCCTGACCGGCGGCTGGCCCTGCGGCTTCACCAGCCGGTCGATGGACGACTTCGGCACCGAGATCCTCCGCCTCGCCGAGGCGACAGGTCCCGGTCACGTAGCCCTCGGCACCGACCTGGACGGCAACTACAAGCCCGTGCTGACCAGCTACGACCAGCTCGACGACCTCGCCCGCCGGCTGCGCGGCCGCGGCCTCCCCGCCCCGGACGTCGACCGGATCCTCGGCGGCAACGCGATGGACCTGCTGGCTCGCGTTCTCTGACCGGGAAAGGGCTACAGGAAGTAGAGGCGGGACAGGGGGACCGAGTCGGCGGCCGCGACGGCGAGGAGGTCGTCGTCGAGGGTGGTGCGGCCGGTGACGGGGTCCACGTGGACCTGGCCGAGACGGCCGTGCCTGACCATCGAGCCCGGCCGGATGGCGCGGGTGCCGCGGACCGGGACGCGGCGACGGACGCCGGGCAGGTCGGCGCCCGCGTCCAGCGCGGCCTGGGCGACGAACATGACCGAGAGCTCGGCCGGGGTGGCGCCGCAGCCGCCGAACTGGGGGCCGAGCACGAGCGGCTCGGCGATGTCGATGGCGGCGTTCGGGTCGCCGGTCACGCCCCAGGCCGGCACGCCCGCCTTGAGCACCAGGGTGGGCTTGGCGCCGAACCAGGCCGGGTCCCACAGCACGATGTCGGCCAGCTTGCCCACCTCGACCGAGCCCACCTCGTGCGCCAGCCCGTGCGCGACCGCGGGGTTGAGGGTCAGCTTGGCCAGGTACCGCAGCACCCGCTCGTTGTCGTCAACACCAGAAGGCCCAGAAGAACGCTTCATCACAGAAGCCAGGCCGAACGTCCGGCGCACCGTCTCCCCGGCCCGGCCCATGCCCTGCGCGTCTGAGGACGTGATCGGGATGACGCCGAGGTCGTGCAGCGGCCCCTCGGCCGCCATCGTGCCCGCCCGGATCCGGTCCCGGGCCAGCGCGGCGTCCCGCTCCGGGTGCAGGCCGTGCACCAGCGTGATCATGTCCAGGTGCTCGGCCACCGCGTCCCGGCCGAACGGCAGGGTGGGGTTGGTCGAGGAGGTGACGACGTCGGCCCGGCCGGCCAGTTCCAGCACGTTGGGGGCATGGCCGCCGCCGCAGCCCTCGACATGGAAGGCGTGGAACATCCGGCCGCCCGCTACCGCGAGGGTGTCGGACACGCAGCCGGCCTCGTTCAGCCCGTCGGTGTGCAGCGCCACCTGCACGTCGTACTCGTCGGCCACGGTCAGGGCGGTGTCCAGGCAGCGCGGGTGCGCGCCCAGGTCCTCGTGCACCTTGAAGCCGCACGCACCGCCCGCGGCCAGCCCTTCGACCAGCGGTGCGGGAGCCGAGGAGGAGCCGCGGGCCAGGAAGCCGACGTTGACCGGCCACCGGTCGAAGGCGGCGAACGCCTGGCGCAGCAGCCACGGCGAGTTCAGGCCGACGCCCCAGACCGGGCCGATCTCCTGGCCGATCACGGTGGTGACGCCGGAGGAGAGCTCGGCCTCGAGCACGCGCGGGGACAGCAGGTGCACGTGGGTGTCGACCGCGCCCGGCGTGGCCAGCAGCCCCTCGCCGGGGATGATCGTGGTGCCGGTGCCCACGATCACGTCCACGCCGTCCAGCGTGTCCGGGTTCCCGGCCCGGCCGATGGCGCTGATCCGCCCGGCCCGCACGCCGATCGAGACGGTCCTTATCCCCAGTACCGGGTCGAGCAGGGTGACGTTGGTGATGACGATGTCGCAGGTTTCCGACGCGGTGGCCGCGCGCAGGTGCATGCCGTCCCTGGCCGTCTTGCCGAACCCGGTGCGGAACTCGTCGCCCGCTTGCTGCGCGTCGGCCTCCACCCGGATGACGAGCCCGGTGTCGGCCAGCTCGATCAGGTCCCCGGTCGTCGGCCCGGTCACGAGCCCGCCTCCGCCGACGGCCCCGAGTCCTCGTACCCGCAGGCCCGGGCCTTCTCCAGGGCCCGCTCCCGGGCGCCGGGCTCGTCCAGCGGCCCGTCCACCAGGCCGGCGAACCCGATGACGACCCGCCGCCCGCCGACCGGGACCAGCGCCACCCGGCGGGTGCCGCCCGGCTCGAACCGCACCGCCGCGCCCGCGGTCACGGCCAGGTGCATGCCGTAGGCCGCCGCCCGGTCGAAGCGCAGCCGCGGGTTGGCCTCGAAGAAATGGAAGTGGCTGGTCACCGAGATGGGAACCGCCGCCGTGTTGATCACGGCGAGCTCGATCTCCCCGGGCCGCCCGGCCGGCTCGAGCGCCGCCGCGCCCGGGGTGCCGGCCCGGAAGGGATCGCGCACCACGGCCAGCCGGGAGCCGTCGTCGAAGACCGCCTCCACGCGTACCTCTGGCACCGCCCGGATCACGCCCGGCAGGACCTCGCGCTCGTTTATTACCGAACGGGCGATGTTCACCGCCTCGCCCAGCCGCCTGCCGTCCCTGGCGGCTTCGCAGACGGCGTCGGCCACCAGCGCGGTCGCTTCCACGGCATTGAGAAGCAGGCCGCGGGCGCGCCGAGCCCGGGCCAGCTCGGCCGTGAGGTAGATGGTGAGCCGATCCCGTTCGGCCTCAGTGAGTCTCAACGGCGGCCCCCTTGCTCATTCCTCGTCGCCGTGGACAACCTTGCCCTCGGCCACCGTCAGGATGACCGAGGTGCTCCCGATGCCGCTGGCGGGAATGGAGTACAGATCCTGGTCGAGCACGGCCACGTCGGCCCGCAGCCCCGGCAGCAGCTGCCCGGTCACCTCCTCGGCGTGGTTCACCCAGGCGACGCCGGAGGTGAACGCGTCGACCGCGTCCTCCAGCAGAATCGCCTGGCCGAGCAGGAACGGCTTGTCGCACTCGGGCGTGCCCGGCTGGCCCTGCCGCTCGGACAGCACCCGGTTCACCGCCACGTGCATCTCCTGCATCGGGTCCGGGGTGGACACCGGCCAGTCGCTGCCGAACGCGATCCGGGCGCCGCGCCGGGCCAGGGCGCCGATCTGGTACTGCCACAGGGCGCGCTCCGCGCCGACGAACGGCAGCGTCAGCTCCTCCATCTGCGGATCCGAGCAGGCCCAGAGCGGCTGGAAGTTCGCCACCGCGTCCAGCTCCCGGAACCTGTTCATGTCGCGCGGCGTGATGAACTGCAGGTGGGCCAGGTGGTGCCGCCCGGCCCGGCGCTGCTCGGCCGGGAGGGCCTCGAGCACGTCGAGCGCGGTGCTCACGGCCAGGTCGCCGAGCGCGTGGAAGTGCAGCTGGAAGCCCTCGGCGGACAGCCGCCCGGTGGCGTCGCGCAGCTCGTCGGGCTGGATGAACAGCGTGCCGCGGTGGCCGGTGGAGTGGCCGTGGCGGTCCAGGTAGGGCGAGGACATGGCGGCCGTGCCGGTCTCGCACACCCCGTCGAGCATCAGCTTGACCGTGGTGGCCACGAACCGGCCGTCGCGGGCCTGCTCGCGGCGGGTCAGCAGGTCGTCGAGCTGGGCCACGCCGCGGGCCCTGTCCCACCACAGCGCGGCGGTCACGTGGCTGGTGAGCTGGCCGTCGGCGGCGGCCCGCCGGTAGGCCTCGTAGGCGTCGGGGATGCCGAGCTCGTCGGCCGCCCCCACGCAGGCGTCCTGCCAGCTGGTGATGCCGAGCGAGTGCAGGTAGGCCTGCGCCGCCAGCAGGCCGTCGGTCAGCTCGGCCGTGCTGGTGGCGGGGAGGTGCCGCCCGACCAGGCGCATGGCGCCGTCGTGCAGCGCGCCGGCCGGGTTCCCGGCCGCGTCCCGCTCGATCCGGCCGTCCACGGGGTCGGGGGTGCGGGCGTCCACGCCGCCGCGGCGCAGCGCCTCGGTGTTGACCCAGGCGCTGTGGTGGTCGCGGTTCGGGATGAAGGCGGGGCGGCCGCCGGTGACCGTGTCCAGATCGGCCGCGGTCGGCGTGCCGCCGGGGAAGGCCTCCATGGCCCAGCCGCCGCCGAGCACCCAGGCATCGGCCGGCAGGCCGTCGCAGTAGGCGGCTACCGCGGCCAGGCAGTCCGGCCGGGTGCGCAGGCCGAGCAGGTTGCAGCGCAGGCTCTCCAGGCCGCCGCTCACCGCGTGGATGTGCGCGTCGCCGAAGGCGGGCAGGGCCAGCCGCCCGCGCAGGTCGACCACCCGCGTCCGCGGGCCCGCGAGCTGCCTGATGTCGTCGTCGGGGCCGAGAGCCGTGATCATGCCATCCCGGGCGGCGAGGGCCTGGACGAAGCGGGAGGGATGAGCCGGGGTCCGGATCTTCCCGTTGGCCAGGATCAGGTCAGCCTCGGTATTCGGCAACTGCGGCACCGCCCTTTCGCGGATCGTTTCTGTGAACGGTAACAGCGCGCAGGAGCGGATGCTGAGCGGCGGGGCGGCTGAGCGCCGCCCCGCAGCCCGGTCAAACGGGGCGGTCAGAGGCCGGGCAGGACTTTCGTGCCCTCGCGCTGGACCCTCGGTTGACCGGCCAGAACGGCAAATTTACGCTGCGGGGATGAAGCAAGCACTGCCGGACCGGGCCCGGGTCGTCGTCATCGGTGGCGGCGTCGTCGGCACCAGCACCGCCTACCACCTGGCCAGACGAGGCTGGCCGGACGTGGTCCTGCTGGACCGCAAGCGGCTGACCTCGGGGACCACCTGGCACGCGGCCGGCCTGATCACCCAGGCCAGGCCCACCTTCGGCACCCGCGAGGTCGTCCGGCGGAGCCTCGCGGTGTTCAAGTCGCTGCCGGAGGAGACCGGGTTCGCCACCGGGTTCGAGGAGACGGGCACCCTGCACCTGGCCGACAGCGCCGAGCGCCTGGAGGAACTGCGCCGGCAGGCCTCGGCGGCCCGGGCGAACGGCATCACCGCCGACGTCATCTCGGCCGAACGGGCGGGCGAGCTGTATCCCCTGCTGTACACGGCCGACCTGGCCGGGGCGGTGTACTACCCGGACGACGGGCGGGGCAACGCCACCGACACCACCATGGCCCTGGCCGCCGGCGCCCGCCAGCACGGCGTGCGGATCCTCGAGAACACCCCGGTGACCGGGATCATCCGCCGCGACGGGCAGGTCGCCGGGGTGCGCACCGCGGACGGCGACATCGAGGCCGAGTACGTGGTGGCCGCGGCCGGCATGTGGGGCCGTGAGGTCGGGGCGATGGCCGGGGTGGCCATCCCGCTGCAGGCGCTGGCCCACTACTACGTCATCACCGAGGCCATCGGTGGCCTGGCTCCGGGCCTGCCCACGATCAAGACCGCGCCGGACTACGCCTACGTGAAGAACGAGGGCGCCGGGCTCATGGTCGGCTTCTTCGAGCCGGGCAGCTACCCGTGGGCCTCGCGCGGGATCCCCGCCGACGCCGAGTTCACCCGGCTGCCCGAGGACTGGGAGCACCTCGGGCCGTTCTACGAGACGATGACCAAGCGGCTGCCGGTCCTGGCCGAGACCGGCATCAGGCTGCACTTCTGCGGCCCGGAGAGCTTCACCCCCGACGGGCTCTACCACCTGGGCGAGGCGCCGGGGCTGCGCAACTTCTTCGTCGCGGCCGGCTTCAACTCGGTCGGCTTCCTGTCCGGCCCCGGCGCCGGCTCGGTGCTGGCCGACTGGATCGTGGACGGCCGCTCGCCGCTCGACCTGCCCGAGGCCGATCCCCGCCGGGTCGCCCCGCACGAGACCAGCCGCCGCTTCCTCGAGCAGCGCGTCACCGAGACCCTCGACCTGGCGTACGAGATCCACTGGCCGTACCAGCAGCGCGAGAGCGCCCGCGGGCTGCGCCGCAGCCCGCTGCACGACCGGGTGGCGGCGGCCGGGGCGGTGTTCGGCGAGCTGCTCGGCTGGGAACGCGCCAACTGGTACGCCCCGGCCGGCGTACCACGGCGGTACGAGTACTCGTTCGGCCGTCAGAACTGGTTCGAGCACTCGGCGCTCGAGCACAAGGCCGTGCGGGAGGCGGTAGGACTGCTTGACACCTCGTCGTTCGGTAAATTGCTGGTGCAGGGCCGGGACGCGCTGGCGCTCTTGCAGCGGGTGTGCGCTGGTGACGTGGCGGTCGAGCCGGGCCGCATCGTGTACACCCAGTGGCTCAACGCCCACGGCGGCATCGAGGCCGACGTCACCGTGACCCGGCTGGACGAGACCAGGTTCCTGGTCCTGTCCGGGCCGGCCACCCTGGCCCGCGACCGCGACTGGCTGGAGCGGGGCATCGCGGCCGGGGAGTTCGCCGTCGTCACCGACATCAGCACCTCGCTGGCCATGATCCCGGTGATGGGCCCGTCCTCGCGCATGCTGCTGCAATCGCTGACGGACGCCGACCTGTCCGACGCGGCGTTCCCGTTCGGCACGTCCAGGGAAATCGACCTCGGCTGCGGCTTCGTCCGCGCCACCCGCATCACCTACGTGGGCGAGCTCGGCTGGGAGCTGCTCATCCCGGCCGACCTGGCCGTGCACGTCTACGACACGCTCGTCGCGGCCGGTGCCGGGTTCGGGCTGCGGCCCGCCGGGTACCACGCGCTGGACTCGCTGCGGATGGAGAAGGCCTACCGGAGCTGGGGTCACGACATCTCCGGCGGGGACACGCCGCTCGAGGCGGGCCTGGGCTTCGCGGTGGCCTGGGACAAGCCCGGCTTTACGGGGCGGGACGCCCTGCTCCGGCTGAGGGAGGCGGGCGTGTCGCGCCGGCTGGTCCAGTTCGCGCTGGCCGACCCCGACGCGCTCGCCTACCACGACGAGCCGGTCTACCGGGACGGCGCCCTGGTCGGCCGGGTCAGCTCGGCCGCCTATGGCCATACCCTCGGCCGTTGCGTGGCGCTCGGCTACGTGACCGCCCCGGAACCGGGCACCCCGCCCGCCTGGTACCGGTCCGGGACTTACGAGATCGAGATCGCCGGCGACCGGGTCGGCGCCGACGCGTCGCTGCGGCCGCTCTACGACCCGGGGTCGGAGCGTCCCCGGAGCTGAGCTCAGCGGCGCGCGGCGAGCTGCTCGCGCAGGCGGCGCATGGCCTGGGCCCGCTCGGGTCCGTCCAGCCGGTCGATGTACAGCTCGCCGCGCAGGTGCCCGGTCTCGTGCTGGAAGCAGCGGGCCAGCTCGCCCTGGCCGCTGACGGCGACCGGTTCTCCCCTGAGGTCGAAGCCGGCGACCGTGGCGCGGGTGGCGCGGCTCACCACCGCGCCCATGCCCGGCAGGCTCAGGCACGCCTCTGGGCCGTCCTCCTCGCCGGCGTCCGCGGTCAGCACCGGGTTGACCACGTAGCCGAGCCCGCCGTCCACGTTGTAGGCGAAGACGGCCAGGCTGACGCCGATCTGGTTCGCGGCCACCCCGGCCCGGCCGCGGACCTGGACCGTGTCGAGCAGGTCCGCCACCAGCCGGGCCAGCCCGGCGTCGAACCGGGTCACCAGCTCGCACTCGGTCCGCAGCACCGGATCGCCGAACAGCCGGATGGGCCGGACGGTCACGACGCCTCCTTCTCGACGGTACCGTCGCCGGCGCTGCCTGCTGCACTGCCGTCGCCGGCGCTGCCTGCTGCACTGCTGTCGGCGGCGGCCTCGGTCAGCTTGCCCGCCTGGTCGAGGAGCAGCTGGTGCCAGGCGAGCTCGGCCTCGATGCGCAGCCGGGCGTGCTCGGCGACCAGGTCGTCGGCCACCGTCTGATCCGGCCAGACCCGCTCGCCGTGGTGCGCGTACGCGGCGGACTGCGAGCGCAGCGCGCGGATCCGGTCCTCGATGTAGCCGCGCAGCACGTCGCCGTCCAGGTCGCCGCTCATCACCAGGGCCAGGTCCACCGGATCGGGCCGCAGCCCGACCTCGGTGAGCGCCTCGGCCCGCAGCGTCCGCAGCTCCCGCTGGCCCTCGGCGGTGATCGCGTACACGGTGCGGGCAGGCAGGTTGCCTGACTGCTCGGTGCGCACCGGCTGGATCAGGCCCTCGGCCGCCAGCCGGTGCAGCGCGCCGTACAGCGACCCCGGCCGCACGTCCGACCACAGGTCGGCCCGGCCCATCCGGGCGTTCCGGCGGATCTGATGACCGTACATGGGCCCGTGCCTGGCCAGGGCGCCGAGCACGAACAGCCGCGTAGGTTTCACACCGGTAGTAAATCACCACTACTCAAATATGAGCACTCGTGTCAGACTGCCGCGATGTGAATCTGCGGGCGTTGCAACGCCCGCAGATTCACATCGCGGTGGTTTTCGTGCCCAGGGTTCAGTGGTCTATGGAAGGCGCGGGACCCACGCGTCTGGTGGGAGCCGCAGCCGGCTCGCGCTCGCTCCCGGAACGCCACGCTCACCGTCCGCGGCGGGGCGGGGCGGTGCTCTCGCGGACGACCAGCATGGTGGCCAGCTCGATGTGGTGCGGCTCGCCGGCCGCGGTGGCCGGGTCGGTGCGCAGCATGCGGAAGGCGGTGGCGGCCATGGCCGCCAGCGGCTGGCGGACCGTGGTCAGGGCCGGGGTCGCCCAGGCGGCCACGGGGACGTCGTCGAAGCCGACCACGCTCAGGTCGCCGGGAGCGCGCAGTCCGCGCTGGCCCAGCGCCTGGAGGACGCCGAAGGCCTGGCTGTCGTTGCCGGCCACGATGGCGGTGGGCGGCTCGGGCAGCGCGAGCAGGGCCGCGGCCTGCGTCCGGCCGCCCGCGACCGAGAAGTAGTCGCGGCGCAGGAGGGCCTCGTCGAGGCTGAGCCCGGCCCCCTGCAAGGCGGCGCGGCAGCCGTCGAGGCGGCCCTGGCTTGACCACAGGCCGGCCGGACCGCCGATGACCGCGATACGGCGGTGGCCGAGCTCGATCAGGTGCCGGGTGGCGGTCAGGCCGCCCAGCCAGTTGGTGGTGCCCACCGAGCGGACGGCGTCGCCGGGCTCGGTCGGCGGGTCGATCGCGACCAGCGGGATCCGGGCCGCGGCCAGCCGGTGCAGTTCCCGGCTGCCCGGCAGGTGCAGCACGCACAGCGCGCCGTCGGTGCCCCGGGCCGTGGCCCGGTCCAGCCAGCCGGCGAACTCCTGCGGCGAGTGCACGGTGGTGGCGATGACGCTGGTCCCGGCCTCGTTGGCCGCCTCCATGGTGCCGCGCAGGAGTTCCTCGGCCCACGGGCTGTGCAGGTCCGCGATCAGCAGGTCGACGACCCCGAAGCCGAGCCGGGAGGCGACCTGGTAGCCGTGCTGGCGGAGCAGGCTGGCGATCCGGGCCCTGGTACCGGCCGCGACGTCGGTCCCGCCGTTCAGCACCTTGGACACCGTCGATACGGACACGCCGGCCTCGGCGGCGATATCGACCAGGGTGCTCCGGCGGGCGTCGCTAGCCACGGCGACTCCTTTTCGAAAATTTGCTGTGTATGTAGCTCGTACTGGCGTTTCACCAGTATTGCTCAACGTCGGCAAAACCGCTATTGACCTGCGCTGGCGCGGAATTTAGGCTTCGACAGGGGAAATGAACAGTTTTCGAGAAGGTGAGCCGTGACTGCTAACCCTACGGCCCTGCAGCTCTACACCGTCCGAGACCAGCTGGCCACCGACCGGGCCGGGATACTCAAGCGCGTCGCCGATTACGGGTACGGAGCGGTAGAGCCGTTCGGCATTACCAGCGACCCGCAGGGGCTACGGGCCGACCTGGATGCCGCGGGCTTGTCCGTGTGCAGCGTGCACGCGCTACCGGTGGGTGCGGACGCCGACGCCGTGATCGGCGCCGCGCGCACCCTCGGCGCGGACACCGTCATCGTCCCGTACCTGCCGCCGCCCCGGTTCGCCGACGCGGACGGCGTGCGCGGGATCGCCGCCGAGCTGAACGAGGCGTCGGCGCGGCTGGCCGGCGAGGGCATGCGGCTTGGCTACCACAACCATGACTTCGAGCTCTCCTCCCTGATCGACGGCACGCCCGCGCTCGAGGTGCTGGCCGCGTCGCTCGACGACGCCGTGGTGCTCGAGGTCGACACCTACTGGGCGGCGGTGGGCGGGCAGGACGTGGCCGCCCTGCTCGGCCGGCTCGGCGACCGGGTCCGCTACCTGCACGTCAAGGACGGCCCGATCGTCAACCGGGAGGACTTCATGACCGCGGTCGGCTCCGGGCGGATGCCGGTGGCCGAGATCCTGGCCGCCAGCCCGTCCGCGACCTGGCACGTGGTCGAGCTCGACCGCTGCGCCACCGACATGATGACCGCGGTCGGCGACAGCCTGGCCTGGCTGACCGCGCAGGGGCTGGCCTGATGGCGGCGCCGGACCGGCCTGGCCGGGGCGGCCCGGTCGGCGTCGCCGTCGTCGGCTGCGGCACCATCAGCCGTGAGTACCTGCGCAACCTGACGTCGTTTCCCGACCTGCGCGTGCTGTTCTGCGCCGACATCGACCTCGAGCGGGCGGCCAAGCAGGCCGCCGCGTACGAGGTGCCGGAGTCGGGGCCGCCCGCGGAGGCGCTGCGGCACCCGGACGTGGAGCTCGTCGTCAACCTGACCATCCCCTCCGCCCACGCCGACGTCAGCTCGGCCGCGCTGGCGGCCGGCAAGAGCGTATGGACCGAGAAGCCGCTCACCCTCGACACCGCCAGCGGGCGGCGGCTGCTCGCCGAGGCCCAGCAGGCGGGGCTGCTGCTCGGCTGCGCCCCCGACACCGTGCTCGGCGCCGGGCTCCAGACCGCCAGGCGGCTGATGGCCGAGGGCGTGATCGGCGTGCCGCAGACGGCGCTGACCCTGTTCCAGTCACCAGGCCCGGAGCGCTGGCATCCCGATCCCGAGTTCCTGTTCCAGCGCGGCGCGGGGCCCGTTTTCGACATGGGCCCTTACTACCTGTCCTGGCTGGCCACGATCTTCGGGCCGGCCGAGCGGGTCGCGGCGGTAGGGCGCCGCAGCAGCGACACCCGGGTCATCGCCAGCGGGCCGCGGGCCGGCACGGAGTTCCCGGCCGAGGTGCCCACGCACTACTCCACGCTGATCGAGTACGCGCGGGGCCCGGCGGCCACGATGGTGTTCAGCTTCGACTCGCCGCTGCCGCGGCACGGGTTCATCGAGGTCACCGGGACCGAGGCCACCATGGCGCTGCCCGATCCGAACCGGTTCGACGGCGAGATCAAGATCCGCGCCACCGGCGCCGACGACTGGGAGGTCCGGCCGGTCACCGGGGCTTCCGACGGGCGCGGGCTCGGCGTGCTCGACATGGCCCGGACGCTGCGCCGCGGCGGGCTGCTGCGCGCGCCGGGCGAACTCGGCCTGCACGTGCTCGAGACCATGGAGGCGATCGAGCGGTCCGCCGCGGACCACTCGTTCCAGCCGGTCCGGTCGGGCTTCAGCCTGCCCGAGCCGCTGGATTCCTCCTGGGACCCGAAAGCCGGCACCCTGTAAACACAGCACTCTAGGATCAGCGTGACGGCACCGGCCGGACGGGAGGTTCCATGGCAGGACAGACCGCGGACCCGCCGGTGCTCGGCGTGGGCATGGTCGGCTACGCGTTCATGGGCGCGGCCCACTCCCAGGCCTGGCGGACCGCGCCGCACGTGTTCGACCTGCCGCTGCGGCCTGCCATGGCCGCGCTGTGCGGCCGGAACGCGGCCGCCGTGCGCGCCGCGGCGGGCCGGCTGGGCTGGGCCGCCACCGAGACCGACTGGCGGGCCCTGGTCGAGCGGGACGACGTGCAGCTCGTGGACGTGTGCACGCCCGGCGACGGGCACGCCGAGGTGGCCATCGCGGCGCTGGCGGCCGGCAAGCACGTGCTGTGCGAGAAACCGCTGGCCAACACGCTGGAGGAGGCCGAGGCGATGGCGGCCGCGGCCGACCGGGCCGCGGCGCGGGGCGTCCGCGCCATGACCGGGTTCAACTACCGCCGGGTCCCGGCCATCGCGCTGGCCCGCCAGCTGGTGAGCGACGGGCGGATCGGCGCGATCCGCCACGTCCGCGCCAGCTACCTCCAGGACTGGCTGGTGGACCCGGAGTCCCCGCTGACCTGGCGGCTGCAGCGCGAGCGGGCCGGCTCGGGCGCGCTCGGCGACCTGGGCGCGCACATCGTCGACCTGGCCCAGTACCTGACCGGCGAGCTGGTCGCCGGCGTCTCCGCGGCCACCGCCACCTTCGTCCGCGAGCGGCCCCTGGAGGGCGGCGGCTCAGGGCCGGTGACCGTGGACGACGCCGCGGTGTTCACCGCCCGGCTGGCCTCGGGCGCGCTGGCCTCGTTCGAGGCGACCAGGTTCGCCACCGGGCGCAAGAACCAGCTGCGCATCGAGCTCAACGGCGAGCGTGGCAGCCTGGCCTTCGACCTGGAGCGGCTGAACGAGCTGCAGTTCTGCGACCGGGACGGCGACCCGGCGGGCTTCCAGACCATCCTGGTCACCGAGCCTTCGCACCCCTACCTGTCGGCCTGGTGGCCGCCCGGTCACGTGCTCGGCTGGGAGCACACGTTCACCCACGAGGTCAGGGACCTGGTGACCGCGATCGCCGCCGGTACCGACCCGGCCCCGTCCTTCCGGGACGGCCTGCAGGTGCAGCGCGTCCTGGCCGCGGTCGAGCAGAGCGCGACGCGCGAATCGGCCTGGACCCCCGTAGACGTAGCCGACCCGAGGGAGCGCTGAGCATGTCCCGTCCATTCACCCTGTTCACCGGCCAGTGGGCCGACCTGCCGCTGGAGGAGATCTGCCAGCACGTCAGGGAGTGGGGCTACGACGGCCTCGAGCTGGCCTGCTGGGGTGACCACTTCGACGTGCAGCGCGCCCTGCACGAGGACGGTTACCTGGCCGGGCGGCACGAGCTGCTGGCCAAGTACGACCTCAAGTGCTGGGCCATCTCCAACCACCTGACCGGCCAGGCCGTCTGCGACCATCCCATCGACCAGCGGCACCAGGGCATCCTGCCCGCCCGGATCTGGGGCGACGGCGAACCGGAAGGGGTGCGGCAGCGGGCCGCCGCCGAGCTGGCCGACACCGCCCGGGCCGCGGCCGCGTTCGGCGTGGACACGGTGATCGGCTTCACCGGATCCTCGATCTGGCACACCGTGGCCATGTTCCCGCCGGTGCCCGAGTCCATGATCGACGCCGGCTACCAGGACTTCGCCGACCGCTGGAACCCGATCCTCGACGTGTTCGACGCCGAGGGCGTCCGCTTCGCCCACGAGGTCCACCCCAGCGAGATCGCCTACGACTTCTGGACCACGCATCGTGCGCTGCAGGCGGTGGATAACCGGGCCGCGTTCGGCCTGAACTTCGACCCGAGCCACTTCGTCTGGCAGGACCTCGACCCGATCGCCTTCCTGGACGAGTACCGCGACCGGATCTACCACGTGGACTGCAAGGAGGCCCGCAAGCGGCTCGACGGCCGCAGCGGCCGCCTCGGCTCCCACCTGCCCTGGGGCGACCCGCACCGCGGCTGGGACTTCGTCTCGGCCGGCCGCGGCGACATCCGCTGGGAGGACATCTTCCGGATGCTGAACTCGATCGGCTACTCGGGCCCGATCTCCATCGAGTGGGAGGACGCCGGCATGGACCGGCTGCGCGGCGCGGCCGAGGCCATCACCTTCCTGCGCCAGTTCGACTTCGACCCGCCCCAGGCCGCCTTCGACGCCGCCTTCAGCTCCCAGTAGCGACGGCCGGGACCCGGCCAGCCCTGCCCGGCCCCGCCCGTAACGACATGACTTTCACAGTCATGTTGCTCCTGCGACATGACTTTCACATTCATGTCGCTGGCCGGAGGCCGGATGAGGGGAGCACGGGGTCAGTGTGGCGGCACCTCACCGAGGGTGCTGGCCAGGAAGGCCCGGGCGGCGGCGAACGAGCGCTCGTCGGCGGCCCGGTCGTAGGCGACGCCGGGCATGGTCCCGGGTGCTCCCGGGACCGCGGTCCGGTGGGTGAAGCCGTGCCTGGCCTGGCCGTACATGATTAGCTGCCAGTCGGCGCCCGCGCGGTTCATCTCCTCGGCGAAGGCGGTGACGTCGCTGAGCGGGACGTGCGGGTCGGCCGCACCGTGGCAGACCAGGATCCGGGCCGTCACGGCGCCGGGCTGAGTCATGGCGGGCTGAGTCATGGCGGGCTGAGTCGCGGCAGGCGGGGCGGGCCGGCTGGTGGCGAGGCTGCCGTGGATGCTGACGACCCCGGCGAGGCCTGGGCCGGCTGGGTCCGTGCCCGCCCGGGCCAGGGCCAGCGCGGCCAGGCCGCCGAAGCAGAACCCGACCGCCGCCATCCGCCCGCCCGCCTCCGGGCAGGCGGCCAGGGCGGTCAGGCCGGCCCGCGCCCGGCGGACGAGCAGCGCCGGGTCGTCGCGCAGGGCCAGCAGGCAGGCCATGACCCGCTCCCGGTTCCCCGCCACCCCCGGGCCGAACATGTCACCGGCGAGCACGGCATACCCGATCGCCGCGTAGCGGCGGGCCTGCTCCCTGGCGTGCTCGTCGAGCCCGGCGCCGCCGTGGATGAGCAGGATCCCCGGCCGCGGGCCGTCCTGGGCCTCGTCCCAGCAGAGCAAGCCGGCCAGGGGGAGGCCGAGGTCGTCGTACGGAAGGTCACGAACGGCAATGACCGAACGGGTGAATGGTACGGAATCGTCACTGACCACGCGACGGAGATTAGCAGCCAATTGTCGGCTGCACCATTTATCATAGCACATTTAAATTAATTAATAAAGTGCCCGTGAATTGCAGTTGCATTGCGGATGCCGCGCCGCGGCCAGCGAGCCGGCCGGCCGGCAGCTGCTTACCGGCCGGTCTGACCGTCGGCCATCTCCCTGAGGATGTCGATGTGACCGTTGTGCCGTGCCGTCTCCTCGATCAGGTGCATGAGCACCCAGCGCAGCGTGACCGGTTCCTGCCGCCAGCCCAGCGGGCCGCGGGATTCGGTATCGAGGTCGAGCGGCGTGACCAGTGCGGTGAGCTCGTCGCAGCTGGCCCGGTACTCCGCCAGCAGCCGGGCCAGGGGAACGCTCAGCCCGAGCCGCATCTCCCCGTCGGGGTCCTCGTCGGTGATCGGCGCCTTATCGGGACCGCCGAGCAGGATGACGCGGATCCAGTAGTCCTCCACCCAGCGCAGGTGGCTGACGAGGCTGGAGATGTTGGTCAGCGGCGAGCCGGGCAGCGGTGCCCGGCGGGCCTGCTCGTCGCTGAGCCCCGCGCACTTCACGTGCACGGTGTCCCGGACGTAGGCCAGCATCGTGGTCAGCACGGACCGCTCGTCCCAGCTGGCCGGGATGTCGTCGGTCCGCGAGAACCCGGTCAGCGGGCGCCGCCGGTGATGTAGTCGGTGAGCGCGGCCCGTTCGGTCTCGAGCTCGTCGATGCGGTTCTTGACCACGTCGCCGATGCTCACGATCCCGCGCAGGCCGCGGTCGACCACGACCGGGGCGTGCCGGATCCGGCGCTCGGTCATGATGCGCATGACCTCCTCGAGCGAGGTTTCCGGGGTGACGGTGTGCACCTCGGCCGTGTAGATCTCGGTGACCGGCTCGGACATCACCGCGGCGCCGCGCCTGGCGAACGCGCGCACGATGTCCCGCTCGCTGGCGATCCCGTCCACCGACGTGCCGTCGCGGGAGACGACCACGGCGCCGATCCCGTGCTCGGCGAGCACCGCCAGCAGTTCCCTGACCTTCGTGTCCGGGGTGACGGTGACCACCCGCGTGCCCTTGCCCCTCAGTACGTCACTGATACGCATCTGTTCCTCCCGGCGGCGGTCCTGGTGCGGTCCTCACGGTGTACCCGCTGGCGCGCGGATGAAGACCGGTCAGGCGCGATACAGGGGGATACAGCTCGGCCGGGCCGCGCTGAGCCGGGATCGGCTGCGGGAACCGGGGGCGGGCGGCGGCCAGGGCGCTGATGGCCGGATCGCATTCGACCGCGCGCAGGTGCCGGCCTTCCTGGGTGCGCACGGCGAGCAGGAGGACGTGGTCGGGGAGGTTCTGCAGGACGGCGGGCTCGACGGCGTACTCGTAGACCCGCTGTAGGGAGGCGGCGTCGCCCCAGGTGGTGCCGTCGGCCCAGGACGAGCCTGCCGTCCAGTTCCGTGAGGTCGACCGGCCGTCCGAGCGGCTGCCGGGGCCGAGGCCGAGCTCTGGCCAGCTGGCCGAGGAGGTGCGGCCGTCCCCGTGACCGTAGCTGTCGCTGCGGGTGAGGGACTCGCTGCCGCCGCGGGACGCGGTGAGCTGGGACAGGACGAACGTATGCCGCCGGCCCAGGTAGCTCGCTGCCTGCTCGGCCTCGGCGTGGTGGCCGAGCCGCATGAACGCCGCGGTGCCGCCGCCGAGCATGGCCAGGCTGTCCTCGCGCAGGTGCCGGAACAGGAACGTGAGCGGCACGCCGCGCTGCTCGCACACGCTGGCCAGGCGTTCCAGGTGCGGACGGGTGAGCTCGTCGGCTCCGGCGACGATCACGGCCGGGGTCGATGCGGGACTGGCCGACACCTGGACGGTGAGCCACTGGACGGCCAGGGCGGTGAGCATCTCGCCGCGGGCGCTGCGGACGGCCGGGTCCAGGGCCAGGCAGGTGTACCAGGCCGGGGCGGGCGGCGGGGACAGGACGGGCGCGTACCCGGTGTAGCGGGCCAGGTCGGACAGGAAGGCGTCCAGCCGGACCAGGTTACCGATGATCTGCTGCTGGTACCCGGCCGGGAACAGCCCTCCGCTGGCCGTGGCCTGCTCCCGCGGGCTGAGCAGGCCGGGCGGGACGGGGTGGCCGAGCGCGGCGGCGACGGCCGCGGCCAGCCGGGCCGGGCTGACCCGGCCGCCAAGCGCGGCGCCGAGCTGTTCCAGGATCCGGACGTCGACGGCACGGTCGGTGCGGGCGCCGCCAGGGGCCCCGGCGTGGATGGCCTCGGTCAGCGCGTCGGCGAACTGGGCCGCGGTCAGCCGGGTCAGCAGCCCGGACCGGTCCAGGTCACCGGGCAGCGCGTACCAGGCACCGGGCACCCGCGCCGCCCGGGCCGCCGCGGTCAGCGGGCCGCTGGCCAGCTGGCCGGACAGGTCCACGACCAGCAGCGGCCGGGCGGCCAGCAGGGAGGCGCCGTGCACGGTCAGCAGCCCGCGCCAGCCGGGCAGGCTGCCGCCGAAGACGTCGGTGCGGCGGGTCGGGGGTTCCGCGCTCGACCAGGGGGGCACCGGCCCGAGCCGGGCCAGCTCGGTCCGCAGGTGGGCGGCGGCGCGCTCCTGCCAGTCCTCCCGGGCCTGGTGATACTCCGCGTCAGGGTCGGCCGCGCCGGCCTGGCGCTGCCACCACCAGGTGCCCGCCGTGTACCCGAGGCCGGAGCCGGCCGCGGCGGCCGCCGCGAGGCCGAACACGACGGCCGTCAGGACCTGATGACGGCCGTCCACGTACCCGGCCGCCAGGGCCAGCGTCAGGCCCGCGGCCAGGCTCGGCCTGACCACCCAGCGGCGGGCCCGCGCGTGCCTGGCCTGCGCGGCCGCGGCCCGCGCGGCTACCTGGTCCCGGGTGCGATCGGGATCGGGTCCCGGCTCGGGGAACGGGGCGGCCATCAGGTGCGGGTCGCGGAAGACCCAGCCCAGCCTGGCTCCCGGAGTGAACAGCCGGTCAAGCACGAGCGCAGGTGAGACGCTCATGGCGCCGGTTCCTCTCATCGTCGTCCGGTTCCGCGCGCCCGTCTCCCGGTTTCGATGATGCCACACCCGAGCCGATGCTTGTTACATCCGGCAATCGTCAGGTGGCAGGAGGTAATCAAGAGGCCAGCGGCACGGCTGGGTGAAGGCGTCCAGCAAGAAGCCCACCCGTTCGGTCCAATCCGGGTCGCCCGCCGTCGCCCCCGCGGCCCGCTCCAGTACGGGCGCCGGCCGCCGGCCCCAGGCTACGGCCCGCACCTCGGCGGAGTCCCGCTGGGTGCCGGCGTGCCAGCGGGCGACGGCGGCGAGCTGGGCGGCGCAGTCAGGTCCGGGGATGGCCCGGCCGTACGTCCGCTCCCACTCCTCGCTGCGGGGATGGCGGCCGTCCTGCTCCTCCCGGCAGGCCTGCTCCAGGCGCTCGAGCACCAGTACCCAGCGGTAGGACGGGGCCAGGTACCGCGGTTCCTCCCGGTCGCACAGCCAGGAACCGTCGGCCAGCGCCTGCCGCATCGCCGCGACCGCGTGGACCGCGAGCGAACCCGGGCTGACCCGGGCGCTGATGACCGCGGCCCGGGCCGCCACCGCGTCGTCGACCGCGTGGCCCAGCGCGCAGTCAAGGCGGCGCCGGTCCAGGCCGCGCAGGCCGGCGGTGAGCTCCGGGCCGGGGAACGGCATGGCCCAGCCGGCCAGGTGGGCCAGCACGGTCAGCTCGGCCCAGGCGGTGATCCGCGGATCGGCCTCAGCCGCCCGCCGCGCCTGGCGCATCTGCCGCAGCGTGCACGGTGCCGCCTGGCAGTCAGGACCGCAGCTGCCCGAGCGGACGGTGACGATGGCGGCCGGGCCCGCTGCCCTGGCTGACGCGGCCTCGCGGGTGGTGCCGTCGGGCATGCGGGCCAGCCAGGGGCAGTCGGCGCCGTCGGCGAACACGGCCGCCTCGCCGGGCGGCAGGGTCACGA
>Ga0070741_10009176_pt1 | contig 19380 bp, 27 predicted proteins | sample Coa_R1_4_FD_66440 | JGI IMG/M metagenome (GOLD analysis project Ga0070741, IMG submission 66440) | Surface soil microbial communities from Centralia Pennsylvania, which are recovering from an underground coalmine fire - Coalmine... | ecosystem: Environmental > Terrestrial > Soil > Unclassified ...
GCGACGTAGTCGTCGGTGGCCAGATAGGGCTGCGCGGTGATGACCATGTCCGGAAAGGCGGTGATCCGGTCCTGGTAGTAGGTGCGCACGGCGTGCTTGGCGGCAGGGTTTCCGGTGTTGGTGGCCAGCGCCTGGTGCTGCTGGTAGTCGTCGACGAAGAGGGCTTCGAAGCCGTCGAAGTCTCGTTCGTTCAACGTGCTGACGAAACGGTTGACGATCTGTTCGCCGATGCTGGTCATCTCGTGCTCCGTGGGGGCGGTGCGGATGGTGTGGGTCGGGTCGGCTCATGAGCGCGCGGCGGGAGCCAGAGGCCTCCCGCCGCGCCGCGGCGTGTCGCAGGCTTAGAACGTCGCAGGCTTAGAACATGGTGTTGCTGTTGGCGCTCTCTTCGGGGACTTCCTGGACTACGTCCCAGTGTTCGACGATGCGACCGTCGGCGACGCGCCACAGGTCGGCCACGGCCATGCCGCGGTCTCCGGGCTTCAGATGCAGGTGGCTGTGGGTGACGACGAGGTCGTCTTCGGCGATGGCGCGCTTGATGTCCAGGTGCAGGTCGGGGAACTTGCCGCGCAGCCAGTGCACGTAGCCGATGAAGCCCTCGGCGCCGTCGGGGGCGCCGGGGTTGTGCTGGGTGTAGGTCGCGCCGAGGTGGGCGGCGGCGGCCGCCTCGGGCTGGCCGTCGTTGAACGCCTGCTCGTAGAACGCGAGCACGATCTCTTTGTTGTCCTTGGTGGACATGGGCGGTTCCCTTTCTATGCCTCGGGGGTCATGGCGTCGCGGACCAGCGCCGTGTCGACGAACTGCTCGAAGCGCACGATCGCTCCGCCGCGCACGGTGAAGTGGTGGGCGACGCGAGCGTTGAGGTGCTTGCCGGTGGCTTTGTTGACCGCCGTGTAGCGCGCGAGCACGACGACGTTCTCGCCGTCGACGACGTAGCGGTCGTCGTGCGCGGCCCAGCCGTCCCAGTCCTTGCCGAGGGTCTCCATGACGGCCCTGGTCACGCCGTCGGGAGTGCGGTAGGTGCCGGCCAGCGGGAAGCCGGCCATCTCGGTCCACTCCACGTCCGGGGCCAGGGTGGCGCGCAGCGCCTCCAGGTCGCCCGCGGCGGAGGCCAGGTACTGGCGGCGCACCACGTCCGCGGGCGCGGTGCTGGTGGCGAAGTCGGTGTCGGTCATATTCAGCCCCAGGCCATCTCGCCCTTGACGACCTTCGGGCCGAGCTGCGCGGCGATCTGCATGCCGGCGTCCGGGTAGGCCTTGAGCAGTTCGGCGGTCGCGGCGGCACCGTCGGCGGCGGCGGTGACGATGCTGCGGAAGGTGGCGATGTACTCGCGGGTGTAGGCGATCGCGCTCGCGTCGGCTGCGGCGGTGGGCTGCCGATGTCCGGGCACCACGAGGGCGGGCTCGAGGGACTGCATTTCGGCCAGCAGCGCGTCCCAGGCGTCGAGCTGTTCGTCGCGCGGGGTGTCGGCGATCCACACGTGCTCGTCGGCGAAGACCAGCACGCCGCCGAGGATCACCTTGTCCTCGCTCTGGTAGAGGTACGTGCGGTCGGGCAGCGCGGCCGGTGCGCCCTTGAGCGCGAAGGTGTGGCCCTCGAAGGTCAGGTCGCCGGTCAGCGGCTGCGTCTCGATCAGCCGGGTGGGCAGGTTCGCACCCAGCGCGGCCCAGGCCTTGAGCTTGCCCTCGTACTTCTTGGCCATCGCGGCGGCGACCTCGGGGGTGGCCAGGAACCGCGCCTCGGGGAAGGCGTCGGCGATCACCTCGGCGCCGAAGTAGAAGTCGGGGTCGGCGTGGCTGATCACCACGGTGGTCAGCGTCTTGCCGGAATCCAGCACCGCGGCGACCAGCCGGTGCCCGTCCGCGCGGGTGAACCCGGCGTCCACCAGCAGCGCCTCGCCCTCGCCGGTGACCAGGGTCGCGGTCTTGTTCTTGCTGCCGGCGGGGAAGTCCCCGTCGATGATCGCGTACTGCAGATCGGTCATGCTGCGCAGCCTCCTCAAAGGGGTGGGGCCGGGCCGTTGCCCGACCCAAAGTACCTCACTGGCGAGTTAAAATAGCTCACTGGCGAGATTTATTCCAGGCCGTCGGATACCATCCTCACTGTGGACGAGGAGCTGCGCGCGCTGGTGGCGGACGAAGGAGTGGTGCTCTGGGGGCGAGTGGTGAATCTGCACCGCGCGCTCGACGCACTGCTGCACGAGGACATCCGCGTCGCGAGCGGACTGGACGGCACCGAGTTCGAGTTCTTGCTGCGCCTGGCCCGCTTCGCCGGCCCGCGCGTGCACGCCAGCAAGGTCGCCGCCCGCATGGGCTACAGCTCGGCCGGCACCACCAAGCTCGTCGCGCGCCTGGAGGACAAGGGCATGATCCACCGCACCCGCGACCCGGAAGACGGCCGCGCCTTCCACGTCGCCCTGACCGCGGCTGGCGAACAGGCACTACGCGCCGGGCTCAAGGCGCACATCCCGCGCCTGGACGCCGAGGTGGTCACCAGGCTCACCGTGGCCCAGCGTCGCCAGTTGCAGACCCTGCTCGCCCGCATCGACCCCGGTGAGCAACCACCCCAGCAACCCGGACACTCGACGACGCGTTAGTGCTCGGCTACACAAAACATCCGGCCGTCCGCGAGCGCGGACCGGAATGCCACAGGCCCGAACCAGACCGTCACCAAGCCCAAGACCGCCGCCGGATGCGCCCGCGGAAGCTGAACGACACCGTTGGCAAGCGGCTACCTACGCCGCCAGCCACCAACACACCGCATCAGCACACCCTCACACTCGCGATCCGCCCCTGGAATCAGGATCCTTCAACCCGCCGTTGCGACTGTGACCTGCCGGCGGCGACCATTGATCCAGGGGTGGTCGAGATGTTCCTCGAGGCGCCAGATCTCCGGCTCGTTCATCGAACCGTCCGGCAGGTCGATATCCCTCAGTGCATGGACGCGCCTGAGGGCTTGAGCGGTTTGAGGCCAGTCCTCATGCTGCGCCGTCCGGCCCCGGATGAATTCGAAGACCGCGTGGGGTCTTTGACCCGACCAAGCGTGGAGATCACCGGTCGGGGTCGCAAGCGGCGCCGGCACCGGTAGCCCAGCGGCGCTGAGTTCGCCCAGCAGGTCTAGCCGGTCAGGCGGCTGGCTGCCGGGCCAAACCTTGATGAACCAGGTTCCGTCGGCGCGCCGTAGCCCGCATGAGGGCAAGGCGCCGCCGTCGCTGGGCTCGGCGTCCTTGTCGGCGCCGAGAAGCGCCGCGACCCGGTGACGCCCGAGCGGCGAAGCACACGAACATCCAATGCGCCGGTCTGTCGCCCAGCGCGGGAGCCGCCGGCCCGACCAGCCGCGTCACGACAGTGAGGGCCATGAGCGAGGCGAAACCTGCCCACCCCGGCCCGGTCCGGGTGTTCCTGCTGGACGACCATGAGGTGGTGCGCCGGGGCCCGAAAGACCTGCTGGGATCGAGGGCGAGTTCGTCGTGGTCGGCGAGGCCTCCACGGCTGCGGAGGCATTGGCGCGGGTACCTGCGGCGCAGGTCGCGGTGCTGGACGTGCGGCTTCCGGATGCCGACGGGGTGACCAAGTGCCTGGAGTCGCGCTCGCGGATGCCGGAACTGGCGTGCCTGATGCTGACCTCGTTCTCCGATGGCGAGGCACTGTTCGACGCGATCCTGGTCTCGCAACTGAAGACCAGCCCAGCTGGGCGACGGGGCGCCGCAGCACCCCTAGAAAGCGGCGGGCACGCTCCGGACGTCTCGGGCGCCCGGCCCCGGGGCGCACGGTGAACCGGCAACGCGCGCCAGATCACTCACGAGAGGGACAACACGCTGTGCCCCGCCGCCCGCCGCCCGCCGCCCGCCGCGGCCGTAGCCGCGGGCCTGCGATCTGCGCGCCTCGCAGGCGCAGCGACGACGCCCGGCGTCAAGGACAAGCCGGAGAAGGCAGCAAACGCGACCACGCTGCCTGAGCGCTGTCGCGCAGCGGCCACCAGGAGCAGATCAAGGTTCCCCGCCGCGCCGGACATCACGATCGACCGTCCGTTGCGGAACAATGGCCCTGACGGTCGCCTTCAGTCGGCTCACCGCTCGCGACCCGGCAGCTGTGTGCTCGCCACCCGCGCCGCGCCCGCGGCGCCACCCCGGGTGCGGCAACCGCGGCGAGCAGTCACCGCCGTGGCAGGCCGCTGCAACCGACCGTCCGGCCCGCCGCGCATTCCACGCAGTCGGCCACCAACGGCGGCGTTCGGCGAGGGCGCGCAGGATCTCGCTGTGATACGCACCGCAGTGGTGTCGTGCTCGCGGCCGGGACGCACCTCGGACGTCCAGATCGGCCAGCCATCCGGGACGCTGACAACCTGGACGTTGCCACCATGGTTGGCGTGCTTCCTGACCATCACAGGTCCGCTCCAGGCGTTGTTCCGGGCGCCGACACCTGGTCGGTCTCCACCAAGATCCCGCCGCTATTCACGTGGCCGTACCCGCCGCCTTCGCAGCCAGCAGCGCGCCGTGCAGGCTGGGCGCCCGGGCGGCGAGCACATCGATGCCCTTGTGTAGGTAGTCATAGCCGGCGGACTTGCCGATCCCGTTGTCCCGGGCCAACTGGCTCATCCGGGTGCCGCTCAGGAACCACCGAAGGACCAGCACCGCCTGGTCGTGGCAGGACAGCACGCGGGTGTCAGCGCGGGTACCGCGCCGTACGCGTCCGGCGGCCAGCAGGCCGACCAGGAAGTCCACCGTCCCCTGGCGCACCGGCAGCACGGCTGTGCATGTGGCACTCATCGTCGACGCAGAATCCTGATGAAGTTGATCTGTGAGAGGATCACCTTCATACCGGGGTTCTGCGTCTTCTTGCTGTGCGGCAATGGATCCGGCGTGCGGCCAGATCCGAACACGATCGGCTCCCGAACGTCACCGCCGAGATCCGGCCCGGTGATCAGCGGGCCACCCACGCGGATAGTGAGCGCCGGTTGTGCCCGGCTCAAACTGCGGCGCGCGGCGTTGACAAAGCCCATCTGCGCATCGACAAGCGTGTGTTGGAGCGGCCGCCACTCCTGTTCATCCCGCTGGCCACTGTGCACATACCGATCCATCTGCACGAGGATGTCCGAGATCCCTTGCGCGGCGGCGACTACGTCGTCGTCGGCTACCAGGCTCAACTCCGTGACTGCCGCACCCCACCGCGCCCAATCCACCTCGGTCGCGTCCAGCAGGCCCAGATAAGCCCGTCGCACGTCGAACTCGGCACGGGTGTACTCGCGCAGCAGCGCCCTATACGCCGACGCCTTGGTGTCCTTGAGCCAATGCCGTTCCTGGCTCCGCCGGCCGAGCACACCACCGACCACCACGCCCAACAGCGTGGTGACCACACCCCCGGCCGTCGATACGATCACAGTCCACGACACACCGCACACCGTCTGAGTCCGACGATCGCCTGTCAACCCCCGCGACTCACCGTAGCCCTCATGCTCCTGCACTCCGATCACGTCCGAACCACATGACCACGCTCGGCGATCAAACCGTTGCGCGGAATGTCTCACTGTTCGCCGCCGTTCACAGCGGTCACCGGTCTCGGCAGCGCACTCCTATCTGCGATATCTCTGGCCCCTGCCGCAATGTAGCCATAGCGGCAGTTGGGAGCGCCTTCAACGAGGTGTCGTGAGGTGTTTGAACGTGTCGTAGAGGCAGGACCTCCTCGCCGATGCATCGCAGGGTACTGTCCAGACACGCGGTGATCGTGGGCAGGGTCTTCTCGAACACCGGGATCACCACCGGGAACCGGGACCAGGCCAGCCATGCGCACCCACAGCGAGGTGCGCCGATCGCCGATGCGCGGTCCCTCTCCTCAATCCCATTGCGGCCACAGCCCCGGCGCGGTGTCCAGGGCCGGTAGATGCGCCGGTTCCCGGCGCGGAAACGCTCCTTGACCTCGGCGACGGTGCGCCGGGTGGCGCGCGGGGCAAACCGGGCGTGACCGGAAGCCGACCGGCCGGGGCCCTGGCGGATCAGGTGCCACAGTGGCCCCGAACAGCGCCCAGGACGGCGTTCGGGCGAGCGTCACCGGTGACGCCGCCGACGAACGGTCCGGGACAATCGGCCTGTTCGCCGGCAAACACCGCGTTAATCCGGTGTGATAGGAAGGCGCACGCGTGGTTGGAAGGAGCCGGCGGTGAGCGCGGACCACGACAATTCCACCCCCGACACAGCACGCGGCAGCGCGCTTGAGCGCGACGCGGCGATCGCGGCCAGCCGGCTGCGCTCCGCACTGGATCGCCACGGCCTGCTCACCGACGACCGCGCATTCCCCGACCTTCGCGGCGGCCTGAGCAGCCAGGGCCAGCCGGTGGTCACCCTCGGTCAGATCACCCCGGACACCGCACTCGCCCTCGCGGATCTGCTCGACGGCATCCATCCCCCCGGTATCTGACCGCCGCCCCCGTGACATGCGCCGTCGGGAACCAATGCGGCAGCCGCTGGCGCCAAGTGCTGACACTCCCAGCAAGAGCCGCATCGCTCCCTGCGAACGGCGCTCCAAGTGATCTAGCCCGGTAGACACCGGGTAACGAAGATGGCCCGTTCGTGTTCCGTCTCGTTGATCGCGTCGCAGCCAATCGGCACCAAATACGACACCTTCGATGAGACCGCCGCGCCGCACGCGCCCAGGCCGCCGACCAGCTCACGCGCCTTGACGCCCAGATCAAAGAACGCGCCGATCTGGGCCGCCAATTCGAGAGCCAACGCGACCGGCTCACCTGCGCCGAGACCCGCCGCTGCTACCTGTGCCTGCAGCCCACCGCGAAAGGGGACTCAGTCGACGCGCTGCTGGCGGAACAAAGCCGCATCATCGACCAGATCAACGCGACCCGCTCCGTGACCGGGGCGCGCACAGCAGCCCGCCGCGAAGCCCAACGCTCCATCGACCGCACGGACGCCCAGCTAGCGCAGCTCGCCGCCCGGCTCGACGTAGCGACCGCAAGCTTCATCTCCGACCACGCCGCGCGACTCGAGGCCCACGCAGCCGAACAGGCCCGAATCGAAGCCGACCTCGCGCGCCTGGTGGAATACCGTGACTTGATCCTGCGACACTCGGACACCGAGCGCACACGCGCCGCGCTCGAGCAGCGGCGCGCGGAAATCCAGGAAGCCATCGCAGCGCACGAGTTCGGCCAGGCGGACGCCGAACACAACATCCGCGCACTGGAAAACCGCCTGAGCGAATACCTCGAACAGCTGCACATCCCGGGAATCGGCGAGCTGGTCACGATCAACCGCAAGACCTACCTGCCCGAGATCAGCGCACGCCGCTTCGAGGAGCTGTCCAGCCAAGGACTCAAACGCTGGTCAACATCGCCCACGCCCTCGCTCACCACACCGTGGCGATCGACAGGTCGCTGCCGCTGCCCGGGCTGCTGGTCCTCGACGGCCTTTCGGCGACCCGTCGTCGCAGCTGCTCGGTCATAATGATGCCTCCTTCGGCCGGCGCGGCTCGGCCCGCGCCGGGGTGGATGTGCGTGGACACGCGCGCCGGGGGAAGTCCTGCGGCAGGCCGCAGCGACGTGGTGGACCCGGCTCGCCTTCTCGTGGATCGACCGCACAGCGGCCCGAAACCGGCGCCCGGCGTTCCCGGGGTGAGCGGGGCCACCGTCCGGCGCCGACGCCATGCAGGTTTGCGCGAGGCGACCTTGACGGTTCGAAGCCGAGTACTCGTACTCAAGACGGCCGGCCGGCTGCGGATACCGGCCGCGCGAGCGCTGGTCCGGGATCTGAGGCCCCGTCCGGTGGGCGAGCCGCGCCGCCCGTTCTGCGATAGGTAGGTCGGGCTGGACACCCTGGCCGGCCACGTCACGTCCTTCGCCACGGTGATGCGCGACCTGACCGGCCACGACCTGGGCACCTGGTACACGAACGTCGGCACCGACGACCTTCCCGCGCTGCACTCACTCGCAGACGGGTTCCTTCGCGGCGAGCACTTAGCGTCGGCTCTGCCCGACCTCGATGAGGTGACCGTCGGGGTCACGCAGGTAGCAGCGGATCTCGGGGCCGCGATCGATCGGTTCGGTGAGGAATTGCGCGCCCTTGGCCGACCAGTCGGCGTATACGGCGGCGATGTCGGCGACACGGATATTCAGGAACGCGCTGACCCGGTCCAGATCGTGCGGGGCCTCGAGCGTGATCGAGGGTTTGTCGTCCGTGGGGCCACCGCCGATGTTGATGATGATCCAGCTGTTGGCCAGCGCCACGATCGTCGGCTCGCCATCCATCAGCGCCTCGCCACCGAGCACCTCGGTGTAGAAGGCCCGCGAGCGCTCGACATCATCGGAGACGAGGAAATGGGTGAGCACAATGCCCTCGGCTGGGGCGGGAAAGTCTGCCATGACGCAACTCCTATAGGCGATGTGGGTGGTGCGTGTGCCGCCGCGTCACGGACTGGGCCCTGCGTGTGAGCGGCAGCTGCGGCGATCGCGGCGGGCCCAGGAACGCCCCACCGACCCCAGGGGCGAGGATCACGAAGTGCCCGCACCGCTTGCGTGAGCTCTTTGTCGGCGGTCTCGTCGGTAGGTGCCCGCCGGCTCAGCGGTGGGCGCGCAATTCCCGTTCGGTCTGGGCGTAGATGCGTTCCTGGATCTCGGGGTCGAGAGACTGCTTCGAGGACTTCTTCAACTTCGCGGAGCTGTAGTAGCCCCCGGTCGCGGTCGCGAGCTGCGGATCGGCCATCAGCCGCACGCAGCCGCGTGACCCCTTCTCCGGAGGCGCGATGAACGGATTGGTCAACGCCTCGATCAATTTGAACGGCCCGCCGGCCTTGCTGCCGAGAGTGGTCTTGACCGCGCCCGGGCTGACTGCGTTGAACGTCAGGCCCTGGCCCTCGTGGCGGCGAGCCTGGGCGTAGGTGTACATCAGGGCCAGCAGTTTGGCATCGGCGTAGGCCTGGATCTGCTTGTACTTACCCGGGTAGCTCCAGTCGGTGATCGGCTTGCCCCGCGACTCGATCAGGGCGGTCATGTTGACCACCCGCGAGGGCGCGGCGAGATCATCAGCGCCCTTGCGGAGCAGGTCGAGCAGCCCGTCGGTCACTGCCGCCAGCGCGACGTGATTGATGGCGATGGTCCGCTCGTACCCGTCGGCGGACAGCGCCTTGGTGGCGAACGCCGCTCCAGCGTTGTTGACCAGGCCGTTCAGCCCCTTCGGCGCGGCCTCGCGCACCGCCTCGACCAGTTCCCGAACGCCGGCCAGGGACCCGAGATCCCCGGTCACGGCCACGTACTGGCCTTTGCCGTTGCCATGGGCGACCAGCGAGTCGACGGCACGGCGGGCCTGGTCGGCACCGCGGGCGTGCACCAGCACAGTCGCCCCACTGTTCCCGACGCCTTGGGCAGTCTCATAGCCGATACCGCCCTTGGCGCCGGTGACTAGCACGGTCTGTCCGTCCAGCCGACCGGCGAATTGAGCAGCGAACTTGGTCATGGTCTCTCCTCGAAAGACGTGCAGCAAGAGTGAGTTGTGCAACCCACTCTGTCAATCTCGAACTGGGCTGTCAAACTCAGAAGCCGGCCTCGGCCGCGGCACAGTCCGAGCTGACGGCCTGACAAGGCCCCTGACGGCAGTACTCGATCGGTATGGGTGTCGTTCGAGGTCATCGCGCTGGACCGTCGATCGTGCCTGTCGCAGGTACGGCCGCGCTGGCGGCCGGTACGCCCGCGACCCCATGCGTGGGGTGGCGTTTGGGCGTGAGTGCGAGGGAGACGAGGGCGGCGGCTGCGCACAGGGCGGTGGCAGCCCACCATAGGTCGTAGAAGCGGCTGGGGTCTCCGGTGACCTCGGCCCTGCCGAGAATGACCACCAAGGTGGAAGCTCCGAAAACGCCGCCGATTTGACGGCCGCTGTTGACCACGGCGCTGCCGGTGGCGCTCAGCTCCGGCGGTAGGTCGTGCGCTGCGGACCCGATGATGGTCGGCATGGTGAAGCCGAAGCCAATACCGATCAGTATCCAGCCGGGCAAGATCGCTCCGGCGTAGTTATGGAGCCCATGGTGGAGGGTCAGCAGCATGAGCATCTGGCCCGCCGCGATCATGGCAAAGCCGAAGGCGACTACGGCTCCCACGGGGAACCGCTGGTTGAACCGTTGCGCGATGAACGACGATCCGACTACGGCGGCCGGCCCTGGAGCGATCGCGAGCCCGGTCGTGATCACCGACCAGTGCCACGAGAGCTGAAGAAACAGACTGAGGCCGAGAAGTTGCATCCCGAAGATCGTGGCGGCGATGACGATGGCAACGTTCGCGGCTGTGAAGACCCGGCTTTGGAACATCCTCGAGTCGATCACCGGCACCGCGGCGCGCCGTGTACTGATGACGAAGGCGAGTGCTGCTGCTGCCGCGGTGATCCAACTCGCGATGATCTTGCCGGATCCCCATCCCCAGTCGGCTCCGTTGAGCAATCCGAGTGATACGGCGCCGATGGTCACGACAATCATGAGGCTGCCGAACAGATCCGGTATGCGCGTAGAGCGGTCGTGACGCACGTTAGGGATCATCTTCCAGGTGACGAGGACAGCCGCAATGCCGACAGGGAGGTTGATGGCGAAGATCCACCGCCAGCTCAGGGAGGTCAGAAGCCCTCCGACTACGGGGCCGAGTGAGCCGGCGGCCGCGCCGGTCACTGTCCAAAGGCGGACGCCGCGCTTGACGCGATCCGGTGGGATGGTCGTGAGCACGAGGCCTAGGCTCGAAGGGATCAGCATCGCGGCGCCGATGGCTTGCACGCTGCGGAACCCGACGAGCACCCAGAGATTTGGGCTAATGGCGCAGGCCACGCTGGCTACAGTGAACACGGCGAGGCCGGCCATGAACGTGGCCTTTCGGCCGTACTTGTCGGCGAAGCGCCCGGCCGGGATGAGGAGCGCGCCGAAGAACACGGCGTAGGCGTTGAGGACCCAGGCGACATCTGAGAGTGAGGACTGGTAGTGGAGGCTGACGCCGATGTCATGCAGCGCGACGTTGACCACGAACATGTCGAGCAGCGCCATCACGTTGGCCGTGGCCAAGGTGGCGAGCACGATTCCAGAGTGGCCGTGCTCCGATTCGGCGGGCGAGGAATCACTCACCGTATGCGTCCTGCCGGGTGATGTGAGCTGCGCAGCTGCGGTGGAGTCCAGCCCTCGGCTCGTTGCGCGCATGCGTTCACGTCCCCGGGACGAATACGACACGGCCGCGGACGACACCCGATTCGCTTTGTTCGTGGACGAGCGGGGTATCGGCGAGCGGGCGCCGGTCGCTGATGTCGAGGTGCAGCGTTCCAGCCTGAATTTGTTGAACGATCTGAGTCAGCTGGGCAGGGTCGCTGCGGACATGGATGAACTCAACCCGCACGTCGTGCTCTGGGAACTCTCCTCCCGGCGAGGTCGCCGAAACCAGGACGCCACCCGGTTTGGTGACGTTGAGAAGCGCGATTGTGTCCTCTCGTGAGCCGGGGACCAGGTTGACCACGAGGTCGACAGGTTCCCGCACAACGTCCCCGATCTTGAACGCCGTGTAGTCGATGACCTGGCCGGCGCCGAAGGAACGCACTGTCTCGGCGCTGCGGGCGCTGGCAGTGGCGATCACGGTGGCTGCGGCGCCGGCGGCGAGCTGGACGGCGAAGCCGCCTACACCGCCGCCGGCGCCGTTGACCAGGACCCGCTGGCCAGAGGTCAGTTCGCCGAGCTCGAACAGAGCCTGCCAGGCCGTGAGCGCGGCGACGGGGATCGCTGCGGCGTCTGCCAACGGAACGTTTTCCGGCGCCGGTACCAGGACCGCCGCGGGGGCAACCACGAAATCAGCGGCCGCGCCCGTTCCGGGCAGGGGCAGGAACCCGATGACCGCATCGCCTATCGCCGGCGCCTGGACGCCTTCGCCCTGCTCGACCACGGTCCCGGCCACGTCGATACCGAGTGTGTGCGGGAAGGTCACCGGGTAGACGTGGTCGATGATCCCCGCTCGGAACCATGTGTCGATCGGGTTGAACGCGGCGCCGGCGACTTGTACCAGCACTTCGCCCGGACCCGGCCGGGGTCTGTCGATCTCCTCGTAACGCAGCACGTCGATGCCGCCGTACTCATGGAAACGGACTGCTTTCATCACGTTCCTTATCCAGGATGTCCCGGGGGTTCTTGGCGCCGAAAAGAGTCGCGTGCTCGCTCGATGAGCGGAATTCCCCGAACTTGACTTGTGGAGATGGCGCTAGGAGTCCTTGCGTTCGGCCGCGATCGTGATGAGGAGGAGGGTGCAAGTCTTCTCAGAACGGTTGTGCCAGCGGTGAAATGTTCCGTTGTGCGTGAGGAAGTCACCGACCTTGATGGTGATCTCGTGTTCGCTTCCGTCCTCACCCGGATAAGCGACGTTGGTTTCTCCTTCGATGACTGTCACGAAGTCGATGGTGTCGGTGCGGTGCATCCCGCCGCCTTCCGCGCCGGGGACCATGCCTCCCCCAGTACCGAGATCGATCTTGCTTGCGATCTCGGCGAGGTCCGGCGGCTCGTCCCCGTACGGCGGAATGATGTACAGGTCGGCTCGGATTCCACCGAGCGGACCGAACGCACCCAACTGCTGAAATGCACCGAGCACCTGTTCGGGCCGCAACGGCAGGTCGGGGACCGCGTCGAAACCCCAGATGTTGATGACGTCGGTCTGCCGCGACCCGGTGTCCAGGACGTTGTCCGTGTGGGTCACGACACCTGTCGGCGTTTCGGCGGTGGTGAACCTGCGGATTTGCACGCTTGTCTCTCTTTCGTCGGTTCAATATCCGTACGAGCGTCGGTTTTCGGCAGAAACTGAATGTCGCTAGTCAGGGTTCACAAGATCGACGGCGGACGGGCTGCCCGCCCGGGTCGTCCGGCCGCCGCCCAGGCGCGGTTTCGGCACGGGGCTCATCGCGTCGGCGGGCATCGGCGCGTTCACGCCCCGCCGATGCTGGCGCCACCGTCAACGCGCAGCGTCTGGCCGGTGATGTAGCCGGCCTCGTCCGAGAGCAGGAACGCGATCGCGGCGGCGATCTCCTGCGGGCGGCCGATCCGGCCCACCCGCGACCCGGCGCGGTACCGGGCAGCGCTTGGCGAGCCTTCGGGGTTGTGCTGCCGGAACAGCTCGGTCTCCGTCGGCCCGGGAGCGACCGAGTTGACGGTGATCCCCGCCGCTCCGAGCTCGTTCCCCCAGGCCCGGGAGCAGAACTCCAGGGCTGCCTTCGCCGCCCCGTACGCCGTGCGGTCCACCAGGCCCACCGTCACCAGGCTGGTGACGTTGACGACCCGGCCCCACCCGCGCGCCCGCATCGACGGCAACGCGGCCTGCGTCACCTGAACCGCGGCCCGCACGTTCAGGTCGTAGAGTTCGGCCAGGTCGTCGAGGTCCACCGCGCCGATCATGCCCGCGCGACCCAGCCCGACGTTGTTGACCACGGCATTGACGGCACCGGCAGAGAGCACCTTCTCCAGCGCCGCGTCCGTCGCCTTGCGATCGGCCAGGTCCACCTCGAAGAACTCTCCTGGAAACGCTGCGGGCGCGGACCGGGCCAGACCGACCGGCTCATGGCCGAGGCCCGCCAGCCGCTGCGCCAGGGCGTACCCGATTCCCCTCGACGCGCCGGTGATCAGGATCCTTCTCGCCGTCATCCCTCGCCCTTCCCCGCAACCAGGTACTTGGAACGATCGTTTTAATTGTCTCGACGGCGAACCTAACACACTTGGATCGATTGTTCCAGCTTCGGATAGGATGGGGTCATGCCACGTGGAAAGACCTTCGACCCCGACGGGAAGATCGACGAGGCGGTCGAGCTGTTCTGGCGGCGCGGCTGCGACGCCGTCAGCATCCAGGACATCGTCGATGCCCTCGGCCTGAACCGGGGCAGCCTCTACACCACCTACGGAGACAAGGAACAGCTGTGGCTGCGCGCGCTCGGCCGCTACTGCGAACTGCGCAACGCCCGCCTGGCCGAGCTGACCGCCGAGCCCGCCGCGCCGATCCTGCCCCGCATCCGCGCCCTGATGACCGACCTCACCCAGCCCGCAGACGGGCTGCCCCGCGGCTGCCTGATCGTCAACGCCATCACCGAGCGCACCGCCGACGCGGCGACCCGCGAGCTCGCCCTACGCCAGATCGGCCACGTCGAGGAGACGTTGCGGCAGGCACTTGAGGGCGCCCGCGAGGCCGGCGAGATCCCGGCCACGGCGTCGCCCGGGCAACTGGCACGCTTCCTGGTCGTCCTGTTGCAGGGCCTGCACGTCTACGACAGGGCCGTCGAGGACCCCCGCGCGCTACACGATGCCATCGAGGTCGCCATGTCAGCCATCAGCGGCTTCGGTCGTGAGACGTGACGCCGGACCGGGAGCGGGTTCGGACACGATGGCCGCGTCCCAGCCATGATCAAGGGTCGCGAGCGATTTCGTCCTGGCCCATCGTGCTCACGTGACCGCCTTATCCAAAAGCCGTGAGCCGACTTCGGCGATGGCCGTGCATGAATCCGGCTTGGGCTCAACCGCCGATGACAAGAGCGAGCAAGGTGTCGACCGCGGTTTCGAACGGACGGGTACTGCGTTCCACCTGGGCCAGGAGAAGCCCGCCTTGGAGCGTGGCGAGCAGGGTGGTGGCGAGGTCGTCCGGGTCGATGTCCGGCGGGAGCTTCCCGTCGGCGTGAAGGGACTTGAGTTTCTCGCCGATGGCGGCCGCCCACTGCTCGAACCCTGCCGCGATGAGCGCTCGGGCCTCGGGGTCGCTCTCGGCTAGTTGGCCACCGAGCGAGCCAAGTGCGCAGCCTCCTCTCCCTTGGGTGCTCCTCACTCCGTTGACCACCATGTCCCGCCAGGCTCCGACTCCCTTCGGGCTGCCGAGCGCCTGCCGATTGTGCTTGACGATGGTGTCGGCCTGGTAGTCGATGACCGCCTGCACGAGGTCGTTCTTGTCGGGGAAGTAGTGATAGAGCTGCGAGCCGCTGACCTCCGCGGCCACCTTGACGTCTTCCAGGGTGGTGGCCGCGACCCCCCGCTCATGGATCAGGGCGGCAGCCTCCTGCACGATGCGTGCCCGGGTGCGTGCTCCCTTGGCGGTGAGCTTCGGGCGGTCACTCGTCTCGTTGACCATGCGCCAATGTTAGCAAAATTTTGAGGTTGACAACCCAGTCCGACTGCTGCGATGTTGAGTTGCGCAACCCATTTTCTCGGATAGGGACGAACAGCGAATGACTGATCTAAAAGGCCGGACCGCGCTTGTCACCGGGTCGACGAGCGGGATCGGCAGGGCCACGGCCATCGCCTTGGCTGCCCGTGGCGCTTACGTACTGGTAGTCGGACGCGATGAACAGCGAGCCGAAGACGTGGTCGCAGAGATCGAGGCCGGCGGCGGCAGCGCGACGTTCAGACTCACGACGCTGCGCGACCTCGGATCGGCCCGCGAACTGGTCGACTGGGCCACCGAGGCGGGCAACGGTCACGTCGACATCCTCATCAACAACGCCGGCGTCGCCTTGCTCGGACCAACCAGCGCAGCCACCGAGGCAGAGTTCGACGAGACCTTCGCACTGAACGTCAAGATTCCGTTCTTCCTCGTCGCCTCACTGGCGCCGGCCATGGCCGAACGCGGATGGGGCTCGATCGTCAACCTCTCCACGATGGTCGCCAGCTTCGGACAGGCCGGCATGGCTCTCTACGGCGCCAGCCGGGCAGCCCTCGAACTGTTGACGAAGGCCTGGGCCGCCGAATACGGCCCGAGTGGTGTTCGGGTCAACGCCGTCGCTCCCGGCCCGACGCGCACCCGGATGTCGGAGCGTGTCCCCGACGAGATGGTGAATCAGCTCGCAGCACTGGCACCAGCTGGTCGCGTCGCCGAGCCCGAGGAACTGGCTGCGGCGATCGTCTTCCTCGCCAGTGACGATGGCAGCTTCGTGCACGGCGTCACCCTTGCCGTCGACGGGGGCCGAGTAGCGACCTGACACCGGTCGCGGTGTCTGAGCGTGAAGGCCTGGAACGTTGATGCAAACCAACCATGGAGGAGCTCTCATGAGCGCATACGTGATTGTTGAATTCACGGTCAAGAACCCGGGTGTTTATCGTGAGGAATACGCCCCCAACGCCGGGCGGACGGCCAAAGAATACGGAGGCGAAGCCCTCGCCAACAGCAACTGGGAGATCCTGCACGGCGATGGCTCGCTCACGTCAGGGGCGCTCGTGCGGTTCCCCGACCGCGAGACGGCCATCAAGTGGTACAACTCGCCTGAATACCAGCAACTGATCGATGTTCGAGGTGTCGCGATGGAGGCCCGCTTCAGCTTGCTCGACGGCCTGCCCGAGTGAACGCCGGCGAGCCTGGGCCGCCCTGAGGCGATATCCATCCACCTGTCTTCCGAGACAGGAGCAATGCCTCGGTCGCAGCGACGGCGGCTGGCCGAATGCATTTCGTTCCGCATGAATACTGCTGGCCAAGCAAAAAGTGAGGGGGTCCTTGTGAACGCTCCGCTGCCCGACACCGGCGCTCTCACCTTGGATCAGCAAATGTGCTTTGTGCTGTCGGTAGCCACCCGCAACGTCGTGGCGATCTACCGCCCTCTTCTGGCGACGGTGAACCTCACCCCAACGCAATATCTCGCCATGCTCGCGCTGTGGCAGCAGGGCCCCCTGTCCGTCCGCAGCCTGGGCCATATGCTGGAGCTGGACTCGGGCACGCTCTCGCCTCTGCTCAAGAGACTCGAAGCTCTCGGATACGTGCGTCGCGGACGCGATCCAGCCGACGAGCGCAGCGTCGTTGTCACCGTCACGGCCGAGGGCACCGCTTTGCGCGACCGCGCTGCGTCCATTCCCTCGGCCGTGCGGGACCGGCTCGGGATGCCGATCGACGACATGGAGCACCTGATCGCCGTCCTCGCCGCCGTCATCGCCGCGACCCGCCCAGCGTCGGCGGCATAGCCGCCACTGCGCGCGACCGGTTCACCACCTGGGCATACAAGTTCGTCATTTTGGAGGTGTCGACGAAGCTCGGCCGACGCTTCCGGCAGAAACCGAGGGTCGCGCTTGATGCCGAGGACTGGGACCGGCTGCCCGATCGATTCGGGATGCACCCCGCTGACCAATCGCAATGGCAGGCGCTGGTCGACGCGCTAGTCGTAGAACTCGAATCCAACCGCAACGCGATCTACAAGACACTGTTCGACGCGCGAGGTAAGTTACGGCCGCGCTGGCCGCTCACGACTATCTGGATATCTATGGCCAAACGGCCACAGAAGCCGCAACGGACGCGCAGGCGGGAAGGCGAACATGATCGACCGGTCCGCGGTAGATCGCTTTTTAGCGACCGATCCTCGCGACGTTGGCTGCGAGCAGGCATTAGAGATCTTGCACGTCTACGTCGAAACAGTCCTAGACGACTCCCCGGGCTCGGCAGCCCTGCGCTACCCCGGTGTCGCCGCCCACTTGGCGTCGTGCCCAGCCTGCGACGATGACCTCCAAGGTCTGCTCGCCGCGGCCGGAATCGCCTCGTGACCAGCGGCTCTCCGTCCGCGCTGCCGCCGCGGGAAGGAAGGACACCGTGACCGACACGGAGATCGAACTGCGGGGGCTGGGGCTGGGGCTGTCGGCGGCGAAGGGCGCCAAGCGCTCCCCGGACCGGCGCGAGGCCATCTGTGCGGCGGTGTTCGAACTGCTCGGCGAGGTCGGGTACGACCGGATGACCATGGACGCCATCGCGGCGCGGGCCCGCGCCAGCAAGGCGACCCTCTACCGGACCTGGCCGGATAAGCCGGGCCTGGTGGCCGAGGCGCTCACCTGGCGTTTCGGGGCCACTCCGGAGGCACCGGACACCGGTTCGCTGCGCGGGGACCTCATGGCCTTGGTGTCTCTCGCGTGCCGGATCAGCAACAGCCCGGACGGCGAGGTGCTGACGGGAGTGATGACCGCCGCCGCCCGCAACCCGACCCTGGCGCGCACCCTGCACGAGTGCACGTTCGAGTCGAAGCAGGTCATCCTCGAGACGATCGTGCGCCGCGCCGCCGGACGCGGGCAACTGCGCGAGCAGGCCGACGCCGGCCTGCTGCACGAGACCATGTACGCCATGATCATCGCGCGCAAGCTGACATCGGGCGAACCGATGGACGCGGCGTACGCGGCGCACGTGGTCGACGACGTGCTGATCCCGGTACTGGCGAACCGTCCGTCCGGCCACGACCGGCCGCCGGACGGCCCCGCAGCCTGACCGCTCACCGGTCTTGTCAGTGTCGGCCCAAACCGGCGGCGCTTGCGCTGCTCGCTTGGCAGCAGCGCATGTCAACCGGTGGCATAGGGCAAGGATGAGGGAAATGACGTGAGTGCATCGCGTCAGGGAGCGGCTGGGCCGGGCCAGTCGCGGAATGCGGCGAGCAGCTGGTCGCGGGCGTGCGCGGCGAGGCTGTCGTTCGCAATGTGTGGCAGTTCGGCGATGGTGTGGCGGAACTGCTGAAGGTACCGGTCGCATCCGTCGCAGGCGGCCAGGTGTTCGGTGAACCGGGCCTGCGTGGCGGGGTCCAGGGCGCCGTCGAGGTAGGCGGTGACCAGTTCGACGAACTCGTCGCAGTTCACGTCGTCACCTCCTGGGTGAAGTGTTCCTCCAGCGCGGCGCGCAGCGCGGCGCGGTCGCGGTGCAGCAGGACGCGCTGATTAGCCGGGCTGATGTGGAGGATCTCGCACACGTGGTCACTGCTGTGGCCTTCGACGTCCCGTAGCGTGACCACGATCCGCTGCCGCGCCGGCAGTCGCTCGAGAGCGGCGGCCAGGTGGTGGCGGGTCTCGCGCGCGAGCAGTTCGCTTTCCGGGGTGGGCCACCGGTCGGGGTGGCTGCGCCAGTGCCCGGGATACGGGTCGTCACCGCCGCGGAAACGCGCCGGGTCGACCGTGGGCGCGTAGTCCTCGGCCGTCGGGGTCAGGCTGGAGGCGGGGATCACGCGCGCGTCGCGGCTGCCGCGGCTGATCGCGCGGTTGACCAGGATCCGGTACACCCACGTGCGCAGGGATGCGCGAGCCTCGAAGCCGTCGATGCCGCGCAGCACCCCGAGCCAGGCCTCTTGCACCACGTCCTGCGCGGCGTGCTCGTCGGCCAGGTACGCGCGCGCGACGCGCAGCATGCCCGGCGACCACGCGTCCAGCAGCGCGGCGAACATTGCCTCGTCGCGCCCACGCAGCCGCGCCACGATCGCGGCGTCGTCGGGCAGCTCCACGCCCGACACTCTAACCAGTCCCGGCGCTACCCGGTGTGCGCCGGGATCGACGGGCGCACGGTGCCGTGCTCAGCGGCACTCGGGGTCGGGAAAGTCGAAGCGGACGCCCGGGTCCCGGGCGGAGCGCTGGGCGCCGTGCGCGGGAACACCGCCGACCAGCAGGTTCCAGGTCATGAAGGTGGTGTTGC
>Ga0070741_10009177_pt1 | contig 19380 bp, 15 predicted proteins | sample Coa_R1_4_FD_66440 | JGI IMG/M metagenome (GOLD analysis project Ga0070741, IMG submission 66440) | Surface soil microbial communities from Centralia Pennsylvania, which are recovering from an underground coalmine fire - Coalmine... | ecosystem: Environmental > Terrestrial > Soil > Unclassified ...
GACGCGGTCGCACAAGCAGCCTTTATCGCTGAACTGTTTGGCCTCGCCGCGTAATTCCAAACTGCGATCCAAGCCGCACTCACCTCGGCGGGTACTCAAACCGAATTTCGCAACGAAACCTCGCGGGGCTGGATCAAACCATTCAGCAGGAGCCGATCGAAGCAGCGATAGCCGAACCGAATGCTATCCTTGTGATGTTCGAAAAAGGCGTTCATGGGACCTCCAGTGTGGTGAGATACCTGGAGATTACACCCGTGAACGCCTCCTTGCTATATGCCGAGCCAAAGACCAGCCGCGCAGAGGCCCGGTGCCACCTGCTCCGACGTGTCCAAGCCCTCAAAAGGCCTCCGAAGGGGATGACAAGCTGTAGTCGTTACCTGGTCACGTGCATACCCAGTTGCGATCAATTGCGATGAATTGGTTTCTTGCCTGCGGTTTCGAAAGCGGTTCCGTGGCCAGAATGTCCCGAAGATCGATATCGCTAATTCGACGCCTCCATTGGAACAGGCAGCGTGACATGCTCTGTAGCCGCCCATTCGGTGCCGCGAGCCAGCGTCACCTGAAAAACCGTGCTACTCATTGCCTCCACGTCATGCCCGAGTACCGTCGCAAACACGCGGCCGTTGCCGTAGTTCACCGTCCAAAGCATCGGCTGATCGAGTCCCTTGCCGGTGACGGGCTGCTTCGGGTTGACATAAAGTGAATGATCGTCCCAGGCGGTCGCTAGCACGTGATACGAACCCTCCGGCTGCCGTTTCAGATTTGCGTAGAGTTCGTCGGTGGTTTGCTGCAGCTTCAGCTTCAACCCGTGAGTGATCGGATGCTCGGGATCCCTGATCGTCACCTCGAAAGGATGCGGCGGCGAATGGCGGCCATTGGTCGGGCGCCAGTTCCCTCCGCATAGCTTCTCGTATTCCGGCCAACGGTCAAATGCCGCCAGCGCGTAGTGGTAAACCACCAAGCCTTTACCCGACCGGACATAATTCAACAATGCGGTGTCCGCTCGCTCACCCCACCGAAATGCCGCATCCTTCTTCTCGTAATAGTGCAGAAGCACGACGTCATAGGGCGCCAGAGTCTCGGGGCCGCCCCCGCGAAACTCCTCGGTCCCCTGACTTCGAAGCGACCGGTATCTTCCAGGATCTTGCGGAGCACGGGTGTCGTCGTCCGCCAATCGTGGCTGGCGCCGTTCTGTCCCGTGATGATCAGCACCTGCAATTTCGGCGCTTGCGTGGCGGGAGTTTGCGACCAAGCCGCGGCGGCCAGCACTAGAACGATCGCAATCGTTTGCATAAACTATACATCATACCCGCGATCTTGGCGGAAATGACAAAAACGTAAGGTCCTTATGAGCACCTCGCCCGCGGCTTCCCGAACGGCGCTCTCCAGGTCACTGTGGATCGTACTGGTCCTGCTCGCGCTTTCCGCCTTTTTCAACTACATCGATCGCGGGAATCTTTCGATCGCGGCGGAACTGATCAAGGGCGACCTGAAACTATCCGATCGCGATCTCGGGACGCTGCTTTCCTCGTTCTTCTGGACGTATGCGCTTTGCCATGTGGCAGCCGGATGGTTCGTCGATCGATTCCGCGTCAGCTGGGTGATCGCCGGCGGATTCTTTCTATGGAGCATAGTGACGGCCGCCACGGGACTGGTGACGGGCTTTTCGATGCTGATCGCCCTGCGCATGCTTCTGGGGATCGGCGAATCGGTCGCGTATCCCTCTTATTCCAAGTTCCTGGCGGGCTACTTCCCGGAACATCACCGGGGGCTGGCGAATGCGCTGATCGACGCCGGCTCGAAGAGCGGGCCTGCCATCGGAACACTGGCGGGCGGTCTCTTAATGGCTGTATACGGATGGCGACCGTTCTTTGTCGTTTTGGGCGCGGTCAATCTGCTATGGCTGGTGCCGTGGTTTATCTGGATGCCGCGCGGCAGTCACGTAGCGCGCGGCACCCGGCAGGACGCGCCGCCATTTTTCGAGATTCTACGGCAGCGCTCCGCGTGGGGATCCTTTGCGGGTTTGTTTTGCACGAACTATTTCTGGTATTTCCTCCTGACCTGGCTGCCTTCCTACCTGGTCCGCGAGCGCCAGTTTTCGATGAAGCAGATGGCTACCATCGGCGCAGCCGCATACTTCTGCATTGCCGTCTCGACGACAGTTTCGGGCTGGCTTTCGGACCGGCTGATCGCCCGCGGCGGCACTCCCACACGGGTCCGCAAGACGTTCGCAGCCGTCGGTCTGTCCCTCTCTACCATCATTCTGCCGGTCGCGCTGGTGGGCGACCGCACGACCGCAACCATGCTTCTGATGCTGGCCTGTTTTTCGTTCGGCATTTTCAATTGCTGTCTATGGGCCATCACGCAGACAATCGCCGGTCCGCGAGCGGCGGGTAAATGGGTCGGACTGCAAAACTGCATCGGCAACATGGCGGGCTGGGTTTCGCCGTGGCTCACCGGCGTCGTGCTCGACGCGACGCATCGATTCTACTGGGCGTTCGTAATCGCCGCGGCGGTGCAGGTGTTAGCGATATTCATGTTTGTCATCGTGATCGGGCCCGTTGTGCCCTGCACATGGGAAACGCGCCGGGAGATCACGCGCTAACCGAGGCAAGCGCTTCGCGAAAGATGCGAATCGACTCGGAAATATCATCCTCGGAAATATCCAGATGGGTCACGGCGCGCAGCACCGTAGGGCTGACCTGGCTCAAGCGCAGACCCGCGGCCAGCAGACGTTCGAGGATCTGTCCGGCGGTCCGGCCGGATGGAGAAACATCGATCAATACGATATTCGTTTCCACCCGCTGCGGATCCACCCGGACGGCGGCGCACTGCGCCAGTCCGCGCGCGAGCTGCTTGGCTTTGGCGTGGTCGTCTGCCAGACGTTCGATGTTGTTGCCAAGCGCGTAGAGGCCCGCGGCAGCCAGGATGCCGGCCTGTCGCAGAGCCCCGCCCAGGCGCTGTTTCCAAGCCCATGCCATGCGGATGAAATCGCGGCTTCCCGCCAGAACCGCTCCCGCGGGCGCGCCGAGTCCCTTGCTCAAATCGATCCAGACCGAATCGAAGCCGGCGGCGTAATCGCGTGCCGCAACGCCGCTCGCGACGACCGCATTGAACAGGCGGGCGCCGTCCATGTGGGTTGCCAGGCCCCGCTGCCGGGCCGCGCTGCAGAGTTTCGTTATAGCATGCACCGGCCAGACGGTGCCTCCGGCCATATTCGCGGTCTGCTCGATCGACAACATGCGAGTGCGCGGCTGATATCGACTCTCCGGCCGGATCGCGGCGAGAAACTGGTCCGGACTGAAAACGCCGTGCGTTCCCGGCAAACCCCGTATGACCGCGCCGGCTATCGCGGATGCGCCGGCGCCTTCCGAGTTCAGAATGTGCGCCGTCTGATCGCACAAAATCTCATCGCCAGGCCGGCAATGCACGGCACTGGAGATCAGCGACGCCATCGTACCTGAGGGCAGAAACAGTGCAGCTTCCTTGCCGAGTAAGTCGGATACCGTGGATTGCAGCAGATTTACAGTTGGATCTTCGAACTTCTGCTCATCGCCCACTTCGGCGTCCGCCATGGCCTGTCTCATCGCCTTCGAAGGCTTCGTCATGGTATCGCTGTACAGATCGATCCGGATGGCACTCATTGGAGTGTTTAGCATATCCGACCGGGCGATAAATTGGAACACAAAATCCGCTCTGTGAAGCAGCTTTTATGAGAAGATAGTCAGGTCTTGTCCACGGCAGTGAAGGTCCTGGGTGCGTCGATCCTTCTTCTGGCAAATATCGCCGCGCCGCAAGATGGCCCGAAAACGCCTGCCGACGAGTTATGGCTTTTCGACCGGCTGGACAGACTTGGCAATCATTCTACGCGTGTCGTCGGGCATCCTCGGGTGATTGACGCATCTTTCGGCAAGGCGGTTCTGTTCGACGGAATCGGCGACGCGCTGTTTGTCGAAGCACATCCATTGGCGGGAGCGAAGCAATTTACGTGGGAGGTCTTGTTCCGGCCCGATGCCGGGGGCGCGGCCGAGCAGCGTTTCTTCAATTTGCAGGAACGCGATCCCAACACCGGCGCAGACACGCGGACGCGGCTCCTGCTGGAGATTCGGGTCTCTGGCGACCACTGGTTCCTGGACAGCGTCGCGCAGAGTGGAGAGGTTTCGCGGATCCTGTATAACAAAGACAGGCTGCATCCGTTCGGACCCTGGTATCACGTAGCGCTGGTATACGACGGCCGGGAATGCAGGAACTATATCGACGGCGTTTTGGAAAATGCCAGTGAAGCCCGTCTGGAGCCACAGGGCCCAGGCCATAGTTCAGCAGGGGTGAGAATCAATCTTCACTATTTTTTCAAAGGGGCGATCGCGTTCTCCAAGGTGAGCCGGCGTGCCCTTTCACCGGATGAGTTTACCCAGTGATCATAACGAATTCACCACTGGAGTCTTGAAATGAAGCTCGCCGTTATTGGCGTTGTGTGGTTTTGGGCTGCCTCAGTGCCGCAGCCTACCGAGGTGGCTCGCGTTCGAACCTATACGGAAGGTCCGGTATTCGACCGCCAGGGCAACCTGTTTTTTACGCACAATCAGGGGGTGGCAAAGCTTTCGGCCGGCGGGGAACTCTCCGATTGGGTGTCGGGAACGGAGGCGGGATACAACGGCCATAAGATCCTCCCGGATGGAACGCACCTTGTTTGTGCCTCGAAGAAACATGCGATCTGGCGGCTCGCGCCCGACGGCAAGTTTCTCGGTGTAGCCACGGATTCATGCGACGGCAAGCCTCTGCGCGGTCCTAACGACATTACGCTCGATGACCAGGGTGGTTACTATTTCACAGACCCGGACGGTTCCAGGCAAGCTCCCATAGGCACCGTGCATTACGTCGATCGGGCAGGAAAGACATACTTGTGTTACGGAGGCATGCGAGTGCCGAACGGTCTCGTCGTGGATTTCGATCGAAAACTATTGTATGTAGCGGAAACAGTGTTTAACCGGATCGTGAAGTTCCGGATACTCTCTCCCGGGAAACTGGGGTCGCTCGAAGTGGTGGCAACCCTGCCCACGCGCGAAGGACATGACGTCGGACCAGACGGCATTACAATCGACACGAAAGGCAACGTATACGTGGCGCATCTCGGTACGGGTCACGTGCTGGTGGTCGATCCGGAAGGCAAGCTGGTGCGGACGCTCGACGGTGGTAATTACGACGTCAGCAATCTTACTTTCGGCGGACCGAATCTATCTCAGTTGTTTGTGACAGGCAGTATCACCCACCGTAAGACCGGAGCGGGGCGGGTCTACCGTCTCGACCTTCAGGGTGTAAGCGGCCGGCGGTAGCCGAAATACGCTCAGCTTTGACTTTGTTGCGTGTTTTCGTCATAATAAAAACGTTTGCAGCCACCTCTGGGAAGAATTACGCTCAAGAAGATCGCCGAAGAAGCGGGCGTCGACGTATCCACTGTCTCGCGTGCATTGGCGGGACTGAATGGCGTTCACAAGGATACTCGGGACCGTGTGCTCGAAGTAGCTCGTAAGTTCCGATACCGGCCCAACCTTCTCGCCAGAGGTCTTGTCAAGGGCCATTCCCAGACTATCGGCTTGCTGGTTAGTGACATAAGAAATCCTTATTTTGCGGAAGTCGCACGCGGGGCTGAGGACGCGGCCTTTCACGCTGCTCACGACCTTGTCCTCTGCAACAGCGATCTCAACCAAACCAAGCAGATGCGGTACATCCGCTCGCTGTTGGACAAGAATGTTACGGGACTGATTATGCATTCTGTCGGCACTTTGAGTGCGGCGGAGCGCGAGGAACTCGAGAACTGCGGAGTCCGTATCGTGCTGCTGGACCGCCAGGCCAAGTCCCAGCCGTTTTCCACCGTATCGGCCGACAATCACCAGGGCGGCTTCATAGCGGCCCAGCACTTAATCGAACTTGGCCACCGTAACATCGCGCATCTGAACGGTCCTCGCCATCACACTACCTTTGCAGACAGAATGCGAGGCTTTGTTGACGCGGTAGACTCCTCGGGAGAGAAGATTTCGACGGTCATGATGGATAGCGATCCCACGATCCCGGACGGCTATGCGATGACTAAGAAGCTACTGGCGGAAAAGCCCGAAGTAACCGCCATTGTAGCCGGCAACGATGCGATCGCACTCGGCGCGATGCGGGCGGCCGCCGAGTTCGGCGTTTCTATTCCAGATGACCTTTCCGTTATCGGCTTCGATAACATCGAAGTCTCTGACCTGATTCATCCGGCACTCACGACGATCCATCAACCCAAGTACGAGATGGGGCAGGCGGCCGTAGAGATACTCCTTAAGGTAAGCCGGACAGAAATGACGCGCGTACCGGAACATCGCCTGTTCGGTGTGACCCTGATTGAGCGTAAGTCCTGCAAGCCTCTGGAAGTGCGGAAAGCCCGTCCAGTGGCAGCATCCGAAGAAGTGTACACGTCCTGAAGTCGCCGGATCCCCTTCACATCGTCTAAGTTCAGGCGGCGGCTACCGGGTAGCGCGCCGCCAATCAAGTTCTTATCCTTCAGAACAAAATCTTCAGGCCCAGTTGAATCTGCCGCGGCGTATTTTCCTGTGCGGTGACGACGCCGAAGGTAGCATTGCCGAGCGTCGTTCCCGGAGGCGCAAACATCGGCGTATTCGATGAGTTGAATGCCTCGGCCCGGAACTGCGCCTGCATCCCTTCTCTCAGCCGGAAGTTCTTGAACAGCGAAGCATCCAGATTGTTCACTCCGTCCATACGCAACCTGGAATCTGTCCGGCCTTCGGTGCCGAACGTGTATGGCTTTGGCGTCTTATACTGGCTCGTGTCGAACCATCTATAGATCGTGCGATTATCCCCGAGGTCCGGACTGATTCCGGTTACGTCCGGCTTCTGGTTTCCTCCCAGAGAGTTGGTGGTATTTTGGGAAACATAGAAGCGCAGCGGCAGACCTTTCGACATCGTCATGATGCCGTTGACCTGCCACTGGCCGAGGAGTGCGTCCACGAATCTGTTCCAGTTATGGCCAATGGCACGTTTGCGGCCGATCGGCAGTTCATAAGTGGAGTTGAGGACGAGGCGCTGCGGCTGATCGTAGTCGGACAAGGCGCGGTCACATCGGCGGCAGTACATGTTCCGAATGTCGATGGAAGGCTTTTCATAGAAGCCGTCGGATCCGTCGGCAATTGTCTTCGAGAACGTATAAGAAGCAAGGAGGCTCAGGCCTTGAGAGTACCGCTTTTCGAACCTTGCCTGCAGCGAATGATAATTAGAGCTTCCCCACCCCGATAACTCTGTCTGGGCATAAGTGTACTGCGGATAGGGTTTCAGCAACTTGTTCTGCGCGATCGTGGCAGTGGCGCCCGGAACGACACCGAACATCGGATTGGGAACTAACTGCAATAACTTATCCCCCAATGTCAGCAGGCTTGGATCGAGCTGGCTCATCACGGCGCTGAGAAACGTGTGAGTTCCCTTGTTACCGGCATAAGCAACTTCGAGGACGGTATCCTTTCCGAAGCTGCGCTGGATCGAAAAGTTCCAGTTCTGGTTATAATTCGGAAGCAGCGACGGAGCATACGGGCCATCCAGGGGCCCCAGACCAAGCTGTGCCAGAGGACCAGCCGCGCTCCCCGTAGGCAAGCTGTAACCGTTCACGCTGAATGCATTCGACAGAGTCTCCCAGGGACTCCCATCGGGAAACGCCGGTGTGGTGCGCGTAGTGCTCTGAAAAGCCATCCCGGTAAACTTCTTGCCGGCAGCCGACTCGTTCGGGCCGTAGAAAATTCCATATCCCGTTCGCAGGACCGTGTCCTTGTTGATCTCGTAAGCCAGGCCGATCCTGGGGCTGAACAAGTTCCACGCGGTCGGACGAATCGCGCGGCGGCCCAGGCTCTGGTTATCCCCCGCGAAGAGATAAGCTCCTTTCAGAGGTAATCCGACCTTGTCGGCTATCGGACTGGGCGCGCTCAGATCGATAGCGGAGATGCGATTATAACGCTCTGTTGCGGCGCCCTGAATATCCCAGCGAACGCCCAGGTTCAAGGTGAGCCGCTTATTCACTTTGAAGTCGTCCTGGAGGTAAGAAGCATAGTAATGGCTGCCCGTCGCCAGATCGGGATACATACCAAGCTGTCCTTGCGACATGGTGCCAAACAGGAAGGACGCGAAACCGGCGCCGGTGGGAGTCGAGATATCCGGGCGCGGACCCTGCGTCCACACCGTGTTAAACATGAACAGACCGTCCGGATACAGGAGGCTGGTGTCGTTCACGTATAGCATCCGGACGTCGACGCCTGCCTTGAGGCTGTGGCGGCCCGTCAGCTTGGAAATGCTCGCGATCATCTGGTGCGTGTAGTTATGCGAAGCGGCATACGCGCCGCTCCCCTGACCAAGCGCTGTGTACGTATCGAAAGTGAAATTCGGGAAGATGAAGTAGTTCGATACGTTGTCGATCGAAGTGGGAAGGCCTAGCTTGCTCGGCCGGAAACCTTTGCTCCACGGATCGGACGCCGAAGAAGCACGGGCGAATCCATAACGCACATTCAACACCGTGGACGTGCCGAGCGTCTGCGTGTAATCCAACGCCGCATTCTGCGCCCGTGATTTATTCGGGGCGGCCGTCGGGTTCGCCAGGTTGCCCCAGAAGTTCGCGGGATTGGTGCTCGCGTCCAGCAGCGAGTAGCGCACGAACATCCGCTGGGCGGCGTTGAACGCGTGATCCACCTTGAACTCCGTACGTTCCTGACGTGCCGCGTCGGCCGCCTGCTGTACGAAGTTATTGATGTGAGTGAAAGCCGCTCCGGGCTGGTTCGGCAAAGGATAATACTGCTCCGCCGCCAGGGCGACAGGGTTCAGCTTTCCTTGCGAAATCTTGTTGCCGGGAACCGGATCGCGCACGCTGATACCGCTGTTTGCTCCCTGCGTGGGATCGGGCCGGTTCGAAAACGGATCGTAGATCTGCCGCAGAGTGCCGTTCGTGTTGAAAGTCTGAGAGAAATCGCCGGCACGTTCCAGGGCCGTGGGCACGGTCTGTTGCGTAAGATCGGCGGAACGCAGCCGCAGCCCTTCATAATCCGCGAAGAAAAACGTACGATTGTGGCCGTTATAAATCTTCGGCAGCACGACGGGTCCGGAGATACTGCCGCCGAACTGATTCCGCTTAAAACTGGTCAGTGGGATACCGGCGGAATTCGCAAAAAAGTTATTGGAGTCCAAAGCGCTGTTGCGCAGGAATTCGAACGCGCTGCCGTGAACCTGATTCGTGCCCGATTTTGTGACCAGGGTAATGATGCCCGCGCCGGAGCGGCCGTATTCGGCGGCGAAGCTATTGGTCTGGATTCGAAATTCCTGGACGCTATCCACCGACGGGCTTGCCGCCAGCGTGGTCAGGCCGTTCTGGCCGGACCCGACCGTGGCGGAAACACCGTCGAGCAGGACATCGCCCGTGCCTTCCTGGCCGCCATTGACGAAATACCGATTTCCCGTCGCGGTATCGGTTCCACTTGAAGGCCGGCCGGTGAACACGCCGGGAGCGAGCGACGCCAGTTGCAGCACGTTGCGTCCGTTGAGCGGCAGATCGACGATTTTCTTGTTCTCCACCACCGCGCTCAACGAGGACGTGGAGGATTCGATCATTTGCGCCTCACCGGTCACATTCACTGTTTCCGCCACCGAACCAATCTGGAACTGAACGTTCACAGTCGCTTTTTCCTGAGTACTGAGTGGGAAACCGGACATAGTGAATCGCCGAAAGCCTGTCTTCTCCGCCTGAACCGAATAGTTACCCGGCGGCAGCGGCGACACCGTGTAATAGCCGGTTGAATTCGTTAGCGAAGTGAACGTTGTGTTCTTGTCAACGTCTGTAACCACAATTTCCGCGCCGCTCACCAGAGCGCCGGTCGGGTCAGTGACGATGCCGGAAATGGAACCGGTAAAGGCTTGACTGAAAAGCGCGCCGGTAAAAAGGACGGCGAGAGAAAACAAGGCGGCTACGTGCTTCAGCATGGGACTCCTTCCTCAGCAATGCGTTATGCCAATCGTTTGTAAGAGCGTATTCCAGCGCGGCGTTGGTTGTCAAGTGGAATCTGGTCAGGCCTTGTAAACGCTGTAGGCAAGGGCTCCGAAGATGACGGCGCGCGGGCTAAGGACCGGGCAGGCTTGTGCACGTTTGCGTTGAAATCGCAAAAAAGCCGAGAAAACAGCCAAACGCTTGCAAACTGAATCCCGGTGTGATCAGATTGTTCCATTCATGAATCGGCGCGCATTTCTGAATTCCACGGCGGCGGCACTGGGTCTGCTGCGCGAGCGGATGGCGGCGGCAACGGACGGGAACCGGAACATCCGGTGGGCCTGCAGCATGTTTCTGTGGACGTCTTCGCAATGGAGAAACGACGGCTCCGCGAAGTTCACCGACATGCTGGATGTCATCAAAGACTCGGGCCTTGACGGCTTTCGGCTCACCGGCTGGCCGAAGTCGCTCGAAACGTATGGCATGCCGGCCGCAACGCTCGAGCGGGAACTTTCCAAGCGCGGGCTTTCCATCGCCACCATGACCTTCACTGCCCCGGGCCATCTGCTGGAGCAGCAGCCTCGACTGCGGGAGTCGGCGAAAAAGGCCTGCGAGTTCCTGAAAAGCTTTGGCGCGAAAGATCTGGTGGTGTTCTCAGGCGCGCGGTCGAAGCGCGTGCTGATCCCGGAGCACCTGAAAACGGCATGCGCCTTTTACAACGAGATCGGCGACATATGCGCGCAGTTCGGTATGCGCGCCGGATTGCATAACCACATCGACAATCTCGTGGAAAGCCAGGATGAAGTAGAGACGGTGCTGAAGTTGACGGACCCGAAGCGCTTCGGATGGGCGCCGGATACGATTCATCTTTACCTGGCGGGCGCCCACATCGTGGAACTATTCCAGAAATACGGGCATCGGCTCATGTTTATGGACTACGTCGATGCGAAATACAAGTTCGCGGATGAGGATCTGAAACTGCCGAACGGGCAAGTGGAAAAGGCCGGAACCGCAGACGCGACATTCATGCTGTGCAATCGGGACTTAGGCGATGGCGAAGTCGACTTCGTGTCCACGCACAAGATCCTCAAGAAGAATAATTATCGCGGTTGGATCTGCATCGATCACCACTACACGCCGGTAAGCCCCAGACACAGTTTCGAGCGGTGCCGCGAATATATCCGGACGAAATTGGAACCAATTTATTCCTAAGGCTCCTCGGTTTGCTTAACCTTCGGAACCGGGAGAGCCGCTTCGAAGAGGCCGAAGGTAAATACGTCCATACCCGCCGCGACCGTTACGTATTGTTTCCCATTGACCAGGTAAGTGACGGGCGACGCCGTCATCATCTGGCCGGTGCCGAAATGCCAGAGGTGCTCGCCCGACCTGGCATCCAGAGCCACCAGTTGTCCCGTGTCGTCTCCGAAAAAGATCACGCCGCCGGCGGTCGAGAGGGTTCCGGGCCGGCTCAGTCCGTTGCCGGTCATCGGGTATTGCCAGCGCCGCTTGCCTGTCGTTGGATCGATTGCCCGGAGATAGAAGCGGCCGCGATCGGACTTGGTCGGATCCTCCCCCGTCGCGCCCAGGTTCAGCATCGGAACGGGCCTCTGCGCCGAACTGGCGAAAAAGCCGCACTGTTCCAACGTGGGGACGTAGAGCAACCCGGTTTGCGGATTGAACGAAGGCGACATCCAGTTGGAGGCTCCGCGCAGCGACGGACAAACCTTGCGACCGTCCGGAGTCGGGTCCATGTCGGGCACGAGAATCGGCCGGCCTTTCGCATCGACACCCGTGGCCCAGTTCAGCCTGTCGATAAATGGTATGGCCAGCAGGAACTCCCCGTTGGTCCGGTCGAGAACGTAGAAGAACCCGTTCCGATTCGGATGGACGAGGAGTTTTCGCGGCCGGCCCTGGAACGGCAAGTCAAGCAGGACGGGCCAGGATTGCGCATCCCAGTCATGGGTATCGTGCGGAGTGAATTGAAAGTGCCATTTCAGCCGCCCGGAGTCGGCATCGAGTGCGAGCACCGAGGATGCGTAGAGATTGTCGCCCTTGCGATCTCCGCCGTAAAAGGTAGGCCACGGATTGCCCGTAGGCCAGTAGACCAGGTTCAATTCCGGATCGTAGGTGCCGCTCATCCAGGTGGCGGCGCCGCCCCACTGCAGATCGAAGTCCGTACTCCACGTTTCCGATCCAGGCTCGCCTTTAGCGGGAATGGTCCAGAAGCGCCAGAGTTCTTTTCCGGTGGCCGCCGAGAGAGCGGCAACGAATCCCCGCACCCCACCGTCACCGCCGGAGATCCCGACGATCAGGCGATCCTTGACGGCAAGAGGAGCCATGGTCGCAAACTGACCCTTCTTCGTATCTCCGTATTGCGTCTGCCACAGCAGTGCGCCGGTCTTTCGATTGAGAGCTACCAGCCACGCATCGCTGGTCACGAAGAAGATGCGATCGCCCAGAATGGCCACACCGCGGTTCGCGTCTTTTCGTGTCGCCGAGTTGTCCGCGTAATACCAGATGCGCCGGCCGGTGCGCGCGTCGAGCGCATGTACCTCGTTCGTGTTCGCGACGTACATCACTCCCTGATAGATCACCGGACTCGCTTCGAGGCGCTTGGCGCCGTCGACGTGATAGATCCATTTCGGCACCAGCGACGCCGCCGTCCTGCCGTTGATTTGGGTGAGCGTACTGTGCCGCTGGCCGGTGTAATCTCCCGCGTAGGTGAGCCAGTCTCGCGCCGGAGCGCGGCGGAGGTCTTCGACCGTAACCTGCGCCCAGAGCGCCGAAGCAGCAACTGCGAACGCCAATAGCTTCATTGCTCGTCCTTCTTGGCCGGCCGGCCCGCCTGGCGGCTCAGAAACGCCAGCAGGTCATCCAACTCCCGGGCGGTGAGGCGTGTCTTAAAGTCGGACGGCATCAACGACGACTTACGAAAAACCACGGCGCGCAAATTTCTTTTCATGAAGGAGTGCAGTTCACCGGCGGAGTCGAGCACGACAATCGAGTAGTTTGTATTATCCTTCGCGACGCCCGTAATCTCGCGGCCGTCCGAAGTCGTCACTTTGACGGCCCGGTATCCTTCGACCAGGAACGCGTTCGGGTCGAGGATCGATTCCCGGAGTTTCATCAACGGGTTGGATTTGCCTGCATCGGATAGATCGGGGCCGATGACACCACCCTTTCCGCCGATCGAATGGCAGGTGGCACATCCGCCTTTGCCGAAGAATATCTGCTTCCCCGCTTCCACATCGCCGGTCACCGGGAGATCGTAGGCGGGAGCGCTGACGCTGCGCAGAAAGGCGACGATCTGCCAGATACTTTGATCGGCCATGCGGGAAGGCGGCATCTCCGTACCGGGCACGCCGTTCCGGATCGTGTCGAACACGCGGCCGTCGCTGGCTTTGCGCACAAACCAGGCTCGCACCAGGTCGGGGCCGCGCCCGCCTTCTCCGTTCGATCCATGGCAGGCGCTGCAGCCGGCGACAAACAGTTTCCGGCCGGCGTTGATTGCAGCCGGTTGGTCGGCCAGAGGATTTTTGGCGGGTGTTGTTTCCGGCCGGGCAGCCGTGCTCAGCCAGACAGCCCACAATATCCAGGCGGCGGGCTTCATGCCACGACCTTTCTGGCCTCTGCAACTTTGACCGCGTGCTGCCGGCGCCAATAGAAATATACGGGGATTCCGGCCAGAATGATGCCCAGTCCCGATAACGAGGGCAGCGGTGTGGTGATGACGCTGTTTACCAGCACCAGGACGGCGACGCCGGCGAATAGAAGCGGAGTCAAGGGATAGCCCCACAGACGATAGGGCCGAGGCACATCGGGTTGGCTTCGCCGCAGAATCATGAGACCGATCACCACCAGAGCATAGAATGCCCAGGCGCAGAAGATTGCGTAATTGATGATGAGTTCATAAGAGCCGGTTGCCGCCAGCAGCGCCCCCCAGACTCCCTGCGCTACCACGGATACCGAAGGCGTTCGATATGTGGGATGCACCTTGGCAAAGCGGCGAAAGAAGAGGCCATCGAGCGCCTGCGCAAAATACAGCCGCGGCGCAGTCATCACGGTGCCGTTGCACGCTCCCAACATGGAAATCAGCACCGTCACCGAAAGGAATGCCGCCCCGGCGGCGCCCATGGTTTGCTGCGCGACATCGCTGCCCACGCGCGCGGCGCCGGCAATTGCCGCCGGCGTCAGCACCCGCAGATACGCAATATTCGCCAACAGGTAGACCGCCATCGCCACGCCGACGCCGATCGCGACCGCACGAGGCAGTGTCCGCTGCGGTTTGACCACTTCGCCGTTCACGAAACTCAGATTGCTCCAGCCATCGTATGCGACCAGCGACGCCACCAGCGCCATACCGAAGCCCTGCAGCGTAAGTCCAGCCGGAGGGGCGAGGAAATGCACGGGCGCAGCCTTGCGGAAGAAAAAAGCACTTCCCACCAGCACCGCGATTCCGGCGAGTTTTAGCAGCGTGAAGGTATTTTGCACGGCCGCACCTAATCGTACACCACGGTAATTCAGGTACGTCAGGACGAAAATTAATGCCACTGCGGCTGCTTTGGCCTGCAGAGCGGATAACGGCACGAAATAGCCGAGGTAGATGGTGAAACTCACCGCCACCGCGGCCAGATTGCCGGACATCACCACGAGCCACAACGTCCACCCGCACACAAAAGCCATTCCCGGGCCATAGGCTTCGCGCAGGAAAACGTACTGGCCTCCCGTCGCCGGATAGGCGGCCCCCAATTCCGCATAAGCCAGCGCCCCGAAATAGGAAAGAATGCCGCCGACAATCCAGACCAGCAGGATTCCGGAGGCGGATGGAACGTTGCGCGCCACGATCCCCGGCACCATGAAGATCCCGGCGCCGATGACCGTTCCGACCACGATGCAGGTGGCATCCAATAAACCCAGGCGCCGGGGAAGATCCTGCTCCGTATTTGCGGGTTTCAGTCGGGTTTCGGGCATGGCAGATACTTCTTCGGAATGCGCAGCGCCATCGAACCCGCGACTGTGACCACGTCGTACCGGCCTTGCATCGCGATCAGGAGATGTGCGGCCCAGGGCTCCAGTCGATATTCGCCCGTCAGCCACTCAATCATATCGGTGGTCGCCATCTGCAAGGCCCGGTCGAGACTGCTGACGAATTCCGCCTGTGCGCCGATGCTGATGATCCATTCGACATTCTCGATGCGCGGCCCGCGCGGAGCGGCTTGCTTGCGCAGGTCCACACTGAACTCGACATCCATGGACGTTTCGACTCCGTTTCCACAGGGTTCGCCATCGGCCATCAACGCGTGACCGTCGCCGACAAACAGCAGCGCGCCGGGATGATAAACGGGCAGAATTACACTGGCGCCCTCGCGCACCTCGTTGTAGTCGAGGTTGCCCCCATATGACCCCGCCGGCGTAGACGTCGGCGAAAAGTCGCCGGCCGGCGCCACCCCGATACATCCAAGCATGGGAACTGCGGGAAAGTGCAGGTCAACGCGCTCGCTGTGAGGTTCGTGCAATCTCACCGTACCCGCGCCGCGATCGATGTTCCAGCGGACGACATCAGACCGGCCCGGGATGACCTCGTCCGGTTTGTAGTTTCGGGGATAGAGTGCTTCGACAGCGGCGGGTTCGAGCGCTTCGGGTATGAGCCGGTATTTCGTGTAACCCCAATCGCGATTCAGTCGAAGTGCATGGATATGGATGCAAACCGCATCGCCAGGCTCCGCGCCTTCTATGAAGAACGGCCCCGTGAGGGGATTCCCACTTTCCGGATGGCATACCTCGCCGCGCGCGTCACGGCCGCTGGCATCGATGGTCTGCGTCACGACGCGCTCTCCGGTGCGAACTCGCCTGCATGGCGGGTGCCGGCCGGAAAAGGTCCGGTAGTATACCGTCGACATTGCAACGGCCGCGGAGTCGCTTCCCTGAGTCTGCATGGCAGTCCCGGATCAGGCGCCCATTCTTGCAGACGCCCCGGCCGATTGGAAGAGCTGTTCGATCACGCGCATGTTCCTGACCGAGTCTTCCAGCGGCGTCGGCACGTCCTCTCCGGTGCGAATGGCGCGCGAAAAACAATCCCCCTGAATCCTGTATTGATCGCAGATCGGAAACTCCTCCGCTTCATAGGCGCCGTTCCGGTTCACAACAATCCGGCAGGGACGGTCATTGGGGGCGTTAACCGGTGTATCGAGCTCTACTCCGCCTTTCGTACAGATTACCTGCACGCGCTGATTCACCGCCATTTGAGTGCCGCAGGTAAATGCGCAATGCCCCGAAGGAAATTCGAGAATGCCCGACGTCAGCCGGTCGACCCCCATATCCGGGTCGAGATTCACGATTCCCGCGACCCTCACCGGCTCCGTCTCAAACAAAAATCGGGAAAGCTGGATGGGGTAGCACCCGATATCGAGAAGCCCGCCTCCTCCCAACTCCGCTTTCGAGCGGTAGTCGTTGAAATCGCGCTTGAAGTAACTGAACGCGCAGACAAACGACCGCAGTTCCCCGAGTTCGCCGGATCGCACCAGTTCCCTCACGCGGATCCACTGCGGGTGCGTCCGGACCATAAAAGCCTCGCCGATTTTGACGCCCGTCGCATCGCGAGCCGCGATCAACTCCTGACCTTCGGCAGCGCTCAAGCCGATTGGCTTCTCGCACAGGACGTGTTTGCCCGCCCGAGCCGCGCGTATTGACCAGGGAACGTGCAAATGATTCGGCAGCGGATTGTAAATGGCTTCGACGTCGGAGGCGTTGAGCAATTCTTCGTATGAGCCGTATGCCCTCGGAACGTCGAGTTCGCGTGCCGTAGCCGCGGCCCTCTCCGCGTCGCGGGAGGCGATCGCCGTCACTTCGGAAAGCTCCCCGCGCTGCATCGCCGGGATGACTTTCTCCCGGGCTATCTTGGCGGTGCTCAGGATCCCCCACCTAACTTTCTTATGCATGGCCGCACCTGTTTAAACGCGAAGGATGTCGCGCAAATCGTCCCGCGGAACTACTTCTTCACGGACTTCGGCACGAACTCGAACGAAGCCAAGTTGATTCCCTTGCGGAAGTGCACGGTCAACAACTGCAGGCCGGTCGACGGGAAGGTTATCTCGCCACACTCGGCTTTATTCCATCGGTGCATGCTTTCGGTGTGCACCGGGAGTTTGCAGGTTGCGGCCGGCTTGTTCTCGAGCGACAGGCTGACCTCCAGCGGTTTGAATGAATAGAGGACTTTGATCGTGTAGACTCCCGCCGCCTTCACGTTGACCGTGTAGTTGGCCCACTCGCCTTCCTCTTCCCAACCAATGTAATGTTGGTCTTTTTTGGGCTCGAACATATTCGTGTGATGGGCGAAGTCGGTGATGTCCCGCAAATAAGATACATCCACGCCTTCTTTCTCGCGGAAGAAGCAGACGTACTCGGGCGTGCCCGGGCGGCACATTTTTGTCGGCACACCATTCTTGCTTTCCTTAGGCCATGAAACGGTCGCGTGGTTGTGGATACTCCCCTGGTTCTCCGGATCGGTATCGTGATAAGCAACGCCCTCACCCCCCAGATCGTAAAGTGCGAGTTCCACAGTTCCCGGAATCACCTGCGCACCCGCCTGATAGTGTTGATCTTTGAACGGCTTGCCTTTGTAACCGGGCGGCAGGGCTGAGGCGATCAGGCAGCAAAAGAGAATGGATAAAAATCGAGTGGAGACGCGCATGACCCTCCTTAGACAGCAGTAATTCCCAATCGTTTGTAACGATAGTGCAACCCGCGCTGGTTGTCAAGACGAATTCGAGAACTCAGAAAATAAAGCGGCTAGACCAGTGTTTGGCACGTTGCGGTGAAAAACCTACCACTGCAAAATTGACTGCACATTCTGCTGGTGTTAAAATTTTCCCAAGCGCTTGCAATGAGGATTTGGGATGCCCACATGGGCGTAAGCGTGCTGTTTTTGGCAGGAGGGCCGATATGACAATCTACGCGCTTCTCGCGCTTCTGGTCGTTTCGCTGCCTCTCTGCGCGAGCGACCCGGAGAAGCTCTTTCAGGAGCGCGTGCGGCCGATTCTTATTAAAAACTGCTTCCCCTGTCATACGGCTTCGCGGCTGGGAGGCCTCCAGCTCGACAGCCGCGAACACATTCTCTCCGGCGGCAAATCCGGCCCTGCGATCGTTCCCGGCGAACCCGAGCATAGCCTGCTGGTCAAGGCGATCACGCAAACCGGCGACATCAAAATGCCCCCGCAATCCAAGCTCAAGGATGACGAGATTGCGGATATCGCAGCATGGGTTAAATCGGGTGCGTTCTGGCCGGCCGTAGAGTCACCCGCCAACATGCAAAAGAGCGACGGCGGAGCCCGCGCCGAGTTTTTCGAGACGCATGTCCGTCCCGTTTTTGCAAAACATTGCTACTCATGCCACACTCAGACCCGCATGGGCGGACTGCAGCTCGATACGAAACAGCATGCCTTTGCCGGCGGCAAGGACGGCGCTGTGATCGTACCGGGCGACCCTGAGAAGAGTTTGCTGTTTCGCGCGATCTCCTATACCGAAGAGCGGAAGATGCCGCCGATGAGCAAGCTGACAGACGAGGAGATCGCCTCGATCAAGGCGTGGATCAGCAACGGCGCCGTCTGGCCGGAAGACAAGCCCATCGTCACCAGCAAGGGCGGCTACGTCATCACCAAAGAGCAGCGGGCGTTCTGGGCGTTTCAGCCGGTGAGGAAGCCGGCCTTGCCCCCGGTGAAAAATCGCCAGTGGACGAAGACGCCGATCGACCAGTTCATCCTGGCGAAGCTGGAAGCCAAAGGGCTGACACCTGTGCGGCCTGCGGATAGGCGAACACTCATCCGGCGCGTGTCGCTCGACCTGATAGGACTGCCGCCGACCCCTGAAGAAGTAGACACCTTCCTGCAGGACTCGTCTCCCGACGCTTTTGCGAAGGTCGTTGACAGGCTCCTGGCATCGCCTCATTATGGCGAGAGGTGGGGAAGATACTGGCTCGATATCGCGCGGTATTCCGACGATCAGCAGGCATCCGGTTTCGAGGTGCCGTATCCCCAGGCGTATCGCTATCGGGATTGGGTGATCCAGGCATTTAACCAGGACATGCCGTACGACGAGTTCATCAAGGAGCAGATCGCGGGCGATCAGATTCCATGCAAGGATCGCGCGAAGTGCGTTGCCGGCCTTGGGATGTATGCGCTGAGCCCTGCTTTCGAGGGCGAAGAAGATCGGGTGGATGTGACCGGGAGAGGGTTTCTTGGCTTGACGGTCGCATGCGCGCAGTGCCACGACCACAAATTCGATCCGATTCCGACGAAGGATTATTATTCGCTTCTCGGTATTTTTACGAGCACCCGGCTCGATCAGTTTCCGCTGGCCTCCGCCGAGACGGTGAAAGC
>Ga0070741_10009178_pt1 | contig 19377 bp, 17 predicted proteins | sample Coa_R1_4_FD_66440 | JGI IMG/M metagenome (GOLD analysis project Ga0070741, IMG submission 66440) | Surface soil microbial communities from Centralia Pennsylvania, which are recovering from an underground coalmine fire - Coalmine... | ecosystem: Environmental > Terrestrial > Soil > Unclassified ...
TTGCGCAGTTCGTCGGCATAGCTGGCGCGCACTTCCTGAATCCGGGGATCGAATCCGCGGGCGGCTTTGTCGGCCCGCATCACCAGTTCCACCTTGGCGCTGATCTCGGCGTCCACCGAGGGGAGGGTGACTGGATACAGGCTTCGGGCAGCCGATTTCTGGAATCCAGCCACCGCAGTCTTCGCCGGGGCGCTGGCAATCAGCGCCGCGGTGCGCGCGGCGTGCAGGATCCGGTCAGAAGAAAGGTCATCGGTGTAGGCGTATCCGGTCCGCTCGCCGGAAACCACGCGGACTCCGCACCCCGCGGAGATTCCCTGCGAGGCCGACTTCACCATGGATTCATCCACCATCAGCGAGGTCGAGGACAGATATTCGAAATAGAGGTCGGCGTAATCGCCTCCGGCGGAAAGCGCGGCGGCTAAATAGCGCTCCAGGTCGCGCTCAGAGAGGCCGTAGTGCTCGAAGAAGAAGCGGGATTTATCCTTGATATTTTCCACGTGTATTAGATGCCTGCGTTTTGGCGGACGACTCCGCAGCTCGCTCCCGTCTCGAAATTGCCCGGCTTTCTGCGAAATCCGAGCGGGTATGTCGATTATCCCACAGGAACAAACCGAGGGCGGGAAAACCGATGTGCACAGGAGCGGAGCGCGAAGATGGTCATTCGTCACAGACTCGGCCGCGCAGGTTGTGGACAATTCTGGCGTGACTCCAGAGAGCCTAAGCCGGACGCTCCAGGACTTCCTGACGGAAGCTTCCGGAGCTGTCGTGCTGGAAGATGGGGCGGTCACGTTTGACCTGGCGCAAGCGAAGTATTCGATTTCCGGCGAATACGACAAATGCCTGCTGCATCTGTGGTCGGCGGAGCGGAACGCGGTGCGGCGGGTGCTGGATGTTGAGGCGAAGCAAGGCAGCCTGCGGTTGGCCGTGCAGCGGATGGGGCAGACGCGCCCGACGAAGCTGGAGATTTTCCGGGAGCGCGACCGGCGTTCTCCTTCGGCAAGGAAAGCCGCGCGGGCGAGTTACGAGCAGAAGCTGCGGCGAGCTATGGAACGGCATTTTCCGGGATTTGGCATAACGCGCCTGACCTCTGGCGTCGATCTGGAGCAATCGTTTGGACCTGTCTATGCCCGCGGGCTCCTGCGGCGAGGGCAATCCGCCTTTGCGCTGCTTGGGGTGAACGCGTCGGAGACACAGTCGTCGATAGATGCAGCGGTAACCTTTGCCATCCTGTGGCTGGATGCTTGCCGGGGAGGTCCACCCTCCGGAGATTCCCATGTCTCGCAAAGGCGGCGAGACATGGGGCACCCCAGTGTTCTGGTGGAGGGCCTGATCCTGGCGGTTCCGCCCGGGCGTTCGGCGCTGCTGCGGGAGCGCATGGCCAATCTCAACCGCGCAGCCGCCAAGTGGAAGCTGGTTGAGTTCGACGAACGCCAAGACTGCATGACCGAAGTGGAGTGCACAGACCGGGGGAATGTCGCGACCCGGCTGGTGCATGCGACAAATGAAGCCGCGGCGCGGGAGCGCTTCGCCGAATGCATCGCGCGGGTCCGGGGACTCCTGCCGAATTGCGAAGTCGCCGTGCTTTCGCCGGCAGAGCTTGCATTCCGCTGGAGGGGGCTGGAATTCGCCCGCGCCCGCATGGGGGCAGAGGCGCTCACCTTTCAGAGCAGGCAGGAGATCGTGTTTGGCGTGGGCGCGGAAGAGCGCGTCCTGGAAGATCGCAACTGGTCGCTGTTTGTGCAGCTGCTGACCGCACTGCGCGAGGCACGCCATCCCTACGGGCCGAGGCACGACCGGCTGTTTCGCATGCGTCCGGAGCGATGGCTGGAGTCGCTGGTGATGGCCGACGTGAGCGCGATCGACGAAAGGCTGGAGTCCGAGTCCGCCTATTCGCAGGTGCCGGCCTTTTCGGCGGCGGACCGGGCCATGATCGATGTCCTCACGCTCACCCATGAGGGACGGCTGGCGGTGGTGGAGTTGAAGGCGGACGAGGATATACATCTGCCGCTGCAAGGCCTCGATTATTGGGCGCGCGTGCGCTGGCATCACGAGCGCAGCGAGTTCTTGAAATTCGGATATTTTGGCGGAAGAGAATTATCGGGGGAACCGCCGCTGCTGTTCCTGGTCGCGCCGGCTTTGCGCGTACATCCTGCGACCGACACAATTCTGCGCTACATCTCGCCGGAGATCGAGTGGGCCTTTGTGGGAATCGACGAACGGTGGAGAGAAGGAGTGAGAGTTGTGTTTCGCAAGCGGCCGCACAGCGGGCTTCACCAAGTGACACGGAACCTGGGGGAATCGCAGATCTGACGAATCGGGGGCCGGGTGCCTCAATCTTTCCAGGCGCCTAACATCCGGCGGACATCCACGATCTGCGCCAGATGGTACGCATTGTGATCGGCTGCGAGTAACGCCTCCCGCAGGATGGTCTGGCCGTCCCCCCAGGGAATCTTGGCAAACAGATCGGTTTCGCGATTCTCGACCAATTCGATCATCGCCTGCTGATCAGCGCGAAATTGCTCGATGCTTTGGGTCCAAGCTGTGGAGGTTGGCGGAGCGTCGGTCTTGGGCCAGTAGCTGTCCGGCCACTTTGGGGAGACGTGCTTTTTGTTCCGGCTGAATTCAAGGATGTCCCATTGCGCGATACGCATGTGCTCAAGCAGCATCCACGCGGAGTGAGGGAAATTCCCGGGCTTCGCTCCGCGAAGTTCGGTCGGAAGATTGTTGACGGCGTCTTCGAACTTGGCGTGGGCTCCACCGCCTGAGATCAGGTAGGCGAGATTTTGGCGCAGGTGCAGATCGTGATCTTTGGTCAAAGACGGCCTCCACAAAATGCAGGCTTAAGTTTAGCGCGAAGGGGCGAGGAGCATTGCCATAGCGGGGTACCCCACTTCTCGCCGATGTTGCGAGAAGTGGGTTCGCCCGGACGAATGCGTCCGGGGCTACGTGGTTATTGGCGGCTTGAGGCAGTTTGCGGCGGGACGGAGTCGTCCATGGCATTGCCGATGGCGTCGCCGGATAGGACCAACTCTACGCGGCGGTTTTGCGCGCGCCCCTCTGCGGTGTCATTGCTGGCGATCGGTTCGGTCTTGCCGAAGCCCTTCGCTTCAATCGAATTTGAGGAAATTCCCTGCTGCACGAAATAGTCGCGCACCGATTGGGCGCGGCGCTCGGAGAGATTCTGGTTGTAGTCGTCGCCGCCTACGCTGTCGGTGTGACCTTCGACGGCGAGGTGCAGGCTGGGATAGGCGAGGATGATGCCGGAAACTTTCGCCAGCCGCTCGCGGGCCGCGGGCAGAAGCTCGTAGCTGCCGCTGCGGAACAGCACATCGGACATATTCGCGATGAGTCCGCGGGCGGAGTCACGCGTGGCCAGGATCGAGTTCAGTTGCTGCAGCAGGCGGGCGCGGAGGTCGGCTTTCTCCCGCTCTGCCTGCTGGCGAAGGATCTCCGCCTGCTGGCGCAAACTGTCGGATTGGGCGGCGGCGGCCTTCGCCTTATCGGCTTCGGCGGCGAGGGCCTGCTGTTGGGCGAGCGCTTCGGCCTTGGCCCTCTCAGCTTCTTCTCTCTGGCGCGCGGCCTCTTGTGCGGCGGCGAGCGCTTCCAGCTTCATGCGTTCGGCGTCCGCCTTGGCTTGTTCTGCCTGGATGCGGGCGAGGTTAGCCTGCTCGCGGGCGACTTCGGCATCAGCGCGGCGCCGGGCTTCGGCCTCCGCGTCGGCGCGGGCCTTGGCTTCGCGGGCGGCAGCAGCGGCCTGCGCTTCTTCTTCCGCCTTTTGCTTCACGGCCATCACCCGAGCCTCTTCGGCGGTCTGAGTGGCCTCTTTGGCGGCGGCTTCGATGTTGGCCCTGTTCTGCTTCTGGCGATAGAGGTCTTCGGCGTGACTCTCCTGCTGGGTGGCTTTAGCCAGGATCGATGCGGCATATCTGTCGGCGCCGGCGATGTGTGCGATACGCAGGGCGTTGCGAGCTTCAAACAACGCCACAGGAGTCTTGGTGTCGATGCCGAAAATCGCGTCCTGAATATGGGTGTTCGTCGAGGAGTAGGTGCCGCGAGTCACGACTTCGTACCGGGCTTCGATGTTTTCGCTGGCGGAGCCGGTGATCGTGACACTCTCCGCGACCACCAAGTTGCCCGGCTGCGTCACCGCGAAGTAGGGCTCGGCGGTCACGATCATGCCGAAGGTCTGCAGGTCGGTGAAGGCTCTCACACGGGCGTTGCCGTTCTTATCCAGAGTGAGCTCGCCGAGATTGTCGGGACGCCCTTGCGGCGAAACTGCCCACAACACGTAGGTCAGGTATTCCAGCCCGAACTTGGTGGCCGGCTCGAAGCCGGCAAACTTGGCCTCAATCTCGAAATTCGTTTTCTTGCCTTCGACCTTGGCCTCGCCGCTGGAGCTTTTCAGCAAGTCGGTCCCCTGAAAATCGACCTTGGTCGATCCACCTTGCAGGCGGTAATGCATGGCCTTGGTGGTGCGGGAAACCGTGGCAGTTGCGGCGGGAAACGAGGTCGAGTTGGAAGTTTGCGACTGCGCGCAAGTTAGCGCCGACAGGGCAAAGATCAGGGCAAGAGACAGGTTTTTCACGTTGATCTCGATCTGGGGGAGACTGAAAGATTTCTAATGCTCTATATGGTGCTGGATGTTGAGGCGAATGAAAAGGACGGGAAGGGATGGGACTTTCGTAACGCGGTGCAACTCATTGACGGAGTGAGGAAAACACCCCGGCAGGACAGCCCAGCCGTTGTCCATACGGGAAAATCAGGGGATAAACGCGATTGTGCCTTTGGGGCCGGTTGCCAAGGCTCCGCCTTCAGGATAAGGGCTGACGGCATTGAAGGTGTAGCCTTGTTTCTTTTTGCCTCCGATTCTATGGGGGTTGTTCGGCAGCTCGAAGTCGAAGATGAAATCCTCGCCAACGATGAAAAGACGTTGGGGAGCGATAGGCTTCACGCGAATCTTCTTTCCCGCGGCCTCGGCGGCAATTTCGGCGGCTTTTTTCTGAGCGGCTGCCTGGTTCACGCGCTGGTCGTAGGCAACCGCGGAGAAGTATGCCTGAGGAGTTATGGTCGAGAGCCTCCAGGTCGTCCCGCCATCTTCCGTAAAGGCCAGGTTCGGGCCATCTTTTTTTGGCTGCTTGTAGTCGCCTCCGGCGATGACGCCGTGGAGGGCGTCGCGAAACGCGATCGAGAAAATTCCAGCCGAGTCGGGACCATGCATGACCGGTGTATCGAATGCCTGCCAGCTTTGGCCGCGGTCGGGGGAGTGGAAGACGCGCGCAACCTTGCCGCCAGTCGCAAACCAGATGTTGGGATCGGGCAGCGCGGCGGCTGAAGCCGGTTCCGATCCGCCCGGATGGCCTGCCCCTGAAGGGACGGTCTTCCGCACACTCCCGTTGAGAATCGCGAGACAGGAATTGCTGGCTGCGAAAGCGCCCTCCCCGTTGAGGGCATCGGGCAGGCGCGAGGTGTCCATGGCATGCCAGGATTGGCCGTCATCGGTGGCAAGCAACTCAAACTTCAGCTTGCCGGAGTCATCGGGAATCGGATCTCCCAGGACAATTCCGTGCATCGCATCCCAGAAGACGATGCAGTCAAAAAATCCCTTGGGATGATGGTTGGTGAACTGGAGCTGCCAGTGGTGGCCTGCGTCGCCGGTGTGATAAATGCGGGATTGTTCGCCGGGTCCGGAGGACATCAGGAAGGCTTCGTCGGCGGAGAACGCGGCTACGCCGCGGAAATCGAGCGCGGCAGCATCGGGCACCTGGGCTGCGGACCAGTTTCTGCCGCCGTCCACCGTGCGCAGATAAGTCCCGTGAGTGCCGCTGGCCCACGCCACCAGCCGGGAGACCGTGCTGACGCCACGCAGGCTTTCGGTGGTGTGCGAGATTTGAATTCGCGGGCCGGATTGCGCCATCGCGCTGCAGGCGAGGATTACAAGAAACAGAGAACGCATTTCTACCAGTTCTTACCACAACGGGCACGAAGGTGCACAGAGGAAACCGCGGCCCGGACGCTCCGCGGACACTGACCGCGAGTCGCCCGCTTATTTTGCGGTGAAGTCGGCGAACGAGGCCATCTTGCCCATGTAAATTCGCAGGGTGCAACGGGCCCCGACGTGGGCGAAGGCTACCTCAAGCGCATCGCTGGACTGCTCCACCTGCGCGGTCTCGATCACAGCGCGGGCGATGTCCTGCTTCTCATCGTATGCCGCGCCTGCAGTCACGTTCTTATTCACCGCGAGGCTCCAGTTCCCCCGCGCCGGAATGGGATAGATGGTGTAAGCGCCGATGGGAATGGTGGAAGTCCCGAGCTCCAGTTGCGCTTCGGTGAACAGGGTCATTGGCGTGCCGCCCGGAGCCCAGGCTTTGCCGTTCTGAATCTTCTCTTTATTCGAGGGGACCGGGACGTAGCGCACATAGACCTGGCGGCCATCGTCCAGATTGCAGGTAGTAGTCGAGGTAGCAGGGCTCGATTGCGCCGCGAGCCAGGGCGTCCACAATAACGATATGAGTACTGACTTCCAGACAAAGTTGGCGGACATGGGTGGGGAAACCCTCCGCGCAGAAGTGTAGCGCCGGAGGGGGCATCAGGGGAAGAATTTTAAGGAATTGGCGGCTGAATCGACGCGGGATAGTGTCGTTCGTCATGCGTCTTCGGTGATGTTTTCCAGGGGCGGGGCGGTTGTTACCGTGACTGGCAGGCGCCGGTGCGCGGGGCGCCAAGCGAGGACGGAGTCAATGGCGAAATCAAAAGTACGCATTCTGTATGGTGAAGGAGAAGAACACGTTTTAGCGTTGCAAGCCGCGGCCCTGGAAAAGGCCGGGCATACCGTTCAGAAGGCAATCGGCCGCAAAGCCGTGGACGAAGCCCTGAAGAAATCCACATTCGACCTGCTTGTGTTGGGGGCGACTCTGACCCGCAACGACCGGCATCATCTACCCTATATGGCCAAGAAGGCCAACGCAGAAATCAGCGTGCTGGTGCTGCACGCCGACGGTACGCGCCATCCATACGTGGATGCCTGCGTGGATACCGGCGCCAGCATCGAGAACATTCTGAACCGCATTGAAGGGATGAAGATCGCGGGCATGATGCCGGCAGCCAAGGCGGCAGGGGCGGGCAGGTGAGGGAAGGCAGAGGTGAGAAGTCAGAAGTTAGAAGTCAGAAGGCAGAAGTTAGAATTCAGAATTCAGAAGTGAAGAGGGGCGCCGTTGGCCCCTTTTCCTTTTTCCGCACGAACCTGAATGGTAACGACTCCTACTGGTCAACAAGTGGGAAAAAGCCTGCAGATTTGGGTTTGAAACTGCGGCCGAAGTGGGCTCGGCCGCGTAGGGGCGGACGCATTCGTCCGCCCGCGATGCGCAGCGAGCCCCCGCGACAACACACGCCTCCCGGACGAATGCGTCCGGGGCTACGTGGTTTGGGGAGATTTACGGCAGCACGCGGGGGGCTGGCTTGGCTGCTGGCTTTTGGTCTTTGGGATAAACCACCAGGCAGCGCCGCATGCCTTCGCCCTCGCTCTCGGTGTGCAGGTCGGCTTCCTCGCGCAGGGCAAGGTGAACAATCCGGCGTTCGCGGGATGACATGGGGCTGAAGTGATAGGGGGTCCCGGTTTTCCGCACTTTTTCGGCGGCGACGGTGGCCGCCAAGCGCAGTTCCTGAATGCGTTGCGAGCGGTGATTCTGGCAATCGAAAGAGACTTTTTCGTGCTCCCCGGAAGGCAGGCGGAGCATCTCGAGCGCCAGCAATTCGAGTGCGCGCAGCAATTCACCGCCGCGATCGAGCAGGAGGGGGGAATCAGGCCCAGAGAAATCCACGAAGATTTCCGGTTTTTCCCAGTCCCGATTCTCGGGCAGGGGCGGATCGACGACGATCCGGTACTTGAGGCGAAGGCCGCCGTGGGTGACCACGGCCTGCAGGAACTCGTTAATCTTCTTGGCGGCAGCGACTTTGTCGGGAATGGACACGAATTAGCTCCTTGCTACTAGCTTCTGGCTTGTAGCTCAAGTCCGCGCTCGTCTGATCCGGCGATCGCTGCCTGGACATTCGAATGCGGATTTCTCGCCCCAGGCCTCAGGCCGGGAGCCATTTGCCAGAGGCTACTTCTCTTTCTTGCGGGCGCGCTTCGCCATCATCTCACGCATCTCCTGACCGAGAGAGGTGCGATTCATGACCGCCTGCTGCGCGATCGAAATCAAATTGGCTTCCGCGTAGTACAGATTCAGGCCTGCGGCCAGGCGGAAGAAGATGAAGCCCATCATCAGCGGCATCATCACGGTCATCATCTTCTGCTGCGTGGGGTCCATGCCGGCTTGCGGGGTCATCTTCTGCACCACCAGCATGCTCACCACCATAATAATCGGCAAGATATACGGGAACGGCTCGGCCGCCGACAAGTCATGTATCCAGAGCCAGTGCGCGTGGCGCAAGTCGATTGCAGCGCCCAACATGCGGTAATACGCGATCAGAAAGGGGAACTGGATCAGCATGGGCAGGCAGCCCCCGGCCGGGTTCACCCCTTCGCGCTTGTAAATCGCGCTGATCTCCTCATTCATCTGGGCCTTGCGCGGGTCGCGCAGGCTGTATTTCTTGTACTTCTCCTGGATCGCCTTGATCTGCGGGGCCACGCGCTGCATCTTCAGCATGGACTTCATCTGCGTGATGCGCAGCGGCAGAAGAGCCACGCTGATGATCAGAGTTTGAATGACAATGGCCCAGCCCCAGTTGGAGACGACGTGGTGATAGGTCCACTTCAGCCAGAGGAACAGCGGCTTGGCAATGATTCCCCACCAGCCGAAGTCCACCAGGCCGTTGAGGTCGTTATCCGCGCCTACAACGCCCGGGACGGGAACTTTTTGCAGGATTTCGAGTTCCTTCGGGCCCACGAAGACGCGCTCCGAAGTAGGCCCCTTCAGGTTCCCCACCGCCGCACCGAGCACTTCCACCGTGGTCTTCTCGCTGGAACTCTTCTGAGGATCGCTCAAAATTGACAGCGAGTTGCGCAGGGTGACCAGGGCCGCGGACGCCGGATCATCGGGAATAAACACGGCCGCAAAATACAAGTCCGAGGGTCCCGCCCAATGCAATGGCCCTTGGATCGTGCCCCCTCCGCTGACCTTTTTGACGGGCAGCCGCTCGATGTTCTTATTGAACTGGTAATCAATCATTCCCGCGCCGTAAAACGCCGGCGTAACCTGATCGCCAAATGCCGCGGGCCAGGCGGGAAGGGCCGCGACCCAGTTCCCTTTGTAGGTAACGCTGGTGTCTACATTGACGATGTAGGTGTTATCGAAGCTGAAGGTCTTGCGGACGAAAAGATCCTGGTCGGCGTACTCGAAGCTGATGGTGGCAGGCGTGCTTTGCTTTCCTTCCTGCGAGGCCACGTACAATGCCGAACTCAGCTTCCCGCGCAGGTCGGCATCGTAGGTCCACAACGAGAGCGGGTATCCGAACTGCGAAGCGGCGGCGGGGTTGACCAGGTCCAGAGGGCCGTTTTCGGCCTCGTTATCGTATTTCTTCAATATCCAGGATTTCACCTGCGCGCCGCGGTTGGTGAAGGTGATCCGGTAGAGATCGTTCTCGAGAACGGTTTCCGTTTCGCCGGCTGCCTGCTTGGTGACGCCTGCCCGAGGGGACGCCGCAGGGGCGGTGCCACTTGTAGAGATTGCTGCCGCTGGCGGAGGAGCCGGCTGAGCCGGGACCGACTGGGTTGGCTGCTGTTGCGGCGCCGGAGGCGTGGGGAGAAATCGCTTCAGCAACGGCTGGAACGCCAGCATGATCACGAACGTCACCAGGAAAATCAGGAGCAGTCGTTTTTCGCTGCCGGGTTCGTGTTGAGGATTCTGATATTCGGCCAAGTAATCTTTCCTTACGCTATGCCCTGCGTGGAGGCATTCTCGGGTTGCGCATGCCCCGAGGGTTCACACCCGCCGGCGCGTTGCAGTACGGGATCGTATCCGCCCCTGACAAAGGGGTGGCAGCGCAGCAGACGTCCCAAAGCCAGCCAGCCTCCGCGGAATGCCCCAAAGCGCTCCACCGCCTCCATCGCGTATTCCGAACAGGTGGGCACGAAGCGGCAGGCGGGTGGGAGCATGGGTGAGATCATCCACTTGTACCCGCGCAGCAGCTGCAACGTGACGCGTTGGGCGAACTGGCGCATAACTAATGAGGCTTCAGGTTTACGGCTTGAGCGTTCCACAAAGTCTGTTAACGCCGTAGAGTTGTCTCTTCAATTTCCGCCAAGCTTCTTTTCAATGACTGCCAGAGCCTGGCGGATTTCGCTCAGCAGGCTGTCGAATTGTGCCGTCAAGACGGCTTTCTTCGGATTGATGACGACATCTGCCGCCGGTCCCGGCCAGGGGCGCGCGATTCGTACAGCTTCGCGCAGGCGGCGCTTTATGCGGTTCCGTTGAACCGCGCCTCCCAGGGCCCGGCCAACAGTGAAACCGACCCGCAGACCCCGCGCTGTGGCCGAAGCCGCTTCCTGCCGCTGCCAGTAAAACACGGTCATCAAGCCGGAGAAATGCCGGCGACCCTGCTTGTACACGCGCTCGAAATCCGCGTGGCGCAGGAGCCTTCCGGCGCGCGGAAAAGTCTTTCGCACAGCAGGCTCGGCACGTTGCTTCGCTTCTCCAGGCACACGGACGGTCGCATTGACTCTAAATTTCTTGCGTGACTCACGGGAACGCGAACAAGACTGTCCCTCCACATGGGGACCAACGACGATGTCTATTCGCGGAAACCTGGCTTTACAGAGACCCGCTTGCGCCCTTTGGCGCGGCGGCGGGAAAGAACTTTCTGGCCGCCCTGGGTCTTCATGCGCGAGCGAAACCCGTGTTTCTTCGATCGCTTGCGCCGGTTGGGTTGGAATGTACGCTTGGGCATGAAAAGTAGCTGCTCCTGATTCGTTCAAAGGTCTTAGGGCAAACCGTAAGTATAAATCAGTGATGGCGTTAGTACCAAACACGGCTGGCAGTGTGCAAAGGGAAATCATTCCAGTGCGGGAATCGGCGAGTACTAACGGTGCAACTGGCGGCAGTTTCTCCTGTGCGCTTCCTGGTCCTCAGCTTAGAATGACGCATAGTTCCCACAACCTTGACCCAGCCGCAAGAGAAATCTGAAAAGCTGGCGGGAGCAGGCGCTCTCGCAGCTACCGATGGGACGAAAGCCCCCACAGAAGAACTGCATCCCTCCACGTCGTCCGCAGCCCGACTTCGAAGTCAGGAAGGTTACGACACGGAAATCAGCCGGGAACTCTGGCGGCTCAACCGGGCCTTGCGTGCCCTGAGCGCATGCAACCAGGCGCTGGCGCAGGCGACGAGCGAGCGGCAATTGCTGCAGCAGATCTGCGATATCACCGTGGGGATGGGCGCATACCGCTTCACCTGGATCGGCTATGCCCACCAAGACGATACCAAAAGAGTGCGTCCGGTGGCGCACGCCGGTGCTGAGGGTGGGTATCTCAGCCAGATCGAGGTCACCTGGGCAGAGGAGCCGTCTGGTCAGGGACCGGTAGGAACGGCCATCCGGGAGAACCTTGTCTGCGTGATAGCCGATATCGAAGGCGATCCACGATTTGCCCCCTGGCGCGATGCCGCCCTGCAGCGCGGATATGCGGCCATGATCGCATTGCCCTTGCGAGCCGCTGGAGTGAGTTTTGGCGCGCTGGCAATTTACTCGGATCAAAAGGGCTCCTTCGAGCAGTCGGAGGTGGAAATGTTGACCGAGATGGCCAACAACCTGGCGTTTGGCATCAACGCCATCCGATCACAGGAAGAGGGAAGGCGAGCAACCGCCGCCTTACGCGATGCCGAAGCGAAATACCGGCAGCTCGTGGAGGAGGTTCCGGCGATTTCCTACGTGGCCGAGTCCGGGGCGCGAGGGCGTTTTCTCTATGTAAGCCCGCAGGTCAGTACGATCCTGGGTTACCGCCAGGAAGAATGCCTGGGAGATCCGCGTTTCTGGTGGGACCACTTGAATCCTGAGGATCATGCGGTCGCGATGCTGGAGGATACGTGGGAAGAAAGCCGTGCGTTTCAAGTCGAATACCGGATGCGGCGGCAGGATGGGAAAGAGGTCTGGCTGCGGGACGAGGCGCTGATTTTTCGCGATCCGGAAACCGGCCAGCGACTGACGCGAGGCCTTCTGATCGACATTACGGAGCGGAAGCGCGCCGAGGACGCATTGCGCGAGAGCGAGGAGCGCTACCGTGCGTTTGTGGAACAAAGCTCGGAAGGCATTTTCCGCCTGGAATACGACCCGCCGGTGCCCTGCGATCTTCCCCCGCGCGAGCAATACGAGATGGCGCTGCAACGGGGCTATGTGGCGGAATGTAATGACGCCATGGCCCGGCTGTACGGGAGGAATTCGGCCAAGGAACTGATGGGCAGGCCGATCTCGGAGTTCTTTGTTCTGCATGATCCGGTCACGCAGCAACTCATGGAAGACTTTATTCGGGCGGGCTACCGCGTCAGCGACCAGGAATCGCGGGAGCTGGACGCGCAGGGGCACCGGAGAATTCTGCGCAACACCATGGCCGGAGTCGTGGAAGACGGCAAATGGGCAAGGACCTGGGGGATCAGTCGCGATGTCACCGAGCGCGTGCACCTGGAAGCTCAATTGAGAAACGCCCAGCAGATGGAAGCGATTGGGCGATTAGCCGGCGGCGTGGCGCACGACTTCAACAACATCCTGAGCATCATCATGGGTCATGGCGAGCTGTTGCTGAGAACGTGCAGTCTGGATGAGCGCGCGCGCAACGGAGTGGAGCAGATCCGGCGCGCCGCGGATCGCGCCGCATCGCTTACCCAGCAACTGCTCGCTTTCAGCCGCAAGCAGGTGCTGCAACCCAAAGTTCTCGATTTGAACGAAGCGGTCTCCGATGTGCAGAAAATGCTGGCGCGCGTGATTGGGGAGGACATTGAACTCGTAGCCAGCCTGCACCCCTCCCTGATGCCGGTGAAGGCCGATCCCGGACAGGTCGAACAGGTTCTTATGAACCTGGCCATCAATGCGCGAGATGCGATGCCCCAGGGCGGACGTCTGATGATGGAGACTTCCAACCTCGAGCTTTCCGCGGAGCAGGGCCGCGAGCTTGATCTGGCTGCCGGCCGCTACGTCATGCTCAAAGTTACCGACACCGGGCATGGCATGGATGCCGCGACTCTGCCCCACATCTTTGAGCCTTTCTTCACCACCAAGCCCATGGGAAAAGGGACGGGACTTGGGCTTTCGACCGTGTACGGGATCATCAAGCAGAGCGGTGGAAGTATCCAGGTGCAAAGCGAGGTGGGACGGGGGACCGCGTTTCGCGTCTACCTTCCGGTCGAAGAAGGCGAGATTCAGATACAGAAACGCAAGGCCGCGGAACCGGCCGCCGGGGGCGGATGGGAGACGATTCTCATCGCAGAGGATGAGCCCGATCTTCGCGAGCTGACCCGCATCTTCCTGCAGGACTATGGATACAAGGTGATCGAGGCGGCGACGGCGGAAGAGGCGCTCAAGATCGCCGATGCATCTGGCGAGCCCATTCACCTGCTGCTCACCGACGTCATCATGCCGGGCATGAGCGGGCGTCAACTGGCCGAGCGGCTGCACCAGAGGCGTCCGCAAACGAAGATCATCTACATGACTGGATACACGGACGATATGGTGGTGCAGCACAAAGTGCTGGAGCCCGGTGTGCACATGCTGCAAAAGCCCTTCACCCGGCTGGATCTGGCGCGGAAGGTGCGCTCCACTCTGGATGGGCAGTAAAGACTGCACTCTGCTCCCTCTCGCTGGTCTCTGATTTCCTGCTCCATCCGGTAAAATTGGCAAGGATCGTCTACAGGCTTGTGGAAGAGGAAAACACTCATGCCGGAGTTGCAGGAAGGCGGATCGAGTACGGAGGCGGGTAAGAAAATCTGGGTGACGCTGACCGGGCTGCCCCTGACCATGAAATTAAATTGGCCCTTTCATCAGTCAACCTCAGGCGCGGATTTCTGGGTTCTGCATGGCGATATCCGACTGGAGGGCTCGGAAGGACTGCACGCGCCGGTCGCGGTGAACTTGTCGCAGACGGTGCGGGAAGTGATGCCGTCTCTGGATCCGAAGGACGCCGAAGCGCCCGTCATCAATGCACTGCGCAAGGAGGTGGACCGGAGGCAGATTGAATTTCTAAAATCAGGGAAGCTGCTGCCCGTGCCCTTCTCCAGCCGCCATTACGATTTTAAGCGCCAGCAGTGGGTCTTCGGCAAAGCCACCGATGATGTGATGGCCGAATTGATCGAGCGCAAAGTTTATTGGCAGACAAAACTGACGGGCGAGCAGCGAGTGTGGATCGCCGATCCGGCCGAAGCGCAGTACGTGCAGACTATCCCCAACCATCTGGTCGAAGTGGCGGCGCGGTTAGTGGCCGCCCAGGGACTGCTTCGCATTGAAGGCGAGTGGGCGGAGCCTACGGCCGGCCTGATGAACCAGGGAGAGCGCTTTGAGGCGGCGCGGCGTCTGGCGGTGGAGGAATTGGAGAAGAAGCACGCTTATGAAAGAGGCTAAGCGAATCGATAGTCGCTGACTCCCCCATTTCGTAGAGACGTTGCTTGCAACGTCTCTTTTTGCGCCGGCAGGACGTAGCAAGCTACGTCCCTACGGTCCGGGCGATGTTGGCCTGCGGACAAATCCCGATATCACCACCGTTACTTCCAGCACAGACAGCAGGCAAATGATTCCGAGCGAGATTACACAGTAGATACACCACACACCCAAAACCGTTTTTTCGATATTGGCCAGATAAAGCGAGAAAGCCAGACCCGCCAGGGTGAAAAGTAATAAGAGCCGATACGAGCGAAGCCACGCCAGCACGGACATCAAAACATATCCGATGATTCCAGCCGTGGCCACGGGAAGCGTCGCTAGGCCGGGAATTGACGCCAGCGCAGGAACTGCGCCGCCCACCAGCGCATACTTGCTGTGATTGACGACGCCGCAATCCCAGCGCTCATTGATGCTGCACGGCGAATCTCCGTATTCGCGGTAGTGCTCGCGCAAGGCGAGGGAAGACACGACTATGCCCAGTACCGCCAGGACCAGCAACACATATCTCATAGCTTTCCTCAACTCCGGGGCGGCACTTCACGCTTGGGAACCCGCGCGCCGGCTGCGTCCTTCATTAAATCAGAAACCTGCCAGTCTCCACCGTGATACCAGTTGACGATTTTGCCGTCAGGGCCAATCACGGCTGTGCTGAGATTGTGCGTGATCAGACCGCCCTCCGGTTTCACAGTGAGCGCAAAGAAATCGGCAATCCTGGGCAGGTCCACCTGCCGGGGTACGGCAAACTCCCAGCGCCGGAACAGTGCCGAGTCGTGGCTATGGGCCACCGAAAGTCCGTACTTGCGCAGAACCGGTGGCGTGTCGTGGCCGGGGTCGAAGCTGATGCTCAACAGATGGGTCGACTTGTCATCCCCCAATTGTTGGTAGATCTGGTTGAAGTTGCCGCTCATGCGCGGGCAGAAATCGGGAAAAGGGCAGCGCGTGTAAATGAAGGTGAGCAGCAGGACCTTACCCCGGTAGCGCGCGAGTGAAATATGTTTCCCATCCTGGTTGGTCAAGGAGAAATCCGGAACTTCTTCCCCGGCTTGCGGCATATGGAAGGAACTCGGGCCCTGCGCCGGAGGGGATTTGGCGTGCCCGGTAACTTTCACATTCTCCAGCCAGTAGTCGGGATCGGCGTCGCGATTCTTCGGATCGGGTTCGATCACTACGACCTCGGCGGAGATCGAGTCCCCCGGGGCAACCTGCCGCAACATGGAGGCGGGCTTGAATTTGTAAGTCATGACCATCGGCTCCATGAAGCCCTGAATGAGATCGCCATCAATGGCCGCCGAGCCGGTTTTCGAATCGACGGAAACGATGCGGCCGGTGAAGGGATAGCGCTTGGCGTTGGTCTCGGATGGTCTCGCGCGATGGCAGCCTCCCAGGGCCAGCAACACTCCGAGCAACCCGAGGGGAACAATAGGGAACGAGCGCTTTATGAATGGAGTCACGTTGCTACCACTTTAACTCTCTCCGCGAATGCTTCGCTAGCGCGGCGGGTTGTCTGACACAGGTGTTTGTGCAATCCTACGCCCTCAGAATTCCAGTGAGGGACTACAATGGCATGCGATCCTGAAGTCTTGAAGCACGTGCCGCTGTTTGCGGCGTTGGATGAAGACGAGACAGCTGTCCTGGCGGGGCAGGTGGAAGTGAAGACGTTCAAGCCGCGCCAGCGTATCTATAAAATTGGCGACTCCAGCGGGCGCGCCTACGTTGTGGTGTCAGGCCGGGTGCGGGTCTCGACCGTCGATCAGGAACATCAGGAGGTAGTGGTGGATGAACCCACGCATGGGGAGTTCTTCGGCTTCGCCTCCATGCTGGAACAGACGCCGCACCAGACCGAGGCGGTGGCGTTGGACGAGGCGGTGTGTGTCGAAGTGGACCGCGAAGACATTGCCGTCCTGCTGCAACGCAAGCCCATGGCGGGCATGGAGATGCTGCGCGTGCTGGGACGGCAGTTCCATGCTGCCCAGCATCTGGTGCGCCTGCGTGCCATGCGGCATCCCAATGAAATCATCGATCGCGAAGCCACGCTGGGAGAACGCATTGCCGATACGGTGGCGGGCTTCGGAGGATCGTGGACGTTCATTCTCTCGTTCATGTTCGGACTCGCCGTTTATATAGGCGTGGACAGCCTGCTCGGCAAGCGAGGCTGGGACCCCTATCCGTTCATTCTGCTGAATCTTTTCTTGTCAATGCTGGCGGCCATCCAGGCGCCGGTGATCATGATGAGCCAGAACCGGCAGGACACCAAAGACCGGTTGCGCAGCGAACTGGACTACGACGTGAACCGCCGCGCCGAATCGGAGATTCAGGGCCTCGCCCGCAAGCTGAATCTGTTGGGGGAGAAGATGGGGGATGTGGAGGAGTTGCTGCGGCAAAAGGGGTGAGAGAACCCGGGGAGGAATGGGATCGGATTCCCACTTCTCCCAAAGGCGGGGAGAAGTGGGGCACCCCTCATTTCCGCTTCTTCCAACATCGCCTCGGGGAGACCTTCTAATAATGAAATCTGTATCGGAGTTCCACCAGAATCTCGCGTGGGCTATTCCAGTGAAAGCCGCCAAAGGTGACGCTGTTATCGATCAGATAGCGGCGGTTGGCCATATTCAGCGCGGCGACAGAAGCAGAGAATCGCTCGCCAAAATCTTTGCCCAGTGTCAGATCGAGGGTCGTGTGCCCAGGTAAGTAGTCTCCCGGGTACGGGTCGCCCGGAAACGCATTTACGAATCCGGAGCCGTAGTACACGTTCGTGGAAAGGTAAGCGCGACTCGGCAGGGTCACGTCCGCCCCAATGTTCAAAGTATGGCGCTGATCGTGATCGAGCGGCCCCCAGTCCAGGGTGGAGAAATCCGTCAGCCCGCCGTTGATGGCTCCTCCGGCGCAGGCCACCTGATTCGAGTAAGCGACGTGAACCCGGACTCGATGCGCCAGGCTCGGGGAACGCAAGGTGAGTTCCCATCCGCGAATGTGGGCCCGCTGAATGGTGAGCGGGAAGAAGAGATTCGACTCGCCAATATTGTTGTGGTCGAAGAAATTTGAGGCATTCGTGCGGAACGTATCCGCGTCAATCATCCATCCCCGCCAGGGAATGTTCACTCCGAATTGCGCCTCCTCATCGCGCTCTCCGCGGATCGTGGTGAACGCCAGGTTATTGCTGTTGGCAAATTGCAGGAGCGGGCCGGAGGCCGTCAGCAAGGGCGGCGGCTGGTAGTAATGACCGTAGGATGCCCGGAAAGTCCACTTGAGCTTTGGCAGATTGAGCGCGGCTCCAACGCGGGGGCTGATGGAATTCTCGGTCAGGCCGCCGGAGAAATGTGTGGGCCGCGCCCCGGCAGAAAGCATAAGCCATGAAGCCGGCTTGAACTTGTCGTCGATAAAGAACGATGTGAGGTTGCCGGAAGGGCGCTCGACCACGCTGAAGGCAGTGCCGCTGCCGTCGTTGAACGCCGCGCCGAGCAATTCATGATTCTGCTGATAAAAGCTGTAGAGCCCTACCTGCAGATCGTTTCTCTTCCGGTTCGCACTGAGATTCAACTGACCGCCGGCATAGTTCGAAGCGCGGTGGTCGGTGGTTACGATCGGATCGCTCAGGGAACTGTCATAGTTCGCGCGGTTGTAGTGATAAAACGGCGAAACCGTCATCAACACTGTGGAGCTGAAGGTATGCACCCAGGAGAAATTCGCGACTGCGTCGGCTTCGTGGTCGCCATCGCGTAAATGCAGGCTCGGGTACTGTCCCGTGAGCACGCCATTCACCAGCCCGTTTTCCATGTCATAGGGGAACGGATCGTAGGGAATCTGGAAATAATCGCGCCGGAATGAGGTGATGAAGCGAAACTGGTCGGAAGGATCGGCGTTGAAAATCAGCGAGCCGAATCCGCCAAACCCGTTCGAGGCATCGTGCAGCACCTGCGGCACGGGCGTTTCAATCCCCAGATTGCTGCGGTTGCCGTTCACGCTGGCGTAGTAAGCGAGCCGCTCGCTATGGCTGCCGAAACTGAACTGATCGTTGGTCTGGTAGAAGTTTCCCGCGCTCAGCACCAGTTCCGCTTCGCGATTGCGTTCGAATCCGGTGCGGGGCACGACATTAAAGACCCCGTAGGTACGATCCCCCAATTCCGCTCCGTAGCCGCCGCGGCTGATTTCCAGGTAGTCGATGTCCTTGGGATCGAATTGCGGGCCGATGTTGGAGGCAATGTTGGTGTTGGGGACCGGCACGCCATCCACCAGCCAACTGGTCTGATGTCCGCCGCGAATGTGAAGCTGGTCATGCACCATATACGCTCCCGGGACATAGTCGGTAATCATCGCCATGCTGTTGGTACGGGCTGCTCCGGGAGTGCGCGCAATTTCTTCTCGGTCCACAACGGTGGTTGGAGTCTGTGAGTCCGCAGCGGCGCCCTGAGCGGTGGCCGAGACGTTCACGGTCTCCGTGGTTCCCGCGACATTGAGGGCGAAGTGCAGCACGGGCTGGGAACTGGAAGTCACCATGACATCCTGCTGCGTCTGCTGGAATCCCAGGCCAGAGACGCTGACCACCATTTCTCCCAGCGGCACGGCATTGAAGACAAAATTTCCATTGGCATCGGAATTCGTCGTGGCGGCCCAGTTCGAGGTCTTGGCCTTGATCATCACCATAGCGTAAGCTACCGGGCGATGCTGTGGATCGTGAATGACTCCGCGCACCGTGCCTACCACCGCGGCGGAGGCGCCCGGTGCAAAGCACAACAGAATTGTGAACAGCGCGGTTGAGAGGGAACGCATGCCTTCTCCGAGGCCAGCACGGACGGCGCGAGAAGAAGC